>Ga0156226_1313_pt1 | contig 16848 bp, 18 predicted proteins | sample RifCSPlowO2_12_FD_107874 | JGI IMG/M metagenome (GOLD analysis project Ga0156226, IMG submission 107874) | Betaproteobacteria bacterium RIFCSPLOWO2_12_FULL_62_13
CCTACCCTATGCCGTTGAATCCACGATATCGAATCTTGCCGAGCTGCGATGCTTGGCTTAAGTAAGTGCCATTCGGGTCAGGTCCACATTTAATAAATCGGGTCAGGTCCACATTTGTCAGAAATGTGAACCCGGCCCCATTTTTCCTACGAACCCGAAGCGCGGTCCGCCTTGCTGGAAGGTCCCCTTCTCAGCGACCTCCCACATCGGTCTAGCGAGGGTCATGCTCGACCCTACGATCTCGAACTGGTCGGGGTTGTACTTGTCCAGAAAGGATAGCGGGACTCCCATCGCGCCGCCGTAATCCGCCGGAATGTCTTTCGTATTACTGACTTCAATGGCGTCGTAGTTAACGTAAGTCGGATATTCGCGGGGATTGAATGTCTTGTAGAGGACTAGTTCTTCGTGGCGCTTGTGGTGTTCGAGATTTGTGAACCAACACGACTGCGAGCGTGCCATAACCTCGCCATTGACCATCCTGTACGCGCTGCCCTGCTTTTTCGTGGCAACTAGTAGCTTCGCCAGGCCGTCTGATACTTCGAAGAGCATGTCGGTGCCCATTGCTGTATTACCGAGCCACAGTCGGTTCTCTTTAATAAGCGTGAACGTCTCCTTGTACGTAATCGCATTCTCTACAGCGTCAAACGTCGGTTGCCGCGGCGGTTTTGCCCTTAAATCCAACGAGCGTGCGGGCTTACATGTTCTGAGCGGCGGCAAAGATACGGTCGCCCATGGTCGAGTTGCGGACGAGGCGCCTGTCCAGGGTGCTGAGCGAGGCCGTTTCGACAGTCGTGTTCCTGTGCTTGGTGGCTGCTGCGATAGAGCGGGATCGGTTCCCGGCATCGAGCTGGGCGAACGCGTCGGCAAGACGGTCGAGCGAACCGCAGACAATCTCGACGTAGTCGGCGTGAGTGAGGTTGATTGCCAGTGCAGCGGCGGGCGGAAGGCGCTCGAAGTCCTGCGTGAGGATCTTGCGGCCGCTGCGGCGGCGTTCGCCGTGTTTGATCGTGTGGAAGAAGGATTCCAGGACATTGTTGGTGCGATCGACGAGCCGGACGCCTGCGCCTGCTGGCTGCGCAATCGCGATGACATGTCCCCAAAGATGAGGGCCATGCCGATCCAGGTGCGACAGGATCAGGTCGATCGCCTGACGCATGTCTTTGGCGGGACCTCTTTCGGGACGCCGTTGCCTCAGTGAAGCGGTGAGGGTTTCAACGGCAGATCGAACGTCGTTCAACTTCTTGACCTCTCGTTCGAGATCGATTCCGGCAGTTGCGTGCTTGTCCTCGAGCCGGAGAGCACCTCGAAGCTCGGCAAACAGCTCGGCGCGTTTGGACAGAGGCACTCCGACGGAGGTGAATGGGGGGAGGTCACATTCGACCGGGCGAAGGATCTGGCGCAGTTTCTCGAGGGAGTTCTTGACTTTTGCATCAGCCGGCGGCTCCCGCAGGAATGCCTTCGCCGCCCCGCATAGCTGCAGGCAACGGTGGTACAGATCCAGGTAGGGAAGGTCGAACGGGAAACCCTGATCGGCGCCGTCGGCGCGATAGTCCAGCACCCACTGAGCCAAGCCCCGGACGGCAGTGATCCCACCCACCCCATCGGGGATCCGGTGAGCTTGATCCGACTCGGCGAGCCAGAGGCGCAAATCGTCCCGGCCCGGTTCGATCGACTCCCCAAGATTGCGGCCCTGCTGCCGCACGAACGCGCGTAGGTGCGGCAGCAGGGCGGCTTTGCGGAACAAATTGCGCAGTTTGTCGTGCCCTTCTTCGAGCAGATCTTTGCCGATGTCGGACAGGAAGTGCAGGTGGCAGGCCAGCACCGGGATCGGATCTTTCAGCGATCGCACAAACTCGTCGGCGGCCTCCTTCATGGCACGGCCAAGGTCGCGCATGATTGCGCATGGGGCGCCGAAGGATGCGGCAACGCTCTGGATTCCAGGAAGGATGAACTCGGCGCGTTCGGTGGGCACCTTCCAGGCGCCCAGGACCCAGCGGCGCCAGCCGGCAAAGGCGACCAGCAGCGTGCCCCGGCCGTCTTCCCCCGTTGCGTCAATGTGAAGCGGCCAGGCGCCGTCGGTCTCCAGAGCCGCGCGCAGCGCTGGAGCCGAACTGCGATGCAGGGCCTCCAGATAGGTGAGAAAGCGGCGGCCCAGTTCGCTGATTTCGCCAGTCGAGAGGGCGATCCCGTGCAGCCTCTCCAGATCGGCTCGGATCTCCTCTCGTTGCCGATGCTGAACAAAGCGCTCAAGCCCGACGTGAGCCATAACGTCGTAACCGACAACGCTCTTGGGCAACAGGAGTTTCGCAAGATTCAAGGACCGCCCGGTCACGAGCCTGCCTTCCTTCTTGCAGCTGGAAGCGCAGACATAGACCGTCTCACGAATGCGAAACGAACCGTGAGCCAGGGTCACTCCGGTGTGCCGAACCGTCTTTTGCACTCTCATGCGGATGCCGCAGACCGAGCACATCCGCGCGGGCTCGGCAACGGTGACCATGACGTCCTCCAGACCGTGCGCCTGTTTCTGATACCTGTCGTGCAAGGAGCGCACTTCCGCTCTCAACGCAGCGAGCGTCGTGAGCGAGAGCGTAGCGTTTTTTTTAGTGCGTAACGGGCGAAGATTGCTTCGGCCTGATCGAGCGTCACACTGTGCCCCAAGGCTCGCAGCCTGCTGGCTACGGCGCCGGCATCATCCTTGGGATGACGGATGACATCGACCAGAACATCGATTACCCGGGAGGGTTCGAGCTGCGCCGCAGCCGGTAGGGCAGCAGCCAGTTGTTGCCGCTTGGCCTTTTGCACCGAGGCCACCTGCGGTTTTGAGCTGAGGTAAACGTAGGCCTCTTCGAACCGTTCCCTCGTGAGCGCTTGGGCGCGTACGAGAACACGCAGCGTGTCATGCACACGCAGCTGCAGCAGTTCTTGAAGCTCCTCGTGGGTCTGGCCTGCCGCGGACTTCTCGACCAGGTATGTCACCGTGGCACGTAATGTCCCATGCGAAGAGAAACCAATGCCGCGATACAACCAGATTCCCCGGCTGTCGAACCTTGGGATGGGCTTCAGAGTGTAGTAACGACCCGCATCGCTATAGCTGGTCAGATAGCCAGCGACGCTGAGGACCCGGAAAATCGTCGTCCGCGAATGCGTGTCCAATGCGCGGCGAAGATCCTCCAGAACCGCCACCGGCTTCCTCCGGTACAGATTCTGAAGAGCAGAAAGGTATTCGGCATGCATCGGCACGGGCGCCTCCTGGAACAATTACGACTCATGGTATCATTATAAGTCGTAATTGTTCCAATTACGCCATCTTCCTCCCTCACTGCCGACCGGTCTCATTATCGTCATGGGATATCGCGGCGCGGGAGTCAAAAGCGCTCGAAAGCCCGACTTTCGGCCCTTTCAAGAACATCTCGGTGGGGCGCATAGGCTCGCCACCTCAAGCCTTGTCGCCCTATCCAGACCGTATCTATCTACGACGGGGGACGGGAGGATGAAACAATTGCGACTCGTAGCAAAGAATCTCGCCGGAGGGAACTTATGAACAATCAGTCACTTACGAGGGACTTAACCGGCTTTTGACGCCATGGCGCATTCTTGTTCCCGATGATGATGAACTTCTTCTTGTATCTCACCAACTGCTCAACGTACTCACGAAACAACGAAAACGGCGGATTGGTGACGACGATATCTGCTCGTTGGAGCAGCTTGACGCATTCCTCGCTGCGGAAGTCGCCATCGCCATTGAGCTTGTGGATGCCGATTTCGTCCGGGTCGGGGACGCGGTTATCGTCCTTGTCGCCGTTGTATTCGAGATAGATTCCCTTTTCCGCCGTGTGCTTGCTGAACAGATCGGCGTCGCAATTCTTGTAGCAGGTTGTGATCAGCTTTTTTAGCTTCAGCTTCTCGAAGTTGTGCGAGAAGTAGTGAAAGAAGTTGCTGACCTTGGGATCGTCGCAGTTGCACAGGACGGTCTTGTTCGTGAAGTGCTTCGTGTAATGCCGCAACTCCTTCTCGATGTCCGAAAGCTGGGTGTAATACTCGTCCTGCTTAGTCGCCTTGGCGGCGTGGAGGCTTCGATTCAGCGCTTTCTTCGTCATTCTGCTGTTCCCAAATATCGACTATGGTCGGTCAGATGTTTTCCACATCGTGGTCTAACTTGTAATGAACGGCGTCCGGAAAATGCTAAACCGATATACCGGCATATACAAGCATGCATACGTAGATTTCTCCATATGCGCTCATATATCCAAGGATATATCGGTTCTAGCGCGTCTCGTCGGTGACCACACGGCTCTGCAACCCAAGGTCTCGCGCCGTCTTCCAATCGACCTCCCATAGCCGTTGCCGGGCGCGCCAGATACCGCCGGCATCTTTGATACGTTCGCGAAGCACAGTTTCCGAATAGCCGATGCGCACGGCGACCATGTCATGCGGTTCACGGCGCGGGTGGCGTGTCTTCGGGTTCCACGGCATCGTTTCGACGATCAATTCCACCGTCTTGTGCCGTACGCCGTGCTTAGGATCATAGCGATAGCGTACGCGGACCAAACGGTCACCATATCTTGCGAGCAGTTTCTTGGTGCCATTCTGTCCCGGCGCGAGGCTAAGGCGCGTTTCCACGATCCCTCCTCGGCAGTAGAACGCGCGATATCGGTGTGTTGTTGACACGCAGGTTGACGGTGAATCAGGGTCAGTGTCACGTATCGGGTCAAGCACGACGCTGGCGCCTCAGAAAAGTTAGACTGACAGGCAATGTCGCGAACCGCGTGACAGGTCAGAGCCTCTTTACTCCGGCTTGATGCCGGCTTCGTCGACTATTTTGACCCAATTAGACAGGCCCTTTTTCGCGAAGGCGACACCATACAGCCAGCCCAAACGAGCAGAGAGACAAGCAGCGAGGGCAGATTTTCCAGAGCCGTCATTGCCGTCGATTCCGAAGATAGCTGCGCCAGACCTTGTATCGTTCACAAGAGCAGCACTGATTTTTTAACCGCCAGGTGCTCATCCGGATTTGCTGACGCCCGAGCGGCATCATCGGGCATCCAAGCCGGCGTCCTTGATCACCTTGCCCCATTTCGCCAGTTCGGATCTGACCACGGCCGCATACTCCTCCGGTGAATTGCCGACGACCTCTGTTCCAGTATCCGAAAACTTTTGTCTCACCTTTGGTTGGTTAATGACCCGCACGATCTCCTGGTTCAGTCGATTGATGACCGCCTGCGGCGTTTTGGCGGGCGCAATCAGGCCAAATGGCGACACAAAATCATAACCAGGCAGACCTGAAGCGGCTATCGTAGTCAACCCGGGAAGCAGCGCGGATGGCTGGGCGCTGGTAACGGCCAAAGCCCTTACTCTGCCCGACTTGATATGTGGCGCCGCTGAACTCGCGGTAGCGAACATCAGGTGCACCTCACCGCCGATCAGACCGGTGAGCGCGGGTCCAGCGCCTTTGTAATTGATGCGCACGATGTTGACGGCGGCCATGGACTTGAATAACTCAGCCGGCAGATGATTCGCACTGCCTGTTCCAGACGTGGAAAAGTTGAGCTCTCCCGGCCTGGCTCTGGCCAAAGCGATCAACTCCTTGACGGACTTTACCGGCATGGATGGATGCACAACAAGAACACTGGGCGATGTTGCCACCAAGGTGACCGGTGAAAAGTCTCTCACCACATCGTACGGCGCTTTTTCAAACAGCGGTCCGATCGTAAAACTGCCGGCGGCGACAAGCAGGGAATGACCATCAGGCGCCGCCCTGGCCAAGAGTTCTCCCTGGATAAACCCGCCGCTGGGCCGGTTATCTACCATCACCTGCCAGCCGACGCTGTCTGTAAGTCCTTGCGCAACCAAACGCGCCACGAAATTGTTGGCGCCGCCAGGGGGCGAGGCAATGATGCGAATAGGCTTGGTCGGAAAATCCTGCCCCAACGCTACGCCCACGCCCAGAACGGTCAGAGCAACCGGGAAGAGCCATGCGAGAAAAAACCGCTTCAGCATAAAATCTCCCTGTAAAGCAAAGAAGCAAATTCAATACCGGCGCAATCCGAGCAGGTCTTGAGCGCGATTATTGGCCAACTACCGCGAATTTATTCCAACCACCAGAGTGAGGCAAGCTCTTTCCCGCGCCCCGGCTGCTCCGAGGCGTTTTTTTCCGTGCGGCGAGTCAGGCGATGTCGGGAACCAGGTGTGATAGGTAATGGCACGGACCTATCGGGCTTGGAAGCCCGTGACCGATGCGCATCTGCGAAGGTAACATATGGATAATCTCGTCCGGGATAAGGTGATAGATCGATTGGAGGTGTAGCGTGTTTGCGTGGCGCAAGCGGATCGGGCACATCTGTCCAGGGTCGATTTCGACCTCGGCCTACGACTTCTACCTCGTGGCGCCGGAGGGCGTGGGATTGTTCTCTGTGACGAATCCGATCGAGGATTGGCGAGACGATGAGTACGAGCGCAGTCTGGCGAAGGTCGAGCAGGCTGCGAAGTACCTCGCATCGGTGCACGTCGATTTCATCGCCCATGTCGGAGTGCCCCTTGTAGTGAGCCAGGGCCCGGAGTTCATGCGCCGGTTTCTCAGCCAGGTTGAGGCGCAGACCGGATTACCGGCCTCAACAACGATCAATTCCGCCAAGGAGGCGTTGCGGTCGCTTGGGGCGGAGAGGATCATCGTTTTGACTCCGTTCCCGCCCGAGACGCACCAGCGGGTGGTTTCGTTCCTCGCCTCGGAAGGCTTCGCGGTCGAGGCCGAGGCAAGGATGGAAACCAAGTTCAAGGATCTGTACCTGATCGGCGAGCGCGAAGTGTACGACTTCATGACGCGCGCGGTTCGCCGCGGCCCGAAGGTCGAGGCGGTCTTTGCGCCCTGCCCGCAGTGGCACGCCTTTGAGCTGACCCGGTCACTGGAGCTCGCCACCGGGCTGCCGTTCGTGACCGGGGACGGCTGCGACTTCTGGTATGCGTTCAAGACGCTTGGCGTCACGGGCGTCAAGCCTGGCTATGGGATACTGCTCGATCAACTGAGCGCCGTCGACAAACCAGACGTCGTGGGAGCCAAATAATGCCGGAAGTGCGCTTCAACGTACTTGGGCGCGTCGCGCTGGTGACCGGCGGGAGCAGCGGTATCGGCCGGGCGATCGCGCTTGGCCTGGCGGGCATCGGCATTCAGGTTGGGGTCGCGGATAAGGACGCTGATGGTCTCGCGAGCGCAACCGCAGCGATCCAGAGCCGCGGGAGTCGAGCGTACGGACTGGTCGCGGACGTTGCACAGTTTGCCGACGTCCAGCGAATGGTAGACGAAGTCAGCGAGCGTCTCGGGCCGATCGATATCCTCGTCAACTGCGCCGGGATATTTCCCCGCTCGCCGGTGGCCGAGATGGCCGAAGCCGAGTGGGATCGAGTATTGGCCACCAATCTCAAAGGCGTTTTCCTCACTTCACGCGCGGTGTTGCCCGCGATGATCGCGCGCAAACACGGGCGCATTGTCAGCATCACCTCCGGCCTGGCGATTACCGGCTCGTCCCGAGGCGCCCACTATACCGCGTCCAAGGGAGCGATTGATGCGTTTACCCGCTCGCTCGCAAAAGAGGTGGCTGACAACGGCATCAACGTCAACGCGATTGCGCCCGGTCTCACCGACACGCCGATGATGCGGGGAGCCAACAGCGCGGAGTACATCGCTGCGGTGGCGAAAACGATGCCGGGCGGCAGGCTCGGTCAGCCGGAGGACGTGGTGGGGTTGGTGCTCTTTCTGGTAAGTGAGGGAGCCAAAGACATCACCGGACAGGTGATCGTCTTTCGAGGATGAGCGGGCTGGGCGGGGGCTGGGCCTTCTACGCCGCTGGCGCCGCAGGGATCACCCCGCAGCCGTGATCTTCATCTCCTTGACCACTCTCTTCCATTTTTTCACTTCGTCCTTGATCGTGTTGAGAAACTGCTCTGGCCGGTCGCCTGTGAATTCCAGCCCTTCGTCCGCCAACCGGCCTTTCATCTCTTGTGTCTGCAGCACTCTTGCGACTTCGCTGTTCCACCGCGCGACAATCTCGACCCATAACGCGATGCACCGCATTACGGGTCAAATCCCGTGAGGAGACGCGGATCAGTTCCTGTGAGCGCCAAGGGAATCCCCAGACTCGGGGAAAGTACTCCGAAATGCACTTGGCGATGTGCGGAAAGCAAGGTAAAGTCACCAACAAGGAGAGAAACATGGCCCAGCCCGTTGATCCCAACGACGTCCTCATGACCGGCGAGAACTCATTCATCCGGCTCAGCGCGGATGGCGGCAAGACGCATTCGTCCCGCGTAAGCCATTGGCGCGTTCTCTGGTGCCCGGCGGGTTCAGGTCACGCCATGTTCATGCAGTCGCCGCTCATCGAAAACCGCGTGCAGGTCCACAGCGACAACGTGGCCGTGGCGCGCTGGCTCCAACGCACGATCGAGACGCTGCTCTATCCCGCCTTCGCGGACACCTCACTGCCGGTGTTCGACGCGCAGTTCTGCCGCGCCGGCGATCCACGCTCGACGACGGTGGAAACGGTCATCGCTCGAACCGAGCGCATCGTGCTCACCTGGTACGACTGCATCGATCCGTTCGTGCTCACCATGGCGCCAGGTATGGGTAACCGCCCCATCGGCGTATTCAGCACGTTCTTTCCCGCCAAGTCGGCGCAGATCGAGGTGAATGGTCGCTTCGCACCCGACGCGCCATGGCTGGAGATGCGCGGAGATCGCCAGTCCACGAGCGCGTGCCTGGCATGGTCGGAAACGTGGGTCAAACCGCGCGGATAGCGATCGTCACGAACGACTCAAATATCACTCGGATTGATTTTCCTATCGCCTAAATAAGCTCGATTTGGGAAGGAGAAAAGCGATGAAACCCCACCCCGCGCGTTTTTGGATTGCCCGCTGGTTCGTGCGCACGACCTGCGCTGCGATTGCGGTCGCAGGCACACTCGGCGTCGTTCATGCACAGCAAACGTATCCGGATCGCCCGGTGCGTTTCATTGTGCCCTACCCGCCGGGTGGGATTACTGACATTCTGGCGCGCACGATCGCCTCGCGCATTTCCGTCCATTGGGGCCAGCAGATGGTCGTGGACAATCGGGCCGGCGCGAGCGGCAACATCGGCATCGCGGCCGCCACGAAAGCGCCTGCCGACGGCTACACCATCGCGTTCGGGAACGCCAGCACGCACGCAATCAACGTATCCCTGTTCAAGAACCTGCCCTTCGACCCGATCAAAGATTTCGCGCCAATTACGATGGTCGCGAGGGTCTCAAACGTGCTGCTCGTCGGCCCCGACTTTCCGGCCAAGAACCTCGGCGACCTGATCGCGCTGGCCAAGTCCAAGCCCGGCCAGCTCACCTTCGCGTCGAACAGCGTCGGCAGCAGCAACCACCTGACCGGCGAGCTGCTGAAGACGATGGCCGGCATCGACATGGTGCACGTGCCGTACAAGAGCTCGACCACCGCGGCAGTCGACCTGATCGGCGGACGCATCTCGCTGATGTTCGACAATCTGACAACGGCGATCCCGCAGGTGAAGGCGGGCCGGCTGCGGCCGCTGGCGGTGACGAGCGAGCGTCGCGTGGCAGAGCTGCCCGATGTGCCGACGATGCTGGAGTCGGGTCTGAAGGGTTTCGTCGTTACGCCGTGGTGGGGCATCTTCGCGCCGGCGGCAACGCCCAAGCCGATCATCGACAAGCTGAACCGCGACATCGTCGCCGTGCTGCATTCTAAGGAAGTGAAGGAGTATCTGGCCAGCCAAGCCACCGAGGTAGTTGGCAACTCGCCGCAGGAGTTTGCGGGTTACCTGAAAGGTGAGATCGTCCGCTGGGCGGAAGTCGTCAAGGCGTCCGGCGCGACGGCGGACTGACGACCCGACGGCCTGCGCAACGACGCAAATACGGGGACACAACGCTGATCGGTCAAAAAACAGGAAATTCAGTGGGCTCGACGTTAGCCGCGGCGGCCCCATCACGGACTGAGCTTGACGATTTCCAGCCCCATCGCAATTGCGCTTCTTTCCGCCGCACTTTTCGGGGCGGCAACGCCGGCGAGCAAAGTGCTGTTGTCCGGTCTGACGCCGTTCCAACTCGCGGGGCTGCTCTATCTGGGGGCTGCGCTCGGCGTGGCTCCGGCAGCGCTGAGGCAGGGACGATTACGCTTCCCCGGACGAAGCGATCGGCTCAACCAAATCCGCTTGCTCGGTGCAATCGTCGCTGGTGGCATCGTGGGACCGGTGCTCCTGTTGCTCGCCTTGCGAATCGCGGGGGCCGCGTCGGTGTCACTGTGGCTGAACTTCGAGCTGGCGGCGACCGCGATTCTCGGGATCCTCATCTTTCGCGAGCACCTCGGGCGGCCGGGTTGGGCCGGAGTCGTGGCGGCATGCACCGGCGCCGCGATTCTTTCGTTGTCCGGCGGAGTCTCGGGCATCGAGGCCGGCGCGCTTGTTCTTCTGGCCTGCATGTGCTGGGGGCTGGACAATCATCTGACGGCCTTGATCGACGGCATCACTCCCAGCGAAAGCACGTTCTGGAAGGGGCTTGTGGCGGGGACGACAAACCTCGCGATCGGCGTCGCCGTCGACCCGCTTGGAGCAGGCGCGTTATCCGTGATCGCCGCGCTGTTCGTCGGCGTGTGGGCGTACGGGGCGAGCATCGTGCTCTACATTTCCTCCGCGCAGCGGCTCGGCGCCACGCGCGCCCAGATTGCGTTCGCAAGCGCGCCCTTCTTCGGCGTGCTTTTCGCGGTGCTCGCTCTGGGTGAGCCGCTCACAGCGGCGCACCTTGCGTCGGGCACGCTCTTCGCCATCGGCGTCGGTCTTTTCGCTGTCGAGCGCCACGCGCATGTGCACGCCCACGACGCCATCGAGCACGAGCATGCGCACCGGCACGACGACGGTCACCACAATCACGAGCATCCAGGGTTGCCGCCCTCGACCTGGCACACGCACCGGCACCGGCACGAGCCGATCGTGCACGCCCACCCGCACTGGCCCGACCTCCATCACCGCCATCATCATGACGGCGCATCCGGCAAGAAGTAGTGTCATGAGTCATTATTTCGATGGACAATTCCTGGAGCCGCTCGTCCCGAGACGGGTGTAGAGACGGTGTAGGTCAGGTTGCCGCATCAACGGCTACCTGACACCTGTCTGCGTGCGGGGACGCACAGGCAAGCCAAGGGGATGTCGGGGAACGCTGCGCGTACCCCGACCTACGTCTCTCACGCCCTCACCAACCACGAACCACGAACCACGAGCCACGAGAAATTGAATCTCGCGGAACGCTGCGCGTACCCTGACCTTCTACGTGTAATTGTGTAAGGAATTAACGAGTCGGGACACGAGCAATTAAGTGTTGATTCGTGTGACGCACGTTCTCCGGACGTGGGTTCTTCTTCAGCGCGAGCAACACGACGGCCGGGCTGTTGGGCGCGCTTAGTCGTTCGAATCCGTGATTGCTTACAGCAAAATTTCAAATTCTTGCGGTAAGGATTTCGCTTCTTCTTTCGTCTAATGCACATGGCGATGTTCAAGTAATCGCTGAACATGATGCGATTGGGACGCGCCAGTTTTTTTGACCAATAGACGAAAGGAGAGCTGACATGTTGAAGAGGAAACTTGCTGGTATCGTGGTTGCAGGACTGTTCTTTGGCGCAGGTGCCGTGAGCGCAACTGAAACGGTGTTCCCGAGTGAGTCAAGTGAAAGCACCGGTTCTACGGTTTGGTATCGCAGTGACATCCAGAAACCGAATACCGAGGCAGGACTCGGGGCCAAGGCGCCGGTGTTCCCGAGCGAGTCGAGCGAAAGCGGTAGCTCTGCAATCTCGTATGAGGGTGTCGCCCAACCCATGGGCGTTCCCGAAGGCTTGACGGGCGCCACCGATCTGGTTTTCCCGAGCGGGACGACCGCGGCAGATTCGTAATTGTAACCGTTGCGACGTCGAGAAAAAAAGCATGGGCAGCAGGCTCGGCTTGCTGTCCATGCCGATTTCGCGCAGCGGGACGGCGCTTCCTCAAGAAATGTGCTGTCGCACCCGCCAAAACGTCTATGGAGGGTTGGCCCCCGCAATGCCTGTGTTGCTCGGTGTAAAATCGCATATCGCTTTGTTCTCTGTCCGGGAATCGTAGTCATGAAGAAATCAGGGCCCGATAAAGCCCGGCTGGATCGCATCATCGCCGAAGCGAAGCGCAATCAAGCCGAGCGCGAGAAGGGCTATCGCGAACAGGCGCTCAAGATGTACCCCTGGATCTGCGGGCGCTGCGGGCGGGAGTTCACCCGGGCGAACGTCCAGCTTCTAGAAGTCCACCACCGGGACCACAACCACGAGAACAATCCGCCCGACGGCAGTAATTGGGAATTGCTGTGCACTTATTGCCACGAGAACGAACACCGGCGCTATCTGGATACGGCCGGACGCAGTGAGCAGGATCCCGGCGCGGGGGAATCACGTGCGACGTACAGGGCATTCGCCGGGCTGGACGAATTGTTGAAACGAAACGGCAAGACCAGGGGATAGGTTATCCATTTTTCGCGCTCCACGCTGGCACGCAGGCCAGCATCTATTCCTTGCTTTCAAGTGGTCGCGGTGCCGGCGCCGGCTGCCTCAAACCCAGCCGCAACCACAACGGCACCACGGCCAGTCCCACAACCAGATTGAATGCCACCCAGACTTCTCGTTGCGGCAACCAGGCGGGCGGCGTTGCCTCGACCAGCCAGGAGCCAATACCGATCAGCAGGCAGAAAACACTGACCGCCGAAAGCGCGGTAGCCGCCACGCCACGCGCGAGCCTTGCGCTCGGCGCCCGAGGATCGTCTCCCGCTGCACGTGCGACCGGAGCCCACCAGCCCGGGGGCTGAACTCTCTTATAGAAACCGCACAAGGCTTCGGGCCGCACCGAGTCGATCCAAAGGGAGGCACATACCCCGGCGGCGGTCGCGACCGCCGCAACGATCAACATGCGCAGCGGGGCGGAATCGTCAGAGATCAGGACCAGCACCAGCGGCACCAGAAGCGCGGAGGCGATCAGGGCGGCGAGTTCGCCCCACGCCGTGATGCGCCACCAAAGCCAGCGCAGAACAAGCATTATCCCTACACCTGCGCCCAGCAGCAGACTCGATTCCCACGCGGTCTTGATCGAGTCAAGCCTGCTCATGATGAGCAAGGAAACACCCAGGATGATCACGTTCGACAGCCGGGCAACCCATACCTGGGAGCGTGCGCTCGGTGTCCTGCCCAGGTAGCCGCAGATGAAGCGCCGGTAGATATCGTTGGTCCAGTACGACGCGCCCCAGTTGAGATGGGAGTCGACGGTGGAAGCGAGCGCGGCTATCATCCCGGTCAGCATCAGACCCTTGAAACCCGCCGGCAGGAATTTCTCGATACCGCGCACGAAGGTCGCCTCCCTTTCGGCAACATAAGAAGCACTGCCAGGCACCGTATCGGGGGGAAACAGCAGCAGGAGACCAAGCGCAATGGGCAGCCACACGAGACTGCGCACGAGCACCTGCGCGAACGTGAAGATCGTCGCAGCCCGCCTCGCCTCGTGATCGTTGCGGCAGGCCATGGTGCGCTGCGCGAGATAGCCGGTGCCGTCGGCATTGACCTGAATCAGCCATTGCAGCAGGAACACGGCCAGCAGCATCGCTGTCACGTCGCGCGCGACCGACGGCGTGAAAGCGAGCAGCTCCGACGCAGCCAAGCCAAGTCCGCCGCTGGAACTTTCGAAGGTCGCGCGCAGCCTCGCAAGCATGCTATCGAGACCGCCCGTTTCCTGGACCACGAAGGCCGCGTAAACGATGCTTCCGAGCATCATGATCGCGAACTGGACCATGTCGGTTTTCACGACGGAGCGAAGGCCACCCAACGTCGAGTAAAACAGCGTGATGAGGGCGATCAGGAGAAGCGAGATCAGGTTGCCGGCCGCCTTTGCCCACCTCGCCGGATCGCCGGCGGGAATCGCGGTGAGCGGCAGTTGCGCCCACTCGACGAAGCGCCGCAATGGGTCAAACACCTCCGGCGCCAACCACTCGTCCCACGGCAGGAAGGGCTCGGCAATGCGTGTTGCGGCCAGAAGCACGATCGCGAGCGCAAAACAGTTGAAGACCGTCCCGAAATAGAGCGCCTTGATGAGCCGCAGCGGTGCCGCCCCGCCCCCGCGGTAACGCAATTCCGCCAGCTCCGCGTCGGTGAGGACACCGGCCCTCCGCCAACACGCGGCGAGCACAAAAGCGAGCAGAAGAAAGGAGACGGCGTAAACCCAGAGCCGCCACAGCGCGAATATTCCTCCCGCCGCAACCAGCCCCGTCACCAGCAGGGGCGTGTCGGCGGCGAACTGGGTAGCCGCCATGCTGATGCCGGCCTGCCAGCCATTCAAGGTGCGGCCGGCGAGAAAGTACTGTTCGAGACTCGTCGCGGCGAGCCGCCGGTCGCGCAGTCCGACGGCGACGATGTAACAGGAGAATGCAGCGACGATCAACTGGTCGAGTATCGTCACGTGGGGCTCTTGAGAGATTCCTGAAAGATATCACGCACCGTAACGATCGCGAACCATCCGCGGACCAGGGACCCCGAACCCGCAAGCAGATCATGGCGCGGCAAAAAACCACCGGAAGGTGTTGCCATCACAGGCCATGCGCGATATAAATAGCAAAATCCTCCAGTTGCAACATGGCCAATCCGGCTTTCAGACTCGCCACCCCCGCCGACGCCTACGAAATCGCGGTGATGTCGCGCTATTTGATCGAGGTCGGACTGCGCGGCTGGTCGTGGCATCCGGAACGGGTGGCAAAAGCGATCCGCGCGCGCGACACCGATGTTCTGGTCGCGACGGTCAAGGATCTCCTCGTCGGTTTCGCCATCATGGAATTCGGCGACAGCAAGGCGCACTTGAGTCTGCTGGCAGTCAAACCTTCGCACCAGCGCTGCGGCATCGGGCGCAAGATGATGGGCTGGCTCGATGAGGCCGCGCTCACTGCCGGCATCTCCACCATCAACCTCGAACTGCGCGCCAACAACTTCGGCGCGCGATGCTTCTACAAGATGCTCGGCTTCACGGAAACGGGCTACCTTCCCGGCTACTACCGCAACGTCGAGACCGCAGTGCGGATGTCGCGCGACATCCGGCGCGTGATTCCCCAGACCGGTCAATTGACCCGCGGCGGCACAGGATAAACAGAAGCGCCCGCGATCGTTATCCGGCATCTTCTCGCCGGCTGACTCGCGTCTGTCGGCCCCGGCCCGCTTGCAATCTGTACGCATGGTAGATCGACCACGACGTGGACGCTTTCCGTCCTTTCTCCATTACCCACGGGGCGGCCCTGATCGTCATCGCCGCGGCGTGCTCGCTGTTTGTCGCAGTCGGGCGCGGGCAGCGCAACGACGTGCGCCCGACCGCTCTTGAAAAGACGCTTGCGATCACCAGCCTCGTCTTGTGGACGGCAGCGCACGGCTGGTGGCTCGTGCCGCCGCGGTTCGATCTCGCGACCACCCTGCCGTTACAACTGTGCCATATTGTTGCAGTGATTGCGTCTCTCGTGCTGCTGACGCGCCGGCACCGGCTGCGCGCGTTGCTCTACTTCTGGGGCTTCGGGCTGTCTACCCAGGCACTCCTCACGCCCGCTCTCACTGAGCCTCCGTCCTCGATCTGGTTCTGGGCGTTCTGGGCGCAGCACGGCTTCGTCATGGCGGTCGTGGTATACGACCTCGTGGTCTACCGCTTCCGCCCGACTTGGCGCGATTACCGCATCGCTTGCGCGGCGAGCATCGCCTATCTCGCGATCGTGCTGCCGATCGACATTGTGCTCGGTGCCAATTACGGGTTCGTCGGCGCCCCCCGTCCTGGAACACCGAGCATTATCGATCTCCTCGGACCGTGGCCGGAACGTCTCGCAGTTATCGTGCTGCTGGTCGCGGCGGTGATGGCGCTCTTGATGCTGCCGTGGGAGATCGCCAAGCGGCGCGGCGCGTGACAGAGCGGGAGGCTCAATCGACCTTGGCGCCGGCCTCTCGGACCACCTTACCCCATTTATCGGTTTCGGTCCTGATGAAGGCGGCGAACTGCTCGGGCGTGTTGCCGACCGGTTCAAGCCCCTGGCTTTCCAAACGCCGCTTCATCTCCGAGGTGTGCAAACTCTTCACGATCTGGCCATTCAGTTTGCCAACGACAGGCTTGGGCGTGCCGGCCGGCGCGACGATACCCTGCCAGACGAGCACCTCGAAGCCGGGGAGCGCCGCCTCCGCAATGGTGGGCAGATCGGGCAAGAGCGGCGAGCGCTTGAGAGAAGTGACACCCAGCGCCCTTAACCGGCCGGCCCTGATGTGCGCCAACGTGGTTGCTATGGTGCCGACCGATAGCTGAAGTTGTCCGGCTATCAAGTCAGTGAGCGACGGCCCGCTGCCCTTGTAAGGCACGTGCGTGAGTTCCACGCCGGCCATCGACGCAAACAGCGCGCCGCCGAGGTGCGAGGTCGTGCCGCTCCCCGCCGAGCCGTAGTTGAGCTGGCGCGGCCTGGCCTTTGCCAACGCGATCAATTCCTTGACCGTTTTCGCGGGCACCGAAGGATGAACGACCAGGATATTGTGACTGGTGGTGATGAGCGTGATGGGTGAGAAATCGCGCAGCGGCGCATACGGCAGCTTCTTGTAAAGATGCGGCGCGAGGGCGAGCGTGCTGATGTTGCCGAGCAGCAGCGTATAGCCGTCGGGCGTGGACTTGGCGACGATGTCGGAGCCGATGGTGCCGCCCGCACCGGGGCGGTTGTCCACGACGAGCGACTGCTGCCAGGCTTCGTTGAGTGCCTGGGCAATGGCCCGGCCTATGATGTCGGTGCCGGCGCCTGGCGGGAA
>Ga0156226_1411_pt1 | contig 16838 bp, 16 predicted proteins | sample RifCSPlowO2_12_FD_107874 | JGI IMG/M metagenome (GOLD analysis project Ga0156226, IMG submission 107874) | Betaproteobacteria bacterium RIFCSPLOWO2_12_FULL_62_13
CTCGGCAACCACGCGCGTGCCGCCTAGAAAAGCGTTCAAGCCGCCGATGAACGCCGATGAACGCGGGCAAGATCAAGGACCAAAAGCGGGAACGCAAAGGGCGCGAAGGGTGCGCGAAGGGCGCAAAGGAAATCAAGGGATGGCTCTTGTTCTGTTTTGTTGCCTTTCCTTGGCGCTCTTGGCGGCCTTGGCGGTGAAAGGTTCTTGCCTTTTGATCGGCGTTTATCGGCGTTAATCTGCGGTTGCTTCTCGTTTTGGGGGTCATATGCTTCCCAGTCGATACTTCATCGATCTCACCCAGCCCGAGATCGCCGCCCAGTTCAAGAAAAACCCGCTGGTGATCCTGCCCGCGGGCAGCGTCGAGCAGCATGGACCCCACCTGCCGACTGGCACCGACATCTACGCTTCGAACGTGATCGGTCACGCGGTGGCCGAGCGCATGGACGGCCTGGTGCTGCCGGGCGGTCCGCTCGGTGTCACGCCCATGCACATGCCGTTCGAGGGCACGATCACGCTGACGCCCGAAACTTACCAGCGCGTGGTCATCGAGACCTGCGTGTCCACCGCCAAGCATGGCGCGAAATACCTCCTGATCCTCAACTGGCACGAGGGCAACATCCCCTCGCTCGCCATCGCGGCGGAATCGCTGCATCGCGACCACGGCATGACAGTGCTCACGGTGCAGGCGTGCTACGTCGCCGCCGAACTCTATGGTCACGAGTGTGGCGGACTGACCCACGGCGGGGAGATCGAAGCGCTCGCAGTGCTCGCCTGCCGCCCCGAGCTCGTGCACCTCGACCGCATCGACTACTCATCCGATCACTCGCATGGCCGCAAGTGGGACAAGCTGCGCCGCACCAGAAGCTATCAGCCGGTGCTGCGCGACATCAAAACCATCGCGCCGACCGGCTGGTACGGCGCACCCGAAAAAGCGACGGTCGACAAGGCGCAGCGCATGCTGAACGATATCGCCGATGCGATTGCCAGGGAAGCGACGGAAATCTTCCAGTTGCTCGACGAGGCGCAGGGCGGCACCGCCGAGATCAAACATATGAAAGTGGCCGGCTGATGAGCATCGCGAACCTGTGTCGTGACGCTCAGCCTGTAGGGTGTGCTCCGCAAGGCAGAGCGCACCGCGCCGATCGATTGGTGGGGTGGTGCGCAAGCGCACCCTACGCGCTGTGATCTCTGTGGCAAGAATTGATGTAAGTTTATCCACCGCTGTCAGCTAGAATCGAGCGAGGAGGAAAGGTATGACGCAGAAAGAACTCGGCGTCGCGGTTATCGGCGCGGGCCGCATCGGCACCTTGCGGGCGCGCCTCGCCGCCAAGCATCCGGCTGTCGATTTTCTCGCCATTTCCGACCTCGATCCGGCGCGGGCGCGCGCCCTCGCGGAACAAACCGATGCCGATTTTTATTCCGGCGACAACTTCAAGGTCATCGAACACCCGGAGGTCAACGCCGTGTTCGTCTCGACACCCGAAGGCGAGCACGCGGCGCCGGTGCGAAGAGCGCTCGAACTTGGCAAGCCGGTGCTGGTGGAAAAGCCGATCGCGCTTTCCCTCGACGATGCCGACGCGATTCTCGATACGCTCAAACACACCAAGGGCCTCCTGCGCGTCGGTTACAGCCGGCGCTTCAAGGAATGCTTCCTGCGCGCCAAGGAACAGATGATTCACGGCCGGCTGGGCAAGGTCGTCGGCGGCACCGCGCGCGTCTACAACTCCCGCGCCCAGGCGTTCGCCATCCTCAAACGCGATCCGCACGCGACGCCGGTGCTGGACGTGCTCACCTATTATGTCGACCTCATGTGCTGGTTCCTCGAGGGCAACCCGCCGGTGGAAGTCGTGGCGCGCGGGCAACACGGGATATTCAAGGAAGCAGGCTACGGCGCGCACGATGTGACGTGGGCCATCGTCACCCTGGCGGACGGGGCCGTGCTCAATTTCGGGGTGAGTTACGCGCTGCCGAGCAGGTATCCAACCCTCGGCCAGTCCGACCGCGTGGAGCTCCTGGGAACGGAAGGCACGATGCTGATCGACGACGACCATATGGATCACGTGCTCTATTCCGAGAAGGGCATCCCGCACGCGTACGTGCCGGACCATCAGGTCAACATGGCGTTCCTCGGCAGCAATACAGCCGGCGATTGGGCAGTGGGCGATTTCTGGGGCCCGCTCGGCAACGAGACCCGCGCCTGGCTCGACCATCTCGTCACGGGGAATCCCACGGTGCACACCACGCCCGAGCAGGCGCGCATCAATCTTGAAACCACTATCGCCATCGAGCGTGCGGTCGCAACCGGCAGACCGGTCCGGCTGCCGCTTGAAACTTAGCGACCTGGTTGCTGATCACCGGTAGACCACGCGCGGCCGGCTGTGGCGGCCGGCGTCTTCCGGTTATGGGTCACGGGTCACGCCTCATCACGTCACGCAGTACCACGTCACGCTTCTCAACCATCAGCTCGGCCGCTCGCGAAACCGCCGGCCGGCAAGAATGTGCAGATGCAGGTGGAATACGGTCTGCCCAGCGTCGGCGCCGTTGCTGATGACGATACGGTACGCGCCCTCGACGCCCAACTGGCGCGCGATCTTGTTGGCAGCGAGCAGCAGGTGCCCCAGCAGCGCCTGGTCTTCGGGCTGAGCGTCGGCAAGCCGGGCGATCGCCTTCTTGGGGATCAGCAACACGTGGATCGGAGCGTGCGGATTGATGTCGCGAAACGCGAGGCACAAATCGTCTTCATACACGATGTCGGCGGGGGCCTCGCGCTTGATGATTTTGCCGAAAATGGTCGTCACAGATTTCTCCTGCGTTATCGGCCGGGGCGCGCGTCTTTCAGGTTCTGAACCGTCCAGCCGAGCAGTTCCTCGATTAACGCGTCGCTCGCCGCGCCGAGCGCCTTGACCCCGCCTGCGGCATCCGCCGCCGCCGGGCGCTCGAGGGTAAATGTGCGTTGTGCTTGCAGCGTGCGGCTCACGAGGTCGATCAGGGTGGCGCGCACCGTGACCGATACGCGGCTCTCGCTCGGCGCAGCGAACGACTGGGTGAAGTCTTCGAGCTCGATGCGCAGCGCGTATTCAGCGCGCGCGCCCTCGCCGCCGCTCACGATGCCGCTCGCCGCCGCGGCAAACCGGCTGCGCAGCCGCTGCGTCAGGAGCTGGGCGGGTGCGGCGCTCCAGCGGCTGTTGGCGTAGGTTTGAGGCCGCGCCGCGTCCTGGTAGTCGAGACGATAGACGATACCCTGGTTGTCGAGCCATGCCGGCGCAGCCACGGCCGGCAGCATCAGCGCGACACGAATATGCGGGTTCTCTTGCGGGTGGTTGCGCTGGGGTCCAAGATCGTAGGTCGCCACCGGCTCCAGTCCCTGTGGGCCGATCGCGCAGGCGCCGAGCAGCGCAACGAGCGCCAGTGCCGCGGACAGCCTGTGAATGGTTCTGCAGCGCGACCCGCGCAGGATGGTGCGGGATAGCGCCGCAAATTCGATTCGGCGATTCTTCATCGACCACTCCCGCCCTGCGGATTGAATCCCGGCTCGCCCGGCCCCGGCGGCGCCGGCGGGCGCCCGAATACGAGGCTCGCGGGCTGATGTTTGAGTTCGATGATTAGCTGATCCAGATTGCGCGAGTTGCGCGCAAACTCCTCGAGCAACGCGTTGATCCGCGGCAACGTATCTTCGGCCACGCTGCCGGAAAGCGACCGTGTGGCGTCGCCGACCTGCTCCGCGCTCCTGGCAACGCGCTCGAGCGTATCGACCCGCTGCGCGAGCTGCTGCGTCAGACTGTTGAGGTTGGCGAGCAGCGTATCGGCGCGGGCCAGCGTCTGGCGCACGTCGGTGGTGAGCGCCGGAACGTACTTCGCTCCGGTCTCGATCTCTCGCGCCAGCGCCACGAGGCGCGCGCTGACCTCTTCGACGCCCTGCAGTGCGCGCGTCAACTGCGCCTGGTTCTGTTCGCCGAGCAACGCGTTGAGCCGGCGCGCGACCTGGCCGAATTCCGCCATCAGATCCTTTCCCAAACCCGACAGCTCGTCGATGAAAGAAGGACGCACCGGGATGCGCGCCGACTTTTCGCCCGACGGAGCGATGGGCTCAGGTTTGGTGCCGTCATCGTCGAGCATCACATAGGACAAGCCGGTGACCCCCTGGGAGCCGAGCTGGCCAACCGTCCCGCGGGTAATCGGCGTCCCGCTCCTGATCGCGATGCCGATCAGGATCAGGCGCGGATCGTCCCGATCGAATTCGATGCTTTCAACTTTTCCGACGTCGACGCCGCGCAGGCGCACCGGCGCCTGCAGGTTGAGCCCAGTCACCGTGTACCGCGATTCCAGCACGTATTGCACGTGCTCGACGGTGTCGCCGCTCAACCACATCGCGGTCACCACCACGCCCGTGCCCAGCAGCAGCGTGAAGAGTCCCGCAACGAGCGCGTACGCGCGGTTTTCCATGGTCTGGTTCTCGTCGCGTTACCGCACCCGCGGCAATGGCCGCTGCGCGTTGATGTCCGCGACCAGGTTTTTCACCGCTTCGAGGGCGCGCTGCCCGCGGTCGCCCTGGAAGAAGTTGCAGATGAACTTGTGCGTGAGACCGGCGATCTCGTGGACCGGACCCACCGCGACCAGTTGCTGGTCGCACAACACCGCAACCCGGTCTGAGAGCGCCACCAGCGTGTCGAGATCGTGTGTCACCATGACCACCGTGAGATCCAGCTCGCGCCTGAGCTCTGCGATGAGCTTGACGAAACTCTCGCTGCGGTCGGGGTCGAGGCCTGCGGTCGGCTCGTCCAGAAACAGCAACTCGGGTTCCAGCGCAAGCGCCCGCGCCAGCGCTACGCGCTTGACCATCCCGCCCGACAGTTCCGCCGGCCTCTTGTCCGCATGCCGCGCTTCGATCCCGACCATGTCGAGCTTGAGGATGACGAGATCACGAATGAGTTCTTCGTCCAGGGTCTTCAGTTCACGCAGCGGCAGCGCCACATTGTCAAACACCGACAGCGCGGAAAACAGCGCGCCTTCCTGAAACAGCACGCCCCAGCGCTTTCTGAGCCGGCGCAGCGTCTCCGGATCACCGTCGTGCAGCGGCTCGCCGAACACCCGCACTTCTCCACGCGCCGGCTTTTCAAGACCGAGCATCTGCCGCAGCAGCGCGGTCTTGCCGCTGCCCGAGCCGCCCACCAGCGACAGGATCTCGCGGTGGTGCACGCACAGGTTTAAATCGCGATGCACGACCTGGCTGCCGAACTGCGTCCACAGATGCCTGATCTCGATGATGCACTCTTCCATCAAAACACCCCCACGTCCGAGAACATCACCGCGAATATGGCATCGACGATGATCACGATGGTGATCGCGGCCACAACCGAATTGGTGGTGCCGATTGCCAGGCTTTCGGTATTGGGCCGGATGCGCAGTCCAAAATGGCACGCGATCAGCGCGATCAGGATGCCGAACACCACGCCCTTGCCCAGACCCAGCCACAGGTTCGCGATCGGCACCGCGTCGGGCAGCCTGGAGAGGAAAAAGCGGTAACCGATACCGAGCTGGGCGTTCGCAGACACCATCCCCCCGAGCAGCGCGACCGCGTCGGTCCACAGCACGATGAGCGGCAGGGCGATCGCAAGCGCGACGATCTTGGGGAGCACCAGGCGCAACGTGTGAGGGATGCCCATCACGCTCATCGCGTCGATTTCCTCGGTGACGCGCATGACGCCAAGCTGCGCCGTCATCGCCGATCCGGAGCGCCCTGCAACCAGAATGGCAGCCAGCACCGGGCCCAGTTCCCGGATCACGCTCATGCCGAGGATGTTGATGATGAAGATGTCGGCGCCGAAGGTGCGCAACTGGTTGGACGAAAGATAGGAGAGCACCACGCCCACCAGAAAGCCGACCAGCGCTGTGATGCCCAAGGCCTGCGCGCCGGTGCGGTAGAGGTTGGCCGAAATCTCGCGCCATGGGATGCGCAGCGGCTGGCGCGCGAGCGTCAGCACGTCAAGGGTCACGCGCCCCAGCAGTAGCGTGACGCCGTACAGGTGGTCGAACAGCAGCAGCATCCGCCCGCCCAGGAACCGGATCGGCTTTGCCCATTCGCGACCCGGCTGCGGCGGCGTCTCGCGCTCGACGCCGAGACCGGCAAACAGTGCTTCGTGTTCCGGGCGCAGTTCGAGGCGCGCCGCACGACGCCGCCCCCAGGCACGCCACAGCAGCATCGCGCCCGCGTGGTCGAGCGTCACGACCGGCCGCAGGTCCCAGCGCACCTCGCCGGTATGCTTGCCCAATCGCAGCGCCAATTCGGGCAACACAGGCTCCAGGGCGCGCAGGTTCCACGCGCCCGTCACCTCGACACAGGGCAGACCATCGGGATCACGAACCTGGCGGAAATCCGGGGTATCCCCTGGTTCAGACAAGGAAGCTGACATACCTCTTTATCGGTGTTGGACGGCGTCACCCCAGAGGCGGGCGTTTCCGCAACTACCTCCCTGATTGGGAAACCTTTTTTAATGCTAAAGGCTCGCTCAATGCAAGTCAAAGGACGAAGGAGCCGGCGCTGACTTATTGCATCGCAATAAAAATTTTCCCAGACCCCTTGACATGCCGGTTTTAGAGCATATAATTTCTATTGTGCAGTGCAGCATACAAAATGGTTTCACTCGTTCAAGATGTTGCTTTTTAAAGGAGATTTATCATGTATCAAACACCTGAACAACTGATCGCGCTGAACAAGGCCAATCTGGAAATCGCCGCCCGCTTCGCCGGTGTGGCCTTGGAAGGCGCCGAGCGCATGCTCGACCTGCAACTGAAAGCGGCCAAGACCGCCTTCGCCGACACCGTGGAAGGCGCCAAGGCGCTGGCAGCGGTCAAGGACCTTCAGGAGTTGGCAGCGCTGAGAGACAACGTGGCGCAGCCGAGCATTGAGAAAGCGACGGCTTACGCGAAGAGCGTCTATGACGTCGCCACCGCAACCCAAGCCGAAATCGGCAAGCTGGTCGAAGAGCAAGTCGCGGATTTCAACAAGCAAGTCGTGGCCGCCCTCGACAAGCTGGTGAAGGCCGCCCCGGCGGGCTCCGAAGTCGGCATCGCCGCCGTCAAGTCCGCGATCGCCGCGGTCAACTCCGCGTACGACAACCTGTCGAAAGTCGCCAAGCAGTTCACTGAAGCGACCCAGTCGAATTTCGACGCGGTTGCCAAGCAGGCGGTGAGCGCCGGCAAGAAAACCAAGAAGTGAACCGCTCAGGAACCGCCAAAAAAGCCCCGGTGATCCGGGGCTTTTTCCTGTACGCTTTAGCGTTTAGCGTTTAGCGTTTAGAGGATCGACTCTCAACGCTGAACCCTGAACGCTCATCGGCGAAGTAGCAACTCTCAACGCTGAACCCTCAACCCTCAACGGTGGATGTAAAACTCGAGCTGCTTGATGGTCTGCTCCTGTTCGGTGATCACTTCCTTCACCAGGTCGCCGATTGAAACCACGCCGACGAGCTTTTCGCCGTCCATCACCGGCAGGTGGCGAACGCGCTTGTTGGTTACCAGCGTCATGCACTCATCCACCGTCTGGCTCGGATGCACCGTCACCACCTTCTCGGTCATGATGTCGCGCACAAGAATATCGTGCGAGAATTTGCCGTGGAGAATCACCTTGCGCGCATAATCGCGCTCGGAAATGATGCCGGCGAGCTTGCCGCCCTCGATCACCAACAATGCACCTATTTCCTTTTCCGCCATCAGCTTGAGCGCCTCGAACACGCTCGCCTCCGGCGCGATCGAAAAAATCGTGCTCCCCTTGGACTGCAAAACCTGTCTCACGGTCTTCATCATTACCTCCTAGTCTCATTCCCGCACAGGCGGGCACGCTTGCCGCATTGTTGAGTTTTGCGTAAATGGATGACAATCCATTTGCGCCTCGAATCCCCCTTCTCTCCTCGATACAAGGGCCGGGGATGAGGGCTAAGCATTGTCATCCATTTTTGCAATGCTCAGTAACAGTTCCAGTGTAGCCAAATTTGACGCTGCGATAAAGCCGCTGCCGGCGCCGGGCCGCATGGATCGCCGCATGGTTCAGGCCGCTCAACCCCGGATCAGCTCTGGTCCCCTCCAAACCTGTTGTCCTCGGCTCGGTCGAAAAAGGTTGCGCTGGAGGCGCTCCAGGATGAATAAAACTGGAAGCGGCTCTTGCCCTGTTCTTTTGCACGGTACATCGCGCTGTCGGCGCACTTGAGCAGCGCCTGGGAATCCTTTCCGTCCTGGGGATAGGCGCTGATGCCAACGCTGGCGGTGACCCGGCACTCGTGACCCTGCACCATCACCGGCTGCGCAACCGTCTGGACGATTTTGCGCGCGACCTCCGCAACTTGCTCGATCTCGCCGAACTCCTCGATCAGCACCACGAATTCATCGCCGCCGATGCGGCCGATCACGTCGCCTTCGCGCAAGCCTGACCGCAGACGAACAGCGATCTCCCTCAGGAAAACGTCGCCGGCGCCGTGCCCCAGCGTATCGTTGATCACCTTGAATCCGTCGAGATCAACGAACAGCAACGCGAGACGCCGGCGATAGCGTTGTGCCTGGGCGAGCGCCTGGCTCAACCGGTCCCCGAACATGGTTCGATTGGGCAGCCCGGTAAGCGCATCATGTGTTGCCACGAATTGGAGACCCTGTTCGGCATCCTTGCGCGCGATGAACTGCCCGATCTGGCTGCCAAGCTGCCGGGCGAATTCCATCAACTCATCGTCCGGCGGCCGCACGTCCGGGGAAAAGAATTCCATGACCCCGTAGAAATCCTCGTGCATCACCACCGGGAAACCGAGCGCGGTGTGGAGTCCTGCTCTACGCGCCGCAGCCCGGCGCCGGGATTTCGGGTTATCCTGTATGTTTGACACCCATACCGGCGCAGCGCTGCGCCACACGCGCCTCACCACGCTAGTCTCGTTTGCGGGGTTCGCCTCCAGACGGTTGCGCATGCCCCAGCTCTCTGCCGCGAACTCCTGAACCGCGGGCGCGTCTATGCCCCAGACCTCTGCGGTGCGCAACACGTTCTCGTGTTTGCCAAGCACCCAGCGGGCCCCGCATGCCCAGCCCAGCTTTTCGCACATCGTCCGGATCACCTTGACCAGTGCTTCCTCGACGGTGCGCGATTCGGCGAGCAGCCTCGTGACTGCAGTTTGCAACTCCTGACGCAACTCGAAGCGCTTGCGAGCCGTGATGTCAGCTATCATCACCAGCACGCCAACCGCGTCACCCTTGTCGTCATGAATCGGTGCTCCGGAAAGGCTCACGTTAAGCGGCGTTCCGTCCTTGCGCAACCGCACCGCCTCCACATCCGAAAAAACTTCGCCGCGCAATATCCTGCTGCGGTAGCGCTCGCTCTCTTCCTCCTTGCCGAGCGGGTACCACGGCACCCTCCCGCCGAGCACTTCGGCCTCGGTCCAGCCGAACATGCGCTCCGCCGCCGGATTCCACCTTTCGACAAGACCATTGGCATCGCGCACTACGATAGCGAGGGGAGACGCGTTGATCAGCGCCGCGAACTTCTGGGACTCTTGCCTCAGTGCTTCCTGGACGCGCTGCTGGGACCCTATCTTCGACTCGAGTTGCTGGTTCGACTGCTGCACCTGCTGATTTGCGGATTGCAGGCGCGCGACCAGGTCGGCGTTTTCGAACTTGATGCGGATCGAGGCGAGCACGTTCTCCTTCATGTGGGCCGCGATGGCCAGTACCACGCCCATGAATACTGCCGCCAGCGTACCCATCAGAACATGCAGCGTGTCGCTTTGCATGAACAGGATCGCAATGAGCGGCACGAGCGCCGGAAGCATGAAGCCATGGAAAACGCGTGTCACCGGCGCCAACACAACCGCTGCCGACATGACCATGCCGCCGATGACAAAGATCACCAGGAACTGATGTGGAACCGAATCGTGAGGAAAAAGCGCCGCTCCCAGAATTCCCCACATGCACCCCATCGCGGTCGCGCCCGAAAAAAAGCGATGGGTCCAGGACCGGGCAGCCAAGTCGGAGGTGGGCGCCGCGAGATACGCGCGATAAAGGAAGTATCGGCCCAGCGTGATCGCGATCACCGCCGCGAACCATCCCGCCAGCCCCGCGTTATGGACGGCATCCCATAGCGCGAAGGTCATGATGCCGGCATTGATCGGCGTAGCCAGGTAACCGATCCGCGACAAGCGGTAAAGGTGGCGAACCTGTTCGGCGTAGATCTGCCCGGCCTCTCCTTCGGGCGCGCCGGGCAGCGACGGTGCGGCAGAGTCTATCACCGAGGACATGGCATCGTGCCTCATCCCTATTTGAGCCATGCCGCGCATTGTTGCACGAGCGCGACATTCGGCAAAGGGGCACGCCGCCTGGGATGGCTACCGCGGTTTTGTGCCGCTCGCCGCGCCAATCACTTCCGCCTTCTTGAGCAGGTTCTGTGCCATGCGGATGCTGGCGATGTCGATAAGGCGCCCATCGAGTTGAACCGCACCGCGGCCTTCCTTGGCTGCCTCCGCCATCGCTTCCACGATGCGCCGCGCTTTCTCCACTTCTTCCGGAGCGGGACTGAACACCTGGTTGGCGAGCTCGATTTGCGACGGGTGAATCGCCCACTTGCCCTCGAAGCCGAGCGCCGCGGCGCGCTTCGCGGCGGAAACGTAGCCGTCGGGATCCTTGAAATCGCCGTAGGGACCGTCGACCGGGCGCAGCCCGCAGGCGCGGCATGCCACAACGATCCGAGCTTGAGCGGCGTGCCAGAGATCGGCCTGATAGAAACGGCGCTCGCCCTGCGCATCGCGGTCAGCGAGCACGCCGTAGTCCGGATTGAGTCCCCCGATCACCGTGGTGCGCATGCGGGTCGAGGCCGCGAAATCACCCGCGCCAAAGCACATGGCTTCGAGCCGCCTGCTCGACTGCGCGATCGCCTCGACGTTGCTTAAGCCCAGCGCCGTTTCGATCAGCACCTCGAAACCGATGCGCTTGTCGCGCTTCTTTGCCTGCTCGATCTGGGTGACCAGCATGTCGAGTGCGTAAACGTCAGCCGGCACGCCCACTTTCGGAATCAGCAGCAGGTCGAGACGCGGGCAGGATTCCACTACCTCGACCACGTCGCGGTACATGTAATGGGTATCCAGCCCGTTGATGCGCACGGAGAGCGTCTTCGCGCCCCAGTCGACATCGTTGAGCGCGGCGATCACGTTGCGCCGCGCCGGCTCCTTGTCGTCGGGGGCGACCGCGTCTTCCAGATCAAGAAAGATCACGTCGGCCGCCGAACGCGCTGACTTTTCAAATAACGCCGGCGTCGATCCCGGCACGGCGAGTTCCGAGCGATGCAGGCGCGGCGTGGCTTGTTCGAATGTCGTGAAACTCATGGAAACTCCGTGACTCGTGATTGGTGATTGGTGATTGGTGCCTTGCTCATTTCCTCCACCACCTTGATCAGCGCGGAAAGGTCGCTCCGGCCCTCTCCTCTGCCGATCAGGGCGTTGATGTGCTGCATGGTGAGTGCCGCCGCCGGCGCGGCGAGACCCGATTCGTGCGCGAGATCAAGGGCAATGTACAGGTCCTTGTGGTACAGGCGCGTGTCGATTCCATTCTCGAAATTGTGTTCGACCATGCGCTTGCCGAAAAGCTCCAGTACGCGGCTTGCCGCGATCCCGCCGAGAAGCACTTCACGAACCCTCGCGGGATCCACGCCGCAGCTCTTCGCGAGGGCCAGCGCTTCCGCCGTGCCCTGCGCTGTGACGAGCAGGGCAAGCTGATTGCATGCCTTGGTGATCTGGCCGGCGCCGTGGTCGCCCATGCGGACGATGGTCTTGCCCATGCATTCGAACAGCGGCTTGACGCGCTCGAACACCTCCTGCTTGCCGCCCACCATGATCGAGAGGGACGCCTGCTCCGCGCCCATCGGCCCGCCCGATACCGGCGCATCGAGCATGTCGATCCCCTTCGCTGCAAGCGCCTGTGCGACGCCGCGTGCGACCGTTGGCGAGATGGTCTCCATATCTACCAGAACGCTGCCGCGCGCTGCGCCGTGGATCAAGCCGTCCTTGCCGAGCACCACCTGCTCGACATCGTTCGAGGTGGTGACCATGGTGAAAATCACCTCGGCGTCGGAAGCAAGTTCTGCCGGCGTTCGGTAGCCGCGCGCCCCGGCCGATACCAGCGGCGCTATCGATTCCGGACGGCGCGCATAGACCCCCATCTCGTGGCCGTGCTTCATCAGATTGAGCGCCATGGGCCGGCCCATTACCCCAAGACCGATGAATCCCAGCTTCATTCTTCATTCTCCAAATGCGTGACTGATGAGTCGTGACTACTGAGCCTTGCATAGCTGCCTGACAGCCGCAATGAGACGATGTCATTCCCGTGGAGACGGGAATCCATTCAGCGCATCAGACTCCGTGGTTCCTCAATATCCGTCCCCGCCTTCGCGGGGACGACATTCACTTGTCAGTGCATTATCCAGAGATCCATAGCGGTTAGTGGAATTCTGAAGCGCCAATTACCAATCACCAGTCACTCCTCACGCCTCCTTCACTTCAGGGTTGAGCAGATTGGACGGCATTCCGCCGGTGAGCCCGGCAACCAGATTTTTCGCCGCAGTCATCGCCATTGCGCGGCGCGTGGCCTCGGTCGAACTGCCGATGTGCGGCGCCAGCACGATGTTCTTGAGCTCAAGAAAACCGGGGTGGAGCCTGGGCTCGTTCTCGAACACGTCCAGTCCGGCGCCGCGGATCGTGCCGTCCCTGAGCGCCGCCACCAGTGCGGCATCGTCCACCACGCCGCCGCGCGTCGAATTGATAAGGATGGCGGTGGGCTTCATCTTCTTCAGTTCCGCCGCGCCGATCAAATGGTGCGTTTCCGGCGAATACGGCACCTGCAGAATCACGAAGTCGGACTGTGCCAGCAGTTCGTCCTTGCTGACATGCGTTGCGCTGAGGCGCCGTTCGATTTCGTTTGCCACCGGCCTGCGGTTGCAGTAGAGCACCTTCATTTCGAAGCCGCTTGCACGCCTGGCAATGACCTGACCGATTCGTCCCATGCCGATGATGCCCAGCGTTGCGTGGTGCACGTCGACGCCCAGCCACTGCTTGAGGCGCCAGCCCGTCCATTCACCGGCCCGGATGTAGCTCTCCACCTCGGTGAGCCGCCGCGCCGTGCCGAGCATCAGCGCCCAGGCGAGATCGGCCGTCGAGTCGTCAAGCACCCCGGGTGTATTGGTCGCCATTACCCCGCGCGCGGTGCACGCGGCGATGTCAATGTTGTTGTAGCCGACCGCGATGTTGGCGACGATCCCGAGCCGTGGACAGCGCTCGAGGAGCCCCGCGTCAATGCGGTCGGTGAGACAGCACACCACTCCGTCCTTCTCCGCGAGGCGCTGCGCGAGCGCCTCCGCGGTGAGCGGCATATCCTGTTGATTGGATTCGACTTCGCAATACTGAGCCAGATAATCGAGCGTTTCGTCGAACACTTCGCGCGTGACGAAGACTTTCGGTTTCATCGCATCACCGTTCACCGTTCACTGTTCACCGCTTATTCTCAACCCAGATATTACGACAGTGCGTTTCGCGAATAAACAGCGCCCCGAGGAAACCAGACGCGGCAAACAGCATGAGCACGCCCAGCGCGTAGCGAAAATCCCCCGCCATGTAAAAATGCCCCGCGGTGCGATCGAGCACCCAACCTACCAGCGGCTGCAGCACGCCGGCCGCGAGAAACCCCCCGATATTGGCGAGACTGGTAGCCATGCCCGCGTACTGGGGCCGGTTGACTTCCTTGGCGCAGGCCCATGACAAGGTGAAGCCGGCAGCGGAAACGCCCATCACAATGCTCAACACATAGGTCGTGCCGGACGCGGCACCAGCGCCGGCCATCCAGGCAGCCCAGCACAGCAGATACAGCGCGCCCGATGCGATCATCGGTGCGCGCCGGCGCCGCATGCGGTCGGACAGCACGGCGATGCCCGCGGTTGAGACCGCCAGCGCGATGAGCATTACGGTCGTGTGGCGGCTCGCCTCGAGCGGCGACAAGCCGTGGGCATGAACCAGGAACGGCACCAGCCACAGGCCCACAAAACTGACATAGCTGCCGGACATCCCGAAAGTCACCCAGAATGCCGGCCACGTCGCGCGGTTGCGCACCACTTCCGCCAGACCGTGATACCACTGTCCGCGCGCCGTCCCCGGCAGACGCGTTGTGGCCCCGGTTGCGTACGGATGATCCCGCACCATGATCCAGGTCAGCACGGCGATCACAAACGACAGCGCGCCGATCCCCATGAAAACGCTGCGCCATGACACCACCGTGATGAGCCAGGCGAGCGGGGCCGCGGCGGCGAGCGCGCCGCCGAGACCGATGACATTCGCAAATCCCGAGACGGTGGCAAAACGCCGCTCCTCGAACCAGTTGGCGGTGAGCTTGAGCAGCGAAATGAAAGCGACCGACACGCCGAGCCCGACCAGGGTGCGGCCCGCCGCCGCGAGCACGACCGAGTCGGCGCTGCCAAACATGATCGAGCCAACCCCCGCAACGAGGCTCCCCGCGGCGAGCACGCGGCGCGGGCCGAGCGTGTCGGCGAGCACCCCCGTCGGCAATTGCATCACGGCATAGACGTAGAAATAGGTCGCGGCCAGCGCGCCGAGCGCCGCGCCGCTCATCTCGAACGCGCGCGTCAGCTCCGTCGCGATTGCTGCCGGCGCGACGCGATGAAAGAACGATAGCGAGAATGCGGCGGCGCCGAGACCGAATACCAGCCACCGTAAGTTGGGCGCGGCGGCGGACACCTAACGGAATACGTTCATTAAGGTACTGCATCAACCGGGTTCGGTCCACCCGAGGCCAAAGCCCGTACGGGAGGACCCTGCCCAATCGGTCAGTCTTCCTTCGACCGCAGGGATTGCCAAAGGTCTACGGCCATCATCCCGACGCCGATCAGGATCACGATTGTGAGCGCGATGTCCTTCATCTTCAGCACGTATGGCATGGTGAAGCCGACGAGCAGCACCACCGCCACGATGCCCGAAAAAATCTTGATTGCCATACTGTGCTCCTCTCCTCGTTTCAGCTCGCTCCAACTCGCGTGGCGAGCCAGCGCGCCGTGCGCAACAGCCGCGCGTCGTTGCCGCGCGCACCGACAAACTGCACCCCGAGCGGCAGCCCATTCGCGCCCTGCATGAGCGGCATGTTCAACGCCGGCATGCCGGCGAGCGTCCACAGCGTACAGAACATCGGGCTGCCGGTCGATTCCAACCCGCGCGGCGCGGTGCCCGCTGCTGCGGGCGTCAGGATGGCGTCGTAACGTTCAAACAACCGGGCGAATCCCTCGATCAACTGCGGGATGCGCGCCAGCGCCGTCTGATATTCCAGCGCGGTGATCCTGCGGCCCCGCTCGATCTGCGCGCGCAGCGAATCGCTGAGCTTGTCGCGTCCTTTTTCGTACTCCACCACGTAACTGGCCGCCATCTCGGCCTCCATGATGGTGCGGTGCCATTCCAGCGCATCGCGTGTGCTGTCGGGAAGCACGAACTCCTCGATGCGATCACCGGTATGCGCGACCAATTCCTCGAATGCCTCCCGCGTTTCGGGTTCGGTACGGTCCCAGATGGGAGTCCGCACAAACGCGAGCAACGGCGGCAAGGGCGGCTCCTCCGTTGCAATCTGTAAAAACGGAATGCGCGCGCGCGGCGGCAACGTGTCCGGATCGCGCTCATCGTAGCCGACGAGTTGCTCGCACGCGAGCGCGACGTCCTCGATCGTGCGCGCGAACACGCCGAGCTGGTCGAGCGTGCGCGACTGCCTGAGAACCCCGTGACGCGGGATGAACCCGTGAGTGGGCTTGAACCCGTATACCCCACAGAACGCGGCCGGACGGATGACCGAGCCATTGGTCTGACTGCCCAGGGCAAGCGACACCATGCCCGCCGCCACCGCGGCCGCCGAACCGCTCGAGGAGCCGCCCGGCGTATGCTCCGGATGGTGCGGATTGCGCGTCTTGCCCGGGGCGTAGGTCGCAAGCTCGGTCGTGACCGTCTTGCCCATGATTACCGCCCCAGCGGCGCGCAGCCTCGCGACGACCGCGGCGTCCTCGGCAGGAGTGCGGCCTGCGTGCAGCACGGTGCCGTCTTCGGTCGGCATGTCGGCTGTGTCGAAGATGTCCTTGATCCCGACCGGCACGCCGTGCAGCGGGCCGAGCGGCGCGCCCTCCTTGCGCCGCTCGTCCAGCGCGCGTGCCTGCGCGAGCGCATGCTCCGGGTCGAGGAACGCCCATGCCTGCACTTGATCGTCCACCTCGCGCACCCGCGCAAGGCACGCTTCTGCCAGCTCTTCGCAGCTGATCGCCCCGGCGCGGATCGCGCGCCCCGCATCCGCCGCCGATAGCCAGTTCAGTTGCGTGACCTGCATCCCGTCAGTTCCCGTAGATCGTGCGCGGCAGCCACAGCGAAATCTCCGGCCACACGTACACCACCAGCATCGCAACCAGCACGATAAACAGGAACGGCAGGCAGCCCCGGAAAATCTGCGTGATCAGCACGTGCGGCGGCGCGACACCCTTCAGGTAGTAGGCGGACATCGCCATTGGCGGCGACAGAAATGCGGTCTGCAGGTTCAACGCCACCAGAATGCCGAACAGCAGCGGATCGATATTGAAGTGCGGCAGCAGCGGCAGGAAGATCGGCACGAAGATGATGATGATCTCGGTCCACTCGAGCGGCCAGCCGAGCAGGAAGATGATGAACTGCGAGACGAGCAGGAACGTGACCGGCGAGAGGTCGAGGCCGAGCACGAACGTCTTGATCATGCCCTCGCCGCCGAGGTAGCTGAACACCCCGGCAAAAGTCGCCGAGCCGACGAAGAGAAAACAC
>Ga0156226_1315_pt1 | contig 16689 bp, 27 predicted proteins | sample RifCSPlowO2_12_FD_107874 | JGI IMG/M metagenome (GOLD analysis project Ga0156226, IMG submission 107874) | Betaproteobacteria bacterium RIFCSPLOWO2_12_FULL_62_13
TGATCGAGGCCGAGATGTAGGGCATGATCCCGAGCGCGAAGATGGAGAAGCGCGACAGCGCCCCGCCCGAAAACATGTTGAACATGTCGAGGATGCCACCGCGCTGCGAACGGAAAAGCTCCGCCAACTGCAACTGGTCAATGCCCGGCACCGGAATGAACGATCCGATGCGGAACACGATGAGCGCGCCCAACAGGAACAGCAGGCGGCGCTTCAGGTCGCCCATTTTGCCCGCTGCGAGAAGTGAGTCGTTGCTAGCCAAGATTATTTCGCCTCAGTTGCGGCAGCATCCGCTGCCGCGGGCTTCGTCTTGGCGCTGTCTTTGCCCTTTTCGACGGCAGCCGCCTCCGGCTTGGCGGGTAGCTCGACGCTGCCGCCGGCGCCTTCGATTGCCGCGCGCGCACCCTTGGTGACGGCAATGCCTTTCAGCGTAACCTTGCGCTGAAGCTCACCGGAAAGGATCACTTTCGCGCGCAGCGCGAGGTGCGGCACCACGCCCGCTTGCTTGAGCACCGCGAGGTCGATCGTGTCCGCTGTGAGCCTCTGTAGATCGGCGAGCCGCACCTCGGCGGCATCCCCCTTCGCAAGCGAGACAAAACCGCGCTTCGGCAATCGGCGCTGCAGCGGCATCTGGCCACCCTCGAAACCTATCTTGTGAAAGCCGCCGGAACGCGCTTTCTGACCCTTGTGGCCGCGCCCGGCGGTCTTGCCCAGGCCGCAGCCGATGCCGCGGCCAACCCGTTTCTTGTCATGCTTGGATCCGGCGGCGGGTTTGATTCCGTTGAGCTGCATTTAGCCCTCACACCTGACGAGATAGGACACTTTGTTGATCATGCCGCGGGTGGCCGGCGTATCGGCAACTTCCACGGTGTGGTTCAGTCGCTGCAGGCCCAAGCCCCGCACGCAGGCGCGATGCCCGCGCTTGGTGCCGATCAGGCTCTTGACCAGCGTGACTTTGAGCGTCTTGCCTAGCGGATTGCCCATCGTTTACCCCGTGATCTCTTCGACCGACTTGCCGCGTTTTGCCGCGATCTGCGCCGGCGTGCTCATCGACGTAAGACCGTTGATCGTCGCGCGCACCACGTTGTAGGGGTTGGTCGAGCCGAGGCACTTGGCGAGAATGTTGGTTACGCCCATCACCTCGAGCACCGCCCGCACGGGACCGCCGGCAATGATGCCGGTGCCTTCGGACGCCGGTTGCATGTAGACGCGCGAGGCGCCGTGACGGCCGGTCACCGGATGCTGCAGCGTGCCGTTCTTGAGCTGAACCTTGACCATTTTGCGGCGCGCCTCTTCCATCGCTTTCTGCACCGCGACCGGCACTTCGCGCGCCTTGCCCTTGCCCATGCCGATGCCGCCGTCACCGTCTCCCACCACGGTGAGCGCCGCAAAACCCAGCACGCGGCCCCCCTTCACCACCTTGGTGACGCGGTTGACCGCGACCATCTTCTCGCGCAGGCCGTCGCTGCGCTCCTCTCTGCCCTGCATCTTTCCCGCCTGTATCTTCGCCATGACCTATCCCGTTTAGAACTTGAGGCCCGCTTCGCGCGCCGCTTCAGCGAGCACCCGGACCCTACCGTGGAACCTAAAGCCGGATCGGTCGAAGGCCACCGCCTCGACGCCGAGTCTCCGGGCCTTCTCCGCGATTCGTTTTCCCACTTCGGCTGCCGCTTTGACGTTGCCCCCGTTCTTCAGCGCCTGGCGCACCTCGGGTTCGACGGTCGAAGCGCTCGCCAGTATCTTCGCGCCGGTCGCGTCGATCACCTGGGCGTAAATGTGGTAATTGGAGCGATGCACCGTCAGCCGTACCGCTTTCAACTCGGCGATCTTGGCACGGGTCTGACGCGCCCTCCGCAACCGCGCTTGTCTCTTGTCAATCATGTCTCGCCCCGCTTACTTCTTTTTTGTTTCCTTAAGTACGATCCGCTCGTTGGCGTAGCGCACGCCCTTGCCTTTGTATGGCTCCGGGCTGCGGTAACCGCGGATTTCCGCCGCGACCTGGCCGACGAGCTGCTTGTCCGCGCCCTTGATCACGATCTCGGTCTGGGTCGGGGTCTCGGCCTTGATGCCCCTCGGCATCTGATGCGCGATCGGGTGCGAAAAGCCGACCGAAAGATTCAGCTTGTCGCCCTGCGCCTGCGCCCGGTAGCCGACGCCCACCAGCGACAGCTTCTTCTCGAAGCCCTGGGTGACACCGGTCACCATGTTGGCCACCAACGCCCGCAGCGTGCCGGACATCGCGTCGGCCTGACGCGATCTGTCGTTCACCTTGAATTCAAGGCGGTTATCGACTTTTTCCACCTTGACATTAGGCGAGAGCTGGCGCGTAAGCACGCCGAGCGGACCTTTCACCGAAATTTCGCTCCGCGTGAGCGATATTTCCACCTTGTCCGGCACGACCACCGGGTAGTTTGCAATTCTCGACATCGTTTACTCCGCTCCGGCTAGGAGTGTGTCGGACCCCGGATCGGAGTCTGGGGCAAGCTTGGTCCCAACCCACTCCTTACGCAAAACCGCCGCCCGCAGGCCAACGACAGGATTGGATTCGAAATTCCCGAATTCGGCGCGGCTTCCGCATTTTTTTGATAGCCAAAACACGTCTTTATACTCCGATCTGTTGCAAGTCTGCGGGCGGTTTTGCATTTAGCAGCCTGTCTGCCCTTCAAGTCCGACAGGCTGCTAGGCGATGATGCACAACACTTCGCCGCCGACGCCCAGGCCCCGCGCCTTGCGGTCGGTCATCACACCCTTCGGCGTGGATACGATCGCGATGCCGAGGCCGTTCATGACCTTCGGTATGTCGCGGCTCGGTCTGTAGATCCTGAGCCCCGGACGGCTGATGCGCTCGATCTTTTCGATCACGGGCTTGCCGGCGTAATACCTGAGGCTGATCTCGAGCAGCGGCTTGCCTTCGTCTTCGCGCAGCGCAAAGTTCTCGATATACCCTTCGTCCTTGAGCACCTTGGCAATCGCGGTCTTGAGTTTGCTCGCCGGCACCACCACCGACTGTTTTTCCGACTGTTGCGCATTGCGGATGCGCGTCAGCATATCGGCGATCGGATCACTCATACTCATATGTTTTCTGTTCCTAGTTCATGGTTCAACGTTCCGGGTTCCAACTTTGAACCTGAAACCCTGAACCGGGGTTTCACCAGCTCGCCTTGATGACACCAGGAATCTCGCCGCGCATCGCGATATCGCGCAGCTTCGCCCGCCCCAGTCCGAACTTGCGGAACACGCCACGCGGCCGGCCGGTGAGCGCGCACCGGTTTCTGAGCCGCACCGGGGAGGCGTCGCGCGGCAGCTTCTGGAGATTCAATCGGGCTTCATAGCGTTCTTCGGGGGAAAACTTGCTGTTATTGACGATAGCCAGCAGCTCGGCGCGCTTCGCCGCGAACTTCCTGACGGTTTCGCGGCGCTTCTGCTCGCGGTTGATCAATGCCCGTTTTGCCATAATCGGTCCTCAGTTCCGGAACGGGAACCTGAACGCCGCAAGCAGCGCCTTGGCTTCCTCGTCGTTCTTGGCGGTGGTTGAGATTGTGATGTTCATCCCCCGGATCGCGTCGATCTTGTCATACTCGATCTCGGGGAAAATGATCTGTTCCTTGACGCCCATGTTGTAGTTGCCGCGGCCGTCGAACGCCTTGCCCGAGATGCCGCGGAAGTCGCGGATCCGCGGCATCGCTACGTTGACCAGGCGGTCCAGGAACTCATACATGCGTGCGCCGCGCAGTGTCACCTTGCAGCCGACCGGATAGCCGGTGCGGATCTTGAAGGTGGCGATCGACTTGCGCGCCTTGGTAACGATCGGCTTCTGACCCGCAATCTTGGTCATGTCGGCGACCGCGTTGTCCATGATTTTCTTGTCGGCGACCGCTTCACCCACGCCCATGTTGAGCACGATCTTCTCGATGCGCGGCACCTGCATGACCGTCTTGTAACCGAACTGCCTGGTAAGTTCCCCGACCACCCTGTCGCGATAGTAGGTCTGAAGCCGCGCGGGGGCCGCCGGCTTCTCGGGCTGCGTCATTTTCGGCTCTTGGGCCGCGGGCTTGGCTTCTTTGGCTTCCTTTGCCGGCTTTCGTTCTTTGCCCGGCTTCGCTTGCTGGGCCGGCTTGGGCTTCCTGGTGTCTTTCTCAGCGCTCATGCGTCAACCACTTCGCCGTTGGATTTGAAATAGCGCACACGGCGGCCGTCCTCCAGCACCTTGATGCCGACGCGGTCGGCCTTCTTGGTAACGGGATTGAACAGCCCCACATTCGAAACATGCAGCGGCATCTCCTTGTCGACAATGCCGCCCGTAATGCCTTTCATGGGATTCGGCCGCTGGTGTTTCTTGACCTTGTTGGCGCCTTCCACAACCACATGCTCGGCATCGACGATCTTGAGCACCATGCCACGCTTGCCCTTGTCCCTGCCGGCCAGCACGATCACGTCGTCACCCTTTCTGATCTTGTGCATGGTTTGTTCCCCTACAGCACTTCCGGCGCCAGCGAAACGATCTTCATGAAGCGCTCGGTTCTCAATTCGCGCGTCACCGGACCGAAGATGCGGGTTCCGATCGGCTCGAGCTTGGGATTCAGCAGCACTGCGGCGTTGCTGTCGAACTTGATTACCGAACCGTCATTGCGGCGCACACCCTTGGCCGTGCGTACCACCACCGCGTCGTAGATCTCGCCCTTCTTGACGCGGCCGCGCGGGGCTGCATCCTTGACGCTGACTTTGATCACGTCGCCGATCCCGGCGTAACGCCGCTTGGAGCCGCCGAGCACCTTGATGCACATCACCGAGCGCGCACCGGTATTGTCAGCAACATCCAAAATGGACTGCATCTGAATCATTTTCCTGGTTCCTGCTTGAAAGTCTCTTCTCCAACTTGATCCGCTGCCGGGTCGCGACGGCCAGTATTGGAGCCCGTCCGGGTAAGGTCGCCGCACCCAAGGCCAGCGGGGAGGCGAAATCTTGCAATTCTAGGGACATCACACTCATTTCGCAAGCCGAAATCAGACGGTCCGCGCCTTCTCCAAGAGTTTCACCACCCGCCACGCCTTGGTCTTGGAAAATGGCCGTGATTCTTCGATCATCACCATGTCGCCATCGTGATATTCGCTTTTCTCGTCGTGGGCGTGATACTTCCTGGAACTGGTGATGATCTTGCCGTAGAGCGGATGCTTGACACGACGCTCGACCAGGACCGTAACGGTTTTCTTCATCTTGTCGCTGACGACGCGCCCGGTCAGCGTCCGCTTGTTGGCTGTTTCGCTCATGATCCTCTGCCTCATCGCGCCTTCTGCGCTAACACGGTGCGCACGCGCGCGATGTCGTGGCGCACCTTTTTCAGCTGACTCGTATTGGAAAGCTGCTGTGTCGCCTTCTGCATGCGCAGCGAAAATTGCGCCCTCAGGAGCGCGGCGAGTTCCTGCTGCAGTTCGTCCTTCGATTTGGCTCTCAATTCGGCTGCTTTCATCGCTCAGGCTCCAACCTGTCTCGCCACAAAGCTGGTCTGAATGGGCAGTTTCGCCGCGGCGAGCCGGAACGCTTGTTTCGCCATCACCTCGTCCACGCCATCCATTTCATACAGCACCTTGCCTGGCTGAATCTCCGCGACCCAGAATTCAGGGTTGCCCTTGCCGTTACCCATTCGCACCTCGGCCGGCTTCTGTGAAACCGGCTTGTCCGGGAAGATGCGGATCCAGATGCGGCCGCCGCGCTTGATATGGCGAGTCATCGCGCGCCGCGCTGCCTCGATCTGCCGCGCCGTGAGCCGGCCGCGTGCCACCGCCTTCAGTCCGTATTCGCCGAAACTCACCTTGTTGCCGCGGGTCGCGACGCCCTTGTTGCGCCCCTTCTGCTCCTTGCGGTACTTACGTCTGGCTGGCTGCAGCACGTTTTGCTCCTGTCCTTACTGTCGACTTCCTCGGCTTTTTCGCCGCGGGTTGCTCGGCCTCGGTAGCCGGCGCCGCAGCGGGGGCAAGCGCCGGCTGTTCGTTCTTGCCCATCACCTCACCCTTGAATACCCAGACCTTGATGCCGATCACGCCATAGGTCGTCTTGGCTTCGGCGAAGCCGTAATCGATGTCGGCGCGCAGCGTATGCAGGGGCACCCGCCCCTCGCGGTACCACTCGGTGCGCGCGATCTCGATGCCGTTCAACCGTCCCGCGCTCATGATCTTGATGCCCTGTGCGCCGAGCCGCATGGCATTGGTGATGGCGCGCTTCATGGCGCGCCGGAACATGATTCGCTTTTGCAGTTGCTGGGCGATCGAGTCGGCGATGAGTTGGGCGTCCAGCTCGGGTTTGCGCACTTCCTCGATGTTGACGTGCACCGGCACCCTGAGCATTTTCTGCAGCTCGACCTTGAGCAACTCGATGTCTTCACCCTTCTTGCCGATCACCACACCGGGACGCGCGCTGAACACGGTAATGCGCGCGTTCTTCGCGGGTCGTTCGATCACCACCCTCGACACCGCCGCGTGCGCGAGCTTCTGCTTCAGGTGGTCGCGCACCTTGAGGTCTTCCAGCAGCATGGCCGGGAAGTTCTTGTTGTTCGCATACCAGCGCGAGGCCCAGTTGCGGTTGAGCGCGAGGCGAAAACCTGTCGGATGTATCTTCTGACCCATGATTAGTTCCTTCCGTCGCCGACGGTCAAATAAATGTGGCAGGTCGGCTTCAAGATGCGCACGCCGCGGCCCTTGGCGCGCGCCGCAAAGCGCTTGAGCACGGGACCTTTTTCGACGCAAATGCGCGTTACTTTCAGTTCGTCGATGTCCGCTCCGTCATTGTGCTCCGCGTTCGCGATCGCCGACTCGAGCACCTTGCGAATGATCGCCGCCCCCTTCTTGGGGTTGAACTGAAGAATGTTGAGCGCGTTCTCCACCGATTTGCCGCGGACGAGATCGGCCACCAGCCGCCCTTTCTGGGCCGAGAGCCTGACACCGCGCAGTTTTGCCGTAGTGTTCATGCCGCTTTCCTCACGCCTTGGCCGCCGGTGGCGTCGGGCTTGCCTTCTTGTCGGCCGCCGCCGCCGCGGCCGCCGCCGACCCGGCCTTCGAGTGCCCCTTGAAAATCCGGGTATGCGCGAATTCGCCGAGCTTGTGGCCGACCATGTTCTCGGTGATGTACACCGGGATATGCTGCTTGCCGTTGTGCACCGCGATCGTGAGTCCCACGAAGTCCGGCAGAATAGTCGAGCGCCGCGACCAGGTCTTGATCGGGCGCTTGTCGTTGACGTTGCGTGCGGCCTCGACCTTCTTGAGCAGGTGAAGGTCGACGAACGGGCCTTTCTTGATCGAACGTGCCATGTCCTACCTCTTAACCGATGGTCTTCGCGTGGCGGAATCGCACGACCATGCCGTTGGTGCGCTTGTTCTTGCGCGTCTTGTAGCCTTTGGTGAGCACACCCCACGGGCTGACCGGATCCTGCGCCGCCGCGGTTTTGCCTTCGCCGCCCCCGTGCGGGTGGTCGATCGGGTTCATGGCGACGCCACGCACCGTCGGCCGCACGCCGCGCCAGCGCACGCGCCCCGCCTTCCCGATCGATTCCAGCGAGTGTTCCTCATTTCCCACTTCGCCGATGGTCGCGCGGGAATTGATGTGCACCTTGCGAATCTCGCCTGATCTTAACCGCAGTTGCGCGTAGTCGCCTTCGCGCGCGAGAAGCTGCACCGAGGTGCCCGCTGCGCGCGCCAGCTGCGCGCCTTTGCCAGGCACCATCTCCACGCAATGGATGGTGGTGCCGACCGGAATGTTCCTGAGCGGCAGTGTGTTGCCAACCTTGATCGGAGCGTCCGCTCCGGACAGTACCTGCATGCCCGTGGTCACCCCTTTCGGCGCGATGATGTAGCGGCGCTCGCCGTCGGCGTAGCACAGGAGCGCCAGATGCGCGCTGCGGTTGGGGTCATACTCCAGGCGCTCAACCTTGGCCGGGATGCCGTCCTTGCTGCGCTTGAAGTCAATGATGCGATAGTGCTGCTTATGACCACCCCCCTTATGGCGCATCGTGATGTGACCATAAACGTTGCGCCCAGCCTTCTTGCTTTGACTTTCGACGAGCTTCGGCACCGGCTTGCCCTTGTGCAACCCCGGCGTGACGACTTTGACCAACTGTCGCCTTCCAGGGGAAGTCGGTCTGACTTTGACTAACATTACTTGTTCTCCCCTTCAGCGAAATTGATTTCCTGGCCGGGTTTCAGGCACACGTACGCCTTCTTCCAGTGGTTGCGGCGCCCGGTGAACCGCCCGAAGCGCTTTTCCTTGCCTTTGACGTTGGCCACCTTGACCGACTCCACCTGCACCTTGAACATGAGTTCGACGGCGGCCTTGATCTCGGGCTTGGTCGCGTCCTTGACGACGCGGAATATCACCTGCTCATGCTTGTCGGCAACAAACGTGCTTTTCTCCGACACCACCGGCGCAAGTATCACCTGCATGAGGCGTTCCTGCTGTTGCGTGCTGGGCGTGGCGCTCATGCGAGCATCTCCTCAATCCTGGCCATCGCGCTGCGTGTCATGAGCACCTTGGCGTGGCGAATAAGGCTCACCGGATCGGCATTGCGGACCTCGACGACGTTGACATTGGCAAGATTGCGCGAGGAAAGCCGCAGATTGTCGTCGAGCGTGTCCGTGATAATCAACACGTCGTCCAGTCCCATGGCTTTCAGCTTCTGCGCCAGGAGCTTGGTCTTCGGCGTATCGACCGTGAACTGGTCGACCACCGCAATCCGGTCCTCGCGCGCGAGCTGAGACAGGATCGAGGAGACCCCGGCGCGGAACATCTTCTTGTTGAGCTTATGGCCAAAATTCTCGTCCGGAGAATTGGGGAAGATCCTGCCGCCGCCGCGCCATAACGGACTGGAGGTCATGCCGGCGCGCGCGCGGCCGGTGCCTTTCTGCCGCCATGGCTTCTTCGTGGAGTGCTTCACGGCTCCACGATCCTTCTGCGCGCGCGTGCCCGCGCGCGCATTGGCAAGATACGCCGTGACCACCTGATGCACCAGCGCTTCGTTGTATTCGCGGCCAAACGCGGCATCGGATGCGGCTACCGATGTGGTCGGCTGGCCCTGTTCGTTAATCAATCTGAGTTCCATGATGCGCCCGCCTTACCTGGAGGCGGCAGCTTTGGCTGCCGTGCCGGAAGTCGCGGACCTGCCCGCCTTGATCGCCGGGTAGACGGCGAGGTCGCCCCCTTTTGCGCCCGGCACCGCGCCGCGGATCAGGAGCAGCTGGCGCTCGACATCTATTCGCACGACCTCGAGGCTTTGCGCGGTGCGCCTGACGGCACCCATGTGGCCGGCCATTTTCTTGCCGGGGAACACACGGCCCGGATCCTGCGCCATGCTGATCGAACCCGGCTTGTTGTGCGACACCGAGTTGCCGTGGCTCGCGCGGCCGGAGGAAAAGTTGTGACGCTTGATGACGCCGGCAAAGCCCTTGCCCTGTGACACGCCGGACACATCGACTTTCTGGCCGACCTTGAAAATGTCGACACCGATCGTGCCGCCGAGCTTGATCTCGCCAAGCTCATCCGGCGCGACGCGGAATTCTTTCAGAACGTGACCGGCCTCGACGCCAGCTTTGGCAAAATGCCCGGCGGCGGCCTTGTTCACGCGGTTCGCCCGGCGCCTGCCGTATGTGACCTGCACGGCGGCGTAGCCGTCCGTCTCAGGCGTTTTGATCTGCGTCACACGGTTGTCCGACACATCCACCACGGTCACCGGGATGGTGTCGCCATCATCGGTGAACACGCGGGTCATGCCGACCTTGCGGCCCACTAGTCCCAAACTCATGACTTTTCCTTTTTTTGCAAAAGGTGCCGGTTACAATTGACCGGCAAAAGTTTCAATTCAGAGACTAGGGGCTAGAGGTTAGGGGCTAGCGAAAGCTTTCGCGCTTCGCGCGGGGTTTCACTAGACCCTAGTCCCTAATCCCTAGTCCCGCTCTACAACTTGATCTCCACGTCCACCCCGGCCGGCAGATCGAGCTTCATCAGCGCGTCGACCGTCTTGTCGGTGGGATCGATGATATCCATCAGGCGCAGATGCGTCCGGATTTCGAGCTGGTCGCGCGACGTCTTGTTGACGTGCGGCGAGCGCAGGATATCGAACCGCTGCTTGCGCGTTGGCAACGGCACCGGACCTTTTACCACTGCGCCAGTGCGCTTCGCGGTGTCGACGATCTCCAGCGCCGACCGGTCTATCAGGCGATAGTCAAACGCCTTCAGTCGGATACGTATTTTCTGGCTCTTTACTGTCGCCATTCTCTAAACCCCAGTGATTAAGTGAACAGTGATTCGGTGATTGCGTGTGATCGGGTCGCCCCTAGTCACTCAATCACTTAGTCACTCAATCACTCAATAATTTTCGCCACCACCCCGGCGCCCACCGTGCGGCCACCCTCGCGAATGGCAAAACGCAACCCCTCTTCCATCGCAATGGGCTGAATCAGCGCCACCGTCATCTGAATGTTGTCCCCCGGCATCACCATCTCGGTGCCCTGGGGCAACTCAATCGAACCGGTGACATCGGTGGTGCGGAAATAAAACTGCGGCCGATAACCGTTGAAAAACGGCGTGTGACGCCCGCCCTCCTCCTTCGACAGCACATAGACCTCGGCCGTGAACTTGGTGTGCGGCGTAATCGAGGTCGGCCTCGCCAAGACCTGCCCACGCTCCACTTCCTCGCGCTTGGTGCCGCGCAGCAGAATCCCCACGTTGTCGCCCGCCTGACCCTCGTCCAGAAGCTTCCGGAACATCTCCACCCCAGTGCACACGGTCTTTTGCGTGGGACGCAACCCCACAATCTCAATCTCATCGCCCACCTTGATCACCCCACGCTCCACACGCCCAGTGACCACCGTGCCGCGCCCAGAAATGGAGAACACATCTTCCACCGGCATCAGAAACGGCTTGTCAATGACACGCTTGGGCGTGGGAATATAGGCATCCAGCGCTTCAGCAAGCTTCATGATCGCCCCCTCGCCCAGCTCGCCCTTGTCGCCTTCCATCGCCTTTAACGCCGAGCCAATGATGATCGGCGTCGCGTCCCCAGGAAATTCATACTTGGACAGCAGCTCCCGCACCTCCATCTCCACCAACTCCAAGAGCTCCTTGTCGTCCACCATGTCCGCCTTGTTCATGAACACCACGATGTAGGGCACCCCCACCTGGCGCGCCAGCAAAATGTGCTCGCGCGTCTGCGGCATCGGACCGTCCGCGGCCGACACCACCAGAATGGCACCATCCATCTGCGCCGCACCCGTGATCATGTTCTTGATGTAGTCGGCATGCCCCGGACAGTCCACGTGCGCATAGTGCCGCTTCTCGGTCTCATACTCCACGTGCGCCGTGTTGATCGTGATCCCCCGCGCCTTCTCCTCAGGGGCGGAATCAATCTGCTCGTAGGTCTTCACCTCCCCACCATACCGCCTCGACAAAATCATGGTCATCGCCGCCGTCAGCGTCGTCTTGCCATGATCCACGTGACCAATCGTGCCCACATTCACGTGCGGCTTCCTGCGCTCAAATTTGCTCTTCGCCATTTTCTTGCTCCGTCTTCGCTAGATCCATCTCTGCTACAAGCGGTCCCGCCTACTCAGCTCCGGCGCCATACCTTGGAACCCGCAAAAAAATATATACAAATTCTTTATGAAATTTCCCGTAGAAAAATTTCATTTCTTGTTGATGATCGCTTCCGCCACGTTCTTCGGCGCTTCAGCGTAGTGCTTGAATTCCATGGTGTAGGTCGCGCGGCCCTGCGTGAGGGACCGCAGCGTCGTCGAATAACCAAACATCTCGGCGAGCGGAACCTCAGCACGAATCGCCTTGCCGCCTCCCGGAATGTCTTCCATGCCCTGGATCATGCCGCGCCGCGAATTGAGGTCGCCGACAACGTTGCCCATGAAGTCTTCCGGCGTCTCCACTTCGACCGCCATGATCGGCTCGAGCAGCGTCGGATTTGCGCGGCGCAGGCCTTCTTTGAATGCGATCGAACCGGCTACTTTGAACGCATTCTCGTTCGAGTCGACCTCGTGGTAGGAACCGTCGAACAGCGTCACCTTGACATCGACCACCGGGAACCCGGCGAGCACGCCGTTGGGAATCGCGTCGCGGATGCCCTTTTGCACCGCCGGGATGTACTCGCGCGGCACCGCTCCGCCCTTGATGGCGTCGACGAATTCGTAGCCCTTGCCCGCCGTATTGGGTTCGAGCCTGAGCCAGACGTGACCGTACTGGCCGCGGCCGCCCGACTGCTTGATGAACCTGCCCTCGACCTTGTCGCACGTCTTCCTGATCGTTTCGCGATACGCGACCTGCGGCGCGCCGACGTTGGCTTCCACGCCAAACTCGCGTTTCATGCGGTCGACGATGATCTCGAGGTGCAACTCGCCCATGCCGGAAATGATGGTCTGGCCCGATTCCTCGTCGGTGCGCACGCGGAACGATGGGTCTTCCTGTGCGAGACGGTTGAGCGCGATGCCCATCTTCTCCTGGTCCGCCTTCGTTTTCGGCTCGACCGCAACGTGGATTACCGGCTCCGGGAACTCCATTTTCTCGAGCGTGATGATCTTTTCCGGGTCGCACAGCGTGTCACCGGTGGTCGCCTCCCTGAGGCCCACTGCGGCCGCGATGTCGCCCGCGCGCACTTCCTTGATTTCCTCGCGCGTGTTCGCGTGCATCTGCAGGATACGCCCGATCCGCTCCTTGCGGCCCTTGACCGGGTTGTAGACCGTATCGCCCGAGTTGACGACACCGGAGTAGACGCGGAAGAAAATCAGCTGGCCCACGAACGGATCGGTCATGATCTTGAACGCGAGTCCCGAGAACGGCGCGTCGTCGTTCGGCGCGCGTTCGTCGGGCTGGCCGTTGTCCCTGATACCCGCGACCGGCGGAATATCGACCGGCGACGGCAGATAGTCGATCACCGCATCGAGCATCGCCTGCACGCCCTTGTTCTTGAACGCCGATCCGCACAGCATCGGGAAGATCTCGTTGTTGATGGTACGGGTCCGCAGGCCCTTCTTGATCTCCGCCTCCGACAGTTCTCCGCCTTCGAGATACTTGTTCATCAGCTCTTCGTTGGCATCGGCGGCGGACTCGACCATTTTCTCGCGCCATTCCTTGCACTCTTCCAGCATGTGCGCCGGGATATCGCGCGCCTCGAATTTCATGCCCTGAGTGCCCTCGTCCCAGTAGATCGCCTTCATCTTGACCAGCTCGACGACGCCCTGAAACTTATCTTCGGCGCCGATCGGCAACTGGATCGGCACCGGGGTGGCCTTGAGCCGCGCCTTGATCTGGTCGTAGACGCGCATGAAGTCCGCGCCCGAGCGGTCCATCTTGTTGACGAAGAAAAGCCGTGGCACCCGATACTTGTTGCCCTGACGCCATACCGTCTCGGTCTGCGGTTGCACGCCACCCACCGCGCACAGCACGGTGCACGCGCCGTCGAGCACGCGCAGGCTGCGCTCGACTTCGATCGTGAAATCGACGTGACCCGGGGTATCGATAATGTTGATGCGGTGCTCGGGATGGTTGCTGTCCATCCCCTTCCAGAAACAGGTCGTCGCAGCGGACGTAATAGTGATGCCGCGTTCCTGTTCCTGCTCCATCCAGTCCATGATCGCGGTCCCGTCGTGCACCTCGCCCAGCTTGTGCGACACCCCGGTGTAGAACAGGATGCGTTCGGTGGTCGTGGTCTTGCCGGCATCGATGTGGGCCGTGATGCCGATGTTGCGATACCGCTCGATGGGAGTCTTGCGTGGCACTGTCAAAACCTTTTTTCACCGCAGAGAGGCCGAGGCGCCGAGAAATGCAGGCGAGAACCCGGACAATCTCTGTAAGTTATTCCTCTGCGTCTTTGCGCCTCTGCGGTTAATGATCCTAGAATCTGTAATGCGCGAACGCCTTGTTCGCTTCCGCCATGCGGTGCACTTCCTCGCGCTTTTTCATGGCGCCGCCGCGGCCTTCCGCTGCTTCTGCGAGTTCGCTGGCAAGCCGCGCACCCATCGATTTCTCGCCGCGCCCGCGTGCCGCATCGCGCAGCCAGCGCATCGCCAGGGCCGCGCGGCGTACCGGTCGCACTTCCACCGGCACCTGATAGTTGGCGCCGCCCACGCGGCGGCTCTTCACTTCAACCATCGGCTTCACGTTGTTGATCGCCTGATTGAAGACCTCGAGCGGATCCTTCCCGCTCTTCTTCTTGATCTGCTCCAGCGCCCCGTAGATGATGCGCTCGGCGACCGATTTCTTGCCGCGCGTCATCACGACATTGATGAACTTGGCGACATCCTGGCTGCTGTATTTCGGATCCGGCAGCACTTGCCGTTTCGGAACTTCTCTGCGACGTGGCATCTTTACCCCGGTGTTTAGTGATGAGTCCTTAGTGACGAGTTATGCTTCCGGCGGCCTGATTCATCGCTCTTAACTCAACACTTAAAACTCAAAACTCGCCTAAGCGGCTTTCGGCCGCTTAGCACCATACTTCGAGCGGCCCTGTTTGCGATCTTTCACGCCCGCGGTGTCGAGGCTGCCGCGCACCACGTGGTAACGCACCCCGGGCAGATCCTTGACGCGACCGCCACGGATCAGCACTACCGAGTGCTCCTGCAGGTTATGCCCCTCGCCGCCGATGTAGCCGATGACCTCGAAGCCGTTGGTAAGCCGGACCTTGGCCACCTTGCGCAATGCCGAGTTCGGCTTCTTGGGCGTAGTCGTGTAGACGCGAGTGCAGACCCCGCGCTTTTGCGGGCTGCCGGCGAGCGCCGGCACCTTGCTCTTGGTGCGGGGCGCCTTCCTCCCATTTCGCACCAACTGGTTGATCGTTGGCATATCTCGTTAATTCCAGGTCGTTTTTCAGGGCGGCGCGGACCTCATCCGCCACCGCAGCGGCAGTGTTTGCGGATTCCAAAAAAGCGGGGACGGCGTCGCCACCGTCCCTGCCTAGACTCGTCGCCATTCGCCGCCACCCTGCGTTTGGGTAAGGCGCGGCTCAAAAGACGATCGATTTTAAAGGGTTACGGTACCCCTGTCAAGCGACTTGCTCCTGAGTTTCAGCGGGCACGGCGACTTCCGCAGCACGCTCGATACCCTCGGCGAGATCCGCACCGGTCGCCTGCTTGCGGCGAATCCGGTGGTAGGCAAGACCCGTCCCGGCCGGAATGAGGCGGCCGACAATGACGTTTTCCTTGAGACCGCGCAGCTCGTCGCGCTTGCCCATAATTGCGGCTTCGGTGAGCACGCGTGTGGTCTCCTGGAACGACGCCGCCGAGATAAACGAATCCGTCGACAGCGACGCTTTCGTGATACCGAGCAGCAGGTATTCGTAGGTCGCCGGCTTCTTGTCCTCGGCCGCGACGCGCTCGTTCTCCTCCAGCACTTCGGCCCGTTCGAGCTGCTCGCCGGTGATAAAGCGGGTGTCACCCGGATCCACGATCTGCACCCGGCGCAGCATCTGGCGCACGATCACCTCGATGTGTTTGTCGTTGATCTTCACACCCTGCAATCGATAGACGTCCTGCACCTCGTTGCAGATGTAGCGCGCCAGCTCTTCGACGCCCAGGAGCCGCAGGATGTCGTGCGGGTCGGCCGGGCCATCGACGATCATCTCGCCCTTGTTCACCACCTGGCCGTCGTGCGCCATCACGTGCTTGTCCTTGGGGATCAGGTACTCGTGAGCAACACCGTCGAGATCGGTGATCACCAGGCGCTGCTTGCCCTTGGTGTCCTTGCCGAAGGAAACCGTGCCGGTGACCTCAGCAAGCATGCCCGCGTCCTTCGGTGAACGCGCTTCGAACAGTTCCGCCACCCGCGGCAAACCACCCGTGATGTCGCGCGTCTTGGAAGTTTCCTGCGGAATGCGCGCCAGCACCTCGCCCACGCCTACATCCTGGCCGTCGCGCACAGTGATGATCGAGCCGATCTGGAACGTGATATTGACCGGCTGGTCCGAGCCCGCGATCTTGATTTCGCTGCCCTGTGCGTCGAGCAGCTTCACCTGTGGACGCAGCCCTCTTGCCTGGGCGCCACCACGGCGCTTCGGATCCACCACCACCAGTGTCGACAAACCGGTGACCTCGTCGACCTGCTTCGCCACCGTTACGCCTTCCTCGACGTTCTCGAACTTGATGCGGCCGGCGTATTCGGTGACGATCGGACGCGTATGCGGATCCCAGGTCACCAGCACCTGCCCGGCCCTTACGGCCTCGCCGTCGCGCGCCATCAGTGTTGCCCCATACGGCACCTTGTGGCGCTCGCGCTCGCGGCCGTTCTCGTCGTGGATTACGACCTCGCCGTTGCGTGAGATCGCAACCAGTTCGCCGCGCGAATTGGTGACATACCGCATGCCCGCGCTGTAGCGCACCACGCCGTTCGACTTGCTTTCGACCTGGCTCGCCACTGCGGTACGTGACGCCGCGCCGCCGATGTGGAAGGTGCGCATTGTCAGCTGAGTGCCCGGCTCCCCAATCGATTGGGCGGCGATCACCCCGACCGCCTCGCCGACATTTACCGGCGTGCCGCGCCCGAGATCGCGGCCATAACACTTGGCGCACAATCCGTAGCGGGTCTCGCAGGTCAGGGGCGTCCTCACCTTCACTTCGTCGATGCCGGCCGCCTCGATCGCATCCACCGCGTCCTCATCGAGCAGCGTATTGGCGGGGTGTATGACCTCACCGCTTTCCGGGTTAACGATATCGG
>Ga0156226_1327_pt1 | contig 16600 bp, 11 predicted proteins | sample RifCSPlowO2_12_FD_107874 | JGI IMG/M metagenome (GOLD analysis project Ga0156226, IMG submission 107874) | Betaproteobacteria bacterium RIFCSPLOWO2_12_FULL_62_13
GCGTAGCTCTGCTTTCGGCCCGGTTTGGGGGGCGCGGTGGGGGCGCTCTTTCGGGAAACCGTTTTCCTGGTCATGACTTCTTCTTTCGTGCCGCCCGTTTTGGTTTTCCTTTTATTTGTGGTTCTTCTGGGTCTTCCGTGGGTGTCCGGTGGACAGGTTCGGCGAACTCGCGCCATCTCATTTCCTCCCCCCTTGCGGGGGAGGATTAAGGTGGGGGGTCAAGCTCGTTGCTCAACGCAATCCAAAATCGCCTGCGCCACCGCATCGGTATGAGCCAGGACTTCGTTGTTCCAGAATCTCAGCACGCGATAGCCGCGAGTCTCCAGCCAGCCACTACGATCCATGTCGTACGGGACCTGCTCTGCGTGCTGGCCGCCATCGACTTCGACAATCACCCGGCACTCGAAACACACAAAGTCCACGATGAAAGGGCCGATGGGCTGTTGCCGGCGAAACTTCATGCCGGCGAGTTGACGGCGCTTGAGCTTCTGCCACAGGCGTTGCTCGGCTTCGGTCAGCGCTTGCGCAGCGTTCTCGCACGTTCGGTTTCCATGTCCCCCCATCCCAGCCTTCCCCCGCAAAGGGGGGAAGGAGCATCCTATACCGCATTCTGCGTGTGCGTCAGCACCCGTGCAAATCCCGGAAAGATCGACAAAATAGGGGCGCCGACTCCCGCCGGTTGCTGAGCCCGCCTTGCGCGGGCGTTTTCCCGGTTGATGATGACTCTTGATTGGCAACGGCACGAGCCATGAGTCACATTCAATCGAGTGTTATCATGGCGCGTCATGCACGTCCTTTGGCGAAAAAGCTTTCCCCTGCTGATCGTCGCCGTGCTGCTCGCCGGCTGCAGCACGGTGCGCCTGGGCTATAGCCAGCTCGACAACATCGCGGCGTGGAAGGCCGATGAATACTTCGATCTCGATGCGCGGCAAAAGCAGGACTTTCAGGAGCGCTTCGAGCGGATCTACGAGTGGCATCGCTATGAGCAGCTCCCCGAGTATGCCGCGTTCCTGTCCCAGGCGAAAAGCCGGCTGCACAAGCGGTTGACGCGCGAAGACGTATTGTGGTTCGTGGAGGGATTGAGGGCGCGCTACCGCGCGATCGTGATGCGCGGAAGCGACGAAGCCGCGGCTTTGCTGCTGACGATTACCCCGCCGCAGCTCGATGCCTTGCAGCGCCAGTGGGACAAGGACAACCGGCGCTTCTTGCGTGAATACCGGCTCGGCGACGGCGCCGAGGAGATAAGACGCGCTCGCGTGCGCCGCACGCTCGACCGGGTCAGGGACTGGGTCGGTGGCCTCAGTTACGAGCAGGAGCAGCGCATTGTTGCCATGGTCAACGCCCTGCCGATGACGGAACGGCTGCGGCATGAGGACAGGGTGCGGCGGCAGCGCGAATTCCTGCAACTCATGTCCAAGCGCGGGAACCGCGAGGAATTCGCTGCGCAACTGCGCCGCTGGTTGCTCGCCTGGGAAGAAGGTCGAACACCCGAGTACGCGCAGCGGTTCAACCAGTGGTTTGAGCAGCGGGTGCAGATGCTGGTCGAAATCGATCGCATGCTCGCGCCGCAGCAACGCGCGGTTGCACTGCACCGCCTGCAGGATTACGTCGACGACTTTACGAAGCTCGCCGAGCGCCGCCGCGTCCAGACTGCTGCACAGCCGTGACTGGTGATTCGTGATTGGTGATTCGTGACTGGTGATTCGTGACTGGTGATTCGTGACTGGTGATTCGTGATTGGTGATTCGTGACTGGTGACTGGTGATTCGTGACTGGTGATTCGTGATTGGTGATTCGTGACTGGTGACTGGTGATTCGTTACTGGTGACTGGTGAACGGATATGTGGGCCGTGATCAGCGACCGGAAAAAACGACTGAAGTGCTCGGCGGCGCGATCCTGTCCGCTTACCGCTTACTCCTATTTATTCGCGTTTATCGGCTTCATCGGCGGCTTATAATTTGCTTTTTTCGTAGTCCAACCCATGCCGCACTTTTCGAAGCCGATCGCCTCCAAACTGCCGCAGGTCGGAACCACGATTTTTACCGTGATGTCGCGGCTCGCCGCCGAGCACAATGCGATCAATCTGTCGCAGGGATTTCCCGATTTCGATTGCGCGCCGCAACTGCGCGCGCTGCTCACGAAATACATCAATGCCGGCGTCAACCAGTATCCGCCGATGGCAGGCATCGCGCCGCTGCGCGAGGCGATCGCCGAAAAGGCGCGGGAGCTTTACGGCGCGGCCTACGACCCCGAACACGAGATCACCGTGGTGCCGGGCGCCACCTACGGCATCTTCACCGCGATCGCCACCCTGATCCGCCCGGCCGATGAAGTGATCCTGTTCGAGCCCGCCTACGACAGCTATGCCCCTTCGGTCGAGGTCAATGGCGGCCGTCCGGTCTACGTGCAGCTCAAGTTTCCGGACTACAGCATCGACTGGCGGGAAGTACAGAACGCGATCACGCCGCGCACGCGCATGATCGTCATCAACACGCCGAACAATCCGACGGCGAGCGTGTTTTCGGCCGAGGACCTGCGCATGCTCGACGGCATGCTCGAGCGCACCGGCATCGTGGTGGTGAGCGACGAAGTCTACGAGCACATCGTGTTCGACGGCCACCGGCACCAGAGCATCGCGCGCTTTCCGGGGCTTGCCGCAAGGAGCTTTGTCGTCTCCTCCTTCGGCAAGACTTATCACGTGACCGGCTGGAAAACGGGCTACGTGCTGGCGCCGCGCGAGCTTACGGCGGAATTCCGCAAGGTGCATCAGTTCAACGCCTTCGTCACCAACGGTCCGGTGCAGTACGCCCTCGCCGAACACATGAAGGACAAGGACGCCTATCTGTCGCTCGCCGCGTTCTACCAGAAGAAACGCGACTTTTTCCTCGATGGCGTCAAGGTCTCGCGGTTCAGGCCCTTGCCTTCCCGGGGCACGTTCTTCCAGAATCTCTGCTACGACGCGATCAGCGACGAAAAAGACACCGATCTCGCGATCCGGCTGACCACGGAGCGCGGCGTCGCCTCGATTCCGGTGTCGGTGTTCTACCGCGAACCACCCGCGCACAAGGTGCTGCGGTTCTGCTTTGCCAAGTCCGAGGAGACGCTCGCCCGCGGAGCGGAAATTCTCTGCAACATCTGACAAAGGACTGTCATGCCCGTGCAGACGGGCATCCAATTTGACAAAGGACTGTCATGCCCGTGTAGACGGGCATCCAATTTGACAAAGGACTGTCATGCCCGTGCAGACGGGCATCCAATACTGCGATGTTGAAATGGGATTCCCGACTACTCGGGAATGACAACCTCGACTGAAATGGGATTGCCGACTACTCGGGAATGACAACCTCGACTGAAATGGGATTCCCGACTACTCGGGAATGACAACCTCGACTGAAATGGGATTCCCGATCCCCGATTAAGGCACTCGAGGACAGGCTACTCGGGAATGACAGCGGGTGCGCGGGAATGACAACCTCGAACGACTGGCGGCGGACGACGGACGACTGACGACTGGAAGCATTATGGAATGAGAGGTGCACCATGACTGAAACGGCGCTGATCGTGGGGGCCGGTGCGGGCCTCGGCGCGGCGCTCGCGCGGCGTTTCGCGGGCGCCGGCATGAACGTGGCTGTCGCACGGCGCAATGCGGATGCGCTCAAACCCCTGCTCGCGAAACTCGGACCGAGCGCGAGGGCGTACGCGTGTGATGCAAGCGACGAGCGAGCAGTGGTGGAATTGTTTGCAGCGGTGGGCCGGGATCTCGGCGCACCGCGGCTGGTGGCGTTCAACGCCGGCGCATTCGTCCGCAAGGGCATTCTCGACACTTCCGCCGAGGAATTCGAGCGCTGCTGGCGCGTGGGCTGCTTCGGCGGATTTCTGGTCGGTCGCGAAGCGGTGCGCGCGATGCTTGCTTCAGGCGGTTCGGGCCGCCATCGCGGCACCGTCATCTTCACCGGCGCAACCGCCAGCATGCGCGGCGGCGCCATGTTTCACAATCTTGCGGTGGGCAAGTTCGGGCTTCGGGCGCTCGCGCAGAGCATGGCGCGCGAATTCCAGCCGCAGGGCATCCACGTCGCGCACGTCATCATCGACGGACAGATCGCGAGCGCCCGCGCGGGACGCAGCGTTGCGGAGCGCGGCGTGGACGCGGTGCTCGATCCGAACGCAATTGCCGAATCGTACTACCAGCTCCACCTGCAGCCGCCGAGCGCGTGGACGCTGGAACTCGATCTCCGGCCCTACGTGGAGAAATTCTGAAGACTGGTCACCGTTCTGCAGCTATCGCGGGTGCAAACCCGCGGCCTCGAAAGCATGCGCCATCGCCGGCGCCACAAGCTTTCGCAATTCCGGCAGCGAACGGATCTGCTCCTTGCCGCACGCCGGGCACTGGTACAGCGGCAACGTCAGTTCGACGCGGAAGGGTGACAGGTCCTTCAGGGCAATGTCGAAGTCGAAAGTGTCCTCCCGCGCCTCTCCGCTGCCGAGCTTCGAGCCGCATGCACCGCAGTGGTAATGCTTGAAAAGCAGCCCGCGCTTCTCGCCCGCCGGAACCTTCGTCATATCCTCACCGGCAAGGCGCTCGAGCAACAGCGCCGGAAAATCCGGCACTGCAAACCGCATGTGCATGTTCGGGCACACCAGGGCAGGAAGCTGCAACAACGTGACCTTGAGTACTCCGTGCTGGCCGCACACCGGATCGACCGATTGCAGGGTCATGGTGGCCTGGCACCGCTTGCACGTCGCCCGCGTCTCCGCCATCGATTGGCTCCTCCTCATGGCGACTACAGCGCGCCGGAGAGTCCGCCATCCACGTGCACGCAGGAGCCGGTCACGTAACTTGCCGCATCCGAAGCCAGGAAGGCGATCACGCCGGCGACTTCCTCCGCTTCGCCCATGCGGCCGAGCGGGATGGTCTTGCCGGTCTTTTCGTAATGTTCGGCAACGCTGATTCCCTGGCGCGCGGCGCGCCGCTCCTGCTGCTTCGACTTGATCTTGCCGACCGCCACGGCATTGACCAGGATATTGTGTCCGGCGAGTTCCTTCGACAGCGCCTTGGTGAGCGCCAGCCCGGCCGCGCGGCTGATGGTGGTCGGGAATGTGCCGGCGGCCGGTTGTTTGGCGCCGACCATATTCAAGTTGATGATGCGGCCACCACCCTGCTTCTTCATGTGTGGAATCGCAGCACGCGCGGTGCGGATGTGGGCGAAAACCTTGATGTCCAAATCCTGCTGCCACGCTGCATCGTCCACTGCGTCGAACGGCGACTGCCCGGTCGCGCCGGCGTTGTTGACGACGATGTCGATGCGGCCGAAATGCCTGACCGTTTCCTCGATGAACCGCTCCGGCTCACCCGGCTTGGCGGCATCCGCAACCACCGCAAGCACGTCCGCACCGGTTTTCCTGAGTTCTTCGACAAACGCATTGAGCACTTCCGGACGCCGCGCGCACAGTGCGACTTTCATGCCCTCCTGCACGAGCCTTTGTACCGTTGCCCGCCCGATGCCCTCGCTGCCGCCGGTGACAGCGGCGACCTTGCCGCGCAATCCGAGATCCACGCCATTCTCCTCTCGTCAATTGTTCGATGAATAAACTGTCATTCTGACACAGACCCGCGTAAAACGGGCGGTGGTTCGTGATTGGTGGTTCGTGATTGGTGATTCGTGATTGGTGGTTCGTGATTGGTGATTCGTGATTGGTGATTCGTGATTGGTAACTGAGCATGTGCAGGAGGTGTGCCGTCATTCCGGTGGAAACCGGAATCCTGGAAACGACGGCGTACTGGATCCCGGCTTTCGCCGGGAAGACGGCGGGGGCTTGCGCGGGGAAGACGGGACCTCGTCATTCCGGTGGCAACCGGAATCCAGGAAACGCCGTCGTGGCGAGCGGTCCGTTTTCTGGACCCCGGCTTTCGCCGGGGTGACGATTTCGTCGTTCCAGTTGCCGCCGGAATGACGTACACTTGCTCGACTATGATCATCGCCATTCCCGACGACTACCACGGCCTCGTTCACACGCTCGACTGCTTTGCGACGCTGGCCGGCCACGACGTGCGCATCCTGCGCGATGCGGCGCCCGCGATAGAGACGCTGATCGGCCACCTGCGCGAGGCAGAAGTGATCGTCCCCATTCGCGAGCGCACGCGCTTCACGCGCGAACTGATCGAGAAGCTGCCGCGACTGAAACACATCAGCCAGACCGGGCGCAGCACGCGTCACATCGATGTCGCGGCCTGCACCGAACGCGGCATCGCCGTGTCCGCGGGCACCCATGCATCGCCCTACACCGTCGCCGAGCACACCTGGACGCTGATTCTCTCGGCGTTGCGCCGCATTCCGGAAGAAACGGCGCTCATGAAGCAGGGCAAATGGCGCTCCTCGTTCAGCCTCGGCCTGCACGGCAGGACGCTCGGAGTTTTCGGTCTGGGAAAAATCGGCGCCCCGGTGGCCGCGACCGGCGCGAGCTTCGGGATGAAGGTGCTGGTGTGGGGCCGCGATGCCTCGCTCGCCGCCGCGCGCGCGGCCGGTTACTCCGTAGCGGAAAGCAAGGCGCAGCTTTTCGAGCAGTCGGACGTGTTGAGCCTGTGTGTGCGGCTCACGAACGAGACGCGTGGCATCGTCACGGCGGAGGATCTCGACCGCATGAAGCCTGACGCGCTCCTCGTCAACACCGCGCGCGCTGAACTCGTCGTCCCGAATGCTCTTGTCGAGGGGCTCAAGAAGGGCCGCCCGGGATGGGCCGCGGTCGATGTCTATGAAAACGAACCGGTCCTCGGTGGCGAACACCCGCTGCTCAAGCTCGACAATGCGCTGTGCACGCCGCACAGCGCGTGGCTCGAGAAGGAGACCTATGAGCTTTATTTCGGCGAGGCGTTCCGCAACATCGTCGCCCTCGCGCACGGCGAGCCGGTCAATCTCGTCAACCCCGAAGCACTCTCGTGACTCGTGGTTCGTGGCTCGTGGCTCGTTGTTCGTGGCTCGTGGTTGTCATTCCCGCGCAGGCGCTTTGTGTCGTGCCCGCGTAGGCGGGCATCCAGTTTGACGTGTGCTGAAACCGGATTCCCGACTACTCGGGAATGACAGGAGGTTTGTCGTGCCCGCGTAGGCGGGCATCCAATTGGCAGTGCTGCTGAAATTGGATTCCCGACTACTCGGGAATGACAGGAGGTTTGTCATGCCCACGTAGGTGGGCATCCAATTGGCAGTGCCGCTGAAATTGGATTCCCGACTCCTCGGGAATGACAGACACCGGCCACCGGTCACGCCCTTCACTTATGGTGACTGGTCGTCGAATTGCCTGGCATGGAGGTGAAACGCGGTAAAATGCGGCATTCACTTTGACGCCGCCGACATGACAAAACTTTTCGATGACGAACTGAACGAGGCGATGGACCAGCTCTTCGACGAGACGGTCGAAGCCCTCCAGCTCGCCAAGGCCAGCCCCGATCTCGACGATCTCGCCGCGACGTTCGCCGTGGCCCTGCTCAAGCTCGGGCTCGCCACCGGCTTCGTCGAGCAGCGACACCCCGGTTTCGCGAAGGACGTTGAGGAAAAACGCCAGCGCGTCATCGCGGCGCTGACGCAGAAGCACTGAAGGAAAGAAGCGTCGTGCCGCGTGTAGGTGATATATGTCATGCCCGCGCAGGCGATGGGTTGTCGTGCCCGCGCAGGCGATGGGTTGTCATGCCCACGTAGGTGGGCATCCAATTGGCAGTGCCGCTGAAATTGGATTCCCGACTACTCGGGAATGACAGGAGGGTGAAATTGGATTCCCGACTACTCGGGAATGACAGAAGGGTGAAACTGGATTCCCGACTACTCGGGAATGACAGAAGGTTTGTCATGCCCGCGCAGGCGATGGGTTGTCGTGCCCGCGTAGGCGGGCATCCAATTGGCAGTGCTGCTGAAATTGGATTCCCGACTACTCGGGAATGACAGAAGGGTGAAATTGGATTCCCGCCTACGCGGGAATGACAGGAGGGTGAGATTGGATTCCCGCCTACGCGGGAATGACAGGAGTGGGCGGGAATGACAGGAGTGGGCGGGAATGACAGGAGCGGGCGGGAATGACAGGAGCGGGCGGGAGTGACATTGTTGTGACGGCGAATGACGTTATTTCAGCATGAACGGTATCTGACATGTCCGACGTGACCCTGAAACTGCCGATCTACCTCGACAACGCGGCTACCACGCCTATCGACCCGCGGGTGGTCGAGAAGATGCTGCCCTATCTCACCGAACAGTTCGGCAATCCGGCGAGCACGACGCATGTCTTCGGACAGACAGCGAGCCGCGCGGTGGAAGAAGCGCGCGACCAGGTGGCGGCGCTGATCAATGCCGACCCGCGGGAGATCGTCTGGACTTCGGGCGCGACCGAATCGGACAACCTTGCCATCAAGGGCGCGGCGTACGCCAATCAGGCGCGCGGCCGGCACCTGGTCACGCTCCAGACCGAGCACAAAGCCGTGCTCGACACCGTGCAGGAACTGGAGCGCCGCGGCTTCACCGCCACGTATCTTGCGCCGGAACCGAACGGACTGCTCGACCTCGACAGGTTTCGCGCGGCGCTGCGCTCTGACACGATCGTCTCTTCAGTGATGCTGGTCAACAACGAGATCGGCGTGATCCAGGACATCGCGGCGATCGGCGCCGTCTGTCGCGAGCGCGGCATCGTTTTCCACGTCGACGCTGCCCAGGCGAGCGGCAAGGTTGCGATCGACCTCGCGCGGTTGCCGGTCGACCTGATGTCGCTCACCGCGCACAAGACCTACGGGCCGAAAGGGATCGGCGCGCTCTACGTGCGGCGCGAACCGCACCTGCGGGTCGAGGCGCAGATGCACGGCGGCGGGCACGAACGCGGCCTGCGTTCCGGAACGCTCGCCACGCACCAGATCGCGGGCATGGGCGAGTGCTTCCGCATCGCGCGCGAGGAGATGGAAAGCGAAGTGCCGCGGATGCGCCGGCTGCGCGACAAGCTCCTCGCGGGCCTCGCCGACCTGCCCGAAGTCCGCGTCAACGGCGACATGAACCAGCGGATCGCCAACAATCTCCACATAAGCCTCAACCTCGAGAACTGCGATTTTCTGCTGGCCGCGCTCACCGATATCGCGGTGTCGTCGACCGCGGCGTGCTCGTCGGGAAGCGCGATGCCCTCGCATGTCGTTCAGGCGCTCGGAGCCGACGCCGCGACCGCCGGCAATTCGGTCCGCATCACCGTCGGCCGCTTCAACACCGAGCACGAAATCGATTACACTATCGCCTACCTGCGCCGGAAGATCGAGGATTGCCGTGCCGGCCGGTTGCGGGCGGAATAACACTCGGTTAGCCCGACGAGGATGGCTTTCTTACTTCATTGCACAATGGGGCCAAGGACAAATTGCGCTGTGCGGCAGCGCATGGATTCCAGATCATCATGAAATTTATCCAAACAGACATTCCAGACGTCATCTTCATTGAACCGCGCGTCTTTGGCGATGACCGGGGATTTTTTTTTGAAAGTTTCAATCAACGCATCTTTCACGAAAACACCGGCCGGAATCCGCATTTCGTGCAGGACAACGTCTCGCGCTCGCGCAAAAGTGTCCTGCGAGGACTTCATTATCAGATCGGGCAGCCCCAAGGCAAGCTGGTTCGCGTCATCGCTGGCGAAGTTTTCGATGTGGCCGTCGATCTGAGAAAAAGCTCGCCTCATTTCCGAAAATGGGTGGGCGTCATCCTCTCCGCAGAAAACAGGCGAGCCGTCTGGATCCCGGAAGGTTTCGCTCACGGCTTTCTGGTGTTATCCGATTCAGCGGACTTTCTCTACAAGACCACCGACTTCTACGCGCCCGAGCATGAGCGCTGTATCATCTGGAACGACCCGGATATCGGCATAAAGTGGCCGCTCGCGGAAGAGCCGATCCTGGCTGCAAAGGATAGAGCCGGCAACCCCCTGGGGCAATCCGAGGTTTTCGACTGATGCGAATTCTCCTCACGGGCAAGAGTGGTCAAGTCGGAAAGGCATTGCAGGCAACGCTGGCGCCAGCAGGAGAAGTCATCGCACTCGACCGGGGCCAGCTCGACCTCGTGTCGGCCGACGCCATCCGGCAAGCGGTGCGGGAGATCAAACCGGACGTCATCGTCAACGCGGCCGCGTTCACGGCCGTGGACCGCGCCGAGTCCGAGCCGGACCTTGCCATGGCCGTTAACGGCGTTGCGCCGGGCGTTCTTGCGGTTGAAGCGCGCCGCATCGACGCCCTGCTCGTGCATTATTCAACGGATTATGTCTTCGATGGCGCCAAAGACGGACCATACATGGAAGAAGATGCGACACATCCGCTGAGCGTGTATGGCCGCACCAAATTGGCAGGGGAACAGGCAATCCGGGAGGCCGGCATACGTCATTACATCTTTCGCACGAGCTGGGTCTACTCGGCCCGCGGCAGCAATTTCGTCCATACCATCCTGCGCCTGGCGCGCGAGCGCACCGAGATCAGAATCGTCGATGACCAGGTGGGAGCACCCACCTGGGCCCGCAGTATCGCGGAGATAACAGCAAAGATCCTGAGCGCTGGCGGTAACACCACAAACGCGCCGGATAACGCCGGCGGCATATACCACGTCACCGCAGCCGGCGCGGTTTCGTGGTTCGGTTTTGCGCAAGCAATACTCGCTGCCGCCAAGACCCGTTTCCCCAGGATGATCGTGCCGCAGTTGATTCCCATCCCGTCCAGCGAATACCCGCTCCCGGCGCGCCGGCCGCTCAACTCTCGGCTCGATAACTCCCGCCTGACGGCCGCGTTCGGACTGGCGCTGCCAAAGTGGGAAGATGCGCTGCACCTTTGCATGCAGGAGATCGCATCGGCCGGCAGCGGCGCATAATCACGGCATAGCCGCCCCGCGACTCACATTCGCCCCCAGCCCGAACCGGTCACGCATTCGTCGGCGCCCCGGAGCAGTCGTGAATTTTTCTGAGGCCTTGTTGAATTTTGTTGCGATAGTGCATTATTTTTGTGGTGGAGCGATTACCGGGCCTCGTCCTCCTGTCGCCGGCGGCCGCAAATGAACGGTGAGGCCCGATTAACGGTATGATGCTCGTGTAAACGGTCGTGCGGCTGCGGCAGGCCGCATTTCAAGGGAGTACCGTCGGAAGTCGGGACGATTGTCGGGCATCGCAGACGACAAGCTAGCGACGGGGCGATGTGTACTCACGTTAGCGTCTTGCTGACGCAGTGTGGATCGCGCTCATCCAGGGTGAGACAATGAATAACAAACGCATCGCCATCATCGGAACATCATTCCGGCTTCCCGGCACCACCCGGGACCGATTCTGGCCCGACCTGCTGGCAGGAAAGAATTTCATCAGCCAGGTGGCGCCCGACCGCTGGGCACAGGATTATTACCGGCATCCGAAAAAAAATCATCCCGGGACGAGCTACACCTTCGCGGCGGGTTCGATAGGCGACGTTTTCGCCTTCGACGCGGATTTTTTCGGCATTTCGCCGCGCGAGGCGGCGCAGATGGATCCGCAGCAGCGGCTTCTGCTCGAGCTCTCCTGGGAAGCCTTTGAGAACGCCGGAATCCGGCCATCTCAGGTTCGTGGCAGCCCATGCGGCGTGTACATCGGCATCTCGAGCACGGATTATTCGTTCCGTTTTGCCGACGACCTTGCCGCGATCGACTCCTCCGTCGCCACCGGCAGCACCGCCAGCATTGCAGCTAACCGCATCTCCTATGCATTTGATCTGCGCGGTCCCAGCGTGGCGGTGGATACTGCGTGCTCCTCCTCGCTGGTCGCCTTTCACCTCGCCTGCCGCTCTGTCGCGTCCGGAGAGAGCACGCTCGCCCTGACCGGCGGCATGAGCCTGCATCTGCACCCGTATGGGTTCGTCGCATTCTCCAAAGCATCGATGCTGTCGAGGCAGGGAGCTTGCAGGGTGTTCGACGCCGCTGCTGACGGTTACGTGCGATCCGAAGGCGGCGGCTTGTTCGTTCTCAAGAATTACGACCAGGCGCTGGCTGACGGCGACCCTATCCTGGCTGTAGTCGCAAGCACGGTCGTCAACACCGACGGCAGGAAATCGGGGTTGACCGTACCGAGCATCCAGGCCCAGATCGCCCTGATGAAACAGGCGTCCAGCGAAGCAGGAATTGAACCGTCGGAAATTGACTATATCGAGGCGCACGGCACGGGGACCGCGGTCGGCGACCCGGTCGAAACCCACGCCATCGGAGAAGCACTGGGTCAATACCGAAGCAGGAAGAGCCCCCTCCTGATCGGCTCCGTGAAAAGCAATCTCGGGCACCTGGAAGCGGCCTCCGGAGCAGCGGGATTGATCAAGGCGCTCTACTGCATTCAGCATCGGATCGCGCCCGCGACGATCGGCCTCCGGAATCCCAACCCGAACATTCGATGCGACGAATGGAACATCAAGATCGCGACGAATCCAACGCCGCTGAAGCCCGCCGGAAAGCTCGTGATCGGAGTCAATTCCTTCGGCTTCGGCGGAGCGAATGCGCATGTTCTCCTGGAAAGCCACGAGAATCGGACGGACCGGCGGCCAGAGAGTCCGTCGGGGATGCTGCTGCCCTTCGTCGTCTCAGGGAAAAGCATGGCAGCGCTGAAAACGGCGGCACAAGATCTTTCTTCTTTCGTTCGTCGCAACAACGGGACTGCGCTGTACGACGTTGCCTGGAGCACAGTCTTTCATCGCGAGTGGCACGAGCAGCGTGCCATTGTTCTTGCGCACGACGCGGGTGCGCTCGCAACTGCACTGGAGCGCTTCGCGGACGATGCGCCTGCCGCCGCGCCCGGCATGGAGGTGGGTACCGCTCTGGCGCCGCCGGTCGATGCAGCGTTTATCTACTCGGGAAACGGCTCGCAGTGGGACGGCATGGGGCAGCGCCTCATGGCCGAGGAACCCGCATTCCGGGACGCGGTGCTGGAGATTGACGCGGTCTTCCGGCCGTGCGCAGGCTACTCGCTCGAGGATGAGCTTGCCGGAAAGAACGGGGCTGGCCGCTTCGAGTTCACGGAATTCGCCCAGCCCGCGCTCTTCGCAATGCAGGTCGGCCTCACGCGGCTGCTCCGGCAATGGGGTATCGCCCCCGTGGCGGTGGCCGGCCACAGCGTCGGCGAAGTCGCGGCGGCCTGGGCGAGCGGCGCGCTGTCATTGGAACAGGCTGTGCACGTGATCTACCATCGCAGCCGGTTGCAGGCCGCGACCAAGGGCAATGGCCGGATGACCGCAGTCGGAGTGGGAGAAGCCGCCGCCCGCCAGCTCATCAAGCAACTCGGGCTCGTCAGAAAACTTTCGATCGCCGGCCTCAACAGTGCGAACAGCATAACCGCCGCGGGAGAGGTCGAGGCGCTGGATGCGTTTGAAGCGGCCCTGGAAGCGCGGAAGATCATGCACAAACGTCTGGACCTCGATTACGCGTTCCACAGCCCGGCTATGGATGCGATCGAACCCGCGATTCGCCGGGCGCTGTCGGAGCTTCGTCCGGGCGAAGCGCAGATCCCGTTCCACTCGACTGTGGCCGGAAAGCGCATGGCGGGAACGGCGCTCAGCGCAGACTACTGGTGGCGCAATATCCGCGAGCCCGTGCAGTTTGAAAAAGCGCTGACAAGCATATCGGCTGATGGCGTCAAGATCTTCGTGGAAATTGGTCCGCACCCGCTGCTGCGCGGATATATCAACAGCGTGCTGATGAATACGGGCGTGCCGGGCCGCATCATTTCGACCCTGCTGCGCAACGACGACAGTCCAGACCGCGTCCGGAGCGCCGTCTGCCAGGTGGCAATCGCCGGGGCATCCCTCGATTGGAAGAGATTGTTTGAGCATCGTGGCCGGCTGGTGCAGTTGCCCAATTACCCTTGGCAGCGCGAGCGTTACGCGCACCAGATGTCTGCGGAGTCTTACCAGCATCTTAACCGGCGCAAGGAGCACCCGCTCCTGGGATTCCGCCTGCACGAAAGCGAGTGGGGCTGGGAGAATCTCATCGATTTATCGCTTTGTCCCACGCTCGCGGATCACGTCATTGGCGACGCCCAGGTGATGCCCGGATCCGGCTACGCAGAAATGGCGTTGGCAGCGGCCAAGTTGTGGCGCGGCGGATCCGTCCTCGAAATCGAACAACTGGAAATCCGCTCGCCACTCGTATTGAGTGACGCCCAGTCAAAAGTCCTGAAGTTCGATGTCGACATCTCGGATGGAAGCTTTACGATTCAGAGTCGTGACCAGTTGACAAACGGTGGCTGGACGGTGCATGCGGTCGGCAGAATTCCCAAGGAACCCCACGATATCCTGCTGCGGCAGGCGCCCCTCGAGCTCCCGGGGCGCACCCCGGATTTTACCGGCGCGGACCACGACGCACTCACCCGGGCCGTGGGTCTGGATTACGGTCCCGCGTATCAGGCGCTGGACGCCATCTGGCTCGAGGGCGGAGCCGCGTGTGCGCGATTCCGGATTCCACAAGCCATCGAATCCGAACTGCAAGACGTCCATCTTCATCCGGCGCTGCTCGACTGCACCCTTCAGTTGATCATCCAACTGCTGAAAGACGATTACATCGCACAGGACGGCATGGTCTACGTGCCGGCGAAAATCGACCGGCTGATCTACCGTTGCGGCAGGACCACACCGCACATGGCACGCGCAACGCTGCGGCGGATAAGCTCCCATTCGCTGTCTGCAAGCTTTACTCTCTACGACGCGAGCGGCGAACCCGTAGCCTTGATCCGGGAAGCGCGCTTCAAAAGCATCCGCCTGCGCAAGAACCCGGCGGAACGCCTGCGTTATCTCAAGTATCACGGTATCCCCAAGCCTCATCCGCTGCGCCCGGTCGCCGCCCCCGCGCTGTTGTTCGAGCGGCTTCAGAAGTTGCTTATCGAGATGGCGTATGCCGCACCCGCTCGTAGCGCATTCAAGCGCTATGCCGGGGAAATCGAGCCGCTTCTGGACAGTCTGTGCGCGCGTTTCGCTGTGCGGACGCTGCAGTCACTGGCAGCGGACGCCCACGTGCTCACCGAGGCGGATGTGCGGGAATGCGCCGAAGCCAACCCGGAGACCGCACCGCTGCTCGCATGCCTGATCGGCATGCTTCAGGAAGACGACGCGCTTGCGGTAGTGGGGCGTGAATGGCGCATTCCGGCGGATACCGATCTGCCCTCGCCCGAAGAAATCTGGTGCAGTCTCGTCATGGAGCACCCGGACTATCTTCCCCTGTTCCATGCGGTCGGCCGAGTGGGTATGCATCTCACACAACTCCTGCGGGGCACCCTTAAGCCGGAACAGGTCCTGCCCCGCGACTGTACGTTGAGCAGGATTACCCACGAGCTTTTGATCGCCGCCGGGCTCGACACGATTGAGAAGGCAATCGAAAGCCTTGCGGCCCGTACGTCCGCCGAGCTTCCGCGCGGCGAGCGCTTCAGGATTCTGGAATTGGGCGCAGGCAAGCCAACGTTCGCCGCACGGATCTGCAAGGCGATCGACTTCGACCGGTGCGATTATGAATTCGCCACCACGGCCGCCTTTCCCACGCTGGAAGAATGGCGCAGCCTTCAGGACCGGTTCCCAAAAGCGCAGATACGGAAAATCGATGCAGAATCCGCTCTGGATGCGGCCATCCCCGCTGCAAGTGAGCAATTTCATCTGGTGCTGGCGACTTCGGACTTCACCACCGAGCACGAAGCGCTGCTCGCGCTGTCGCATGCACGACGATATCTGTCCTCCGGAGGAACAATTCTGTTCGCCGAGCAGCATCGATCGCGGTGGATGGATTTTGTTTTTGGCGGCAGGCGGTCCTGGTGGTGCGAGACGCCGGAGGGGAACTGGGGCTCGCGGCACAAGTCCGTCCAGTTCTGGCGCATCCAGATGCTGAAACTGGGCTTTCAGGGAATCAGCGCGCTAAACCTGTGGGCGGACACCGCATCGGGCCCGTACCTGATCCTGGCCCAGCAAATGGATTCCGCGGCCGTCGCGCCGGAGCCGGTTGGCGCCGAGTTCCGCACGTGGCTGTTGCTCGCAGACCGGGAAGGATTTTCCGCGACATTTGCGGCCCAACTCGCCAAGACCCTCGAGGCCCGCGGCGACCGCGTCTTGCATGTCGTGCCGGGCAGCCGATTGCGCGCTGTTGACGCTCGAACCTACCAACTGGACCCTCATGATTCGGCTCAGTTCGAAATTCTCTTGCCGCAGTTGACTGCCGCGTACGGCCGGCTCGACGGCATTGTGCACCTTCATGGCCTGAATCCCGCCATCGGGAATTCCCCGCCGTTGCTCCTGCTTGACAGACAGGTTGACCGCTGCGCGGCCGCGGCGGCGATCACCCGGGCGTGCGAATCAACCGGCACGAAAACCACGTTCTGGCTGGTGACAGCACGCGCTGCAATAAGTCCGTACGAAGGACGACAGCTAACGACAGGCCTCAATCCGGCGGACGGCATGGACGCCGCGCTGTGGGGTTTCGGGCGCACGCTTATGAACGAGGCTTCCGCATTCGACGTTCGCCTTGTGGATATTGAGGATCCCGCGGCGCTCGACGCAGCCACCTACTCCCTGGTCCGCGAGATCACGCACCCTGACGTCGAGCAAGAGATCATGCTTGCGGCATCCGGCGACCG
>Ga0156226_1450_pt3 | contig 16521 bp, 17 predicted proteins | sample RifCSPlowO2_12_FD_107874 | JGI IMG/M metagenome (GOLD analysis project Ga0156226, IMG submission 107874) | Betaproteobacteria bacterium RIFCSPLOWO2_12_FULL_62_13
GTCGATCTCTGGCCTTGTCGTATGCCCCTGATCGGCGCGCCGCACTGGCAGCATGGCTCGCCGGCGCGGTCATAGACCGCGAACTGGTTCTGGAAATTTCCGGCCAGGCCGTCGCTTCCGACGTAGTCGCGCAGGCTGCTGCCGCCGGCGCCGATCGCGAGCTCGAGCGTCTCCCTCACTTTCGCCGCGAGCAGTTGGTAGCGTTCCCGACCGATCCGCTGCGCCGCGCGCGCCGGGTGGATCCGGGCGCGGAATAGGGCTTCGTTGGCGTAGATATTGCCGACGCCGGCTACAACTCGGCTGTCCATCAGCACCTGTTTAATCGCGGCACTGCGGGTGCGTGTCGCACGATAGAGCCAGTCGCCATCGAAATCCGCGGACAGAGGCTCGGGTCCGATCCCGGCGAGCAACGGGTGGCGGAACGGATCGTTTCTCTGCCACAACACCAGCCCGAAGCGGCGCGGGTCGCGCAGCCGGATGACGACACCGTTTTCGAGCACCAGGTCGAAATGATCATGGGTCTCGGGCGGCGTGGCGTTGTCCACGACCCACAGCCGTCCCGACATGCCAAGATGCAAAATCAGGGTACCCGCCCCGCAGTCGAACAGCAGATACTTGCCGCGGCGCGCGACGCCGGAGATCGTTGCTCCGGCGAGCACCCGCGGCAGGTTGCGCGGCACCGGCAGACGCAGCTCGCGATGGCGCACGATTGCCGTTCGGATGCGCTGGTTCATGACGAGCAACGCCAGCCCGCGGCGCGTGGTTTCAACTTCCGGCAGTTCAGGCATACGGGTGATCCGTGACGGGTGACGAGTGACGAGTGACGAGGGAGCCTCGAGAAACACCAGCGGACATCCTATTGAGCTTCCGATACATGGGTGACGAATCGAATGCTCAGATGTCACACCCCCACCCTGGCCCTTCCCCATCGAGGGGGAGGGAAAATAGCTCCTTCCCCCTTGAGGGGGGAAGGTGGGGATGGGGGTGAATGTGTCAAGTATTTTCCGAATTCTCGATAGTCACGGATCACTGTGGTTTCCCTCCAGGCGGCGCGAGCAGGCGCTTCGCGGTTTCGGAAAAAAAGTAATACTGCAGCTTTTCATCCGGGCGCTCGAGTATGAGTTCGGGCTCTCGCTGCAAGATTCCGAGAGTGAGCTGCCTGCCGTCCCTGAATTCGAGCTTAATTTCGCCGATCAGTTTCTTGCCGGCATACGGCTCTACCCGCAGTGCGGCGGCCTCGCGCCATGCGTCAACCCAGCGGTTGAGATCATCCTGGCTCAGTTCAGCCACCTGCGGCGTGACGCGCCACCTGCCTTCGCTCTGTGCGACGCTGAAATCCCTGAACTCGAAACGCACCGGCGCTTCGCCCGGTGCCAACAGTTGTTTCCTGATCAACTGTGCGGCGTCTGCCGGCAATGCTTCCCCGTAACGCGCATCGATCGGGTATACCGCTCCTCCGCTGCGCACGTATTGCTCGCCCGTCACGGTGCTGACGGTGCCGAAGTCAAAGCTCGCTCCGTCGATGACGAGGCGCGTCTGCGGCCGCTCGAGGTCGAAGCGCGCCAGGTCCGTTGCTGCGAGGCGATGGGCGGATTTGGCGTTCAGGATCGCGAGCAACCGCTGCACATGAAACGGATCGGCGTGCGCGGCGAACGGAGCGGTAATCCGCCATGAGTCTTCCTCTTTTTCGAGCACGATCGCCGCACCGCCCCTGCGTTCGAGCCGGATGTGTCTCACCTGGTCCGCCTTAAGCTCCGACAGCGGATAGCTCGCCGGTTCGTCGCTGCGCGGCTTGAGATAGACAAACCACCCCAGCGCCACGACCACCATGAGCAGCGCCGCATTGATCAGCCGCGATTTTTTCATGTCGCTCGACGCCGCCGCCACCATATGACGGTACCGGTGATGACGAAGGCGAGCGGCAGGACCATCAGGAAGGTAAACGCGATCAAATAGAGCGTGATCTGGTCGATCTCCAGGCTCGAGTCCGCCGTGGGCCGTGGCTGGACGGTGATCAGATTGTCAGCTCCCGAAAGCCAGTTGACGATGTTGATGCCAAGATCGAGGTTGCCGCCGTTGCCGAGAAAACTGTTGGACAGAAATTGGCTGTTGCCCACAACCACCACGCGCTGCTGCCGGTCACCGACGGTGCGTTCGAATGCCTGCGCCACCGTAACCGGGCCGGGGACGTCACGCGCCTTGTCGAACGTGACATTCTCATCGAGCTTGCCGACTTCCACCCAACCGCGCGGCGCGACGTCGATGAACGGCGTCACGCGCCACTCATCGCTTTCCGCAGCGCTGATCTGGCGCGCGTACGGAAAGAGGGTGTTGAGCCCAAAACCATTGGTGATCGGATGCCGCCCATAATTGCCGGCCGCACCGATCGCGAATGCGGGCGCGCCGCTGGGCGGCTTGAGCACGAAGTCCACAACCGTGCCGGGCGTAAGCACCAATCCAAGCGCTTCGGCAACCGGCTGCAACCCGCGCAGCGGCTCGGGATCAATCAGCCATAGTAAATTGCCGCCGTTTTCGACGTAGCGCTTGATCTTGTCCGCTTCGGCCGGCAGCAGCTCCACCTGCGGGCCGGCGATGATCAGCAAAGCGGCCCTGACGGGCACCTCCTGCGCCAAGGCCAGGTTAAGGCTGTTCAGCCGCAAACCCTTCTGCCGCAACTGATGGCCGAACTCCCCCAGGTCATGATTGGCGACGCCATTCAGTTTCCTCTCGCCGTGCCCGTCGAGCCACAGCACCAGACTGTTAGTGCCGCGCGCGAGCCGTGTAAGGACGTTGGCGAAGGTCTGTTCGTTGAAATCTTCCACGGCGAGATGCTCGGTGCGCTTCCGGTATTCGATGACCATCTCATTCGGTGTGCGGATGCCGGCAGCCTCCGCGCGCTTCGGCTGCTCGCGCGGGTCGACCACGGCCAACAGGATGTCGGGTTTAGCGCGCCGGTAGCCTTGAAGGCGCTCCTCGATGCGCTTATGCACGTTTGCCCCGCCCGCATCCGGGCTCACGGCATAAGCAGTGATCTTGAGCGGGCCCTCGAGCTGCTTGAGAACCTCGAGCGTCGCCGGCGACAGGGTGTTGCGCGTACTGCGCGTCACGTCCCAATCCTTGCGATATTCGCGCGCCAGGTAGGCGAGAAGCATTACGAGCGCCACCAGCAGCACCACGAACAGGCCGCTTTGCGCCCTCAGCTTCAGCCGTAATTTCCCGGTGAGCTCCATCGGGTCAACCCCTCAGCCGCGTGGCGTCGAGCCTGCGGATCGCCAGCACCAGAAATACGGCGGTCAACAGGATCGAGCATGCGATAGCGTAGGTATCGACGAGACCTTTGCCCAGCGGCGCGAAGTTCTTGAGCGGGGACAGCACTTGGACGAGCGCGGCGGGCACATGCCAGCCGCGCGCGCGCAGGCTGTCGCCCGCGGTTTCCCCCATCAGCAGCATCGCCAGCAGCAGGCTGAAGGCGCCGATCGCTGCCGCCATCGGATGCGCCGTCAGGCACGACACGTAGAGACTCACCGCGGCAAAGCTTGCCGCGAGCAGCACAAGGCCGGCGGTGAGGCTTGCGAGGAGCCCATAGTCGAGCCGCGTGCCGCCGGCGAGCGCGAGCGGCATCAGGACGATGAGCGCGATGATGAGCAGCAGGAACGCGGCGAGACCGAGAAACTTGCCGAGCACGATGTCGGTGATTGACACCGGCGCCGACATCAGGAACACCATGGTCTGATTGCGCCGCTCCTCGGCGACGAGCCGCATCGCGAGGAGCGGCACGGCGAACAGCAGCACCACCACGGCGTTGCCAAAGGTCGGCGCGGCGACGAGCTCGGTGACGCCGGGAGGGCTCGTCATCTGGAAGAGTCGCGGCTGCATCTGCAGGAAGTCATCGAGCTGTCTCAGAAAGGCGTAGCCGAGGATGATCTGCATCACCGTCAGCACAACCCACGCGAGCGGTGACGCAAACAGCGCTTTGAGTTCCTTGCCTGCGATCGTGAAAATCATTCAAAACCTTCAATTGTTTTCTTCGCGCTGGGTGAGGTGCACGAACACGTCTTCCAGGCTGGTCTGCGCCGGCGCGAGCTGGTAGAGTCCCCAGCCATTTTCCACCGCCCCCCTGGCGAGTTGGTCGGTAGGATCCTCGCCGGCGGCGAATTGCAGGCGGAACATCGTGGTCGACAAGGTTTCCACCTGTGCAATGCCGGGTACTGCGGCGAGCACTTCCCGTGCCGGCGGCCGGCGCAATCCGAGCAGCACGGTGCGCCCGCTGTGAAATTCCTTGAGCGCGCCGATGGTGTCGCCATAGACGAGGCTGCCGTGGTGCAGGATCTGCACGCGGTCACACAGCGCCTCGACTTCGGGCAGGATGTGGGTGGACAGGATTACGCTGTGCTTGCCGCCCAGTTCGCGGATCAAGCTGCGGATTTCGCGAATCTGGTTCGGGTCGAGCCCGATGGTCGGCTCGTCGAGGATCACCACGTCGGGGTCGTGCACGATGGCCTGGGCGATGCCGACGCGCTGCTGAAATCCCTTGGACAACGTGCCGATCAGCTTCTTGCCAACTTCGGACAGGCCGCAACGTTGCTTGGCGACCTCGATCGCCTCGCGGCGGGCCGCTTTGGGCACCCGGTGCAGTTTCGCTGCGAGCAGCAGATATTCGTTGACGTTGAGCTCGCGATAGAGTGGCGGAGTTTCCGGTAGATAGCCGATCTTGGCCTTGGCGGCGGCCGGTTGGTCGAGCAGATCGATGCCGCAGATGCTGATCGCGCCGCCGGAGGGCGCGAGATTTCCGGTCAGCATCTGCATCGTGGTAGTCTTGCCGGCGCCGTTGGGGCCGAGGAAACCGAGCACTTCGCCGCGCTTCAGCTCGAGATCGATGTGATCGACCGCGGTATAGTTGCCGAAATTGCGAGTGAGCCCGCGGGCGGCGATCGTGGTGGCGGTCTCCTGGCTGGGCATCAATAGGTCTTGGTTCGCCGCGGCGTCTTGTGAAGTGGCCAAAATATACCTAATATGTGATCGTTTATGAAGCAGCAAGCACTTGGTTTCGCCTAAAATCATCTCCTTATCGCGCAGCGGCCCTGACCGGCCGCTCATTCTATGACGAAATTCAGACCGGCTGCATTCGTGGCCTGCGCGCTGGTTGCTGCATGCGCTCAGCAGCCGACGCAGCCCACCGCGGGCGAAGCCCCGCCTGCCAAGAGCAAGGCCAAACCACAGCCCAAAGTGGTGGTGGCGAAACCGGCGCCCCGCAAGCCCCCGCTGCCGGCGCGCGAACTCACCGAGGACATACTGTTCAAGATCATGCTCGCGGAGGTCGCGGTGCAGCGCGGCCAGCCGCACGTGGCCGTGTCGGCCTACCTCGAGCTTGCGCGCGAAACGCGCGACCCGCGCGTGGCGCAGCGTGCGACCGAAATCGCATGGAATGCCCGATTTTTTGCCGCCGCAATCGAAGCCGCGAGCATCTGGCTGCAGGCCGACCAGGAATCGGCGCGCGCGCGCCAGGTCATCGCGGCGTTGCTGGTCAACCAGGCGCAGCTCACGGACGCCCTGCCGCATCTCGAAAAGTGGGTGGCAGCGGATAAAGCCAATATCGGGGCGAGTTTCCTGCAGATTTCATCATTGCTTGGGCGACACAAGGACAAGAAAGCAGTGTCGGAGCTGATGCAGAAGCTCGCCAAGCCCTATCCCGAGGTGCCCGAAGCGCGGCTGGCGGTGGCACAGGCGGCGTGGAACGCGGGCGAGCTCGATTTTTCGCTCGCTGAAGCGCGCGCGGCACTGAGCCTGCGGCCGGATTGGGAAATCGCGGCCCTGTTCCAGGCGCAGGTACTGCAACGGCGCTCCAACAGCGAGGCGCTCGCCTACCTCGCGGACTATCTCAAGCGGTATCCACAGGCCAAGGATGCGCGGCTCAACTATGCGCGTTTGCTGGTCAATGAGAAAGATTACACCGAAGCCCGGAAGCAGTTCGAAGTGCTGGTGACTGATTTTCCGCAGAACCCCGACGTGACAATGGCAGTGGCGCTGCTGGCGATGCAGGCGAACGACTACGACGCTGCCGAAACGCAGTTGAAGCGGGCGCTGGAGATCAATTACAAGGATCCCGACGCCGTGCATCTGTATCTCGGCCAACTCAACGAGGAGCGCAAGCGTTTCGACGAAGCGCTCAAGTGGTACGGCTCGGTCGGTCCGGGTGATCAATACATCCGCGCCCAGGCGCGCTACGCTGGCGTGCTCGCGAAACAGGGCCGGCTCGCCGATGCCCGCAAGCACCTGCAGCAGGTGAGCCCGCAGGATAACCAGCAGCGCGTGCAGCTCACACAGGCCGAAGCGACTCTGTTGCGCGAAGCGATGGCCTACCAGGAAGCGTTCGATCTCCTGGGCCGGGCGCTCGATAAGCTGCCGGACCACCCGGACCTGCTCTACGATCAGGCGATGGCGGCGGAGAAGGTGAATCGCCTCGACGTACTCGAAGGCAACTTGCGCAAACTCATCAAGCTTCGGCCCGATCACGCCCACGCCTACAACGCGCTCGGCTACACGTTAGCCGACCGCAACGAGCGCCTTGCCGAGGCCCGCGAGTTGATCGAGACTGCCCTGAAGCTCGCGCCTGAGGACCCCTTCATCATGGACAGCATGGGTTGGGTGCTCTTTCGCCTGGGCCAGAACAAGGAAGGGCTCAATTATTTGCAGCGCGCGTACGCGTTGCGCCCCGACCCCGAGATTGCGGCGCATCTCGGTGAAGTGCTGTGGGTGGCGGGTGAGCGCGCACAGGCGCAGAAGATCTGGTCCGAAGTGCTCAAGGAGCATCCCAGGAACGAGCTGCTGCAGAACACCATCAAGCGCTTTATCCAGGCGAGCCACCCCGTCGCGCAATGATCTGGTTGAGAACGGTGGCCCTGGTCGCCACGCTCGGCGTCGCGGCCTGTGCAACACTCTTGCCCGAAGCGGATGGGCCGGCGCCGGCATCGACGCCGTTTGATCTCTCGGGCAGAGTGCTCGTGAGCTACGATGGCCGCGCGTTTTCTTCCGCATTGCGCTGGCAGCATGCCCCCGGCCGCGATGAGATCTGGCTGCTCACCCCGGTAGGTCAGGCGCTCGCCTACATCGTTAACGAAGGCAACGGCGCAACGCTTACCGGCGCCGACCAGAAACAGTATCAGGCGGGGAGCGTCGAAGGCCTGACGCGCCAGGCGCTGGGCTGGGAGCTACCGCTCACGCGCCTGCAATACTGGGTGCGCGGCGAGATCGCGCCCGGCAGCGCGCCGGGGGCGGTCGAGCGCGATGCGAACCGGCGGCTCATCCGGCTGGAACAGGATGGGTGGCGCATTGCATTCGTCAACTACCCAGCCGAGGAACACGGAGGACTGCCGCGGCGACTTGATCTCGCCCGCGGTGCGCATAAGATCCGGCTGGTGATCGACGGCTGGCGAAGCGCAACCGCTGCACGATGAGCCTCCACACCTACAGCTTTCCGGCTCCCGCCAAACTCAATCTGATGCTGCACATCGTGGGCCGGCGCCCCGACGGCCACCACCTGCTGCAGACGGTGTTTCGCTTCATCGACTATGGCGACACGCTGAGCTTTCGCGTGCGCGAGGACGGTGTGGTCGCACGCGTGAACGAGATCGGCGGGATCGCTGCCGAAGAGGATCTATGCGTGCGCGCCGCGCGCTTGCTGAAGAATGCGGCCGGTACCGTGGCTGGCACCGACATCATGCTCGAGAAACGGCTTCCGCTGGGCGGGGGCCTCGGCGGCGGCAGCTCGGATGCCGCCACCGCTTTGCTGGCGCTCAATCGCCTCTGGGGGCTTGATCTGCCCAGGACGCGGCTGCTCGAGCTTGCGCTGCAATTGGGCGCGGATGTGCCGGTCTTCGTGTTCGGCAGCAACGCCTTTGCCGAGGGCGTCGGAGAAAAGCTCCAGCCGATCAAGCTGCCGCCCGCATGGTATGTGGTGCTGTCACCACCGGTAACGGTCTCAACCGCGCGCATTTTTGCGCACCAGGATTTGAAACGGGACTCAAAAATGATTACAATACAAAGCTTTTCGACAGAGCCTGCGGCCAACGATCTGGAACCGCTGGTATGCCGGGAGTACCCGGAAGTTGAGCGGCATCTCGACTGGCTGCGGCAATTCGGCCGGCCGATGATGACCGGTTCCGGTGCTTGCGTGTTTGCGAGCTTCGATAGTGAAACCGCGGCGCGGGCGGTGCTGGCGAAGCTGCCGCGCACCATGAAAGGATTCGTCGCGCGCGGACTGGAGCGACATCCGCTGCGCGGCTTGGCGCGCTGAGCGCACAAGGTTTGCCGTGATGGCCGCCGAAGAGGGGCAGGCCGCCGGCGTTTGAGCGTCATTGGGGAGTCGCCAAGTTGGTTAAGGCACCGGATTTTGATTCCGGCATCCGTAGGTTCGAATCCTACCTCCCCAGCCAATTTTGCCAGGGCGGTTAGGTGGACCGCCCTGTCTTACTCGGGGTGAGAGCATGGCCTTAGACCGATTGATGGTGTTCACCGGCAATGCGATCCGTAAGCTTGCCGAGGACGTGGTCGGCCATCTGCACATCCCTCTTGGCCGCGCCAAAGTCGGGCGCTTCAGCGATGGCGAAGTGATGGTCGAGATCATGGAAAACGTGCGCGGCAGGGACGTTTTCGTGCTGCAGTCGATCTGTCAGCCTACCAACGACCACCTGATGGAGTTGTTGGTGATGGTGGATGCGCTGAAGCGCGCCTCGGCCGGCCGCGTCACGGCCGCCATCCCCTACATGGGCTATACGCGGCAGGACCGGCGCCCCAGTTCGGCGCGGGTGCCGATCACCGCCAAGGTGGTGGCCAACATGATGAGCAGCGCCGGCGTCGACCGCGTGCTGACCATGGACCTGCATTCGGAGCAGATCCAGGGCTTTTTCGACATCCCGGTGGACAACATCTACTCGGGACCGATCATGCTCGGGGACGTCTGGAAGCATGGCTTCGCCGACCTGGTGGTGGTGTCGCCGGATGTGGGCGGGGTGGTGCGGGCCCGGGCGCTTGCAAAGCGGCTCGAAGCGGACTTGGCGATCATCGACAAACGCCGGCCGCGTCCCAACGTAGCCACGGTGATGAACATCATCGGGGAAGTCGAGGGGCGCACCTGCGTCATCGTGGATGATTTGGTGGACACGGCGAATACGCTGTGCGAAGGGGCGAAGGCGCTCAAGGATCACGGCGCGCAGAAGGTGCTGGCGTATTGCACGCACGCCGTGCTGTCGGGCAATGCGCTCGAGCGCATTTCGAACTCGGTGCTCGACGAACTGGTGGTGACCGATACCATTCCGCTGCGTGAGGACGCGCAGGGCTGCAACCGCATCCGGGTGCTGACCGTAGCGAGCCTGCTCGCCGAGACCATGCGCCGCATCAGCGCGGAGGACTCGGTGAGTTCGCTGTTCGTGGAGTGAGGCAGTTGAGAGTTTGGAGTTGAGAGTTTAGCGTTCAGGGTAGCCGGCGCATCGCCGGACGCTCGACTCTAAACGCTCACCGCTTAACGGAACAACCGGGACGATCTGGTCGCGGACGTCCCGTAACTTAGGAGCGTGAAATGAAGATCGAAGTAGTCGCTTTTCCGCGCACGCAGCAGGGAACGGGTGCGAGCCGCCGCCTGCGCACGGGCCGGCGCGTCCCGGCCATAATTTACGGCGCGAGCAAGCCGGCGCAACCCGTGGAGCTCGACCACGATGCGCTCTTGAGGCACTTGAAGCTTGAAGGTTTCCACGCCTCGATTCTCGACATGACGGTGGACGGCAACAAGGAACAGGTGCTGCTGCGGGATTTCCAGATGCACCCGTGGAAGCCCATGGTGCTGCACGCCGATTTCCAGCGCGTCGACAAGAACAGGAAGATCCACATGAAGGTGCCGCTGCACTTCGTGAACGCCGAGATCTGTCCGGGCGTGAAGCTCGCCGGCGGCGTGGTGCAGCACGTGATGAACGAGATCGACATCCAGTGTCTGCCCGACGACCTTCCGGAGTACATCGTGGTCGACCTCAAGGAGCTGCAGCTCGGCCACTCGATCCACGTCGCGGACTTGGCGATGCCCAAGGGGGTAGAGGCGACCTCGAAGCTCAGGCATGACAATCCGGCGGTCGCGACGGTGAAAGTACCGAAGGCGATCGTGATCGAGGAAGAAGTCGCTGCGCCGGTCACCGAGATCATCGGCGAGGTTCCCGTGGAAGGTGAAGCGCCTGCCGAAGGCGCGGAAGCCGAGAAGAAGGAACCGGAGAAGAAAGAGGCGGGCAAGAAGGAATAGGCCGCCCGTCCTTTCCTTTCGGCAAGCCCGCCATTCATTCACGCTGTGGCGGGCTTTTTGTTTCGCGACGCGGACATTCATCACTCACACAGGACATCGGATCACGCCATGGAATTCCCGGAACGCTTCAGAACCCGCCGTCTCCTGCTCACACGGATCGGGCGCAGCGATCTCGACGATCTCATACGCATGCGCAGCGATCGGCCGTTGGGCCAGGTGCTCGGCAGCATGCGGCCGGACAACGTTGCCGCGGGGCGGGTCATGGCGAAGACCGGGTTTGCCTACGAGCGCGACTTGGTACACGCCGGCGAGCCGCGTATGCTCTATCGCCTCACGGCCGACGCTTGGCGCATCGCTCCGGTCAGTCGCCCTGCATCCCAGGTGCACGGTGCCGTGGAACTGCAGGCGATCTAATCCGGTGAAGCTCGTCGTCGGGCTGGGCAACCCCGGCAGGAAGTACGAGGCGACGCGCCACAATTCCGGTTTCTGGTGGGTCGAGCGCCTCGCCCGCGCGGCGGGCGCCGAGTTCAGGCGGGAGGCGCGCTTTCATGGCGAGGTCGCAAAGCTGGCGCTGCCGGGCGGTGAGGCGTGGCTGCTCAAGCCCGGAACCTACATGAACGAATCGGGCCGCGCGGTGACCGCTTTCGCAGCCTTCTACAGGATCGCGGCTGAAGAGATGCTGGTGGTGCACGACGAGCTCGATTTGCAGCCCGGCACCGTCAAGCTCAAGAAGGGCGGCGGCACGGGCGGGCACAATGGCTTGAACCATATCGCCACGCAGCTCGGAACGAAGGATTTCTGGCGGCTGAGGATCGGCATCGGGCATCCGCGCAACAACGCGGCGACCGAGCAGGAAGTGGTCGACTACGTGCTGCACAAGCCGGGCGCCGCGGACCGCGCCGCGATCGATGACGCGATATCCCGCAGCCTCGAAGTCTGGCCGCTGATCGCGGCGCACGATATGCAGAACGCGATGCTGCGGCTTCATACGAAGCCGGTTGAGCGTTGAGCGTTTAGAGTTGAGAGTAAGAAACGGCGGCGCCTCAATGCGACGGACTTACCATGACTTGCTTGCTTGGCAACGATCGGTAAAGTTGGCCAAGGAAGTCTATAGCGTGACCAAAGGCCTCCCCGATGACGAGCGTTTTGGGTTGGTAAGCCAGATGCGCCGTGCGGCGGTTTCTGTCGCGAGCAACATCGCTGAGGGATCGTCGCGGTCCGGTAAGCAGGAGTTCTTGCAGTTTCTGAACATCGCGAAAGGATCGCTCAGCGAACTTGAAACGCAGCTCACTATAGCCGAAGAGCTTGCATTCGTAGAACGAGATACGGCTTTGCGCAACACCATTGACGAACTTTTCGGTCTGTTACATGGACTGATGAATTCTCTCCGGGGTCCACGGCCGTAAGCCAAGTTACAGATACCCAACCCGCAACGCTCAGCGCTCAACCGTCAACGCTCAACTTTCGACGCTCAGCGCTGAACGCTAAACTCTCAACTCTGAACGCTCAACTCTCAACGTGTCTCTGAAATGCGGAATCGTCGGCCTGCCGAATGTCGGCAAGTCGACCTTGTTCAACGCCCTCACCAGGGCCGGCATCGCGGCCGAGAACTACCCCTTTTGCACCATCGAGCCCAACGTCGGCATCGTGCCGGTGCCCGACCCGCGCCTGCAGCGGATCGCGGACATCGCCAAGCCGCAGAAAGTAACCCCTGCCGTGGTCGAGTTCGTCGACATCGCGGGGCTCGTCGCAGGTGCCTCCAAAGGCGAAGGCCTTGGCAACCAGTTCCTCGCCAACATCCGCGAGACCGATGCCATCGCGCACGTCGTGCGCTGTTTCGAAGACCCGAATGTGGCGCATATCCCGGGAAAGATCGATCCCCAGTCCGACATCGAGACCATCAACACCGAACTTGCATTGGCTGACCTGGCGAGCGTTGAGCGTCAGCTCGCGAAGTACGAGAAGGTCGCGCGCGCCGGGGGTGACAAGGAGGCGCAAAGCCTGGTCACCGTGCTGGAGAAATGCCGGGCTGCGCTCAATGAGACCCGGCCTCTGCATGCGCTCGATCTCTACGACGAGGAAAAGGCGATCCTGAAGCCGCTATTCCTTCTCACGGCCAAGCCGACCATGTATGTGGCCAACGTCAAGGAGGGCGGTTTGGAGGGCAATCCCCATCTCGATGCGGTCAGGCGGCATGCCGCCAAAGAAGGCGCCCCCGTCGTTGCGATATGCGCCGCCATCGAAGCCGAGATCGCGGACATGAGCGACGAGGACAAGAAAGTGTTTCTCGCCGACATGGGGATGCAGGAACCGGGGCTCGACCGCGTGATCCACGCCGGCTATGGCTTGCTAGGACTGCAGACGTTCTTTACGACCGGCCCCAAGGAAGCGCGGGCGTGGACTATCCACAAAGGGGATACTGCGCAACAGGCTGCCGGTGTCATCCATACCGATTTCGCAAGAGGTTTCATTCGCGCCGAAGTAATCGCCTACGACGACTACATCGCGTGCCACGGCGAGCACGGCGCCAAGGAGGCCGGCAAGATGCAGCTCGAAGGCAAGGATTATGTCGTCAAGGATGGCGACGTGATCTATTTTCGCTTTAACGTTTGAATCAGGTGCTCTCCACGATTTCACTCACGACTCAGGATGCCCGCCAAGAAGTCACGTCAACGGTTGACGGAAGGCGTGCGCTCCTATACAAGTTGCATAGCGATTGACCAGGGAAGTCGCTGTGCTTCGAGAAGAACTGAAGCCGAATGCGGTTATCGAAGGGCCTTTCTTTCCCGAGCCCGTACAGGTAGTGGTGATGGTCCCGCTGGGGGGCGCCATCAAGCTGGTAGGCAAGGGTGAGAAAACCAATCAGTCTTACGACCCCGTCCTCACCGACGATCAGATCTCACCGCTTGCTGCCTCGCCTGAGACTGAACCGTACGGCGGCGACCCCGCAAGATTCCGCCTCGGCATCGGGGCGCAGCGCCTCGGCCTCGCCTATGAGTACGACCCATAACAGGATGACTCCGCGATGGCTACGCCAAGACATCTCAACAACGCGCCAATTCACGAAGCGTTGATCGATCTCCGAGTGCGACTCGCGCCGGATTTTGATCACGAGATTCTGAAGAACGCCCACGAAATGGTGAAGGAGGACTATCCCAAGAGCGAGACGCGCCTCCGAGGGCAGGTTGAATTTGCACTGGCGCCCGATGGCACGACCACACAAAAAATGGCGGAGAGGGGGGTCCATGGATACTTCTTCAAAACGGAGGATGAAAAGCGCCTGGTACAGTTTCGTCTCGATGGATTCACCTATAACTGGCTCAGGCCATACGAAACATGGGAACGATTCCGAGACGAGGCAAGAAGACTCTGGGAAATTTATGCGACTCTCGCGAAACCCCTCGGGATAACCCGGGTCGCAGTTCGATATATCAACCGGCTGAGCCTGCCGTTGCCGGTCAATGATTTCGAGGAATACCTGACCGCGGCTCCGCGTGTGCCGGACGCTCTTCCACAGGGAGTCGGTAGTTTCCTGACACGTGTTGTGATTAATGAACCGCGTAAAGGATTTACTGGTATTATTATTCAAGCGTTGGAAGGAATTGTTGATCCTGGTACGATCACGATTCTCCTGGACATTGATGCATCCAAAGAGACGGATTTCGACGCTGACGGTGTGGGTGCGTGGCGGACCGTCGAGGAACTTAGGAACTTCAAGAACGATATCTTCTTCCGAAGCGTTACGGACAAGACGCTGAGTCATAATTTTATGACCGACGCTCTCGCGATTGGCAATTTCCGGGGCTTGCGTGCCGGCCGTGGCGGTACGGCAGTCAGCGCTGCGTCCCAGGCGCTCGACAAGATTCTGGTTGGAGTGCTTGAGCATCTTAATGCCCCTGCCACACAGTCGGAGCCGCTACGCGGCGTTCTGGCCAATCTCGATGAACTCTATGAGCGCTGCTCGCAACCGGGTTGGGACGGATACGACGCTATGCCGATTACGGAGGACACCTACAACGAAGCGCGGGAGCTAATTGCGCTGCTTCCAGCTCTCTGTCCACCGCCTGACGCTACGCCCGACCCGTCTGGGCATGTGTCGTTCGAGTGGTATAGGAGCCCACGGAAGGTGTTAGTCGTCAGTGTGAACGGAACAAAGATGCTGACGTTTGCAAGGCTTTTGGGCGCTCGAAAGATGAGCGGAGCGGAGCCGTACGATAAGTCGCTTCCGCAGTCCATCGTTGACAGTCTTGCTCGTCTCTACCCCCAATAGCCCTCGTCCCAAAGCGGGCCCATGCCGGTCGATCCGAACGAAGAACTGGCGAGATTTGCTGTTGAGAAGAGCTACTTCAGGGCGGACAACACGGTCCGGCATAACGCATATATGCCGGGACGAGAAAAGGCTGTCTCCGTATTCCGCCAGAGCGGGCTTACCGAAGCGGAAATCTGGGAACTGGGAGTAACGCGTGTCGCAAAGCACCGAGACAAACCGTTGCTGGGTAGAGCTGTTATTCATGTTTACCATGTCTTGTCCCAGGAGTTGAGCGTCGAATCAGCCGAGCCTCCACCGCGGCACGCAAACATCCTCGGATGGCCGCACGAGCACGAGAAGCAAAAGGAAAAGGCGCTTGAATTGGCTGCGCGCGGCACGTTCGTGCGCCGATAGTTCGACGCATCCCAACCGCCGAGTTGGCTTCATCTTGCGAAACACGCGGGAAATCTCATAGGAGAATTGCACGTCCGCCGACAGTTCAGTGGCCTCCGGGCAGACCTGTCCAGCACTGTCATTTTCTTGATGATTGGACTCACGTCGAGGCTGCCTGCGCGTGTTGAATGCAGCAAGACGCGTTCCATTGAACAGGGAGCAGAACCTCATGGCAACAGGAATGAAACCGCACCCCCAACATGCACAAAACGCGCACTCTCGATTTCTGCTGCATCCTCGAAGGCGAGATCAGGCTGGTGCTGGACACGCAGGAGGTGCGGCTCAAAGCGGGCGAAATCGTCGTGCAGCGCGGCACCAATCGCGCATGGAGGCAACCGCTCGACTAAGCCTGCTGTTCTCGCAATGGCATCTCACGACGCGGCGTAACCGGTGCGTCGCGGAGCAATTCGCCCGCTGCTCACGCGACGGCGGGACCACGAATTCTCCAACACAATTGGCAGGAGGTAATGAAAGGTGAAGAAAGAACTGAAAGCAGTCAGTAAAGTGAAAATGAGCGGGGCTGAAGCCGTAGCCAGAGCCATGAAGGAGTGCGGCGTTGAATATTTCTTCTTTATGGGAGGGGGCATGCCTTACCCATATTTCTTCGACGCCATCAAGAATGAGGGCATAAAAACAGTATTGGCCAGGAACGAGAAGGCTGCGACAAACATGGCAGACGGGTATGCCAGGGTGACAAAAAAACCGACGGTCTGCTACGGACAATACGGGGCAGCGGCTGCGATGCTCGCCTCGATGCTTTACGAGCCGATGTTCGCTCACAGCCCGGTGATAGCTTTGTCGGGCTCTTTCGGAACATTCGCCCGGGATCAGTTCGCATACCAGGAATGCTACGAGATGAAGTACTTCGAGCCGACCTGCAAGTTCAACGTGGACGTGGTGGACGTCAACAGGCTCGGCGAGTACATGCGCACCGCCATACAAATCGCCGTGAGTGGATGCCCGGGCCCAACCCACGTCAATATGGGTATTGACATGGCCTCTGCCACTGATGAGATGCCGGAGATCCTCGGGGCAAGTACGTTCCTCGAGCTGCCGCCCTTCAGGCCCAGGGCCGAACCCGAGAGAGTGGCCGAGGCTGCCAAGCTGCTGGCCAGCGCCGAGAGGCCCGTACTGGTGTGCGGCTCAGGCGTACACTGGTCCGATGCCTACGAGGAAGTGAAAGCACTGGCGGAGCTGCTGACGATCCCGGTTATCACGAACCCGAACGGCAAGGGCTGCTTCCCCGAGGACAGTCCACTCTGGGCCGGAGTGATGGGCAATTACGGGAGGCCAGTCTCCAACGAAATCGTCCATGAGGCCGACCTCGTCTTCTTCGTTGCGACGCGAGCAGGCCGCCACCAGACTGCGAGCCTGCAAGCACCCGTGCCCGGTGCGTCCAAGATCATCCACCTCGACATAGACCCGGTCGCCATAGGCCGAAACTACAGGCCGGACGTCGCGCTTATGGGTGATGCAAAGGTGACCCTGCAGGACCTGCTGGCCACCCTGAAGTCTACGATTGGCAAGCCCAGGCCGA
>Ga0156226_1329_pt1 | contig 16516 bp, 16 predicted proteins | sample RifCSPlowO2_12_FD_107874 | JGI IMG/M metagenome (GOLD analysis project Ga0156226, IMG submission 107874) | Betaproteobacteria bacterium RIFCSPLOWO2_12_FULL_62_13
CAGGGGCGGTTTGCAGTCGGCTGCAGGCCGGCGATAGCTCAGTTCGAAGGAGGAACGTTAATGAGAGGCATGTATTGGGAAGAGTGGGAGGTCGGCGCCGAATTCGAGAGTCCGGCGCGCACCGTCACCGAGGCCGACATCGTCGCGTTTGCGGGATTGTCGGGCGACTACAATCCGCTGCACATCAACGAGGAGTATTGCAAACAGACCGTCTTCGGCGGGCGGATTGCGCACGGGCCGCTCGTTTACGCCATCGCGGCGGGGCTCTTGTTCCAACTTCATTTGTATGACGATACGCTCATCGCTTTTCTGGGATTCGAACATCTGAAGTTCACCAAACCCGTCAGACCGGGCGATACGATTCATGCCCGCATCAAGGTGCTGGAGAAGCGCGAGACCTCGCATCCGGATCGCGGCGTGATGAAGCGACAACTTCAAGTGTTAAACCAGCGGGATGAAGTGGTGCAGGAGGGACTTCAGGCTTTTCTATTGAAGCGAAAGCCAACCTGACCGCTGCTCGCCAAGCCGAAAAGAATGGAAGCTTCGTGGAAAAGGCGCGCTGGACACGTTACAGAGCGCAAGGCGGTTGAAACGCTGACTTGATGGCAAAGGGCGACTCCTATGGAGAATATATCTGCGATCGCTAAATTTCGCGACTTACTTTCTTGCCCGCGTTTCATCGCGGCCCTCGGCGTGTGGGATCCATTCACCGCGCGTGTTGCCGAATCGCTCGGGGTTGAGTGTGTACATATTGGGGGTTATCAATTGGCTGTTAGCCATGTTGTCCCCGAACCGTTATTGAGCCTTACCGAAATTGCTAGGACTTGCCGCTATGTTACAACTGCTGTGCGCATTCCTGTTGTGGTGGATGCTGGCGCCGGTTTTGGAGAGCCTCTGCATGTAATGCGCACAGTGAAAGAAATCGAGCGGTCCGGTGTTGCGGGCATCCAATTAGAAGACCAGATCTATCCTAAACGCGTCCATTATCACAAGGGAATTGAGCACGTCATATCCGAAGAAGAAATGGTGCACAAAATCAAGGCTGCCGTGACCGCACGAAGCAATCCGGACTTCGTTATTATTGCGCGGACGGATGCAATGGCGACGAGTGGCTTTGCCGAAGGTGTCAAGCGGGCTAATCTCTTTCTCGAAGCCGGCGCCGACATGGCCATGATTTTTCCAAACTCAATTGAAGAAGCCCGTCGAGCGCCGCGTGAAATCAAAGGGCTCGTATGCACCGTGAACGGCGAAGGCAATAGGCTCGGACGCCCTGTTTTCTCCGTGAGAGAATATGAGGACATGGGATATAAGTTGGCTACATATCCGACTGCACTACTTTGTCCAGTGATGCAGGAAATGAAGCGTATTATCGGTCATCTCAAATGTCATGGGACAAGCGGCTTACCCCAAAACAAGATGATCAGTTGGCGAAAAGAATGCGAAGACCTGATTGGATTAGACGAGTATTACAGGATAGAAAGCGACACTGTGGAGCACCCAACCAAGTAGCCCGGCATGTCCTGCTTCGGCACTACGAATTCCGCTGCATACATTGCTCCGCGATACTCAGCCTCACCCATACCATGTTCCACGGCTCTGACAATCGCCGCGCGGCCCGCTTCCCGCAGCAAGGCAGCTCCTAATGGAAAAATTGGTCTATGTCTAAGAACTGAACCTGAGTCGCGCGCGAAGCGAGCAGAATTAGTAATACTACTAAGCCGCTGCGTTGAGGATCTCCAGCACTTGCTCGGGGACGCCGATCTTGCGGGGATTCACATGAAGCCAAGTGTCGCGCATCGTGTTGGCCGCGATTACGCCAAACTGCTCGCGCCTTACCCCAACTTCGGCAAGACGACTGGGCAGACCGAGATCAGCGACAAACGCCGCGACGACATCGGCGGCATCCTTGCCCGGATGCCCCATCGCCTCGGCGACCAACCGCTGACGGTCGGCATTCGCCGGTCGGTTGTAGCGCAGCACGTGCGGTAGCATTATGCACGAGGTGTATCCGTGGGGGACGTTACACGTCCCGCCAAGGACATGTCCGATCGCATGACTTACCCCCATCTTAACCCCGCCCTGACGTCCAGCCATTGCCAGCCAAGTGGCGAACTGACAATCGAGACGCGCCGCGAGGTCGTCTGGATTCCGCTTAACCCGGGGTAGGGCCTGGCTGAGCAGCCTGAGCGCATGCAGGAAGCTCGCCTCGCTCGCTGGATTGGAAAATTGAGAGCAAAGTCCCTCAGTTGCGTGATCAACCGCACGGACTCCGGTTGACAACCATACCCATAGCGGCGTACGTACGGTGGGCGCAGGATCGAGAATGATGACGCGTGGCACGAGCAGGGGGTGACGGTATGCCTGTTTCACTTTACTGCGGTTATCCGTACACCCCGCCTCTGCGTGAAACTCGCCGGCCGACAGGGTAGTCGGAATGGCAATCTGGTGCACGGTCGGGCCGTCGTAGTCCGGAATGGCGCCGGTGCCGTCCGGATTGACGACCATGCAGAAGGCATCAAACGCATCGGTATCGGTAATATTATGACGTAGGCAGAGCCGCACCATCTTCCCGGCGTCGGTCACGGATCCGCCGCCAAACGTGACAATCAAGTCCGCGCCAGCGTCTCTTGCCTCACGGGCCGCCTCCAGCACCGCGTCGCGCGGCGTATGCGAAGGTACCTGATCGTAGATGCCAGCGTAGCGGCTGCCGAGCTCATCGCGCACCTTTGCGATCTCGTCGGTCGTGCGGTGCATCGTACCGCTGACGATGAGGAAAATGCGATTCTTGCCGAGCCGCTCGGCCTCCGCCCGCAGCGTCTGCGCGGCCGGTTGACCGTAGACGATCCGCTCGATCGCCGAGAAAACGAACATTCCTGATCCTGACCGCATGCGCAGACTCTTACTGTGGGCCAGGAAATTCAACCTGCCCTATCGCGGCCGCAGTGCTGCGCGACGCCTCGGGTGTTCATTTATTGCTGCCGTGCAAATGTCATACGTTCCAGCTTTTAGTACTTTCACTCAATGCGAATGTTCGCCGCTTTTACGACTCGCTCCCACTTCGGCTGATCCCCCTTGATTAACTCGGCGATTTGCTCGGGTGTGCTACTGACCGGCTCTAAACCGATGACGGAGAATCGCTCTCTCACCGCTGCGGACTTCAACACCTTTACGACCTCGGCGTTTGTCTTCGTTAGAATAGGACGCGAAACTCCTCCGGGAAAAGCTAATGCATACCAAACGTTAAACTCGAAACCGGGTAAGCCGCCCTCAGCAACTGTCGGCAAGTGGGGAGCCACACGTGAGCGTTTTGCTCCCGTCACGGCGAGCACTCTGAGCCTGTCATTCTTAAGGTGTGGCATCACATTTGCCAGCCCCGGCATTATGAGCTCGATCTCGCCGCTCATCACCGCGATTAGGCCAGGGCCTATTCCTCTATAGGGAACGTGCATGAACGAAATACCAGCGGTGAGCTCCAGTAGCACTGGGCCGAGATGAGCAGCTGTACCGGGACCTCCTGAACCGTACCTGATGGTGCCTGGGCGATTTTTTGCAAGAGCAATCAACTCCTTGATTGAACTCGCAGGGAGCGAAGGATGCACGGCGATAACGAACGGCTGGTTCGCCACTAAGGAGATTTGGGTGAGGTCCTTCTGCGGATCATAGGGAAGTTTGCGATAGAGAACTGGGGCAAATGAGAAATGCCCTATGCTCCCTAGCAGCATCGTGTAGCCGTCAGGTGCTGCCTTGGCAAGTAACGCAACGGCCGGTATACCGCCCGCACCGCCGCGGTTATCCACTACCACGGTCTGTCCCCAGCTCTCGCTGAGCCCTTGCCCTATCATCCGGCCGACTAGGTCCGTGCCGCTGCCCGCTGCTGAGGGCACTATCAATCGCACCGATTTACTTGGGTAACCGCTGGCGGACTGGTCCGCCTGCTTTGACTGCGCCAGCGCTTGCGCCGCCAAGGCTATTGTGATCCCTATCGCGAATGCACTGCCTGCGCACCGACTTGTACGCTTCGCAAGGGACGCGGCCTCCCCGCACATTGATCTAAGCGCTAAGAATCTGAACGAAACAAAGCGTCGCCTCAGCATAAAAACGCTCCTCTCGATATGATTCGCCACTTTCCAAAAAAGGACACTCGTCCCTGCCGCCAAGCAACTTCTTTTGCGCGTTTCCCTCTGCACCTAATGGCTTCAAGTGGGGAACGCACGAAGCGCACTGGTTCACTTTATTCCACGCGCATACCGGCATCTCGGACCGCCTGCCGATATTTTCTGATCTGCGATTCCATGAACGACCCGAAATCGTTCGGCGTCGTGCCGACCGGCTCAACCCCGCGGCGCGACAGTTGTTCACGAAATTCGGATGTCTTCAAAGCCTTGGCCAATTCGCCACTAAGCCTCGAAATGACTTCGTCCGGCGTGCCGGCCGGCGCGACCAACCCGTACCATCCGATCACTTCGTAGCCGACAATGGATTCGGAAATCGCCGGCAAATCCGGGACCAAAGCAGTCCGCTTCAAGCTGCTGACACCGAGCGCCCTCACCTTGCTCCCTTTGATCGCAGGGAGTACCGCTGACACGACAACGAATGCTAGCTGCACGCGCCCGCCCATCACATCAACCAGCACGGCGCTGGTTCCCTTGTACGGCACGTGCACGAGATCAGTGCCCGTCATCGTCTTGAATATCTCGGCGGCGAAATGCATGCCCGAACCCGAGCCGCTGGAGCCATAAAGAACCTTCCCCGGCCGTGTTTTCGCAAGCGCGATCAACTCCTTGACCGACGTCGCGGCGACCGACGGGTGAACCACCAAGACAAAAGGTATAGTCGCCAACAGGCTGATGGGTGAAAAATCCTTTATCAAGTTGTAGTTAAGTTTTTCAAATAACACGTGAGCGATGGCGGTGCTGGACGTAACGATCATCAGAGTGTAACCGTCGGGTGCGGCCTTGGCCGCAATTTCCCCGCCTATATTGCCGCCTCCGCCGGGTCGGTTATCGACGACAACCTGTTGGCCCCAAGCATCTGTGAGCTTCCGTCCGACCAGACGCGCCATGATATCCATGCCGGAGCCGGGCGCCTGTGTGACCATGAGCCGGATCGGTTTCGTCGGATAATCCTCGCTGGACGCTACATCCGCGCCCGAGATCAACATCGCCACGGGGACCATCCATACAACAAAACGCGGCGTAAGCATAAATCCTCCTTGAACAAAGGAGTGAAGATGACGGGTTATCTTGAAATCGCGGGCCAGATTCGGCATGCCACATTCGGTGTTTTTGGCAGGTGAATCAGTTTTGATAGCATTCTTTGTCCCCAGTCCTTCATCTGGGCATTCGAGTTCACATGACTATGATAGTACTCGTTGCGCATTTCCAGCGAGACAAACTCATACAGAACGCAGTGCTTCCCCCATCCTAGTACGGAAACGTATCTCCGAGCACCCACGCTACCTGGTAGCGTTTTTATGGCCGGGAAGCGGCAATTGGCGTACCAATCTAGGATACCCTCTTCGCCCTCAGAGGTCGTTGCGTTGTAACACCCTATCTGTATACAGGGGCTCAGAACCCGCTCATTTTCTCGGCTTCCCACCTGCGGCCCGTCCACGCGGGCGACCTCAGTGAAAACCTGGGTTCGCTCGCCGCTCCTCCGTGACAACATCTCGCGGTCGTCTTCCGAAATAGACGCACACAGCTTGGAAGGAACGGGATTGGCGAGGACATGAGCGTCTTGGGCACCAAATATTAGAATGTATTCATTGCCCGCAGGAATCGTACTATCGGTAGAATAGATCAGTCGGGGATTGCGAACAAAATTATTGGTGGAAACATAATGCGCAGCCCATAGAAAGCCTGGCTTCCTAAGCATTCTTGGAATATGGAGGTCATGAAGCCATGCAAGATAGTGATCGCGGCCAACAACCGGCAGGTCATACCAGGTTACCCAGATTGCACGGTCCAAGAGCTTCTCCTTTTCGTTTACCGGGCTTTTGCTAAATTTGAGATTGTTGGAATCCATGTCAACGTAGTCAGATTTCAACTGAGTCAAATACCTTTTGTCTGCAATTCGCTTATACGGAATCGCATTGCCGGTAGATCACACAAAACATTTGTATTTGAAGTTAAACAAAACCGAAAGTCTTCACCGGAAGCCTGCAATTCGAGTCATTTCGATATGAGGGTGACGGGGAACGTGCGTGGCTTTATTCGGTGCGTATTCCAGCGGCCGCTACGACTTTGCCCCATTTGGCGATTTCGCTCTGGACAAACGCTGCAACGTCCTTTGGCGCGACGACCAGCGGCTCACCTCCCTGCGCTGCCAGCCGGTCGATGATCTCTGGTGTCAGCGCGATTTTCGCAATGGTTGCATTGAGGCCTGTAACGACCTCGCGCGGTGTTCCTGCTGGCGCGAGTAGCGCGAACCAGCTGGTGGACTCGAATCCCGGCAGCCCCGATTCGGCAATGGTCGGCAGTTCTGGGGCAAGGCTGCTGCGCTTTGCGCTCGTGATCCCGAGCGCCCGCAGTCGCCCCGCTTTTACTTGAGGCAACAACGCCAAGGTGGACGCGAACATCATGCTGACCTGACCACCGATGAGATCTGGGATCGCGGCTGGCGCCCCCTTGTAGGGCACATGGACGATATCTATACCGGCCTGTATCCTGAACATTTCCATAGTCAGGTGCGGCGCGCCACCCTTGCCCGTCGAGGCGTAGTTCAATTGACCTGGCCGCGCCTTGGCAAGCGCGATCAGTTCCTTCACGCGCTTCGTCGGCAGCGAGGGATGAACGGCCAGCACGAACGGGGCGGTGGCAAGCACTGCGATCGGCGAGAAATCACGCGACAAGTCGAAGCTCAGGTTCTTGTACAGCGATACGCTGCTAGCAACTGATGACAGTGCCACTAGCAATGTGTACCCGTCGGGCGCTGCACGGGCGACGATCCCTGTGCCGATAGTGCCCGCAGCCCCGGCGCGATTGTCGATGAAGAATTGCTGCCCGAGCGCCTCGGTGAGCTTCGGTGCAAAAATGCGGCTGGTGACGTCAGCACCGCCGCCCGGCGGAAACGGCACGATCATTCGGACTGGCTTCAGCGGGTACGTTTCTGAGTGACCGGCGGCGGGAAGCATTGCGAGCAGCAACGGCAGCGCTTTGAACAACGCGTAGCGACACTTCATTGTGCTCTCCTCTGATGTGCTTATGTTACTCGCTTCGGATCGTTTTTCAGGCGCTTGGAAGGCGCACGGTATCGGCTTCTGTTAGGAGCTCACCGAATACCTCCGGAATCCTGATTTCGCGACCGCTGACGCAGGGACCTAATGCCTGCAGCCACAGAGCGTGACTTGAATGTCCGCCACCGGCGACTACGAGGCCGATATCGGCTGGCTTCGCAGCGATAGGCCAGGGATCAAGCTTTATGCTCTCGCGCGCCAAAGTAGTGGGCGCTATTTCGAGGTACGCCACTCCGCCCGTCTCATGCATCTCCTTCATCGGGATCCTGGAGTGCTGCCACAGATGCCCGACAATCGATGCTTTCGTCCAGCCAAGAGACGCGAGGGTGGCAGCAATAGCCCTCGTTATGACCAGAACCCCGGGCATCCCGCTCTCGTAGCCGGAGATGTAGTGCATGTCTGGCACGCGCAGGTATCCTGCGATACGGTTGAGCCCCTGAAGGGTCTCTTCTTCCTTCGATACTGCTTTTGCCCCCTGGCGAAAGATATTGACCGCCCCATTTGAGAAGACGAGTGAAATCGAATTCGAACCGCGCGCAAATCCATGTCGCTCCGTACCGTGCGGCAGCCAGCCTTGAGGCAGTCCGTCTTCGTCTTCTGCGAAGACTGCGTTCGTATAACGCATAATGCCAAAGACAGCCATCGTGCCGCTGCCCGGCAGCGCGCCGCCCAGATTCTGCTGCATGAGGCGCAGTGCGCGACCGATACTCGCGCCCGCAGGATGATCCGGATCCGGTCCAAGACAACCGAAACCGGAATTAAGTCGAATCTGCTTGCCGATCGGCCCATTTACGATAATGACCGGAAAAGGACTGCTCGACGAGGTGGCCTGCAACTGATCGCTATCGGAGCCGAGATCAAGAAACGCCTCAACCGCGGCAAGCAACACGGGGAGGTATTCGGGGCGCCCGCCTGCCATAGCAAGTGCTACTGCACATGCTTCCGGTGTAACGGTGGCGCCGCGCGGAGGAAACTTGCCCATTACGTGCGCCCTTGGTAAGCACGACCCGCGAAGGATCCACTCCACGCGCCTCGGCGTCGCCGGCCATAAAGGCAAGCCGTCGCTCCAATGATTCGCGGTCAATAGATCATTCGCCTTACTGAGCGCATCTTCGTAATCGAGGCCTTCGACCCTCAGCATGCAGCTCGTGCCCGCGCGCGTTGCGTTGAGCTTCCAACGCGTAAGACCATGGTAGACATCGCTCCTGCGCGCCTTAAGCGGCGCCAAATCGCCGTCCGGCAGGAAAACGCCCATGGGGAGAACGACCATTGCCGCGTCCGGCGCAAACCCGATTCCAGAAACGGCATTCTTGAGAACGCCGACAAACTCGCGGCGCACAAGCGTGACGGTCGGAATGCCTAGCGCTTCTATCTTAGCGGCTGCACGGCCGCATCCCGTGGCGCAGGACCCTCAAGCCGCGTTGCCGATGATCATGGCGTCGACACCGCTCCGCTTCACCAACTGCGCCGTTTCCTCCGTGCCGATGAAAGTACTTCCCTGCGGAAAACTCCTTTCTGACAGCACCTGTGCGCTGGGGAAGTCCTCCTCAAGGAGCGTCTTCAGCATGGGCAGGATCCGGTGAACCTGCCACTTACCGCTGGATAGAAGGCCGATGCGCTTGCGCTCGAGCGAAGCGAGTCGAGGTGCATGCGCTTGCGATATGTCGATCGTTCCGGATGGATCGTAGAACTCGATCTTTAGCACGCGCCCTCCTTCGTGTCATGATAACCATCATCGCGCTTCGAAAATTTTCACGCAACGTCACAGCGCTGCGTCGCCCAGCAAGATTGTGCGTATTGCGATTTGAGAAGATACTCGCAACCCTTTCTATCATCTCACCCCGATAGCGCCATGCCGCTATGATTACCCATTTGATCAGACGGATCCTCGGGCGCTACCCGCAGCTGGTTGTGCGCAGGGACCCCGCTATGGCGCAATTCGAGCAGTGCCCGCCTCGGGTATCGTGAGCCGGCAGCGCACGTCGATTATCCGTAGCTTTCTTATTCGAATTACCCTTGCATCCTCGGTTCCTCCAGGAAGCAGCCCGTCTCGCCACACGCTCGTCATTCGACGCGGAGCTTTCCATCCGCGATTACCTTCGCGTATTTCTTGATCTGTGCATCGATGAAGCGAGTACACTCATTTGGAGGCGACGCCACTATCTCGGCGCCGTCGTTTGTCAGCATGTCGGCAACTTCCTTGTTCTTTAGGGCGGCGGCGAAGTTGGTGTTGAGCGCGGCAACGATTTCCTTCGGCGTCGCGGCCGGAACAGCGACGACATACCAGTTATACGCCTCGAAACCCGGAAGGCCCGCTTCCGCGATCGTGGGGATGTCCGGAGCAGCCAGCGACCGCTTATGCCCGGTCATGCCCAAGGCCTTGAGCTTTCCGGCTCTGACAATCGGGAGCGCAGTTAGGAAGTTGCCGAAATACATGCCAATCTGGCCGCCCATCAAATCGCTCAGCGCCGGCGCGCTGCCTTTGTAGGGCACGTGCACGAGGTCGATGCCGCCAAGCTGCATAAACTGTACGCCCGTGAGATGACTCAGGGCGCCCACGCCAGCGGAACCGAAAGTGAGCTGGCCGGGCTTCGCATTGGCAAGGGCGATCAGCTCCCCTGCCGAGTTCACGGGGAGAGATGGATGAACCACGAGCATCTCCGGCAGCCGCGCAGCCAGCGTGATACAAGTGAAATCCCTGATGGGATGGTAGGGAAGCTTCTCGAACATGCTCACGTTTACGGCATGCGTGGCGGTGTTGCCCATCAATATAGTGTAGCCGTCTGGCGCCGCCTTCGCCGTCAGTTGGGTCCCGATGATGCCAGTGGCGCCCGGCCGGTTATCGACGATGACGTGCTGCTTCCAGCCTTCCCTCAGTTGTTTTGCAATCGTTCTAGCCACGATGTCGGCCCCGCCGCCGGGGACTAAAGGCACGACGAAACGAATCGGCTTGGTCGGGTATGCGGGCTCTTTGGAGATCGCCTGCGCGCTTGCTGCAGTGGCGCCGGCGACAGCGAGCACAAGCAGGATTTGCACTATGGCTTGCTTCATGAGAGGGGTTCTAAATTCGCGCAATCTTAATGTGTTAACGCAACTTCCGCGCAATGCTTTGATCTGGATTGGCTTCTAGACCACTCCGAGGCCGTCCTTGTCGACGGGCTGATGCCACAGAAGCGACTTTCCGTGTGAACCCGCGCTAGTCTGTTCAGGAGCTTTATGGAGCTCATACATTTCTCTGAAGACTGGGTCATTCTCAAGCTTTAGTGCTTTGAGAGCATTTCTGTACAGGATCCTGTCGAGAACTTCCTTTTTCCAAGAGAATTTAGTAAAAAACTCCTCCACGTATTCCTTGATCGGATAGAACGGATAAGCACTACCAAAAAGGAATTGATCCGCCATACCCATGTACTCCTCATTGACGACCCGTACCCAATCTTCCCCACCAAGGTCGAATATGCGTTCGTCCGGAGATGGATAGATGTTGGGATGCTTGCCCGCTACCATGATCAACTCCCTGAAATAGGGGTAGCACCCGTGGCCGCAAATGATATGGAGGTCCGGAAAATCTTCCGCCACCTCTTCAAAGTATCTTGGATGGCCGTACTCCAGTTTCTTGTGCCCGGCAATAACCGATGTCTGGAAGATCACTGGCACGTTCAGATCGACGCATCTTTGATAGATCGGATACATTATTCGATCGTTTACAAAACAGCCAGGAGACCGACCGGGCTCGAGATACACCGCCTTGAGGCCCAGCTCTTCAACGCATCTCCTGATCTCGGCCAACGCGTTATGAAATTTGTTTCCCGCATCGATACCCGCTACGCCAACGAACTTTCCATAATGTCTTTTTTGTACTTCCGCCAGTAAATCGTTGGATGTGGTTCGGTCCGGGTAAACGCGCCTCCCGATTTTTATCCCCGGGCTATTGCCCGAAGCGGAGACTGCCGTCGTTATGCCAGCTTCTCCTATCTCTCTAAAAAAAGCCTCCTCAGTACCTTCTACGAGTGCCGGTATGCGAGAAACATTGACGCCAAGTCTGGTGGCAAAATACTTCGCCGCTTCCTTGGTGGTTAACCTGCATCTCATATCGATGATCTTCACTTGACTCCCCTTAAAAAGTACATCAGTTCAGGAACGGCGTTGATGGAATGTCGCGCCGGCAACGTCACAGATCCGTTGGCCCGCTTCAGCTGAATCCGAAATGGGCGCGCTCCTTGTCGGATACATCATCGGGCACGGGCTTCCGGTACATGAGCTTTCTGCTGACTTTCAAGCCAAGTTTCTGCAGATCAACAAGGCTTTCGGCCATCTTGACGGCAACGCTTACCGGATCCATGACGGGCACGCCATCGATGTCAAAAACGCCTTCGACAGCGAGCATAGGGCCAAGTCCGGCACATCCCGTTATCACAATCTCAGCCCCGTCCTTGATGCATTCTCTTGCCACCTTTATATACTCGTTTACGGCTGCCTGGACGTCTGAGGCTTTGCCGCTATTGCCGGCCGCGCTGTACATCTCGAAGGGTATATGCCTCACCGGTCTTATGGGGATAAGTTGTTCGGTCAGGCCATACTTGTGTATTACGTCGTAGGTCTTGAGCATACCTTTTTCGGCCACCGCAATTATCGCAATGGCGTGTTTTTTTCTCGCCAGTAGGGTTGAATAGGCCATTGACGCCTCGGCCAGGCCGACCACCGGAATCCGCGCCACTTCCCGCGCGGCCTCAAGCCCCGGATCGAAGTAGCACGCTATGACTGCAGCGTCATAGCCCTTTTTCTCGGCTTGCAACACCGCTTCGACGTTGTACGCGCTTTGTAGGAGCTCCAAGTACACGCCTTCTACGTAAGCCCGATGACTGTGAGTATGTTTCGCCAGGTTCTCTATGCCAAGTTCAGTGTCCGGCCGCACTACCTGCTTTTGCCGCAATACTTCCAACCACTGCTTCCGATGCGCCAATCGGGGTCCCTCCGCCGAAGTGACCAAGCAAATCTTGCTCATATAGGCTCTCTCCGTTTCATTCTGATGTTCGGTCGTTTCGCGGCCAAACGCACGCTGCTGCCTCGATGTTGTGCTACGCTGTTCGTGAACGCTGCTTGGTATTTGCCTTACCCCTTGATACCTGCATCCTTAATCACCTTGCCCAGCCTTGCCGTATCGGACTCAATCGTAGCCGTGAGCTGCTCTGGTGAGCTGCCAACAACCTCCAGTCCACCGGTGGCAAGCTTTTTCTTCGAATCGTCTTTGTTAAGGACCTGCACGATTTCCCGGTTCAGTCGATCGGTAACCGTCGCAGGAGTGTTAGCCGGAGCAAACACGGCAAATGGGGCTACTAGCTCATAACCAGGCAGAGCGGAGGCGATCGTGGGCAAACCAGGAAACAGCGCTGACCGTTGCGGGCTGGTAACTGCCAAGGCCCTCAATTTGCCCGCATTAACGTGCGCTTTGGTCGATGCCGCACTACCAAAGGTTAACTGCATTCGACCGGCGATCAGATCCATGATTGCCGCTCCAGGGGCTTTGTAATTAACCCACACTATATTGACGCTGGCCATGGCCTTGAATAACTCCCCTGCAAGATGACTTGCGGAGCCGCTCCCAGCGGTACCGAAATTAAGCTCTCCCGGCCTGGCTTTGGCCAAAGCAATCAGCTCCTTGACGGACTTTACCGGTAACGACGGATGCACAGCGAGAATGTTCGTCGAGGTTACCGCCACCGTAATCGCTGAAAAATCCTTCATCGGGTCGTAGGGTACGTTGTCTCGCAACAGCGGCAGAAGCCAAAGCGCGCTGCCGGCGATAAGCAAGGTATAACCATCAGGCTTCGCTTGGGACACGATTTCTCCTGGTATAACCCCGCTCGGTCGATTATCTACAAACACCCGCTGACCCAAGCTGCCGGAAAGCGCTTGCGCGATTAAACGCGCCGTGAAATCCATACCCCCTCCAAGCCCAGAGCAGACGATGCGAATGGGCCGGTCCGGATAATCCTGGCCGGACACCACACTCGCGCCCAAGACCGTCGTGGCAACGAAAAACATCCATAGAACAAAGCGTGGCGCTGGCATAAATCTCCTCCAAAGGTTCGAAAATTCAATGCGCAGCATCACGCCGGCCGTGCTGCGCTACGGCTTGCTCGGCCGCATTAGGCAGGAAAAGCCGCCTTATCGTTAGCGTCATCGCCTACCCACCAATACCACGAAGGTCATCGGGGTCGCCGCCTCGCACCCGATTTCGATTCTGCTTGAAGCCCGCTATAGGCTTGCGCTGCTCTTGGAGGTATTGGCGTCGTCGTTTCCTATCTGCTCGACATGCAGCACTCTATTGCGTGCTGGGCCTGACAAATTCTGTTTGTCTCGCACTTTAGAGCCGTAAACGATTTTCCGATGATGTTGTCTGCGCGCCGTGTCCCACACGGATAATCAGTCGTTCCTGTGAAATCGGCGGTGAATCTAATAGAACATTATATTTTGCATGCAAAAGTTGATCAACTATAATAGATGACGATTAGCTTTGTCAAACAGGACAGCCCCGGCGTTTTGTTGAGCCTCATGTTTTCCGCGCCGTCGATTCGTAACTGCGCATTCTGCCGAGGTGCTCACCGACGAAGCAGGAAGAGAATGTGTGCGGACGTTTTACAAGCGGCTGCCTACGGGTAGCTGAAACGAGATTAAGATAAACTGGAACGTAATACTTGAAAGAGCAACATGTCCATGAAGAACGATCGGCCAAACCTGGAAATGAAGTCTGCTGGGAACTCGTCTCTAACCGTCCCAACCAAGATTTACGAGTCTAATCGCTTCAAGAGCCGCGCCGCCACGATCGCATCCCCAGCGCGCGTTTCGGTGGATGACAGCGCGTACGGTCAGATCAAGCAAATGATATTAACAAGCCAATTTAGACCAGGTCGTAAACTCGCACACCAGCATATTGCGGATTTGTTGAAGGTATCCCGGACACCCGTTACGCAGGCACTCGAGCGGCTGTATCAAGAGGGTTACGTTATCCACATCCCGGCCAGAGGATATTTTGTGGCGGAAATCGATTCTCATGAAGCACGCGATCTCTATGACGTGCGGGCCGCTCTTGAGTCTTATGCGCTGGGTCTTACCATGGCAAGGGGCGGGCTTGGCGAAAAACAACTAGAACGCCTGAGTCAACTGCAAGAGATTTATGCTGATCGCGTTGCAGAGAACGCGATTCTCGAGCGCGTATCCAGCGACCGGGACTTTCATGTCTACCTTGCCTCGCTGTCCGGCAATCAATATCTGGTCGACCTATTGAATAGCGTCTTCGAGCGTGTAATTATGAAACGGCGCATCGACGGATACTGGAGCAGTGAAAAACGCGGCGCCGCAGCAGTGGAGGAGCACCAGCAACTGTTGGATGCTATACGCGCTGGGCGGAGTTCAGACGCAAAGCGCATTCTCGAATCGCACGTGCGAAAGGCATGGGTGCAATACGAGGCGCACCTCCTGCAGCTGGCCGTGCCTTAGAGATCGTATCCGGCCCCGGCAGGCACCTCGCCAAGAGGTTGATTCTTGGCGTTGGTCGGAGCAGTGGGTCGCATATCCGGTCCGACATAGGGCGAGGTCGAATTGCGCTGTGGCTGGGCAAAACGCAAGCGTAACGGTTGCGAAGTTCCGTTCGCTTTCACGCCCTCCCGCTGTCACGCCCTCCCCGCCTCGCCGCGATCCTTAGCAGCTCGCGAGCGGCTCGTGTTCCGCTCTGCAGCGCTCCGGCGACCGTGGTCGCTTCGCCCTCCAGATCCGTCGCTTCGCCGGCGAAAAAGAGCGTGTCCTGCAGCGGTGCGGCAAGGGCTTCCCGCGCGCCTTGTCCGCCGACCGCGACGTAGCTGTAAGCCCCGCGCGCGAACGGATCCCGCTGCCAGTCGTGTACCCAGGCTGCTTCGAGCTGGTCCTCGATGCGCGCGCGCTCGCCGAAGATGGACTCGAGGCTCGTCACCGCGCGCCGCACGAGCTCCGGCTTCGTGGCGCCCGACATTCGGGCGGCCTTGGGCCCGCCCGCCCAGGCGATCAGGAGTGGCACCCGCGCCGGAAGCGCGGTCCAGAAGGTCGGGAATGCCGCGCGAGGCGACTGAAAGAAAGTAGCGTCCCGATAGCGCCCTCCGTCGAGCTCTTCCCAGAAGGCGGCGCGAAACCGCAGCGCCGCCTTGATGACCGTGCCGCAAGCGAGCCCATCAAGCGCCGGTTGTTTCTCGTCGAGCGGGGGTGTAAAGCGGACCGCGCCCGGCGCGCCTGGGAGGAGCTTGAGCACGCCGAGCGGCAACGTGATGATCGCGCGCGCGGCCTTTGCCAGAAAAGGCTTCCCGCGGGAAGTCCCTTCGACCTCGACCGATCCCGGCTTCCAACGGACCACGCGCACCACGGTCCGCAACCGCAGCTCGGCCCCGATTCCGCCAAGCAGCGACGCGAGGAGCGCGCCGTAGCCGCCGCGCGGCCGGTAGTGTCCGGCGTCGGCCGCGCCTTCGCCGCACCAATCTTCCGCGATGGCGCAGGCGCTCGCGCGCGCCGGATCGGCCGCCTCGTAACCTTGCACCCGCATTCGGGCCAGAGCCCGGGCCGGCGCCGACAGCGCGTGCCGGTGGCGGGCGAGAAATGCCTCGACAGAAATGTCTTTTCTCTTGAGCGCCGCAAGCTGCTGCCGCAACAGCTTCTGGACCTCTGCGAGGAAGCCGTCACCCCTCAGCCGGAGTTTTCCGCCCTGGACGGACCAGCGGACGAACGGGGCATCAATGGCGCTGATGCCGGCCTTCCTCAGCAACGAGAACGTCGCCGGAGGGCGTCCATGTATGAATTCGGCGCCGAGCTCGATGGGGACCGGCAGTCCCGGTTCTTCAAGCGACCAGACGCGCCCGCCGATGCGATCGCGCGCTTCGAGCACGAGCGCCGTCCGCCCGGCCCGCGCAACCTCGGCGGCGGCGGCGAGACCGGCGGCGCCCGCGCCGATGATCAGCACGTCGTAAGAGCGTGACATGGTGGAGCGTGACATGGTGGAGCGTGACATGGTGGAGCGTGACGCGTGACGGTCAGAGTTTACAGTGGGTAGCCATCAGTTGGCAGTACCTGCAAACTCCGCGCCGCAAACTGTCTCCTTGTGATCCGTCATCCGAGAAAAAGCTGTTAGCCACAGAGATCACAGAGTTCTCAGAGGAAAACCAAGGACGCATGTGCTTGTCTTGGTGCACCAATCGGGTAGGAGCGATGTGATGGTTCAGGTCCTTGAATCGCTCTGTGTTCTCTGTGCTCTCTGTGGCTGAA
>Ga0156226_1145_pt1 | contig 16444 bp, 19 predicted proteins | sample RifCSPlowO2_12_FD_107874 | JGI IMG/M metagenome (GOLD analysis project Ga0156226, IMG submission 107874) | Betaproteobacteria bacterium RIFCSPLOWO2_12_FULL_62_13
TGATGGGTGATGGGTGATGGGTGATGGAATGATGGGTTTTCCCATTACCCATTACCCATTTCCCATTACCCATTTCCATTACCCATTTCCCATTTCCCATTTCCCATTACTCACCTCGGCGGTCCGAGTGACCAAGATCTTTGCCCGGCGCAACGCTGTCGCGCACCAGTTGTTTGAGTTCGGCGAGTTCCGGAAAGCGTCCCCGTTCCTTGCGCGACCAGATGGCCCGGCCATCCACACGCACTTCGAAGATGCCGCCGCCCCCCGGGACGAGCGCCACCTCGCCGATTTCAGCCTCAAACGTGGTCAGCAACTCCTGGGCAAACCATGCGGCGCGCAGCAGCCAGCGGCATTGCGTGCAATATTCGATCTCGACTCGCGGCCCGCGTGTCATCGTGCGAAACAATGGTTGAAGGGCTGCCGCCCGGGTCTCAGCCCTCGGTGCGCGATTTCCCCGGATCCTGAATCCCGGATCCCGGATCCTGGCGCTCTCCCACCATCGAAAGCAGGTGCCCGAACTTGATGCGCTTGGTCTTGAGGTATTCGCGGTTGGCCGAGCGCGGAGGAACCTCCACGGGCACGCGTTCGGTGACGGTGAGACCGTATTCTTCGAGTGCAGACACTTTTTCCGGATTGTTGGTCATGAGCCGGACTTTCCTCACGCCGAGATCGAAGAGGATGTGAGCGCCGGCCTTGTAATCGCGCATGTCGGCGGCGAAGCCCAACGCGTGATTGGCCTCCACCGTGTCGTGGCCCTGGTCCTGCAGCGCGTAGGCGCGGATCTTGTTGAGCAGTCCGATGCCGCGCCCTTCTTCGAACATGTAAACCAGCACGCCTTCACGCGCCTTCTCTATCGTCTCCATGGCGGTGTCGAGTTGCTCGCCGCAATCGCAGCGCTCGGAACCGAACACGTCGCCGGTCAAGCATTGCGAGTGCAGGCGCACCAGCGCCGGCTGATCCTGTTTGATCTCGCCTTTCACCAGCGCGACATAGAGGGTGGTTTCCAGGTTGTCGGTATAGATCATGAGCCGGAACTCGCCCGCCTTGCGCGTGGGCAGCACTGTTTCCGCGCGGCGGCGGATCAGTCGCTCCATCTCGCGGTAGGTGACCAGGTCCTCGATCCTGAGAATCCTGATGTCGTGCCTCGCGGCAAAGCGCTCGAGGTCTGGCATGCGCGCCATCGCGCCGTCCTCATTCATGATTTCGCAGATCACGCCGGCGGGTTTCATGCCCGCAATGCGCGCCAGATCGACCGCCGCCTCGGTGTGACCGCGGCGCGCGAGCACCCCGCCGTCCAGCGCACGCAGCGTCTGCAGGCGGCCCGGGCGGATGAGGTCTTCCGGGCGCGCGTTGTCGGCAATCGCCACCTCGATGGTGCGGGCGCGATCGTAGGCCGACATCCCTGAACCCACGCCTTCGCGCGCGTCAATCGGGGTAGAAAACGCGGTAAGAAACTTCGTGGTGTTGATCTGATCGTCGGCGATGAGCGCGAGCCCGAGTTGCCGCATCCGTTCCTCAGTGAGAGCGAGCGAGATCAGTCCCCGGCCATGTGTCGCCATGAAATTGATGGCTGCGGGTGTCGCCTTTTCCGCAGCGACGAAGAGATCGCCTTCGTTCTCCCGGTCCTCGCTGTCGACCAGAATCACCATCCGGCCCCTGCGTACATCAGGCAGGACGTGCTCGACGATGAATTCGCTGGTTTTCCCGTGGTCAGCCATTTGGCAATTTCTCCAACCGCAGAGACGCAGAGGCGCCGAGGACACCAACGCTGGAAAACAACCACGACAGCGTATTCATACGCATTGTCGATACCTCCGCGTCTCTGCGCCTCCGCGGTTCAAGATCTGGTGATCAGCCGTATGAACTCGGCGCGCGTCTTCTCGGCATTGAACTCGCCGGTGAAGGCCGAGGTCGTCGCGATCGAATGCTGCTTCTGTATGCCGCGCATCACCATGCACATGTGCTGCGCTTCAATCACCACCGCAACGCCCAGGGGTTTCAATGTTTCATGGATGCAGTTTCGGACCTCGACCGTGAGCCGCTCCTGCACCTGCAGCCGGCGCGCGAAGGCGTCGACAACGCGGGGAATCTTAGACAACCCGACGATATGGCCATTGGGGATATAGGCCACGTGCGCCTTGCCGAAGAAAGGCAGCATATGGTGCTCGCACAGTGAATACACTTCGATGTCCTTGACGATCACCATCTGCTGGTATTCTTCGCGAAACATCGCCGTGCGCAGGATCTCGCCGGGATCGAGGTCGTAGCCGTGCGTCAGGAACTGCAACGCCTTGGCCACCCGCTCGGGGGTGCGCTGCAATCCTTCACGGTCCGGGTTCTCGCCGATGTCCTTGAGAATCGCGCGATACTTCTCGGCAAGACGCCTGATCGCGACCGGGTTGTACTGGTCGATCTTGGCGTAGCCGTCCATCTCGTTTTCTTCCAGCATCTGTCGCGTCAGCGTCATAAACAAGCTCGTCCAAGTAAACGGTAAACAGTTAGCGGTGAACGGAAAACCCCGGGCAGCCTTATTGCCTTTGACCTCTTACTGTTCACTGTTTACCGCTTCAATCATTTTACTCCCCTAGGAGTTTGTCGCACTTGAGTCGGACAAACTCTTAGCAGCCTGTCGCATGCTAAGTCCGACAGGCTGCTAGCCGCTCGCGAATCGCCTTGATGATGCCGTCCTTGTTAAGACCCGCTTCGGCAAGCTGGATTCCCGGATCACCCTGGTCGATGAACTTGTCGGGAAGCCCCAGTTGCAGCGCGGGAATCGTCTTGCCGTGCTTCTGCAGCGTTTCCAGCACCGCGCTCCCCGCACCGCCCATGACGACATTTTCCTCGACCGTCACCAGCAGTTCATGGCTGTCGGCCAGCGCCAGCACGAGCGCCTCGTCCAGCGGCTTCACGAAGCGCATGTTGGCAACCGTGGCATCCAGTTCCTCCGCCGCCTGCACGCTGGGCGTCACCGTGGCGCCGAAAGCCAGGATCGCCACTTTCTTTGACAGCGTCGGGGGAATCTTGCTCTGGCGCCGGATCTCGCCGCGGCCGATCGGCAGCGCCTGCATCTCCTTTTTGACCTCCATGCCCGGCCCGCTGCCGCGGGGGTAGCGCACCGCAGCCGGTGTGTTCATCTGGAACGCGGTGTAGAGCATCTGCCGGCATTCATTCTCGTCGGACGGCGCCATCACCGTCATGTTGGGGAGACACCGCAGATAGGTAAGATCGAAGCTGCCATTGTGCGTCGCGCCGTCGGCGCCAACCAGTCCCGCCCGGTCGATCGCGAACACGATCGGCAGGTTCTGGATCTGGATGTCATGGATCAACTGATCGTAAGCGCGTTGCAGGAAGGTCGAGTAGATCGCCACCACCGGCTTGTATCCCTCGCAGGCAAGCCCCGCGGCAAATGTAAGCGCGTGCTGCTCCGCGATGCCCACGTCGAAATAGCGGTCGGGGTACAGTTCGGCATACTTCACCAGACCCGAACCCTCACGCATCGCCGGCGTGATACCGATGAGCCGCCTGTCCTGCGCAGCCATATCGCACAGCCAGTCGCCGAAAACCTGCGTGTAGGTCAGCTTGCCGCCCGACTTGCCGCCGGCAATGCCGTTCACCTTGTCGAACTTCGACACGCCGTGGTAGAGCACGGGGTCGGCTTCGGCGAGTTTGTAGCCCTGGCCCTTGCGGGTCACCACGTGCAGGAACTGCGGACCCCGGAGCTGCTTGATGTTGGTGAGCGTCGGGATCAGCGCGTCGAGATCGTGCCCATCGATCGGGCCGATGTAGTTGAAACCGAATTCCTCAAACATGGTTCCGGGCGTCACCATCCCCTTCATGTGCTCCTCGGCGCGCCGGGCGAGCTCGCCCAGAACCTTCTCGCCGAGCCCCTTCGCGGCGGAGTAGAAGCGCCCCGACATAAGCTTGGCGAGATACTTGTTGAGCGCGCCGACCGGCGGCGAAATCGACATGTCGTTGTCGTTGAGGATCACCAGGACATCGACGTCCGTCGCGCCGGCGTTGTTGAGCGCCTCGAACGCCATGCCGGCGGTCATGGCGCCGTCGCCGATGATCGCCACGACATGCCGCTTCTCGCCCTTCAGTTTGGAGGCTACCGCCATGCCGAGCGCGGCGCTGATCGAGGTACTCGAGTGAGCGGTGCCGAAGGTGTCGTACTCGCTCTCCTCGCGGCGCGGGAAACCGGAAATGCCGCGCCACATCCTGAGCTTTTTCATGCCCTCGCGGCGGCCGGTCAGGACTTTATGGCCGTAGGTCTGGTGGCCGACGTCCCATACCAGCCGGTCGTGAGGCGTGTTGAACACATAGTGCAGCGCGATGGTGAGTTCCACCGTGCCGAGATTGGAGGAGAGGTGGCCGCCGGTCTGACTCACCGATTCGAGCAAGAAAGCGCGCAGCTCGTCGGCGAGCCGGGGCAACTGGCTTCGTTCGAGCTGCCGCAGCTCGTGCGGCCAGTTGATCGTTTTCAGCAGTTCATACATCAGAATTTGCGCAGCACGATGAAATCAGCCAGTTGCCTGAGCCTCAAAGCGCGTTCGCCGAAGCCGTCGAGCGCCTTGAGGGCGTTGTGCCTCAGCTCTTCGGCAAAGGCTTTGGAGCGCACCACGCCCAGAGCGCTCACGTAGGTCGGTTTGTTCTGCTGCGCGTCCTTGCCCGCGGTTTTCCCCAGGGTGGCGGTCGAGGCCTCGGCATCGAGCACATCGTCGACGATCTGGAACGCGAGCCCGACGTACTTGGCGAAATAATCGAGCTGGGCGAGCTCCTTTTCGCTGAGGCGGTTGCCGCAACGCGCACCGAGCAAGGCGGCAGCGCGGATCAGCGCGCCGGTCTTGTGGATGTGCATGTATTCCAGTTCCGCCACCGATAGCGTCTGACCGACGGCGTCGAGATCGATTGCCTGTCCGCCCGTCATGCCGCGGGAGCCGGCCGCCGCGGCAAGGAGCTTCACCATCTCGAGCTGTGTCGTCGTGTCATCGGCGAGCCGATATTCGGCGATCAATTGGAACGCGAGGCTGTGCAACGCATCGCCGACCAGAAGCGCGGTCGCTTCGTCATATTCAACATGGCAGGTCGGCCTGCCACGGCGCAGCACGTCGTCGTCCATGCACGGCAGATCGTCATGGACCAGCGAGTAGGCGTGAATCAGCTCGACCGCGGCGCCTGCAATCGCCACGCGCCCGGGATCAGCCTGAGCGAACTCGCCCGCCGCGAAAGCAAGCAGCGGCCTCACGCGCTTGCCGCCGCCGAGCACGGCGTAACGCATCGCCTGGTGCAGGCGCTGAGGGGCGATCTCCGGCGCGGGCAGCACGCCCTGCAGGGTCGATTCAGTGCGGCTCTGCCGGGCCTGGGCCCAGCTCCGGAAATCAGCAGGGGAACTCACTGTCAATTATTGTTTTCGGCGGAGCCGAAGTTTTTGAGGACACCGTCCTCGAGTACCTTCACCTGCTGCTGCGCGTCCTGCAGGGCCGCCTGGCAGAACTTCAGGAGTTCGGCGCCCCGCTTATACGAGGCGAGCGACTGCTCGAGCGGCATCTGCCCCGCTTCCATGCTGCTGACGATGCTTTCGAGCTCCGCCAACGCCGACTCGAAGGTTTGCGTGTGCTGGGACTTTGACGCCTTGGCCATGTCGTGGAGCCGCCTCTCCGGCGAAATTGAAAGGTTAGCGCAATCAGAAGGTTGGGGTCAAACCCCGCGATCCCCAATTGGTTTGGCGGCAATCGAGACCCTTCGCGCTAACACGACATCGCCTTTCGGGCAGCCGCTGCTGGCGGAGCCCGTGACCCATCCCGTGCCGGAGATAAGCGTTCGCAGCTCCGGCAACCGATAGGCGAAACCTTCTACTACATTCTTTCCCTCGACTGCCGGATGGCCTTACGCGCGCGTCAGTGTTCTCAGCGCCGCTACCGTGTCGGCGGGCTCGGGCCGCACGGTGTAATCCGGGTCCGCTTGTGCGTAGCTGATCACGCCGTTGCGGTCGATGATGAAGCGCGCCGGCATGGGGAGCGTCCACGAAGCATCCGCGTTGACCTTTTGCAAGTCGATGCCGAACCCCTGGTAAATCTTTTTCACGTCATCCGACACCGCGAATGTCACGCCGAACTGCGCTGCCACCGCATTTCCGGCATCGCTCAGCACATCAAACGTGAGCTTGTGCTTGTCGATCACCTGCCGCAGAAATTCCGGGCGCTGCGGGGAAATCGCCAGCAGTGTCGCACCGGCCGCCCTGATGTCTTGTACTGCCGCCTCCAGAGCTTCCAGCTCCAGGTTGCAGTATGGTCACCAGTGGCCACGGTAAAAGCTCAGCACCAACGGCCCGCGTTGCAGCAGATCCGCCGAGCTCACCGTGGTCCCCTGCGCGTTTAGCAACGCAAACCGTGGGGCGGCCGTGCCGATCTTGAGCACAAGCTCCACGATCCCCGAGGCTCGCAGCTCTTCAGTCGCCCGGCGGAACGTCGCCGCTATCTCTGGCGACCTGCCCGCTTGTGACTTGGCCTTATGGGCGTTCAGCTTCTCTTGCAATGACATGGCGAAATTCTCCTGTTGTAAATCACGTTGGTCCGCCTTTTGACATGTGGAACGATCATTCCAGAATACGCGAAAAAATTTTGAGCGTTGGGGCGTCCGCTTAACCTGAACGAGTGGCCGGGGCTCGCTTGGCGGCGATGCCGGTTTTTCGCCGCCGTTCGCGGCCGGTCGCAGGCTCAGGACCCGCTGCGGCTGCAATGCCGGACAGCGCACCAGTCACGGCATCCCGCATCATTTCCCGGTCCACGCCCACACGCGACATCACGCGGATGCCTTGGAGAACCGTGATCAGAAGACGTGCCAGCGTTTTCGGGCGCACCCCCGCAGCCAACTGGCCGGTCTTCTGCGCCTCGAGCAGACAGTCACACAATGCCCGCTCCATGCGGCGGAAGGCCCCGCGTACCAGCGCGGCCACCTCTGCATCCTGCCTTCCCAATTCGGTAGCCGAATTGGTGAGCAGGCATCCCCGTCTGAGACGGTCGATCGGCGCGTCAACGAGCTTCAGGAAGAATTGCCTGACCGCCTCGCCCGGCGGCTCGGCCTCGCGCAACCGGCGAATATTGTCTTCCACTACGAACTCGAGATAATGCTTTATCCCGGCGACAAAAAGCGTCCGCTTGTCGGGGTAGACGCTATACAGACTCGCCCGGTTGACACCGGTGCGCGCTACAAGGTCATCGACCGAGGTCCCGTCGTAACCCTGACTCCAGAACGTTTCCATCGTCCGGTTCAGCAGTTCGGCTTCGTCGTATTCTCTGGTGCGGGGCAATGTATGTTCCTTCCTTTTCGGCTATTGTAGAATAATAGTTCCAGAATGCAAAACCGGCTGAGGGGCGTTCTTCATTATCTGCACCCGCAACGTAGCTGCCACGGCTGTATCCCGACCGGATGACTATCGGATGATCTCGATCACCTAGGAGTTTGTCGGCCTTGGGTCGGACAAACTCCTAATGCAAAACCGCCTGCACGAATACGGGAGAAAAAGCCAGTGAAAACTTCATTTCTGGTCTGCTCGCGTGCTTTTGGGAGGGTAAGAGCGGTTGTTAATCTGGGGTATATTCAAAATCCGCAGGCGGTTTTGCTGTCAGCAGCCTGTCGAATGCTAAGTCCGACAGGCTGCTAGTTTGAGGAGAAAACATGACACCACTCCGCCTCACCGGGATCCGGGCATGCGTGTTCGACGCCTACGGAACCTTGTTCGACGTCAACAGTGCCGCGGCGCAGGCGAAAGACGCGGTCGCTGAATCCGGTATCGCCGATCTCATAGACGCGGTGCTCTCGGTGGAGGACGTCAAGATGTACAAGCCTCATCCCTCCGTCTACCGTTTGGCCATCGAGCGGCTTGGCCTCGAAAGAGGGCAGATTTGTTTCCTTTCATCCAACGCCTGGGATGCTTATGCGGCCAAAGCGTTCGGCTTACATGTGCTCTGGTGCAACCGTTTCGGCCAGGCGCCTGAACGCATCCCTGAGCGGCCCGACGGAGAAATCAGCACGCTCGCTACCCTGCCGGAAATTGTCGGCGCGTGAAGGGCATGTGAAGTCCGCGCGTTCCTATTGCGTCTCGTGCAAGGGACATTCACAGTCCTAGATCCGCGACACTGGGTTGCGGGCTGCCCCACCTCTAAGGAGACTCGTAAGGAACCCGAACCGGGGAGCGACTGAATGCAGGTAGCCGCGTTTGTCTGGAAATTCCTGGCGAAGGTGCGGCTCGCAATCTCTCGCTCCGAGGCCTTTATCCATGCCGTATCTGACGAAACAGGAAATCGAGACCTTCAAGCCGGACGCGCTTCCCTGTCCCGGCATTATGGCGGTTGATCACGCGCGCCGCGTCATGGAGCGGTCGGGATACTGGAATGCAAACCAGCAAATGGGAAGGCGCTGGCCCGTCGGCTGCGTGGCGCTGGAGATCACTCAGCGCTGTAACCTCGACTGCGCGTTCTGCTATCTCTCCGAAAACTCGGAAGCGGTGCGCGACCTGCCCCTTGAGGAAATATATCGGCGCATCGACCTTATCTATCGGTATTACGGGCGGAATACCGATGTGCAGATTACCGGCGGCGACCCGACACTAAGAAAACGCGACGAGCTCATCGCCATCGTCCGCAAGGTGCGGGACCTCGGCATGCGGCCCACGCTGATGACCAACGGCATCCGGGCCACCCGCCCGCTGCTCGAAGAACTGGCTGCCGCTGGCCTTGTTGATATCTCGTTTCACGTGGACACCACGCAACGGATAAAGGGCTATGCCGGCGAGATCGAACTCAATGCGATACGCAAGGCATATATCGAGCGTGTGCAGGGTCTTGGCCTCTCCGTATTTTTTTCCACCACCGTACATCGAGGAAATTTCCACGAGATCCCGGATCTCGTGCGTTTCTTCAAGGCCAACGCCGGCGCAGTGAGGACCGCGTCGTTCCACCTCGCAGCCGACACCGGCCGCGGGGAACATGGAGCAAGGGGCGACGACATCACGATCGAATCGGTGGCGCGGCAAATTGAAGCAGGAGCAGAAACACCAGTCAATTTTCACGCATCGCTCATCGGTCATCCCGCGTGCAACCGTTATGGGATGTGTCTGGCGGTGAATGGAAAGCTCTTCGACGCTCTTGACGATACGGCGTTCATCGGCCGTATGCTGTCCGCGACCGCTCAGCTCGCATTGCCTCGCAATGACAGGGCCGGTGTGATCGAGAGCTTCTTGTGGTGGCTGGCTGCAAATCCGCGATACTTCGTCCCCGCAGTCAAATGGGCGGCCCGCAAAGCCTGGAGAATGCGCAAAGAGCTTGTTGCCGCGCGCGGCAGGATTAACACGATTTCTTTCGTTATTCATAACTTCATGCACAGCGGCGCTCTCGAACCCGACCGTGTTGAAGGGTGCGTGTTCAAGGTCATGACCGCAGACGGTCCGCTATCGATGTGCCTGCACAACGCGAGGCGGGATAGTTTCATCCTGCAGCCGATTGCGGTCCGGACTCCAGAAGGAAAAAAATACTGGCAACCCCTGACGGGGGTAATGACGCGCAACCCGGAGGTCCCCGCGGATGTCAAACCGGAACGGCACGGGCTGAAGCGCCTCAAGGGGCTGGCCAGGCAACGACTGCTTGCGCGGCGACGCGCCTAGCGTGGCCGTGCCGACGCTAGTTCTGCGGGGAGCACACGGTTCTATGAAAGCGCTGATTATCGCGGCAATCCTGTCGATAGCTACCCTGGTTCCGCCGGTGATCGCGCAGGAACGCGAGGCCTATGCGGTCGCTCATTGGTCCAGGGTCCTTAAGGTCTTCGTAAATGATCAGGGTGAGGTGGATTTTCAGGGATTGGCGAAAAATCCAGCGGACCTGAAAGCCTACGTAGACTACATCGCCAGCGTGAGTCCGGAATCGACGCCCGCGCTGTTTCCCACCAAGGAATCCAGGATTGCCTATCATATCAATGCGTATAACGCTCTGTCCATGTACAACGTCATCGACTCCGACATTCCAAAATCGCTATCGGGATTCACCAAGGTGTGGTTCTTCGGATTCAAGCGGTTCTCGATCGGAGGGAAGGCCATGTCGCTCTACGCCTACGAGAATGAGGTGATACGGCCGTTGGGCGATGAACGCGTCCACTTCGCCCTGAATTGCATGTCCGTCGGATGCCCGCGTCTGCCGAGAACGCCCTTTACGGCGAACGCGCTCAATGGACAGCTCGATCGCGAGGCGCGCCGTTTTCTGGGCGAGTCACGCAATTTGCAGCGAGCGTCTGAAACAAAAACCGTGCGCCTGTCCGAGATCTTTGATTTCTACAAGGAAGACTTTTTGCGGGAGAGCCGCGGCCTGATCGCCTACGTGAACCGGTACGCCCCCGAGAAAATGCCCGAGGATTACCACGTCGAATTCATCGAGTTCGACTGGACAGTCAAAGATCAGGACAGAACGCGCAGGTGAAGACCTTGTCTCCGGGCTAATCGAAGCCCGTGGACAGCCCGCTGGGTCGTGCCCGCCCCGAATCATTTTGCAGAATATCGGGGGCCCTTATGTTTGCCGTGCAAGCGAGTCGATATTGTTGAGGCGAGCCGGCAACACCAAGATTCGGCCCGGGTGTCGCGGGACTTCCTGCCTTTCTCGAGCAGGTGTTCGCGTTCCCATTCGGGAAGGTCAGCAAGTCGTACCATTCAGGGAGACTCCTGCAGGGCGTCGTTGACGCAGGTTTTCCGAAAGGACGATCTTACGCACTCATTTTTCGCTCACCTTGCCGATGCGCTGGACAACCTGCGCAAGCTTTTGCGCATCCTTCTCCCACCAGACGTTGAACTCGTCAGCGTCCTGATAGGCGATCGGCGTCCGGATTTTCTCCATGCCTCTGATGAAGTCGGCATCGCTCACCGCCTGGCGGACCGCGTTGCGCAAGGTCGTGAAAACCTGCGGCGGAAGGTTTCTTGGCGCGAAGAGACCCCCCCACAAGTAGTACTCGACGGCGTAACCCTGCTCCTTGAACGTCGGAATGTCGGGAAAAGCGTTCAGGCGCCTGCCACCCCACTGTGCGAGCGCGCGGACTTTGCCGTTTGCAAGATGGGGCGCCGCGATATTCGGTGGGCAGGCCCAGCTCACCGCATGCCCGCCGAGCACCGCGGTCATGGCGGGCGCGCCGCCGGTGGTGGGCAAGTGACGCATCTTCAGCTTCGCCGCCTGCAAGAACATTTCGTAGGGAACGTGGGAAGCGCCATACAAACCCGATGATGAGTAGATCATCTCCCCCGGTTTGTTTCGCGCCAGTGCCACGAACTCTTTCAGATTGCGCGCAGGAAGGGACGGGTGCACGACCAGCATCGGCGGATCGGCAGTGAGCCGTGCGATGCCGATGAATTGATCGCGCGTGTAGGCAGGCTTGGTGCCGAAAAGCTTGTCGCGTTCGGGAAGCGCCGAGATGCTCACAAGATGCAGGATCAGGGTATGGCCATCGGGCGGCGAATTTGCAACAAACTGCGCGCCCGTGGCGCCTGCGGCACCCGGCCGGTTCTGCACGACCACCGGTTGCTTGAAGATGCGCTCGAGGACGGGAGCGATCTGGCGGGCGGTCAAATCGGACGTACCGCCCGGCGGGAACGGCGACACGATTGTAATGGGTTTGGTCGGATATGCGTCCTGGGCGATAGCCGCACCGCACGCGAAGAACACACATAGCGCAGTTGTCAGGCATTTCATGTTCTTTCCTCCTTTCGGTTAGCACCGAGTCAGTCCACCTCCATGCGAGCGGCTTTGATTGCGCGCCAATCTTCTGGTTTTGGAATAATCGTTCCAGTTTAACATATGACGAATTGACTGTCTGGAACTTTCACAAGTTTACTTCTGTGGTCAGAAGCGGCGTTTGCGAACGCGTTCAAGAAAGCCGTTGGCATGGGACCAGGCGCCTATCGCCGCATTCCTCCGAGGAAATGACGGAACACAGGCCGTAACGGGCGTACTCATGTTTCCAAAGCTCACCGGACCGTTTCATCGAAAGGCGCGCGAAGGGGCGCGCCGATCGTTCAGCAACGTCTCGATTTCAGCGAAAGTGCGGCAACGTCGCCAACGTGAACCTGCACGCCGAGTTGCCACGCAATCTGGGACGCAGAGAATAGACCACGAACCGCCTGACAGGAATCGCCCTCGTTCGGTTCGACCACCAACGCGTGCTGCCGCTGCGCGCGCTTGAGGGTCGCCACCACGTGCCCCACGCGGGCGTTAAGCACGTCACGCATCTGGATCACTTCAAAACTTGTCATCATTTAAGCTGCTCCTACTGCTCGAAACCAGCGTTACCGAATGGAATATCCCCTTCCCATCACAGTAGACCGGAGGAATCGCAAAAGTCTTACTGCGAGATCGGACACATTACGGCAAGGCAACGGACTGTCCTACTTGACAAGTCGCTCAGTCGCCGAGCCACGCGGGGAATCCGGCCGCTTGCCGAGGCGCTGGCGTAGGACATGCCACGCGACCGGAACCAGCGTGATCAGGCCCAGCGCCAGCACGCTGTACATCATCCTGTCAAATTCGCCGGTCGCCATCTCGCTGCCGACGTGGGCGAGAAGAAAGCTCGCCGGCGTGATGCCGGCGAGGGTGGCGATCGCGAAGCGCCAGTAGGAAAGCGCTGTCAACCCCGCCGCGTAGCTCACCACGTCGAAGGAGATGAACGGCACCAGGCGGCTCGCGAATACGACCGCCATCAGCACATTCTGGGAGCCGAGCCACCCCACTGGCAGACGATCACCAAACCAGCGCTGCAGGGTGTCGCGCCCAAGCAGGCGCGCCAGGCCGAAGGCGGCGAGCGCCCCGAGTTCCGCGCCAAGCAGGACGTAGAGCATGCCCCAGCCGTGACCATAGGCGGCGCCGGCCGCGACCGCGATCGGGGCGCTGGGGATCGGGCTCACCATGATGGCCAGCACCATGAGCGCGATCACCGCAAGCGGGCCCGCGGCGCCCAGCGCCACGACGCGCTGGCGCAGCGCGGCCCCGTCGAGGATCGTCGCCAGGACTCCGGTTTCCTGAAGCAGCCAGTAAACCGCCGCTAGCGCGACGACGACTGCGATTACGCCGGCGATCCTGATCGCGGAAGTCTTCATCGACCGACGCGGCCGGCGGGCCGCCATTTTTCAACGCGGTTGTTCCCGAAGTCGGCGACGAACGCCGTCCCATCATCCGCCACCGCGACGGCGATCGCATAATTGAACTCACCGGAGCCTTGTCCCTGCGTGCCGAAGCTCGTCAGAAATTCACCGTCGGCGGTGAATTTCTGTATGCGATGATTGTAGAAATCAGCAACGAACACGTTGCCCGACTTGTCTACAGTCACCCGCGTCGCGGTTGCAAACCAGCCGTTGAACGGGCCAAAAATGTTCATCGCGAACGGCCCGCCCCATTTGCGACGGAAATTTCCGTCCCGGTCGAACACCTGTACGCGGTCGTTGTAGCCGTCCGCCACGTACAATGCACCGTCGGGACCCAATGCGACATCGGTCGGATAATTGAACTCGCCCGCCCAAACACCGATTTTCCCCGTGGTTCCCCACTGCCGCACGAAGCCGCCATCGGCTTTGAGCTGCTGCACGCGCTGATTGTAGAAGTCCGCGACAAAAAGATCGCCATTTGTGGCCACCGCCACGCCGCCCGGTGCCTTGAATTCGCCCGGGCCGCTGCCGGCCTTGCCAACGATGCGCTTGGGAGTTCCATCGAGCCCGAAGACCTGCACGCGATCGTTGAAATATTCCGCGACGTAAAGCTCGCCGCGGTGAACGGCGAGATTCATCGGCCGCTCGAGTTTGCCCGGCTCAGCGCCGGGCGCACCGAATTCGCGTTTGAAACGACCATCGAAATCGAATACCTGGATGCGGGCGTTGCGCGAATCAGAGACGAACACCTCGCCATCCGCGACCGCGATTCCGACCGGATCGTTGAACTGTCCCGGACCGTTGCCTTTTTCTCCCCACGCGGTCACAAATTGATAGGGCGGCTCCCGCGCCGACGGCACGAAAGCAAACCAGCCGCCGGCAATGAGAACGACGATCGCGACGGCAAGGTTGCGCGCGAGCTTGAGAACGGTCGTGGCCTTCATGCGCGGGTATCTCTCAGAAGTTGATGCGGAAGCCCGCGTTCAGGATGTAGTCGTTCTTGAGCGCCGTGCCGTGGAGATTCTGGATGACGGGCACCTGCACGCCGGCCTCGACGATCCATTTTTTGGTCACATATTGGAGTCCGGGCGAGAGAAACAGCGTAGTGCCTCCCGAATTCGGGTCCGCCGCGCCGCCGCCCCGGTTTTTACCGGCATGGACGAGATTGGCTTCCAGAACGCCATAGAGGAAAGCCGGAACGCCGCCGCCGAGTTTGCGCGGCCACAGCCGGTACTGGAACGAGGCGTCGGCTCTGAAAACATCGCCGGATTCGAAACCATTGGCGTTCTGGTTGGCTTGGTAGCTCAACTGGCTGTCAATCTGAAAATCCAGGGTCTGGTAGGTGAGGACGGCGCCGCCGAGCACGTCCCACGAGCCGGAACCGGGCTGCACCGGGGGTGGCAGGCGCCCCAGGCCGTCCCGCGCATCGTCGCGGCCGGTCGGTGCTTTGACGCCCAGGAAAGGGGCGATTCGCAAGGTGCGTCCCGGAGCGTCGCTGGTATAAGCGATGTAGCGGCCGATCAAGATGAAGTCGCCGAAGCCTTCGTCGCTGCGTTCGACGCGCTGGCCTGCCATGTTTACATCAAGCCGCTTGTCGAGATAGGGCAGCACGCCGAACAGCGCGAAATCCCGGGTGACTCCGTAGCCGAGAACGGAGACGAAGCCGGATACCCGGACATCCCGGTTGGCAGAACTCGGATCGTCGGTGTTTCTGTTCAACACAAACTGTTCGCGCAGCACCCAGCCGCCCTGGTGGACCGGGAGGGCGGTATTGAAGGTGATCGGCGCGCCCCGCACCGGGAATGGAGCCGCAAGCAGAAGACCGGCCAGCGCCGTAATCCTGATTTTCACTGGGGCGTGCGCCAGCGTCATTTGCCGCTCCCTTGTGCCGGAATTTTCTCAAAGCCTCGCAGGGTAAAGCCCGCGTCCGTCACCGCCTTCTTCGCCGTGGCTTCGTCGAAAGCCGTGCCTTCAGCCACGGTGACGATTACGTTACCGGTTTTAATATCGACATCGACTTTTTCGACGCCCTTGACGGCTTTCAGTTGCTTTTCCACGCCATACGCACAGAAGGGGCAGGCAAGCCCGTTCACACCAAGTTTGTAAGCCTGTGCCGCGAAAGCGCTCGCTGACATCAGCGCCAAAACCACAGCCAGAACCGTTCTTTGCCAAATACGCGTCATAATTGAACCCTTCATGTGAAAGTAAATAGCGTCCCCTCATTCCGGCTCAGCGGTGGCCATCCGGCCAAGTGATCATCGGCATGTTGATGACCACCCCCGGCCGCTCTACCGTGATTTCGCCGCGCCGCAAGCGCCTGCGTGACTTCGGCGGCGCTTTTGAGCTCGCGCGCTTTTTCGGCTTGCTTCCAGGCGACGAGGCTGAGCGCGCGCAGCGGTGTATAGCCCGCATGACCCGGCGGATTGTCGAAGACATCGGGTTGGAACTTGAAGGGACCGTCTCCGGGCACGCCGTTGGTAAAGACATAAACGTTCGCTAGCAGCTCCCCGGGCGCCTTCGCAAGCGATGGCACGATGAGAACGGGCGAGCCCTTCATTTCGGTCAGGAGCTTCGATACTTCCGGGTCCGACGCTTCAGTGTGGATGAAACGGATCCGCTGTCCTTCCATGAAACCGTCCACGGGCGGCACGACGAACCCGCTCTGTTCGCGGGCGGAAAGCACGAACCATCCGATAATCACGGCAACCAGGACCGTTACGACGAGATTACGCACCCATGCCATATCGCTCTCCACTGGAAACCGGTGAATGGTAAATAGGAAATGGTAAATGGTGAAACGCGACGGAAGCAGCCATGCGATTCGGATTTTTCCTATTCTCTGTTCACCATTTACTATTCGCGAGTTGTTCTTCTGGTTTGTCCTTAGGAATTCGTCGGGCTCCAAGCTTGCCCCGGACTCCGATTCGGAGTCCGACGAATTCCTTCGACCTCGAAACCGCGCGTCCGGATCGCTTCGCGGATGTTGTCGGGATCGGCGCGATCCGTCCGGTATTTCACCGTAACGAGCTTCTTCTCAGGCTCTCCGGAAACGTCTTCGATGCCGTCCAGCTTGCGTACGGCCTCCACGATCGAAGCGAGGCAATGCTCGCAATGCATGTTGGCGATCGTGTAGGTAACGCTGGCATGCACCTCGCGCCGCTTTTTCTCCGGCAACCATCTGCCGGCGAAGGAATTGGTAAGCACCGCGGTGATGCTCGCCGCCATCGCGATCATCGCCCACACCGGATGAATGAGGCCGGTGACGGCGAGCGGCAC
>Ga0156226_1250_pt1 | contig 16351 bp, 12 predicted proteins | sample RifCSPlowO2_12_FD_107874 | JGI IMG/M metagenome (GOLD analysis project Ga0156226, IMG submission 107874) | Betaproteobacteria bacterium RIFCSPLOWO2_12_FULL_62_13
GCCTGACCGACGCACAGCGCCGCTGGCGCTGCGTGATGGAAGTGAAGCTCAAGGATGGGCGCACCCTCACCCATCAAACCATGGCCGCGAAAGGCAGTTTTGAGAATCCGCTGACACGTATGGAAGAAGAGGAAAAAGCGCTCGACCTCATTACGCCGATTTTGGGCAAACGGCGCAGCAAGGCCTTGCTGGCGGCGCTCTGGGATTTCGAGAACATCAAGGACACGCGCTCGCTGCGCCGGCTTTACGCGCGGTGACTTACGGCACGTCATTTGGGGAAGAATTGTCGCCGCCCGGCCTGAATTGAGGTTCAGGCCGGCGGCGTCCCACGTAACCGTGGTTGTCGGAGTCCGCAAGCGGGCATGCAAAGCGTCCGGCGCGAAGGAAGGCGCTAAATTCATCGGGTGCGCTCGCGACGACTTCGTCCCGACAGTGAGTAGCGACACAAATCCCGGCGCTCAAACGACGGGCACGCCGTCCCAGTACCGCGCGAGTAGTGCGTCATTGGTTAACAGCGTGAGCGGCTCGGCGATGCTTTGAGCGATCAACAACCGGTCAAACGGGTCCCGAAGTCAATGGCTGGGAAAATTGCCAAAGAGTGACCGTTGAAGCGTGATCTGATGAGGCGTGATCGGTGAGTAAACGAGCCCCGTCTGCGATCGTGGCCCGCGATTGGACATCAGAGGTAAAATAGGCGCGTGAGCGATACAGACTTCAAGCGATGGGCTGAGACCTGGGAACGCGCCGGACGCGAGCTTGCGCTGATACGTCGCCGGGAGCTCCAGGCGATGACGGACGAGGATGTCCGCCGCGCAATCGTGGATCTCTTCTCGGTTCCCATGCCGGCCGACCTGCCACCGCGGACGACCTCCGGGCTGGTCGAACAGCAGCGCCTCTTCGCAAGCTTGCGCCAGCCTGCATGAACACGCTTGCCGAGCTACGTGGCGGCGCCGAAACCATGGCGCGGCTGCGACGCATAAAGGAGGACCAAGCGTAGCCCGGATGAAACGGGGTGAAATCCGGGACCAATGATGCCGTCCCGGATTGCGCGGTGATCCATCCGGGCTACGGTCCTCCCCTCTCTCCTCTCTCCTCTCTCCTCTCTCCTCTCGCTACTGCAGCTTCCTTACTCCTACTCCGCCTGGATGTCGGCCCTCTTCACGACCTTCGCCCACTTCACGGTCTCGGCACGGATGTGGGCATCGAACTCTTCGGGCGAACTGGCGACGACTTCCGTGCCGTCCCTGGCGAAGCGCTCCTTGATTTCCGGCATGTGCAGGATCGCCACCGTTTCCCTGTGCAGCCGCGCAATCACTTCTTTCGGCGTGCCTGCCGGAGCGACCAAGCCAAACCACGACACGGACTCATAGCCCGGCACGCCGGCCTCGGCAATCGAGGGAATATCAGGCAGGCCCACCGCACGCTTGGCAGTGGTCACCCCGAGCGCGCGCAACCGGCCGCTTCGGACCTGGGGAAGGGTTGAGATCGTGCTCGACGCCATTACAGAAACCCGGCCCGCCACGAGATCGATGACGCCCGGGCTGGGTCCTTTGTATGGCACGTGCAACATGCGAGTACCGGTCATGAGGAGGAACAACTCGATCGTCAGGTGCGAACTGGAACCGACCCCGGAAGAGGCGAACACCAGGTCGCCGGGCCGCGCTTTCGCGAGCGCGATCAACTCCTTCACCGATTTCACCGGCAGCGACGGATGCACGACGAGGAGGTTGGGCTGGCTGATTGCCTGCGTGATGGGCGTGAAATCGCGCAGGGCATCGTAGGGTAGCTTCCTGTATATCGATGGGTTGATCGCGAGCGCAGGGAGGCCGATCAGCAGGGTATGGCCATCGGGCGCCGATCTTGCCACGGCTTCGGTGCCGATCACGGTGGCCGCGCCGGCGCGGCTATCCACCACCACCGGCTGGCCGAGGCGCTCGGCGAGCGGCGGCGCGATCACCCGCGCAAGAGTATCGGCCGCACCGCCGACCGCGCTGGGCGCAATGATCCGCACGGGCCGAACGGGATAGTTGCTCTGCGCATGCGCAAGCGGCTGGAGGCCCGCGGCAAGCACTACGGCTCCCAGCAAACTCACCGCCTTCAAAGACTGGATCGTCATGTATCTACTCCTTGGCAGCTTTTCGGACCCCGGATCAAGTCCGGGGCAAGCTCCCTATTCGAGCTTGATCCCGGTTTCCCCGCGTATCCTGGTCCACTTGGCGTAATCGTCACGGAGGCGGCGGGCGAAATCCTCCGGGGTGCTCTTGACGACTTCCGCACCCAGCCGCTCGAAATTCTCGCGGGTGGCCCTCCGTTCGAGCACCTTGAGCAGCGCGCTCTGGACCGTGAGCACGATGTCCTTTGGAGTCGCCGCGGGGAGTGCTATCCCGGTATACGTCGACGATTCGAAGCCGGGAATCCCCGATTGGTCGATCGTCGGCACCTCAGGCAAAAACGATGAGCGCTTGACTGTCGTGACGACGAGTGGCCGCAGCTTGCGGGCTTTGATGTGCGGGCCGGAGGCACTCACCTGATCGAACATCAGGTGCACGTGCCCGCCCACCAGATCGACGAGCGCCGCGCCGGTACCCTTGTAGGGAACGTGGAGGAACTTCACCTTCGCCATGGACTGGAAGAGTTCCCCGGTGAGGTGGGTGTTTGAACCTGTTCCGGCGGAACTCATCGTGAGCTCACGCGGACGCGCTTTGGCGAGCGCAATGATCTCCTTCACCGTCCGGACCGGGAGCGAGGGATGAACCACGAGCACCATCGGCACCACGGCAATGATCGAGGTAAAGGCGAAGTCGCGCAGCGGGTCGTAGCCGGGGTCCTGAAAGAACGCCGGCTGGACCGCGAGCGTGCCGCTTGCGCCAAGCAGCAACGTGTACCCATCCGGCGGCGCCTTCGCCACCAGCGCCGCCCCGATCTTGCCTCCGGCGCCACCGCGATTGTCGACCACGACCGGCTGGCCGAGGACCTCGGAAAGCCCCGGCGCAACAGTGCGCGCGGTGATGTCGATGTTGCCGCCCGGTGCGAACGGCACGATGATGCGAACCGGCTTGTCAGGATAGGCTGCGATGCCGGATGTAACGGGCAGCAACAACATCGCCGCGATCGCGGAAAACCGGAGACGTCGAAACATGTTTATCCTCCTACTTTTTGTGATCATGACGCGTGAGACGGATCGCGGCAAGCCGTTTTCGCCCCACCGGCGCGCCAGTCCGGCGAGCGCTGGGTTCCAATCGTCATTCCGATGAAAATCGGAATCCAGGACCCGACAGCGCAACAGGCAACGGTCATCCACTGGACCCCGGTTTTCACCGGGGTGACGGTCTGGCCATCGTCAACCGCACAATTTCCCCCGCGTCCGTGACATCTTCAAGTTTCCACAATCGCTCCATCAGCCGATCGGATTGGGCCGTGGCGAGCACCTCTTTGGCAAGCTTTCGGAATTTCGCTTCCACTTCCGCCTCGGACATGGGATTCCTGTAATGCCCCTTGTGGTATTCAACGACCGCCGTGTGGCTCGCGCCCGATTCGGTGACGAGCGTCAGCTTGCACAGCATCGCCTCCGGCATGCGGCGGTCCGCGTCGTCCGATGCTGCGGCCTTCACCCGTCTCGTCAACGCGCGAATCTTCGGATCGCGCAGGTACTCGTCGTCAAAATGATGCTGCTCGACGGTGCCGTAGATGAGCGCCGCTGCGACCGTGTAAGGCATGCTATGGTCGGCGGTCTCGCGCGTGGCCGGTTCCCATTTGTCCGGATCGCCCGCCATCAGCCGAATCGCCGTGGTGACGGTCTCGATCCGTACCTCGGCAATCTCGTCAACGGATTGAATCTTCCCGCGCACTTGCAGCGCCGCCTCCACCACGGTCTGCGAGTACTGGCCGAGCGGAAAACGCTTGATGCTGCACTCCATGATCTTGAACGGGTGTTCCCGCCCGCCGAGCGCCGCGAGCTGGAAAGGCGCGCGCGTTACCGCCTTGAAGTACCCACCCACCCCTTCGAAGACCGGCGACGGGCCGGTCATCCCGCCCGCGGCGAGCATCGCGGCGAATACCGCATTGCGGCTCGCGTTGGCGTAGGCACAGCCCTTCCACATCGAGACGGTACCGATTCGCGTCTGGTAGAGCGCGATGTTGGGCACGATGCCGAGATTGAACGCCTCGGCGATGCTCTTTTCCGGTATTCCAAAAAGGCGTGCCGCGGCTGCCGTGCTCGCCATGCCGCCGACGGTCACGTGGTCGAAGCCGAGCAGCTTCAAGTCCGCCTGGTCGCAGATGCGGCAAAAGACTTCATAGGCCAGCACGGTCGCGACGATCATTTCCCTGCCGCTCCTGTGCATGACTTCCGCCGTAGAGAGCACCGCGGCGATGCTGTCGCTTGGATGACCCGATTCTCCCGTGCTGATGTAACCGTCGTTGAAGTCGAGGAAGCGGATCATCACGCCGTTAGCGAAAGTCGCGAGATCCGGGCTCGTGCGCTGGCCGCTCACCATGACAGTCGCAGGCCGGCCGCTGGCAACCGTCCCGGCGATTTCGCGCGCAATCTTCGCCGGCTCGCTTGCGTAGCCGCCCAGCGCGCAGCCTATCGTATCGATGATGAGCCGCTTCGCCTGGTGAATGACCTCGCCTGGCAGGTCTTCAAAGCAAAGCGCGGCGGCATAGGAACTCAGTTGTTCAACGATCGTTGTCATTGTTCTGAATCTTCGCAGAGCGGGGGTAGCGGTGCCAAATGTATTTGCGAGTTTCAACAGTCCAGATGGCGGCGCTCCAGCGCATCGCTGGCGCCCGGCGATTCTAGCACGAGGATTCCAGGGGCCTGCTCGCCCATCCCGGGTTGGCAAAATAGACTTGGATATTCGCATGCATATGCCCGCATCCACAGGGAAGAGCTTGTATCTGCCGATGTATGCGTTTAGCATTCGAACAATGCCGATCATTATTCACTGAATGGCCATGAAATGGCCGGACTTTCCCGTAGACACGTTAACCGGCCAACGGTGATATCCAGATGAAGCTTCCTCTTTACCAGGTTGATGCGTTCACCGGCCGCCTTTTCGGGGGAAACCCGGCTGCTGTTGTGATCCTGAATGACTGGTTGCCTGATGAGGTTCTCCAGTCCATCGCGGCGGAAAACAACCTCGCCGAGACCGCATTCGTCATTCCGAAGGCGGGCATCTGTCCGCTTCGGTGGTTCACGCCGACGCAGGAAGTCGACCTCTGCGGTCACGCGACTTTGACGACGGCTCATGTTCTCTTTCGCTATTACCTCCACTACCTTGAGCAAATCACCTTCAGCACCAGGAGCGGGAACCTCACCGTCGCGCGCGACGGCGAAGTCCTCGCCATGGATTTTCCTTCGCGTCCCGGACGACCGATCGAGGCAACCGACGCGTTGGTCTCGGCCCTGGGCGCGAAGCCGCGCGAGGCATTACTGTCGCGCGATCTTCTCGCCATTTTTGATTCAGAAGCAGAGATCCGCGCCTTCCAGCCGGACTTTCAACGCGTCGCCTCGCTCGACGCGTTTGCTGTGATCATCTCGGCCCCGGGTGACGAGGTTGATTTCGTGTCGCGCTTCTTTGCTCCAAAGGCCGGCATTCCGGAAGATCCGGTTACCGGCTCTTCGCACTGCACACTCGTTCCCTACTGGGCGGCCCGTCTTGGAAAGTGGAGACTCGTTGCGAGACAGCTTTCGGCGCGCGGCGGCGAGCTTCGCTGCGAGCTGCGGGGGGAGCGCGTCATCATCGGTGGAAGCACGGTCGAGTACCTGCGCGGTGAAATCGCCGTCAAGTCTTCAGGGTTGGCCGGCTGATCGACCCGGGCTATTCGCGGGTTCCCTTTCCTCGCATTGCTCCTGCCTTGCCGCGCTGGCAGTCCCGTCTATAAAGTTGGTACAAGCCATCTCAAACAACCCCTGCGCCGCCTCTCGACTTCACTTCGTTACGCTCGAGACGAACGGAACTTGAGACGGGTTCTAGATTCCGCGAATCACCCGCGTCTGCGGCATTCCCGCGCCGATATACACATCCTGGGGACCTGGGCCGCCGGCGACTGCGATGTAGATCTCGTCCGGGCTGCGGGCACGCCACACCGTATCCGAATCCCCGCGCCCGGCCGCGCGTTCCGTTGACGCGAAAGACTCGGCGAAGTAGCCAATGGGAAGGCGGGCAAGTTCCCACAGCCGCTGCTGGATGTCGCGCTTGGTGAGGCCGGCTTCATGCAACGATTGGGCGTGGTTGACGCCAAGGAGCAACAGCACGCCGTCCCCACCGCCGTACATGGGCGGCATGTTGGTGGCGATCTGGCGCAGGGTCTCGTCGGGACCCACACCCTCCCCCCCGGAAATATTGCAGAAGTTGGAGGCCTTGAAGACGGTGACGGTGCTCTCCTCGCGCTTGAAGCCGCGATCGACGTGGAACGGCGTCCACGGATTCTCTTCTTCGTTCTCGGCGCAGATGTACGAATAGCGCAGCGGCGAGCCGAAGCTCACCTTCGAATAGACCCCCGGCAACGCGCCGCCGACGTTGTTCATGATGAGCCGAATGGCGCGGCCGATTGTGGCGTTCGCGCGCCAGCCGGGGCCCAGGCAGCCGCTGCCGTAGTTGATCTTGAGCTTGTCGCGCACCGCTCCGTTCACGAGCAGGAACGGCGTCATCGGGTTGGTCGTCACCTGCATGAATTCCAGCGGGTAGGCCGGATCGGTCATCCCATCCACCGCAGCAATTATGACCGGCATGTACTCCGGACGGCAGCCCGCCATGACGGCGTTGACAGCGTTCGGCGCGCGCGCAACGCCTCCGGCTCGAGCTGCCGGATGGGATTCGGCGTTTCAGCGATGATGAGTTACGGACATCCCTGGGTGGACGCCATGCGCCGCGCGAACTTCGTAAAGGTATCCGTAGCGATCATCACCGTGGGAATGCCGCGTTGTTCCAGGGCGGGCGTGACGTGGCTACACCACGTCGTGCATGAGCCTCAGTCGCCGGTAGCGGTGATCACCACATCGACGCGCCGCGCCAGATCATCGAGTTTCTCGCGCATCGTGTCGAGCAGTTTCCCCGTGCGTATCGGCAGTTCGCGTACCGGCTGCTCCATGACCACGCACTTCAGGCGATAGCGCTCTTCGAGCAGCGCACCGACGGCTTTCAGGATATGCACGGCCGAAGGCCGCCAGTTCGGCAGAAGCCCCACCACCTTGCCGTCGAGCGAGGGAGGGAGGCCGCGCAGCGAGGTTGCTGCCGCCAGCGGTTTCATCGAGATACACCGGGAGCGGGGAAAGCATCGTAAGACCGAGCGAATTCATCGAACACACCTTTCGTGGGGGTTACGTTGTATTATAAGACACGACGAACGGGCGGGATTTTGCAATCGGCACAGTTTGACTCGATGATCTCAATTCGACGGAGGGTCCCATGTCCAAGATCCTGTTTCCCTTTGATGGTTCGGAGTATTCGCAGAAAGCGATCGAGCACGCCATGGCGTTTGCGAAAGCGCTGAGTGCAAAGATCATCGGCCTGAATGTGGTCGCGGAGTTTCATATGCCTTTGGACGAGGGGGTCGTGTACCCGACCGTCCCGACGATCAAGAAAAGAGTCGACGAAGAACACAAAGCGAAGGCGCAGCAACTTCTCGCTTCAGTCGAAGAGGCGGCAAAGAGTGCCGGCGTCGAGTGTGAATGCATCGTCGCGTACAACGACACCATCTACGAGGAAATCATCAACACCGCCGAAAAGCAGGACTGCGACCTGATCATCATGGCGTCGCATGGACACGCGGGGGTGACCGGCCTCTTGCTCGGAAGCGAAACCGCCAAGGTGCTGACGCACGCCAAATTGCCGGTTCTGGTGCTGCGATGACGTGATGCCCGCCCGCGGGCGGCCTTGAATCAGCACCTCGATTTGAATCGGTTTCACGCAACGGGGCCGCGCGCCGGCGGCAGCTCCGCGGCCGCCTCGTGAACTGAGGAGTTCGCCATGAGATACGAAAGCATCCTCGAGGCGATCGGCAATACGCCGATTGTGCGGCTGAACAAGCTGACCAAGCACCTGAAATGCCGGGTTTACGCCAAGCTCGAGTTCACGAACCCCGGCGGCTCGGTCAAAGACCGGGTCGGAAAATATATGGCGCTCGGGGCGGAACAGCGCGGCGATATCGCTCCGGGCGGCACCATCATCGAATGCACCTCCGGCAATACCGGCATGGGACTTGCGCTATTTGCCTGCGCCCACGACTACAAGACCGTATTCACGGTCAATGACAAGCAGTCGCGCGAGAAGATCAACATGCTGAAGGCGATGGGCGCGGAAGTGATCGTGTGCCCCACCGCAGTAGCGCCCGATGATCCACGCCATTACGTGCAGGTCGCGCGGAAGTTGAGCCGCGAAATCCCGAATTCTTATCTCTGCAATCAGTACGACAATCCGGACAACGCAGCCGCGCACTATGAGATGACCGGCCCGGAGATCTGGAACGACACCGGGGGCAAAATTACCCACTTCGTGTGCGGAATGGGCACCTGCGGTACGATCACCGGCACCGGCAAATATCTCAAGGAAAAGAATCCGAAGGTGAGGGTGATCGGCGTCGACCCCGAAGGCTCGCTGTTCTACGACTATTTCCATCAACGCAAGATCGTCGAATCGCATGTGTACAAGGTCGAGGGGATCGGCGAGGACTTCTTTCCCAAAGTCCTGAATTGGGACTATGTCGATGATGTGACGCGCGTCACCGACAAGGAGAGTTTCATCATGGCGCGCAAGCTCGCACGCGCCGAAGGCATCTTCGCGGGCGGCTCCTCGGGCGCCGCGGTGTGCGCCGCGCTGCGCGCCGCCCAGCATCTCGCTGCGGACGACCTGATGGTGGTGTTCCTGCCCGACGGCGGGCGCCAGTATCTCGGCAAGGTCTACAACGACGACTGGATGCGCGAGAACCAGTTCATCGAAGCCGAGATCCGGATCAGCGTATTCGATATTCTCAAGCGCAAGAAGATCAAGGCGCTCGAGTACGCCATGCCTTCCGAGACCGCGATGGCCGCGATGACGAAGATGCGCAAGATCGATTCCTCGCAGCTGCCGGTGTTCGAAGAAGGAGGCGTGGTCGGCACGGTCTATGAGGATGACATGATCAACGCGGTGCTCGCCGGAAAGGACCTCGGCGCGTTCATCGTGCGCGAGATCATGCACGAGCCGCTGCCGGTGGTCGGGCGCGAGGCAAGGCTCGAGGAGATCACAAGCTTCATTCCAGACAAGTATCCCGCCCTACTGGTCGACCTGGGCAACGGCCGCTACGACATCATCACCAAATTCGACCTCGTGACCACGGTCGGCGCGTTCGCCGAGGGCAGGACTTAGGAGGCACCATGCGCTTCGCCACGAAGGCAATCCATGCCGGGCTCGAGCCCGATCCGGCGACCGGCGCGATCATGACGCCGGTGTACCTCACCTCAACCTACGTGCAAGCAGCGCCGGGACAGCACAAGGGTTACGACTATTCACGCACCAACCATCCGACGCGTGCGGCGCTCGAACGCAACCTTGCAGCGATCGAGGAAGGCAACTACGGCCTGGCGTTTGCGAGCGGCATGGCCGCGGAGGCGACGATCCTGCAGTTGCTCAAGTCCGGAGACCATCTCGTCTGCTGCCAGGATCTCTACGGCGGCACCTACCGGCTGATGACGCAGGTCTTCCCGCGCTTCAACGTCGAGACCACCTTCGTCGATGCCACGCGGCTCGAGGCGGTGCGCGAAGCGATCCGGCCTTCCACCCGGCTCATGTGGCTGGAGTCGCCGAGCAACCCGATGCTCAGGGTATGCGACATCGCCGGGATCGCCGCGCTGGCACACGAAAAAGGAATCAAGGTGGTGGTGGACAACACCTTCGCGACGCCGTGCCTGCAGCGCCCCCTCAACCTCGGGGGGGATCTGGTCGTTCACAGCACGACCAAGTATCTCGGCGGGCATTCCGACGTCATCGGCGGCGCGATCATCGTCAATGACGCCGCGCTCCACGACGAGCTCAGGTTCCTGCAAAACGCGGTGGGGGCGGTGCCCGGCCCGCTCGACTGCTTTCTGGTTTTGCGCGGCATCAAGACGCTTGCGGTGCGCATGCGCCAGCATTGCGAGAACGCGCTGCGGCTTGCGGAGTTTCTGTCCGGGCACCCCGAAGTCATCCGCGTGTTCTACCCGGGGCTGCCCGCAAGCGCCGATCATGCGCTTGCCAGGCAGCAGATGTCGGCGTTCGGCGGCATGGTCTCCGCCGAACTGCGCGGCGGCGAGGAGCGCAGCATCCGCTTCGCGTCCAGGACGAAAATTTTCGCGCTAGCCGAAAGCCTGGGCGGCGTTGAATCGCTGGTGGGGCACCCGCTCACGATGACCCACGCCGCCATCCCCGCCGAGCAGCGACAAAAAGCGGGGCTCCCCGCAGCGCTGATCCGCTTCTCGGTGGGGCTGGAGGACATCGCGGATCTGATCGAGGACGTCGAGCAAGCGATGGCAGCGTCGCGATAGGATGACTTAGCTGCGGCTAATGTTTCTGATTCGCCGCGGAAATTGATCGGCGCCTGGTCCACCCCTTCATACCCCGACCCAGGGTAAAGGAGCCGGGGACACCTCCAGCGCGTGCGGCACGGCTCTTTTTTTGGCGCCACGCCATATCGACTTCGCCTTTGCAACTGCTTGTGAGCGAACCGAGGCGGCAAGGCACAAAACGCGTCATGCAAACGACCGCCACGCGTTATGGCTCGCCACGAATTCACGGTCCAGGTCTCGGCGTGTGCTGTAGAATAAGCGCTCGATTCCGATTCTGCTCGAGGCACGGGGTCCCTCATGCCCGCCAACCTCTCGCCCGAATACAAGGCCGCCGAGGCGTCTTTCCGGAAGGCGCACGATCCCAAGGAGCGCCTGGACTGGCTGCGCGAGATGCTGCGCACCATTCCCAAGCACAAGGGGACCGATCACCTTCAGGCGGACATCAAGCACCGCATCAAGGAACTCTCCGAAGAACTTGAGGGGCCGGGTAAAGGCGGTCCGGCGCGCAGCGGCCCCGCGCTCGTCATCCGTCCCGAAGGCGCCGCACAGATCGCATTGATCGGACCGCCGAACTCGGGCAAATCTGCGCTGCACGCGCGGCTCACCGGGTCCACTGCGCACGTCGCGCCCTATCCCTTCACGACCCAGTACCCCGAACCGGGCATGATGCCCCATGAGGATGTCCACTTCGAACTCGTCGACCTGCCCGCCGTCTCTCCCGAGCATCCGGTGCCGTGGATTGCCGGCACCCTGCAAACCGCCGATGCGTGCCTGCTCGTCGTGGATCTCGGCGAGCCCTCGTGCGTCGAACAGGTCGAGTCCGTGCACACCGTGCTGCGGGGGAAACGCGTGACGCTCGCGGAGCGCTGGCCGGCCGCCGGCGATTCGTCTCTGGGTGCGGATGACAGCGAGGATCCATTCGCGCTGCGGCTCCCGGCGTTAATGCTTGCGAACAAGGCGGACAACATTGAGGACATCGAAGGGGAACTCGGGGTGTTTCGCGAGCTGACGGGACTTCGCTATCCAGCCTTCGCCGTTTCAGCGGCGACGGGACACGGGCTCACCGAAATCGGCCCATGGCTTTTCCGCAACCTCGGCATCGTGCGCGTCTACACCAAGACGCCTGGGCATCCTCCCGACAAGGATCGGCCGTTTACTTTGCGCCACGGCCAGAAAGTTGAAGATGTGGCGCGCCTCGTGCACAAGGATGTCGCGCACGCGCTCAGATACGCACGCGTGTGGGGAAAATCCGGATTCGATGGACAACAGGTCGGGCGCGAGCATCCGCTTGCGGATGGTGATGTGGTCGAGCTGCATACGTAGCGGGTCCGGCGGGCGATGCCCACTCTACGAGTCACGAGTCACGGGTCACGGCGTCACGGGTCACGGCGTCACGGGTCACGGGTCACGGGTCACGGCGTCACGGGTCACGGCGTCACGGGTCACGGCGTCACGGGTCACGGCGTCACGGGTCACCGGTCACGAGTCACCAGCCGAGCACCAGGCCGTCGCGCATGCGTTGCCGCGCATTGTCGGTATAATTAAAAAGGAAAGATTTTTCCTGTTCCTCGGTTCATCGTGTCAGGCAATCTCATTCGCCCTGTGCCATGGTGGCGGCGAGCATCCGCCTTGGTGGGTGTCGCCCTGGTCGTGCTCATCGTATTGGGCGCCGTGCAGCTTGTTGTCACGGAGCTGCAGTCCTCGACGTTCCAGGCTCGTTACTTTGCCGGGGTCGCAGCCAAACTCAAGTTCTGGCTGGAGCCCGGCCCGAGCCCCTCGATTCGCTTTCCACAAAGCGGACCCTACGATCAGCGCCTGGGCTACAGCGAGCTGCCGGCTTTGCTGGACAGACTGCGCGCGAAGGGCTACCGGATCGAAGCGCAGGCACGGCACTCTTTCGATCTCGTCGAACTGATCGAATCCGGATATTTCCCGCCCTACCCTGAAAAAAGCCAGGCGGGACTGCGCGTGCTGGACTGCCGCGGCGAGCCGCTGTTCAGCTCCAGCCATCCGGTGCATGTCTATGCGCGCTTCAACGCCATCCCGCCGCTGGTCGTCAACACGCTGCTTTTCATCGAAAACCGGGAACTGCTCCAGACCGCCCATCCGCATCGCAATCCGGCCGTGGAGTGGGGACGTCTCGGCAAGGCGATCATCGAGCGGGGCGTGAAGATTTTCGACCCCGACTACGATGCACCGGGCGGCAGCACGCTTGCGACCCAGATCGAGAAGTACCGCCACTCCCCGAGCGGAATCACCGCGTCGATTCACGAGAAATTCCGGCAGATGGTGTCCGCTTCGCTGCGCGCCTACGCGAACGGTACTGATACCTACGAAAGGCGCCGGCAGATCGCGGTCGACTACCTGAATACCGTTCCGCTTGCCGCGGCCCCGGGCCACGGGGAGGTGAATGGGCTGGGAGACGGCCTCTGGGCGTGGTACGGCGCCGATTTCGAAGCCGTGAACGCGCTGCTCCGGCGTCGACCCGGCGATCCCGGCCGGCATCTGCACGAGCAGGCTCGCGCGTTCCGCCAGGTGTTGAGCCTGCTGATCGCGCAGCGCCGGCCATCTCACTTTCTCGGCCCCGGACGGCAGCAGCTCGTGGCGCTCACCGACAGTTATCTGCGACTGCTGGCAAATGCCGGCATTGTTCCGCCCGCGCTGCGCGATGCGGCGTTGCGGATCACGCTGCCCTTCAGGGGCGAAGGGGGCGCGCCGTCCAGCGCGTACGTCAGAACGTGGAAAGGCGCGAATCTGGTCCGTACCCGGCTCGTGTCACTGCTCGAGACGCCGCGCCTTTACGACATCGACCGTCTTGACGTGACGGCCGGGAGCACGCTCGATGCGGACCTCCAGGATACGGTCACCGCGATGCTGCGGCGTTTGGGGGATCCGGCGTACGCGAAATCCGTCAGGCTGCGGGAACCCCGGCTGCTGGCGCACGGAGACCCGGCTGCCGTGCTCTATAGCTTCACGCTTTACGAACGCGGCGAGGACGCCAATCTGGTACGCGTGCAAACCGACAATTTCAGCCAGCCCTTCGACATCAACGAAGGCGCCAAGCTCGAGCTCGGCTCCACGGCAAAGCTGCGCGCCCTGGCCAGCTATCTCGACGTCCTCGCCTCATTGCACGAGCGTTACGGGAGCCTCACGGGCGCAGCGCTGCGCGAGGTCGAGGTCCATCGCAGAGACCGGCTGACGCGCTGGGTAATCGACTATCTTGCGAATGCGAAAGACCCGGGCCTGGCCGCGATGCTGGAGGCGGCGATGGAGCGCCGCTATTCGGCGGACCCCGCGGAGCAATTCTTCACCGGTGGCGGCGTCCATACCTTCTCGAACTTCAAGCGCGAGGACAACGGAAAAGTGCCGACGGTGCGCGAAGCGCTCCGCGATTCGGTCAATCTCGCATTCGTCCGCCTGATGCGCGACATAGTCGAGCACCATATGTATCGGGCGCCGGATTTACCGGCGCGGGTGCTCGAGGATGCGAACCATCCGCGGCGCGCCGCCTATCTTGCGCGTTTCGCGGACCACGAAGGACGGGAGTTTGTGCGGCGCTTCCATCGCAAATACCGCGGCATGAGCGCAGAGCAAGCGCTGGAGACACTGCTCCACGGAGTGCGCCCTACCCCGCAGCGGCTTTCGGTCATCTTCAGGTCGGTGGAGCCTCAAGCGGGGATCGAGGTCTTTGCCGGTATTCTGCGCGAGCGGCTGCCGTCCTCCAGGCTCCCGGACAAAGAGATGAGGAAACTGTATGAGCGTTATGCGCCGCAGCGCTATTCGCTCGCCGATCGCGGCTATCTCGCGCGGATCCATCCGCTGGAACTGTGGCTCGTCGCCTACCTGCGGCGCCACCCGGAGGCCGGCCTTGCGCAAACGATAAAGGCGAGCGCCGGAGAGCGGCAGGCGGTGTACGCGTGGCTTTTCAAGACTCACCAGAGGAACGCGCAGGACGTCCGCATCCGCACGCTGCTCGAAATGGAAGCGTTCGGCGAGATTCACCGCCACTGGAAGCGCCTTGCCTATCCGTTCGAGGCGCTCGTGCCCTCGTACGCAACAGCGATCGGCGTGTCCGGAGACCGGCCGGCGGCTTTGGCGGAACTCATCGGGATCATCGTGAACGGCGGGATACGCTATCCGACGGTGCGCATGGAAGAACTGCATTTCGCAACGGCGACACCCTATGAAACAAATCTCAAGCGCGTGCCGGCGGCGGGCGAGCAGGTGATGAAACCGGAAGTCGCCGCCACGCTGAAACGCGCTCTGACGAGCGTGGTCGAAGAAGGGACTGCACGCCGGCTGCGCGGTGCGTTTTCGTTTCCGGACAAGACCGCGCTCGTGGTGGGCGGCAAGACCGGAACGGGGGACAACCGCTTCGAGGTTTACGGCGCGGGAGGCAGGCTCCTTGAATCGCGGGCCGTGAACCGCACCGCGACGTTCGCGTTCTTTCTCGGGGAGCGCCACTTCGGCGTGCTTACCGCTTACGTGCCGGGAGCCCTGGCGGACAGCTACAATTTCACCAGCGCGCTGCCGGTGCAGATTCTGAAGGTCATGGCGCCACAGCTTGGGCCCTACATGCATCCGGGCAGCGATGCACGATGCGTGCGACGCTGACATGCACGCAATCAGCGCGTTGCCGTTGTCCTTCGACAAGCCTGTCCTGAGCTGGACGAAGGGCTCAGGACGAACGGTAACGGTTTTTCAGAACTTCCCTAGCGCGACGTGGAGCCGGCCAGTCCACCCTGGGAGGCTTCCCTGTGGTGTGGCTTACCTGGATGCCCGGCCTCGCGCGCTTCCAACGAAGCGGTTCCAGTCCCCTTGCCGCCCTCCAGGATTCCGAACAAAGCCATGACGTAGCGGATCAGGTCCTTGTGGTGTTCCGGCGCGTTCGCGCGCCACGCGTGCATGTATTCCCGAAAATCGCCGCCTGCGGCTCCCAAGCGTAAGTATCCGATTGCCTCCCAGAACGCCGGATATTCCTCAAACAAAGGCAACAACAGGTTTGCGACCAGCTCGTTATGGCAGCGCAAGTAGGGATTGTCTCGCAGCTCGTTCTCGTTTTGCTCGAACCATCTCGCGAGCGAAGTACTCGGCGGCAGCCGGCGATGCTGCTCCCCCAGGAAGCGCTCCGCATATCTCTCGAATTCCCGCGCGTAGGCCGCCCGATGCGGATGAGGCGGGGAGACTTCCCAGACAGAAGCCAGCCGTCTTAGCGCATAGAGCGAAGCGACCTCGGACAAAGTTTCTTCAAACCACTGATTATAAGTAGTCCTCTTCGAATAGGCGTGATGGTCGTAGTTGCTCAGGATGTGGCTCAGCTCATGCGCGAACTCGTAAGCATAGCGCGGCCAGTGTTGGTCTTTTGCCGACAGGTAGACTCGGTATTCGTTGCCTGGCCCTTTCTTGTAGAGAATGATCGGGTATTCATCGGAATGTGCGACCAGAATCGGATTCAAACGCCGGCCGGGAAAATGTTCGAGCAGTATTGTCGCGACAGAATTGAGCACGGTCTCGATCTCTTCCGGGCGCGCGTCGCCCCAGCCTCCGCCAACAACACGAATTTCAAGTCCGCGTCTTTTCTGAGGTTCGCTCCTCGCTCCCGCCTCGAGGGCCGCAATCTGATCCTTGTCTGCGAAGGCGACCGAGACTGCCGAGAAGGAGAGGATAAGACATGCGACGATAATCAGGAAACGCATTTGTAATTCCCTCAAACGATCGCCAGCAACCCTGCAGGGTCAATCAATCAAGTCTGGTAGTCGAGGCTAGCGCCCCTGGTGCTGCAGCGTCTTTGATATAGATCAAGGGCAGTGCACGTTGCACACAAAT
>Ga0156226_1330_pt1 | contig 16333 bp, 16 predicted proteins | sample RifCSPlowO2_12_FD_107874 | JGI IMG/M metagenome (GOLD analysis project Ga0156226, IMG submission 107874) | Betaproteobacteria bacterium RIFCSPLOWO2_12_FULL_62_13
TAACCCCGACCTGAAGCAGTTCAAGGCGATCCTGGCAGCAGAGATCATCAAGGCACTGGATCGCGAGCACCTCTCCGTGCGGAAAGCTCACGCCCGAACTGGCATCGCGGCAGCGGATTTTTCACGTATCCGTAATGCAGACCTGGGCCGCTTCACGGTTGACCGTCTGATGTCGATCATTAATCGGCTGGGTTCGCGTGTCGAGGTGGCGGTGAAGGTGAGGCGATCAACCGCCACCCATCATGCCCCGATGCTCTGAAATACCTCTCGGTCCCGAGGTGCGAAGCGCCGCCTGCGCCGGTTGTGGGTTCTTGCGCAATGCGCCCACATACGCGATGCCGAACGACGCCACCAGAAACGTGTAACCATCGGGCGCGGCCCGCAGCGCCGTCTCGATCGCCGGCACGCCGCCGCCACCGCCGCGATTGCCCACCACCACGGGCTGCTGCCACAGGGCGGAGAGCCCCTGCGTCACGATGCGGCCGAGGACGTCGGATCCACCGCCGGGCGCCGCACCCACGACCGCGCGTATGGGTTTCACCGGATAGCCCTGGGCGAACGCGTGCAGCGCGGTGAAACCGAGGAGGAGAGTTAGAACCCATCGCAGAACGACATTCGCTGCTACATTACCCCGACCGTCGTCGGCGTGCGCGGGGGCAAGAGAGCCCATTTCAATTCCGGAATTTCGCATAGCGCTGGTTCCCAATCCTCATTGATGTCAGCCGCCCACTTGACCGTTCCGTCCGAGATCAAACAGGCCAGGCTCGATTCATTTGTTCCGAGGTGAATCGGGTGGCCCGTTTGATTGCATGGTTACGCTTTCCTGCGTGCCGTTCTTGAAATGTGAACCCGGTCGTGAGTTCTCCGTCAGCTCCTATTCCGGCAGAAGGCGAAGAGCGGGCCGCGCGCAAGTCGGGCCGGCCTCCAGCTCGGCTTGGGTACATCGACGCGGCTTGTCGAGGTGTATGGGATATAGGGGAGTCCCGAGTCCAAACTCAACCACGTAGTACCCCGGCAAGAGGCTTGTCTTGAGTTTACCCACCTCTTTCTGGACCAAATGACCAGCGTCATCTCCAAGCCAAATCTCCGTGTCCGCTGACGCGGCCACGATTTCCAGCTTGTAGTATCGGGGTTTGGTCCTTCGAGCCGCCATCATTGTCTCGCTCCCGTGGCTCACGCCCGAACGTGCCGTCAACCCGCACGCCGAAAAACAGCCAATCTGGTGCACGAGTGCGCCTGGCGTTGCCGCAACTCCTCGACTTCGTGTTCCCAGTTCATGCCGCTCCTCCTCGACTATCCGCGCGCACGATCAATGCGTCGACCACCCGTGCACCTGCCCCGCGCTCCAGAACGATGAGGGGATTGATATCGAGCTCGGCGATTTCGCCGCGGAAATCGTGAGCGAACCACGACAGGCGCACGATGAGGTCGACGAGCCCCTCGCGGTCACGCGGCGCCATGCCGCGCGCGCCGTCGAGCAGCTTCACGCCCCGCAGTTCGTTCAGCATGTCCGCCGCTTGGTGCGGCGTCACCGGCGCAGCGCGATAGGCGATATCCTTGAGCATCTCGACGTGTATTCCGCCCAGTCCCACCGCGACGATCGGCCCGAAGACGGGATCGTTTACGATGCCCAGCATCATCTCGACGCCTCGCGGCGCCATCTCCTGCACGAGCACGCCGTTCAAACGCGCGTGTAGGGCGTAGCGGCGCGCCGCGTCCAGCACTTCCGCGTACGCCGCGCGGACCGCCCCTTCGCCTTCCACGCCCAGCCGGATCGCGCCCGCCTCGGTCTTGTGCGCGATGTCGGGCGAATCGATCTTGAGCGCGACGGGAGCGCCGATCTCGCGCGCGTGGCTCACGGCTTCTTCCGCCGTCGACGCGAGCTTCTCGCGCGTCACCGGAAAACCATATCCCGCCAGCAACCGCTTCGCTTCGCGCTCGGTGAGCTTGGACGCGCCGGCGCGAAGCTTCGCGGCGGTCGCCTCGAAGTCGAGACCGACAGGCCGCTGCGGAATTGCCCAGCCTGATTCATGCGCGCGCACGTGCTCGCCATAATCGACCGCTGCGCGCACCGCCCGCATGCAGGGCGTCGCGTCGCGATAGACGGGAATACCGGCTTTGACGAAATCCCTGGGCGTAAAGCTCGGATCATCCGTACACCCGCCCACCCACAACATCGCCGCGGGCTTCTCGCATCGGGCGACGAAGTCGGCGCCGCGCTGGAGATCGGCTTTCGCGAGCGACGCGAAAATGGGTACCACCACGTCGATGCCTGGATCCGCGGCGATCGCATCGAGCGCCTGGCGATAAAGCTCCTGCCGCCCCGTGGCGAACGACGTCATGTCGGTCGGGTTCGACACCTTGCCATAACCCGGCAGCAATTGCGCGAGCGCGGCCTGCGTTTCTGCGGAATACGCCGGCCAGGACATGCCGAAGCTCGCGCCGACATCCGCCGCCTGCACGATGTTGCCGCCGGTCGGCGCCACCGCAGCCGCGCCGCGGCCCTTGGGCCAGCGGCGCTTCCGGAGCAGCACGGCCGTCTCGTAAAGCTCATTGCACTCGTGCACCCGGATGAGACCGTACTGCCGGAACATGGCGTCGTAGATGTCGTCGTCGCCCGCGACTACGCCCGTATGGGAGGCCGCCGCACGGCTCCCGGCTTCAGTGCGTCCAAACTTGAGCACCACGATCGGTTTTTCGCGTTCTACGGACTCGCGCGCGATCGCCTTGAGCTTCTCGCCGTCCTTGATGCTCTCGATCGCCATCAGCACGATGTCGGTCGAATCAGATCGCAACATGAAGCGCACGAAATCGAGCGTATCGAGATCCGCCTCGTTCCCGCAGCTCGCTTCGTAGCTGATGCCGAGCCCGATCTCCTGCGCGCGCCACATGACGTTGATCTGGCCAAGCCCGCCGCTGTGGCTGACGACGCCGACATTGCCTGCCGGCGCACGTTGTCCCAGGATCGCGGCCGTCGACGTCATCGCGAACCCATCCACGAAGTTCACGACGCCGTTGCAGTTCGGCCCCATGATGCGGATGCCGGCGCGCCGCGCGAACGCGCCAAGGCGCGCCTGGCGGTCCCGGCCTTCCTGCGTCCCGGTCTCGGAGAAGCCGGCGGTGAACACGGTGACGAATCGCACGCCCAACGCGGCGCAGTCGTCCAGCACATCGAACACGCGCTCCGTCGAGACAATGATTCCGACGTGATCGGGCGTTTCGGGAAGATCCTTGAGGCTCGGATAGCACGCGAGGCCGTGTATCTCCTTCAAGCGCGGATTGACCGGGTAGATCTTTCCGCGGAATCCGAAGCGGGTCATCTGCCGGAAGACGCGTCCACCGAATGAAGTCGGGTTATCGGTTGCGCCGACAAGCGCGGCTGAATGCGGGGCGAAGAGGCGAGTGAGATCCGTTTGGGGCTCACCCCCATCCCGACCTTCCCCCATCGAGGGGGAAGGAGTGACAGTCCCTCCCCCTTGAGGGGGGAGGGCCAGGGTGGGGGTGGGATCGTCCGACGCTGTCACTGCCGTTCTCACCTTGACGAACGAGGATCGGACTCGAGCCCGCTCGCCGTGCCCGCCATCGTCATCACGCCGTCCTGGTTTTCGCACCACACATCCACGCTCACGCGCGTTCTGCCGCCTTCAGGCTCCCTGCTCTTGATCCTGCCGCGCACCGTCAGCGTGTCTCCAGCCAGAACCGGCTTGGTGAATGCCACCGACATCCCGCCGCCCCTGACGAACCCCTCGCCCAGGAATTGCACCATCATTTGCGAGACGTACGCGGTCGACATCATCGCCTGGACGAGCGGCGCCTTGAATCCTTTCTTGCGCGCCCACTCCGGGTCGGTATGTATCGAGTCCGGCCGCACGCCGGAATAACAATCGATCTGGCGCTGCAAAATGGTCTTCGTGAGCGGCGGCAACTCTTCGCCGACCTCCACCCGTCTAGCGGTTTGTGGTTTCACGATGCACTCCTGATGCGGGGAAAATCATCTGCGTGAACTGGCCGCGCACGAGCACGGTCCCGGCTTCCTCGTCGCGCGTCTCGAACTGCGTGACCATGTAGTGCCGGCCGCGCCGCTCGTATTTGTCGATCACCTTGCCGCGGGAACGCACGCGCATGCCGGCCCGGATCGGCTCGAGAAACTCGAACTGCATCTTCGCGTGCAGCCCGGCCGGGACGATGTACTTGCTGTGCCGCATGAGCAGCGCCTGGTTGCCGAGGAGCGTCGGGTGGGCGATCTTGCCGCCAAACGGCGAATCCTCGAAATACCAGGGGTGATGATCTTCCACCGCATAGGCGAATGTATCCACGTCTTCGGGCTTCACCAGGAAGTCGTCGGACATGAACTCTTCGCCGATCGTAACCGCCTCGTATGAAAGCGTCTTGAATTCCACCATGCTCGCTGCTCCTGTTTTCCATTTGCCTTTACGTTGCGCAGGTCCGACCCGAGCCTTGCGAGGAATAAACGCCCGCGCATTCATGACTCGGCGTCATATTGGAACCTCCGCACAATCCAGGTCCAATGAAAACCTCTTTTTCTTGATCGCAACAATCCGGCACGCGCGGAATGTGCAGTTTCGTCACAACCGTACCCGAAGCAATTGGCTGCGCACTTGAGACCTGAGGATTCCGCTTTACCTGAAGGCCGGTTTTGCTTTCAACGAATCAGTGGGGTAGGCTCTGCGGGCTTGCATTACCTTCATGTTCACCATCGCCCTCGCCATTTCAACAGCGGCTGCAAAGGCCCCTATGAGGATTATCTCGTGGTAACCCGCTGCATCAAGGCCTTGCCTGACTTCGTCAAGAAAACACTGCTGATGCGGAGATCCGATGATCACGCAGTCCACGCCCTCATCCTCGATCGCTCGAATGAACTGATCCACGATGCTGCCCACGAACTCCTTTACCTCAGGACTGTTCATTCGCTCCTCTTTCCTGTATTTACGAACGAGCGCCATAGTATAGGTTGACGAACGCGATACATATCTGACACTTGTCAGCTTGTGGTTCAGGCCATAAAGCTGAGCGTTGCGTCTGATGATCAGAGCCTGGGCGTCCGTTGTTGTCAGGACGGAAAATCTCTCGCCCAGAAGAGAAGCGAAGTGGAGCGCCGAGTGAACGGGGTAAGCGATGGGCAGCTTGGAGACCGTCCGCGCGGCCAGGAATCCCGGCTCTATCCCGGCCTGCGTGATAATCGCATCATACTTGCCCATCTCACAAACGGCCTTGACCCGCTTGACGACGCCCGCCGCTATATTCGTCACGACAGCCTCGTCACGGGTCTCCTCTCCATGGTCCGTGGGTTCTCCCTCGTCGATATCAATCTCGACTCCGTCGAGTTGTCCATGCGCTTTCAAATTGGAGATAAGTTCACGCATCATGAAGTGCCCTTCTGTTGGGCTGTAGTTAACTCCTGCTCTCCGGTATGGCGGGATGTCTATGATTCTCAAAGGTAGCCTCCCATTGTCAGTTGTCGGCTCGTGAAAAAACTGTAGATAGCGATATACTTGGTAATATCAAGCGCCCGATGAAAAACGCCAAGGATGTCGACGTTGCCATCATACTTGAGCAAGCAGGTAATTCGGAAGAAAAATGGGGCCGGGTTCACATTTCAGGCGTTCACTCGCCCGGCAAGCTAGCGTGCGTTGGTGGTATTGATGGTCTGCCTCTATTGGGTGGACGCGCCGCGCATTCCAAAGTCTTCTCAATACGATCCTTGAAGCGTGCACTACCGAGAGGCCAGCCGCGATTCACCGCAGCACGAGTCTTCTTTTGAGAAAGTAGGCGAGAACTCGGTACTAACTCGGTACTTTTGAGCTTGGTAATTCAATCGGTTTAAACTTACAATTCCCTGTGGCTCGCCGCAGGGAAGGCTGCTAGGCGCGCGGAACAACTTCATTTTCAAGACGGCGGGCGATCGGCCGAGGATCACTGGTTATGTCTTCGGCTTTGCCGGCCGCTGCTGGCTTTCATCGGCAATCACAAGGGCTACTGAGGGAAGGACGGGGAGAGCATGAAGCTGATCTACGAGGTGAAGGACAAAGTCGCCTATATCACGATCAACCGGCCCGAGGCCATGAACGCGATGGACCCGGAGGTCTACGAGGGGATCTCGCGAGCATGGGTCGATGTGCGAGACAACCCGGATGTGTGGGTGGCCATCGTCACCGGGGCCGGGCAGAAGGCCTTCACGGCGGGAGCGGATCTCAAGTCGATGAGCAAACGCGTGCCGCCGGAGAAAGCGGATTTCTGGCTGACCCAGAAGGACATGCTGCTGAACCGCGGCCTGGAGGTCTGGAAGCCGGTGATCGCCGCGGTCAACGGATACTGTCTTGCCGGTGGGATGACACTCCTGTTCGGAACAGATATCCGGATCGCGGCGGAGCACGCGGTCTTCGAGATCTCGGAAGTGAAGCGAGGAATTCTGCCGGGCAACGGAGGCACCCAGCGGGCGTTGCGGCAGCTTCCCTATGCGGTCGCCATGGAACTGCTGCTCTTGGGCCGGCGATTGACGGCCCAGGAGGCCTTGAGCTACGGGCTGATCAACAAGGTCGTCCCCATGGCGGAGTTGATGCCCTCGGCTGAGCAGTGCGCCCGGCAGCTCTGCGAAAACGGCCCGCTGGCCTTGCGCGCGATCAAGGAACTGGCCATCCGCAGCCAGAGCCTTCCCTTGGAGCAGGGGATCCGTCTTGAGCAATCCGTCCAGGAGTTCCTGCGCACGACCGAAGACGCGAAGGAAGGCCCCCGGGCCTTCGCCGAGAAACGCAAGCCGACATACAAGGCGCGGTGACAGGAAAGGACCAGGAGTTTGTCGGACTTCGATCCGACAAACTCCTGAAGGCAAAACCGGCCTTCTTTAACAAGAGGATAAACAACGTGGAAAATTCGAATCTGCTCCCGCTGGAGTCGCTGAAGATAACGACCCAGTGCTCATTTGGCTGGACTTCATGGCATTTGTCAGGCGGTTTTGCCCTTAGCAGCCTGTCGAAACCCTTGAGTCCGACAGGCTGCTAGACCGATGAAACCGTATCGCTCCACGCTATTCGTTCCTGGCAACCGGGCAGCTTGGATGGAGAAGGCGGTCACCTACGGGGCGGACTGTCTGATCCTGGATCTCGAGGACTCGGTCCCGGACCAGGAGAAAGTCGCTGCCCGTCCCTTGGTGAAGGCCGCGATTGTTTCGCTCAAGGCCCGGGGGCAGGCCGTCAACGTCCGCGTCAATCCCTTCGCCACGGGATTGACCTTGGACGACCTCGAGGGGATCCTGTGCCCCGAGCTGGACGGGGTCGCGCTGCCGAAAGTGGAGACAGTGGCCGACATGAGAGAGCTGGACGCGCTCTTGACCCATCTGGAGAAGCGCATGGGGATCTCCCCCGGGACGATCGAGACCCCGCTGGGATGCGAGACGGCTGCGGCGATGCGCAACATCTACGAGATCGCCACTTCCTGCCCGCGGGTGAAGCGGGTGAGCTTGTCGGCCGGGCCCGGAGGAGACGCCGCGCGGGCCATCGGCTACATCTGGTCCAAGGAAGGCATGGAGACGCTCTATCTCCGCTCCAGGACCGTGCTGGACTGCCGGGCGGCGGGCATCCGGTACCCGACCGTCAGCTCGTGGTGGAACATCAAGGACCTGGAGGGACTGGAGAAGGATGCCCGCTGGAATCGGCAGCTCGGGTTCCGAGGGCAGACGGTCATGCATCCCTCCCACGTTCCCATCGTCAATCGCGTCTTCACGCCGTCCGCGGAAGAGATCGCCTACTACGAAGGACTGATTCAGGCCATGGAGGAGGCTCGGAAGCGGGGAATCGCCGCAGTGACCTACAAGGGCGACATGGTGGACGAGGCCATGGCGAAGACGGCCCACGAGATGCTCGCGCTGGCCCGCTCAGCGTGAGGAATCTGTCGGGCTTTGAGCCGACAGATTCCTGCACCCATTTGATGAGGTCAAGCTTGCCCCGGACCCGATCCGGGGTCCGACAGGCTGCTAGCGTCCGCGAAATACCGGCGCGCGTTTCTCCATGAACGCCCTGACACCCTCTTTCGCGTCCTCGGTTTCCCTGTTGACGGTTTGAACGAACGTTTCGAATTCGAGAGCGGCTCGAAGGTCAACGTCCTGGTTGTGATAGATCGCGCGCTTGGCGCCCTGGATCGCCACGGGCGGGCCGTCTGCGATCTTGCGGGCGAGCTTGTAGGACTCGGGTAGCAGCTCTTCGGGGGTGACCACGGCGCTGACGATTCCGAGCTTGAGCGCCTCGGCCGCATCGATGGTGTCCCCGGTAAAGATGAGCTCACAGGCCTTCGCGATGCCTACGATGCGAGGCAGGAAATAGGTCCCGCCCCAGTCGGGGGGAAGCCCGCGCTTGACGAAGATCTGAGAAAACTTCGCTGCGCTGGATGCGATACGCATGTCACAGGCGAGCGCGAGGTTCATTCCAGCACCCACAGCCGCGCCGTTAACTGCTGCGATGATGGGCTTCGGACAGTCGCGCATGGCAAGAATGACGCGGTCACGGATCTGTGCGAACTGGGCGCTCGGAGGCGGCGCCTCACCGCTCTGGTGACGCTCGCTCATGGATTTGACGTCCCCGCCGGAGCAAAAGCCGCGTCCGGCGCCCGTGATCACCAGCACGCGAACGTTCGGGTCGGCCGCACACTTGCTAACGGCATCGTAGATCTCCTCGCGCATCGTGTCGCCCAGGGCGTTCAGCCGCTCGGGGCGATTGAGGGTGAGGGTCGCGATACAGTCCCGCACGTTGTAGAGCAAGTATTTGTAGGACATTCGTTGTTCCTTTTCTTCGCCTGATATTCCATGGTCATCAACAGGCCCGCGCCACCACACTCATCCCGCCGTAGCGCAGGATACGAGATTCTGTCGCAGCCGCCCACAGCCGGCGCAGCTTTTGGTCCGTCACACCACGAAGCACCTCGAATTTCTCGACGATCCGTGCGTCGCCATCGCGCATGTCTGCATGCCAAGTGATACCACGCTACCTGTAAACCGTGCAAGCTTTGCCTTGACACGGGGGATAAAGCATCGGATAGAGTATCGTCCTGTTCGTGGCATCATGGTGATGGCTACCTGAGCAGTTACAGAACGGATTTATGGAAGTGCCCTTATGATTGACCCGAAGGAGCCGCGCCGTCCTCTTGAAGGGGTAAGAGCGGTCACGATGACCATTTTTCAGGCGGGCCCGATCTGCTTTGCCTGGATGGCTGACTTTGGGGCCGAGGTCATCAAGATCGAGCCTCCGGGCACCGGTGAACGGGGGCGGCAACTATATCAGAGGCCTGATTTTCCTGTTTCCAGCTTTTTTGAAACGCATAACCGCGGCGTAAAAGGCATAACACTCAACATTCAGACAAAAAAGGGCATCGAAATACTATACGAGCTGGTGAAAGACGCTGATATCTTCGCTCAGAACTTTCGCCCCGGTGTCGCCGAAAGACACGGATTTGCCTATGAGGATTTGATCAAGGTGAATCCGCGGATCGTGTACCTGACCACGTCGGCTTATGGGCCTGACGGGCCCGATGCCAGTTTGCCCGGGACCGACGGCCTTGCACAGGCAATGGGGGGGATTGTCAGCGCTTATGCTGAAGATGGAAGGCAGATGTTTCCTTCAGAGGTATCGGTGGCCGACCAGACCGGCGGCCTAATCAATTTCGGGGCGGTCATGGTCGGCCTTTACCACGCCCGGATGACGGGAGAGGGACAGAAGATCGAGACATCTCTCCTGGGTGGCCAGATCTTCCTGATGGGACATTTCATGACACGGTATCTGTTGCACGGTGAGAAGCCTCGACGGGAACGGGTGCGAATCTTGCCGGAACCAAATTTGACCGGCAGCTTTAATGACAGCCGAGGCAAACCGTTCCTGTTCCAGGGAGTACTGGTTAAGGACTGGCAGCCGGTAATGACGGCGCTTGGCTGCTGGGAATCGCTGAGCGCGTCCGGCTTGACCCGCCTGGACGCGATCGCCAAGTCCAAGGAGAAGGAAAAGCTGATGATTGATATCCTGGATAAGGTTTTCGCCACGAATACCCGTGAGCACTGGCTGAGAATTCTCCGTGATGCCGACGTGGTGAGCGGCCCCATCAATGATTTCTCTGAAGCTGCCAGTGATCCCAACGTGATTGCCAATAAGAATATTATTGATGTTGACCATCCTCGGGCGGGGAAAATAAGAGTGAACGGCTTCCCCTGGAAGTTTTCGAAGACGCCGGCGAGGGCGGGTGTCGCTCCGGAACTCGGGGAGCATACCGAGGAGATCATGACCCGGCTTGGCTATACTAGAACCCAGATCCAGCAACTCAGGGACGAGAAGGTAATCTAAAAGTCTTGGTAACGGTTCAGCCTAGCCGGACAACACAGGCTGAGGCGCACGAATCGGCTCGCCCTTGCGTTCGCGCGCCAGCGAACTGGCGTGGCGGAGAGATAAGGAGGCGCTGATATGAGATCGACAACTCTGCATTGCGCGCATATCGTTTCATTGGTTGCGAGTGTGACGCTTTTTGTCACGCTATCTGTTTTCGCCCAGACTTATCCCACAAAGCCGGTGCGCGTTATCGTGCCGTTCGCGGCCGGCGGCGGCACCGACGTCCTTGCACGCCGGGTTTCGCAGAAATTCACGGAGCTGCTGGGGAGACAATTCGTGGTCGACAATCGCGGCGGAGCGGGCGGATTGATCGGCATAGAACTGGCCCTCAAATCCGAGCCGGATGGCTATACCATCCTGATCACTTCGGGCAGCTTTCCGGCGAGCGCTGCGTTCTACAAGCCGGCATCGGATCCGGTCAACAATATCACCGCGATCGCGGAAGTCTGTATGACGCCGTACCTGCTGGTCGCGCATCTTTCGCTGCCACCCAGCACCAAGCAGCTGATCGCGCTTGCCAGAACGAAGCCTGGAGAGCTGATCTACGCCACACCCGGCGTGGGCACCATTTCCCACCTGGTGACGGAACACATGCTGAGCACGGCCAAGATCAAGATGCGCCACGTCCCGTACCGGGGCGCCGCGTTACTCCTGAACGATCTGTTCTCCGGGCAGACCCAGGTGTACATTGGCGGCCTGTCGTCGCTCATAAGGCATGTACAGGCTGGCAAGCTGCGCGCGCTCGCGGTGAGCACCGCCAGGCGCTGGCCCACATTGCCCGATGTGGCGACGATTGGGGAAACGCTGCCTGGCTACGAAGTCGAATCGTGGTTTGGCGTGATGGCCCCGAAAGGCACGCCGCGTCCGATCATCAAGAGGCTCAACAGCGCGGTCAACAAGCTCCTGCAGGATTCCAACTTAAGGAAAAACTTGGAGGCGACGGGCATGGCGCCGACCGGTGGCACCCCGGAAAAATTCGACCGGCGCATCCGCAGCGACTATGAGCGCTGGGTTAAGGTTGTTCAGGAGGCGGGGATAAAAGCGGGGGAGTAACTCGCGGCCAAGCGCTCGGGCTGACATTGTATTACGTTCTCATAGCCCCGAATCAACGGGTTGCGCGCGCTGGTCCGACCCCGTTCGTCCACGGATTCTCCCTGAACGGACATGTGCCGCCGCTGACAGCGCGGGACTGATCAGAACCCGTATCTGCCCGGCGATGAGATCGGTCAAGGGGCGAATAAATCGAGCCTGGCCCCAATAATGCGCGGTTTGCAATCGCTGTTTACAGTCGCCGGACGCTTACGCTAAGCGCTAATAGTCTTCAGCACTTCTGCGGCGACATTGCGCGCTTTCCGCTCAGAATCGTCATTTGACTCGAGCGCCGGCGCATCCTGCTTGTAGATAACTATCATCGGATCCTGTGCTCCGAGAGTTTGACTCTGGACCCTCGCAAGGTTAGCAAAGGGTTCATGCACAAGAACGACGGCTGGTATGCCCTGCTTCCAAGCTGCAAGAGCGTCGCGCACGGCGGCGCCGGTACAGGATCCTCATGCTCCAACGCCGATAACCAAGTAGTCCACCTGTGACGTCAGCTCGCTGTAATCGTCCTTCTCGAGTGGCATCCATGTATTCTTCTTGTACGCACGCTGCACCGCCGATGGCTTACCAAGTGTCTCAAGCGCCTGCTCTAGCCGGGGCCAGAAATTGCGCGTCGTCTGGTACTGGTTCCAAATGAACCCCACTCTCCGACCAATCGCGGTATCCAATCGTCTGCTCTTGGCGTGCGTCTCCACCCGAGGATAGCCAATAGGACTTATGAGTTCGATCATGTTGACCTCCGTCTCAATTCGGAAAGTTTACTTTCTTCGCCAGCAATGGCTTCCCGGCGGAACTCCGGCTCGAAATTGCGGCACATTGCCCCATCTGCGGTGAAACCCCGCCGCCGACGCAAACGAACACTTCATCGTGCAGCACGGGCGCAACCAGCGTTTGCCGCTCGCTTGGTGTCTTCAAGTACAGGTCGGCGACGGGGACCGCTTCTCCTTGCTTACGATCGTTCTGCCAATCATAGGAATACTTATATGCCCGCTCAGCAATGGCGTGCCGCACCTTATCTCTGGAATACCCCGCGTCAGCGAACGCCCGCGCCAGGGAGGGATTAATTACGAACAGGAACGCGCGCTTGCCCCCGCTGCTCGTTATACCGGCCTTGCCGATGCCGCGAGCAAGAAGGGTGATGCATTCGTTTAACCCAACCGAATTTATTGGAGCGGCGATCTGCGAGTGCTCGCCTGCCTTCATGACCGTGACCGCGCTGTCGGATACATCGAACCCGAAATCGACATGCATTGGCTCCCAGGGCGTTAGCTCCCGCTCCTCACCAACGCAGTAACTCCACGACGCGGGGTTACCCATCGTACCTTTGATCAGCTTGCCGGGATGAGCCTGCCCAATATTCCACAATATCAGCCGAATCGCGCGCCCAATCGTAGCGTTCGCACGCCCGCCGTTGGGGCCAAATATCCATTCACGAGTATGAAACTCAAGTCTGTCTACCGCCGGGCCGGTGACTATCGTGCAAAGCGATCCAGAGCCGGTGGACTGGGTTGTCGTAATGAGTAGCTGCGGATCGACGATACATTCGATCGCAGCGAGCACGACTGGAAGGTATTCGGGCAAACAACCAGCCATCACGCAATTGGCAGCGATGTTTTCAATCGTGGCCTCACCGTCTCCCGGGAAAACGCTCCCGATCACCTCGCCGGGATCACGACCGATATAATCGATCATGCGTTGGACAGCCTCACGGGTCGGCGGGAACACCGGAAGGCCATCCGTCCAACCCTGCTCGTATACGAATCTGGAGAATTCATCGAGAGACGTGATCTCGAAACGCTTAGCTCTTGTCGTCATCTGCATAAGTTGTCCTGTACCCGTTTACCATTTGCTCTACTTGATTTTGCGTAGCCCGGACTTCTCGATTAACCGGCTCCATCGGTCGTGCTCAGCCTTCAGATGGATAGCGAACTCTTGGGGAGTGCTGGGGCTCGCCTCGGCCCCGTCGGCGGCAAGATGCCTGCTTAATTCGGGGTCCTCTATTACGCTGACAATCGACTTGTTGAGCTTGTTCACAATTGCAGTCGGCGTCTGCGCCGGAGCCAGCACGCCGTACCATTGTGTTACAGCGTAACCGGCTAAACCGGCTTCTGCTACCGTTGGAAGCGTCGGCGCCGAACTTACCCGCTTTACGCTGGAAACCGCCAGCGCTCGGAGCCTGTTGGCCCTTACGTGAGGCTGGGCAGAAACCATCGTTAGGAACCCGGCGTGTATGCGACCGGCGATAAGGTCAGGATAGGCAGCGCCTGAGCCCTTGTAGGGTACGTGGACAATGTCAATTTGCGCTTGTTCCTTGAACAGTTCCTCCGCCAAATGTGTCAGGCTCCCACTGCCCGCAGAACTGAAGCTGAGCTTGCCGGGATGAGACTTCGCGTAAGAAATCAACTCGACCACTGACTTCACTGGAAGAGAAGTGGTGACAGCAAGCATATAGGGCTGCGTCACCAACTGCCCAATGGGAGAATAATCTCGGCGCACGTCATAAGAGGCCCCGTACAGAATGGGACGTATCACGTTGCTCGAGCTGATCATAAGAAGAGTATAACCATCTGGATTGGCCTGCTTCGCCAATTCCGCGCCAATCCCGCCCCCCGCCCCCGGACGGTTATCGACAATGATGTTTGCGCCAAGCGCACTGGAAAGCTTCGGTGCCATTGCTCGAGCAACGGTATCTTGCCCCCCGCCAGTGGCAACCCCAAGGATAAAACGTATTGGGCGCTCGGGAAAATTCTGTGCTGCGCCGGCAAGAGGCAGCGTACTTAGTACAACTGCCATAAGAACCCTATTCGCATTCGATGTCATTTCTCATCCTCCTCGCATGTTGTCTGCCACGCTCCAGATGCTTGCCCACTCCGGAGCGGCTACTGCATTGGTCAGCCTGTGTGACAATCTTGTCCACTAATTGCAGCAGCTTCGCTTCCGATGTAGAGAGGGCGTTCAACTGGTCTTTAACTGCCTTCTCGTGCTTCCGATGCTCCCTGGATCGATTCTTGATCATCTGCCGCACGCGAGTTGGCGACGTTCCCCCATACCCATCTCTAGCGCGCACAAACTCGACGGGATCGAGCGCCTTTCTGATCGCTTTGTCGCTCATACCCGCTCCCCCACCGGTAATATCTCGTGCAGCTTCATCCAAGAGTTTTTTATCCACCTCCCGGTATCCAAGCTTGCGTTCCGAGGCAATGTTCACCAACCGTCCCATAATGTGATGCGCAGTTCTAAATGAATAACCACGCTCCACCAAGGAATCCGCCAGGGCAACTGCCGTCGTAAATCCGTCGCCTGCTCTCTCTAGCATTCGCTCCCGATTAACAATGAGTGTCTTAATGAGCGGCGTTATTAGGCTGACCATATCTGCGGTTCGATTGACCGTATTGTCTGCAATTCTAGGCCCCGTGAGTTTGATGTCGAACGCGGTGCCACCGGTATCACCTTTGAGTATTTCCAATGATGCGGCGAATGCGCCGCTTATCTCCCCTGTTCTGCCTCTGATCATTTCCAGTGAATAGGGATTCTTCTTTTGCGGCATTATGCTACTGCTTGCAGCAAATGCCCCATCCAGCTCGACTAGCCCAAATTCGTAGCTACACCATATATACAGATCTGTTGCCACCCGGACTATGTTACTCATGAGAATTGCACTGGCCGCGAGCACCTCGGGAAACCAGTCATAGTTGTGCGCGGCATCTTTCGCGTTCTCCATGACCGAGGAAAACCCCAACAATTCGGCAACTCGATCGCGATTTAACGGCCATGAGGTACCGGCGGACGCGGCGGCTCCGAGCGGGGACATATTTGTACACTTATACGCATTAAGCAGGCGCTGTAGATCGCGCCCCAGAACATCGTGAAACGCGAGCAAATAATGGCCAAACGTCGCCACCTGCGCTGGCTGTAGGTGCGTATAAGCAGGCATCACCGCATCAGCCGTGTCGCTCGCTCGAGAAAGGAGCACCTCTTGCAGTTTCAGAACCAGTGGAATCAGTCTCGAAAGATTCTTGCGCGCCTTAAGTCGCATAAGCGCCGCAATCAGGTCTATCCGACTGCGGCCTATATGCATCTTTCCCCCGAAGTCGGCTCCTGCATGCTCTATCACGTAGGCTTCGATGTTGAAAAACAGGTCTCCCTTGACGGGATCAAAAGGAAATTTCCCACGTAGTCTTTGAAGTTTTTTCAGGGCAAACAGGATTCTTGCCGCCTCTCTTTTCACGATAATCTTTTGCTCGTATAGCATTATGGTGTGGGCCATATTGCAAAGGATCATCGCTCGAACATTTTCCTCATCGATATCCGCATATGGTGTCCAGACATATTCAAGCATCTCCCGCGACTGTGCCTTTCCAAGCCGCGCTTTTGAAACTGCGGCGAAGCCCGCTTCCCCTCCTCTCTGTTTACCCGCCCCTTTTGCTTTTTGCATCGATTGACTACTCCCAATTAGAGTTACGGGCGAGAAATCCATCCTCGACCCCGGCCGCCTCGAACGCGGCCGTAATTGCTCCCTCTATACAGCTACGGCAGCTACGGGTCGGACCACGCTACGTCTCTGCGCCCACAAGGTTTTCTTCCCAAAGAACAGTGTTATTCGGCCTTAACGCGCTACCTTCTCTGCCAAAGTCACGTGCGTAGGCATCCATCGGTTCGCGTAGTGTGTAAAAGCGTTGGCCCCGCGCGAACTTGGGCAGAAACGTCCTCTGGTGGCAGCGGTGGGTGATGTGCCACACGTGATCGGGCAGAAAATGGCGGTTGGCGGGGGGGCATGGCTTCTCTCCCTTGGAGGGTGCATCTTGCCCCCGATAACTCGCGGCCAAGCGCTGGGGCTGACCTTATATTACGTT
>Ga0156226_1006_pt1 | contig 16284 bp, 16 predicted proteins | sample RifCSPlowO2_12_FD_107874 | JGI IMG/M metagenome (GOLD analysis project Ga0156226, IMG submission 107874) | Betaproteobacteria bacterium RIFCSPLOWO2_12_FULL_62_13
GCCCGGCCTTTTCCGATTCCTCGATCCCTTTCTGCGCGAGCTGCCATTGCTCGTTGCGCGTATAGCTGTCGGTGGTGGTGGGAACGACGTCGGCGTGGCCTTCCTTGTCGAGCGCCACCATGAGGTCGCGATGCATCTCGAACGGGCCGAAGCCGCCGCGCGGCTGGGTGAGACAGCGACGCTCAGCGACCGCCTTGCGCATCACCCACGCGAGCTGCTTGTGCTTCGGCAGCGCCTTGTGCAGCTCGACTGCGGCATCGAAATCGACCTCCGCGCCGGTCGGCCAGCGAGCGAGGTTTTCGCGGCGCATGGCGTGAAACGCGTCGTCCGGAATGCGGTTTTCGGAAAGCGGAAGACGCGCGGCTTCACGCGATGCGGGTGCGTTCATCGGATGCCTCTTGGTCAATGGGCTCGAGATTCGCGAGCGCCAGCTCGAACGCGGCTTCGGGCTCCACCATGCTGAGCAGGCCGCAAGCGTAGAGCAGATACTCGCGGTCAAGCAAGAGCCGCGGCGCTTTGGGCTTGAGCGAGCGCGGCGCGTCGGGATTGAAAAGCGCCATTTCCAACACCGAACGTGGATTGCGGCTCGCCACCACTGGGCCGCCAGTGCCGATCACCACGGCGATATCGGTCAGGTCTTTGCCGTGCTGTACCGTGACCGGTCCCATTACGGTGTAAACCGTCTCCACCGTGCCGCAATGACGACTTACCGCGATTCGAACCGCGGCGCGCGCGAGAGCCCGGTCGAGTGCGATTTCCTCCACGCCCTGCGGCAAGCGCTCGATGTCCCGCACGATTTGCGCGAGCAATGTCTCGACGCGCGCGGGGTCGAGGCTTGCGTCCGCGGAAATGTGGCCAAGGCCGGCGGCCTCGACAATGGTCGCGGCATTTTGCCTCATGCCGAGATCGCCTTCGACGGTGCGCTTGACGCGCGGCTCGGGCAGCCCTTGAGGAATTACCCCCTGCGTCGAGGGTTCGCCGCTCGCGATGGAATGCACATCAGTGGTGGCGCCGCCGGGATCGACCACCAGGAGAGGCCCCAAGCCATCGTGACCTCCTGCGCCGTCGGCAACAAGCCGTGCGCCCTCCAGCACCGCGGCGGGCGTGGGCATCAGCACTTGATCGAATGCGGCCCGGGCGCGGTCGATGCCCTTGGCGTGTACGATGCGCTCGATGAAAACCTGGCGGATCGCGGAACGCGCCGGCTCAATGTTGAGCACGTTGAATTCCGGCATCACGTTTTCGGCGACGGTGACGGTCTTGCCGGCGAGAAGCAGAAGTGCGTCATCAGTGGCGTCGTGGTTGCCGGCGTAAACGATAGGGCAGCCGAGTGGGCTTTTGCCGAGTGCGGCAGCGTTGTGCAGCACGACTTCGCTGTTACCGCCGTCGGTGCCGCCAGCGAGCAACAGAATGTCGGGCGCAAGGTCGATAATGCTCGCAACGTCGGCTGTGGTGAGACGATAGGCATACGTTCCGACGAGTCTGGCGCCGGCGCCGAGCGCGGCGCGACGGGCCGCTTCAGCCGTCAACTCACGCACCAGACCGACTGTGACCATGCGCAAGCCCCCGGCGGCACTGCTCGAGGCGAGGCGGTACTTGAACTTGGGCAGCCCGCCAAGGCGCTTTTCCAGATCGGTGAGCGCGGCCTTCATGCCGATCATGATGTCGGTGGTTACCGTCGAAGGGCCCTGGCCCGAACCGAGGATGCGGCGGCGGTCGAGGTCCACCGCGCGCAGCTTGGTGAAAGTGCTGCCGAAATCGATGAGAAGTGCTGTGCTCATGGCGCAGAACGTCCACCGCGAAGACGCAAAGACGCAAAGGAAACGCAAAGAAATTCAATGATCAAAATAAAACGGAATGCCCAGTGTCCGTTGGATGTCCTTCTGCTCGCCTCGACGAGCCATGAACAGCCCGAGTGCATTTTGTTAGGGTTACTTTGCGAAAACTTTGCGTCTTTGCGGCTTTGCGGTGAAGCACTTAGACCTCGGCGCGGGAGAGGCCGTGCTCGCGCGCCGCGAAATCGTGCTCCAGCCATTCGAGTACGGTTTCGATGCGCAGGCCGGGCGGCGCGGCGCGGTCGAAACCCATTTCGAGATACGTTTTCTCGGTTTCCGTCCACGACCGCTTGCCGACGACGAGATTGCCGCCGACGTAGAGCAGGATGTTTCCCAGACCGGCCTCGATGCAAAGGTCGCGAAACCCGCGGCAGTCGAGCTCGCCCTGCCCGTAGAGGGAGGACACGAGAATGGCATCGGCGTTGGTTTCGACCGCAGCCTTGATGAAATCAGTTGCGGGCGTCAAGGCGCCGAGCGCCACCACCTTGTAGCCGGCTTTTTCCAGAGCCATCGAAAGAATGCGGTTACCGACAATATGCGTGTCGGAGCCGATGACGCCCGTGACCAGGGTTTTTTGCTTACGACCCATGCGCACACGTCCAATGCGAATGTTACACACCAGAAAAATTAGCCGCCGATGGACGCCGATTAACGCCGATCATAAACCCCAAAAATCTTTCACCGCCAAGCATGCCCCGGACTTGATCCGGGGGACGCCAAGAACGCCAAGGAAAGACAAAATCAAACCAGAACCCAGAATATGGCTTGCTTTATTTTCTTTGCGTGCTTCGCGTATCCTTTGCGTCCATCTGCGTTCATCGGCGGTTCAATGCTTTTCAAAGAGTTCCTAGACGAAGTTCACTTCTTCAGCGCATATTTGCGCATCGTTTCGAGCTCCCGCTTCATGAAAGCGAGGGCGCCGGCAGCCGGGATGAAACTCTTCTCATCAGCATACTGCTCCCTGAGATAGGCTTTGTAATCATCGGCCGCGGCGACCTTGGCGAGCGCATCCGAGATTACCTTGACGCGCTGCGGGCTGGTGCCGGCCTTCATGACGACCGCGCGGAACTGGTTGATAATGATGTCGTGACCCAGCTCCTTTCCCGCCGGCACGTCCTTGTAAAGCGGGAAGCGCGATTGCGAAAAGACGATCACCGGACGCATCTGCTTGCCCTCGAGAAAGCTCTTCACGTCGCCCAACTGCTCGTAGAGGATATCGGCGTGGCCGCCCAGGATCGCGGTGTAGCGCTCCGCGGGCTTGGCGAACGGCACCGAGACCAGCTTGTAGCCTTTCTTGACGAAATACTGGACCGTCAGATCATCTGGGCTGCCAAAGCCGGTGATTCCGATCTTGAGCTGCCGGGTTTTCGCTTCGCGTTCCACGTCGGCCCACGTCTTGAGCGGACCGTTTTCGGCGGTGAAAAACGCCGAGGGCTGCCGGATCATGATCGCCGCCGGTACGATGTCATCGAGCTTCCACTTGGTTCCCGCGTCGGTAAGGAGTGCATAGGTATCGCCGGTCATGACCGAGATCGAATAACCGTCAGCCTGCGCGGTGATCATCTTGTTGAGTCCGGTCTGGGCGGTCGCGCCGGGTACGTTGATTACCGGCAGCGAGACCTTGAGCACCTTTTCCATGAGTTGCGCCGACTTGCGCGCGACCTGATCGGCGCCGCCGCCCGGGCCCCACGGTACGATGAACTCGATGGGGCGCGTCGGATACTTGTCCTGCGCTGCGGTCGGGCTCGATGCGAGCGCCAGTAACACTAATGTTGCGCACTTCATTGGTTGGATGCTAAGCATGATGGCCTCCTTTGCAGGTGGAACGTCGTTGAATTTCCCGTTGCCTTGTTATGGCTCAAATCTTCAGCAGTAACTTGCCCTTGGTGTTGCGGCCTTCCAGATAGCGGTGTGCCGCAGCCGCTTCAGCCAGCGGGAACTCACGGTCGATCGCCACGCTGAGCTTGCCCGCACCGCAGGCCGCGAAAAGATCGGCGGCACGCCCGCGCAATTCCTCGGCGCTTGCAACGTAGTCGGCGAGGTGTGGCCGCGTGAAAAATACGGAGCCCGCCTCCGCAAGTTCGAGCGGTTCGACCGACTGCACCAGGCCCGATGCGCCGCCGTAGTTCACGCACAGCCCGCGTTTTTTGAGGCTTGTGATGCTGCGCGAAATCGTGTCCTTGCCGACCGCATCGTAGACGACATCGACACCCTTGCCGCCGGTGAGCTTCATCACTTCCTCGCGGAAATCGGTTTCGCGGTAGAGGATCACGTGGTCGGCGCCGCGTTGCTTCACGATCTCGGCTTTGTCCTTGCTCCCCACGGTGGTGATGACGGTGGCGCCGCGCAGCTTGGCGAACTGGATCAGAAGCTGGCCGACGCCGCCGGCGCCCGCGTGCACAAGACAAGCGTGGTCAGGGCCAAGCGCGAATACCGAGTGGCTCAAATAATGTGCGGTAAATCCCTGCAACATGAGGGCGGTTGCAACCGGCAGCGGCACGTTGTCCGGTACCTTGACGAGCCTCCATGCCGGCACCGCGGCATACGGCGCATAGCTGCCGCGCACGATGCAGTAGGCGACACGGTCGCCAAGCTTCACATCGGTTACACCGTCGCCGAGCGCGGCGACGGTCCCGCCGCCTTCCATCCCGATCGTCATCGGGAGCGGCGTCTGGTACGTGTGGGAACGCGCGTAGTGGCCGCTGCGCATGTAAACATCGATGAAGTTGATGCCCGCGTAATCGAGTTTGACGAGCGCTTCCCCCGCCGCGGGCTTCGGCTCGGGCATTTCCATAAGCTCGAGGTGCTCGGGACCGCCGAATTCCACAATCGCGATCGCTTTCATCTTCCTTCTCGTCTCTTGATCCTTGCGTAACGAGTTGATAACTGACTGTCGTCCTCGTGAAGGCGGGGACCCATACTGAGCCACCACGAAGCTTGATGCATCGTATGGATTCCCGTTTTCACGGGAATGACCCCTTTCATTATCGGTGTCACCCACATGTGCAAGGGTCAATGAGGCACGGCTATGGTGGTCGCGCGCGGGGTGTACGTCACGGAGTCGATCTTGAACCGGTCTAACGCGCCGCAATCCAGCCGCGGCGGGAAATCCGGCTCGATCCACAGCGCGCCGTCATGGACCTCGAGCCGCCGGCTGAAGAGCGGCGCGCGCGCCTTGAGAAAACCGTTCATCTCGCCGGCGTTGTCGATGTACTCTGCCGCGATACAGCCTTCCATCCAGCAGCCGAGGTCGCAGGCCACGCCATTGCCGAGCACCGGTCGCATGCCGAGCGCCCGGATGCGCTGGATTGCCTCGACGAGCGCTTCCAACGTGACGAACTTCATCAGTTTTACCTTGATATAGGCGGCGGTATTGAGCGCCGCTGCTTTTTCGATGTCGGCAATGCCATAGATTGACTCATCGAGCATGAGCGGCACCGCTGAAACCTTCGCGACGGCGAGGTGAGATTCCCAGTCACCCGCCGCGCATGGTTGCTCGAAGAGTTCGATGTCCCGCGGGTCGAGCGCCCCTACGAAAGCCATGCCTTGCTCGGCGCTGTAACCTTGATTGGCGTCGATGCGGATGTGGGCGCGGCCGTTGGCGAGTTTCTGCACGCTGCTGATCACGCGTGCGTCCTGGGTGGCCTCGAAACCGACCTTCACCTTGATGGTGCTATAGCCTGCGGCGAGCAACTGCTCGAATTCGGCACGCATCGCATCTTCTTCGGTGGCATTTAGCAGGCCGACCAAGGGAACCCTGATTTTGTGCGGTACGCTGAGCAAGCGGCTTCCGTTCAGCATTTCGAGAGCAGTGCCGAAGGCTGTCGCGGTGAACGGATAGTTTTCAGCGAACTCGGTCAGCTTGCCGCGTGCCTCGCGCTTGTCGTCGTTCGCCAGTTCGGGGGCGAACTGACGGGCGGCGCGCCAGCTTTCCTCGATGGTTTCGCCGGTATAGCCGGTCAGGATGGTCGCCTCGCCCAGGCCGCAGGCGCCGTCGCGGTCCATAATTTCGACGACGATGGTGTCGTAGGCCTCGACGGTTCCGAATGCAAGCCGATAGGGCTCGGTAAGGGGCACGAGCAGGCGATAGACAATGATGTGTTCCAGTTTACGCATCGTAGCTGGAGTCGGTGTCGGGCGCGCGTTTATTCCAGCCTATGGTATACTTCTATTAGTTATTATATGTAATCCATATCATATATATGTCTTAACCTTGGCGCAAGCCCCGTACGCAGCAGGCGCCGCGGTCCTGGAAGAACGCATAAGTGATTGATTGTGATTAGAAATGGCTACTGAATTGACGTTGCCGGCAGACGACGCCCTGCAACCCGGTGCATTACTTGCAGGTCCGCTCTATGTCGAGGTCAAGAAAAGAGTGATGCGCAGCCTGACGGATGGGGAATGGCCGCAGGGCGCGCCGATCCCGAGCGAAGCGCAGCTTGCGCAGCGCTATGCGGTGAGCGTCGGCACGGTGCGCAAGGCAATCGGCGAACTGGTCGCTGAGCGCGTTCTGGTGCGGCAGCCGGGCCGAGGCACCTTTGTCGCCAGTCACAACCGCGACTATATGCTGGAAGCGTTTTTCCACATCGTCGACGAGCGCGGCCACAAGGAGTTTCCCGCGAGCAAGCTGCTGACGTTCCGGCAGGCCAAAGCCGACCCGCTGTCGGCGAAGTATCTGCGCCTCGCCAAGGACGATCGCGTTTTCCAGTTCGAGAACTTGTTGCATTTGCAGGGCAAGCCGGTAATTTTCGACCGGATCCGGGTTCCGCAGGCGGTTTTTCCGGACTTCGACGAAGACGTGTTCCGGCAGCGCGACATGACGATATTCGGACTGTACCAGGCGCGTCACGGTGTGACCGTGACGCGCCTGGAAGAATGGATCCGCGCAGCCAACGCTGACGACCGACTGGGACGGCTGCTCGATATCGAACCCGGCGCGGCGGTGCTCAGGATCGAGCGGGTCGCCTACACTTACGACCGCACGCCGGTGGAGTTTCGCGAGCGTTTCGTCGATACCCGCAGCCACGCTTATCTCAACCTTCTGGGCATGAAAAAGACCTGAGATGATCGGCGCCAGCGCAGCCCACCGCCATCTTGACTCGCCTTCGGCCTGGATGTGCCGGTGGGCCAAGATGATCCCTGCGGGCGGCAGGGTGCTGGATGTCGCCTGCGGCGGCGGGCGGCACTCGCGCTGGCTCGCCGCGCGCGGGCACCCGGTGGACGCCATCGACCGTGACCCGGCGGTACTGGCGGGACTGGAGGCGACACCCGGCGTCACTATCCGGTGCGCAGACATCGAGTCCGGCTCCTGGCCCTACGCCGGACAGGCGTTTGCGGGCATTGTCGTCATCAATTACCTGCACCGGCCGCTGTTTCCGCACTTGCTCGCCGCGCTCGCGCCCGGTGGTGTGCTGATCTACGAGACTTTCGCGGTGGGCAACGAGCGCTACGGACGCCCAGCCAAACCCGATTTCCTGCTCAAACCCGGCGAGTTGCTGGAAGTGGTGCACGGACGGTTGCGCGTCCTCGCCTACGAGGATTTGTTCGTTACCGACCCCAAGCCAGCGATGGTGCAGCGGATCTGCGCGATCAGGATGGGTTTCTAACTCCCGCGGCTTTTCTTGCCGCGGCGATTCAACCTTTCGCCGGTTTCATCCGTTAAGGGAACTATGCAAGGATTTCGTCAATCTTTACAACATGGACTTGAAACACGGACGTTGACCATGAATGCACCGAAAACACCTTTCGCCCCGCCGCATCCCGAGGACTACGGGACGGAAGTGTTGTGCGCGAACTGGAACCCGGTGGTTGCCGCTGTAGTTGAGCCGATTGGGCAGGCCTGCCGCGAATGGCTGGCCGACCTCTCCGGAGTCGACGTCGATACCTTCTTGCAGCAGTTCTATCGCTGCCAGCGCTAGAGGGCGCGCTGCTCGCCGGCGCGAGCCCTTCAGGACTGCTTGCACGGCTGTTACCCGACTGCTGCAACCAATCCGTTGCGGCACGGGCAGAATGCTATGCCCGCCGGAGCACGATTCGGGTAAAATAACAAAATTTAAGCCGGGCCTGACCGGTCCTTTTTCACGGAAAATCTTGTAGATGGCAACGCTGCAGGGCAGCCTCGTCGCAATTGTGACGCCGATGCAGGAAGACGGCGCTCTCGATCTCGATGCCTTTCGCAAACTGATCGACTGGCACATCCACGAAGGAACCGACGGCATCGTGGTGGTCGGCACCACGGGCGAATCGCCGACCGTCGATTTCGACGAACATCACCTGCTTATCAAGACCGCGGTCGAGCATGCGGCAAAGCGCATCCCCGTCATCGCCGGCACCGGCGCCAACTCGACGCGCGAGGCGATCGAACTCGCTGCCTATGCCAAACAGGTTGGCGCCGACATGAGTTTGTCGGTCGTGCCGTATTACAACAAGCCGACCCAGGAAGGGCTCTACCGGCACTTCAAGGCGATCGTCGAGGCCGTCGACCTCCCGCAGATCCTCTACAACGTTCCCGGCCGCACCGTCGCCGATCTGCAGAACGAAACCACGCTGCGCCTGGCTCAGATCCCGAACATCGTCGGTATCAAGGACGCGACAGCCAATCTCGAGCGCGGCGCCGACCTGCTCCGGCGCAAGCCCAAGCAATTCCTGGTATTCAGCGGCGACGACGCGACAGGGCTTGCATTGATGCTGCTCGGCGGCGATGGCGTGATTTCGGTTACCGCTAATGCTGCTCCGCGCCCGATGCACGAAATGTGCGGCGCTGCGCTTGCCGGCGATATTGTCCGGGCGCGGGCGATCAACAACCGGCTGCTGGGCCTGCACCGCCACTTGTTCTGTGAAGCAAATCCGATCCCGGTCAAGTGGGCCGTGCAGCAAATGGGGCTTATCAAAGGGGGCATTCGCCTGCCGCTGACGCCGCTATCCGCGGGTTTTCATGATCAGGTCCGCGATGCGATGCGGCAGGCAGGAATCGCGGGATGACGCGAGTATCGAAACGCAAACGTAGAGAGGGTCGAATGCAACCGCTTAGGATAGCTTGCGTTCTGGGGTGCGCGGTCGCAACGCTGGCTCTGGTTTCTTGCGGCACCATTGAACTCCCTTCCAAGAAGATCGATTACAAGTCGGCAGGTAAACTGCCGCCGCTCGAGGTCCCCCCGGATCTGACGCGTCCGAGTCCCGATGATCGGTTTGCGGTGCCTGACGTCAACCCCAAGAGTGGCGCGACCTATTCCGCCTACAGCAGGGACCGCTCGGCGCAACCGCAGACCGCTTCCAGCAGCGTGCTGCCCCAGTCGGGAGAGGTCCGCATCGAGCGCGCCGGAACCCAGCGCTGGCTGGTGGTAAAGGGTGAACCCGCAGCGCTGTGGCCGGTAGTGAAGGATTTCTGGCAGGAGACCGGCTTCATTGTCAATCTCGAGCTTGCCGAAGCCGGCATCATGGAAACGGACTGGGCGGAAAACCGCGCCCGGATTCCGGATGGGTTCATCCGCAACACGTTGGGCAAACTGCTTGACACGGTCTACTCGACTTCGGAGCGCGACAAGTTCCGCACCCGGCTTGAACGCGGCAGCGAACCGGGTACCACCGAAATCTACATCAGTCACCGCGGCATGGAAGAGGTGTTCACCTCTATGGCCCAGGAGCAGACCAAGTGGCAGCCGCGTCCGCCCAATCCCGAGCTCGAAGCGGAGATGCTGCGACGGCTGATGGTGCGTTTCGGCGTTCAGGAGGAGCGCGCGAAGACCCAGTTGACGGCGTCCGGCAGCACCGCGCCGCGTGCGACGCTGTCGCGCGGCCAGGGGACGCTGTCGCTCAACGAACAGTTCGACCGCGCGTGGCGGCGCGTGGGGCTTGCACTCGACCGCGTCGGCTTCACAGTCGAGGACCGCGACCGTTCCAAGGGCTTGTACTACGTGCGTTACATCGACCCCGAAATTGACAACAAGACAGCCGATAACAAGGGGTGGCTGTCCAAACTCAAGTTCTGGGGCAGCAGCGACAAGCCGAAGAAGGAACAGTATCGTATTCTGGTCAAGGGCGCGGAATCGGGCGCGGAGGTCAACGTGCTAAACAAGGATGGCGCGCAGGAAAAATCCGAGACCGCCAACCGCATACTCACGCTGCTCTACGAGCAGCTCAAGTAAGTGATGAGTGATGGGTGATTACCCGTTACCGATTTCCCATTACCCCCGATGATGCGGTTCGCATCACTAGGCAGCGGCAGCCGGGGCAACGCCCTGGTAGTCGAAGTCGCGGGCACGCGGCTGCTGCTCGACTGCGGCTTCGGCGCCGGTGAAACAGCCGCCCGCCTGGCGCGGCTGGGCCTCGCTCCCGATGATCTCGACGCCGTCGTCGTGACCCATGAGCACGATGACCACGTTGGCGGCATGCCGCGTTTCGCGCGAAAGTATGCCGTGCCCGTCTATCTCACCTATGGCACGTTGACGGCGCTTGACAGCGAACGTTCGGCGATCGCCGAAATCACCGTGATTGACAGTCACACCCGGTTCGCCGTCGGCGACATCGAGGTTTGCCCATACCCGGTGCCGCACGATGCGCGCGAGCCTGCGCAATTCGTGTTCGGCGACGGAAACGTGAGTCTCGGTGTGCTGACCGACACGGGTTCCTCGACGCCGCACATCGAGAGCATGCTGTCGGGACTGGATGCTCTGGTGCTCGAGTGCAACCACGATGTGGACCTGCTTGTCAACGGCGGCTACCCCGTGGCACTCAAGCAGCGCATCGCAGGCCGCTTCGGGCATCTCGACAACAGCGCTGCCGCGGAACTCGTCGCGAAGCTCGACTGCAGCCGCCTTCAGCATTTTGTCGCCGCCCATCTTTCTCAGCAGAACAATACGCCAAGCCTCGCGCGCGCGGCCGCCGCGCAGGCGCTCAACTGCGCGCCCGAATGGATCGGCGTCGCCAGTCAGGACGAGGGATTCGGATGGCGGGAGATAGTTTGAATGAGGAATGCAGAATGATGAATGATGAGTGAAAGTCAGCCCGTCGAATCATCATTCCGTATTCATCATTCATCGCTCAAACAAAAAGCCGGCCCTGGGACCGGCTTTCTTGCTGGATCGCAGAGAGCTTACTTCTTCTCTTCCTTCTTCATCTCGTCTTTCTTCATTTCGCCTGCCGGGGCGCCGGGCGCTGCGGCCACAGGTGCGCCCACCGGAGCAGCACCTTCTGCGGGTTTGGGAGCGTCAGCAGCCGGGGCGGGGGCGGGGGCCGGGGCGGCTGGCGCAGGTGCCGTAACTTGCGGTGCCGGAGCGGGAGCGGGCGCCGCGGCGGGCTTCTTCTCAGCCGGCTTTTCGCCGCAGGCGCTCAAAGCGAGCGCAAGAAGGGAAGCGATGATGAGCGAGCGTTTCATATTTTTTCCTTGAGCACAAAGAGGTTAACGCGAAAAAACACACTGTCGGCACGGGCCGACCCAAGAATAACGGCCGGCCATCACAACCCGCTGACGTAATGTCTCAAAAAAAGTTCAGGCGGACGTATACCACTACCGGCAGCGCATAAAATAGTCCCGCTTCCTTACAGCCCGCTTACATTGGCTGAGACCGCGGGGGCGGAGGCTTCCCGGATTTCTTCGAAGCGGTCGATCAGAAGCTGTGCACCGGTTACGTCGTTAATCCCCTGGGCGGCACGCAAGTGATCGTAGTGAAAGCGGTGCACGTAGTGGGACGCGTCGAAGATGACGAACGGATCGTAGACGTGCTTGGCGGGGCGCAGGGTCTCGCGAATGCTGACGGCGTAGCTGAACTGCTGGAGCAGCCGCAACATCCGCGGACACGCCCGATCCAGCTTTTCCGTGTCGTGCAGCACGATCAGCAGGCGGTTCGGGCGCGCAGCGAGCAGAAACTGCCGCAGCAGCTCGAAACGCTGCGGCGAGTTGTAGCTGTGGCTTAACGATCTGTCAAAAATCCGAATCACGCGCTGGGTCTGCGGGATCAGGCTGTCGATCACCACCTCATACTCGCGCATGCCCTCAAAGCGGCGGTATTCGGCGTTCGGGAGATTGCCGGCTTGTTCCATGCTTGCGACGTCCAAAAAAACCAGTCACCACATTATAGCGCGCGCAAATCGCGGAAATTCGACGCCTCTTGACCGCGGCCTATACTGCTCACAAAATTCGGATAGAATCGAATCGAGGAGCAAGACGGATCTTTTTATGCTGCAACCGGGTCAGCCCGCGCCGGTCTTCGATCTTCCCGACGCCGATATGAACATGGTGAGTCTTGGCAGCTTCAAGAACCACCGCCATGTCGTGCTGTACTTCTATCCCAGGGACGACACACCGGGCTGCACCATGGAAGCGATAGACTTCAGCGATCTCGAGGACGAGTTCAATCACCTCAAGACCGTGGTGCTCGGCATCAGCATGGACGATTGTCTCTCTCACGGCTCGTTCCGGGACAAGCACGGCCTGTGCGTGCAGTTGCTGGCCGACGTTGACGGCGAGGTCTGCCGCAGCTACGGCGTGTTGCAGGAAAAGGAAACGGACGGCAGGCGAAGGACCGGCATCTTGCGCTCGACCTTCATCATCGACCGTAAGGGCGTGCTCCAGCACGCGCTCTATGGCGTGAGCCCGCGCGGCCACGCCGTCGAGGTGCTTGACCTGGTGAGGAGCATCGGCAAATGCAAATAGCCAGGAACATGGTGGTGGCACTGCACTACGAACTGTTTGACACGGACGGCAATCTGGTCGAGAAAACGGATGCGCCGATCGAGTATCTGCACGGTGGTTACGATGGCATCTTCCCGCTGGTGGAGAAAGCGCTTGATGGCAAGCGCATCGGGGACAACTGCCGCGTGCTGCTCGAGCCGGACGACGCATTCGGCGAGTACGACGCCGAGTTGGTGCATGTCGAACCACGCAGCAAGTTTCCCGGCGATCTGGCGGTCGGCATGCAGTTCGAGGGCCGGACGGAGGGCTCGGAAGAGACGTTCGTGTATACCGTGACGGATATCGCCGAAGGCAAGGTGGTGGTGGACGGCAATCATCCGCTGGCCGGCCAGGCTCTGGATTTTTCCTGCACCGTGGCCGGCGTGCGGAACGGCACCGCGGAAGAGCTCCGGCACGGTCACGTGCACGGCCCGGGTGGACACCATTAAAAGCAGTGATGAGTGAAGGGTGAAGGGTCTTTCCCATTACCCATTACCCATTACCCATTACCCATTACCCATTACCCATTACCCATTACCCATTACCCATTACCCATTACCCATTACCCATTACCCATTACCCATTACCCATTACCCATTACCCATTACCCTTAGTTGCTTCCCGGCGTCACCTCGAACTTCAATTTGCCGTTGGTGATCTCTGCGCGCACCCGCACCATGTGACCGCTATCGCGAAAGTGCGTGACTGGTGACTGGTAAGGCGTGACGCGCAATTCGTCAGCCGACCTCGACGTGTTGTCGCGCCGGAGATTCATTCCGTATCGATTGCTTCTCGGCGTTCGTGATGGTGATGGCTTTGTTTTTTGATCGGCGTGTATCGGCGTTTATCTGCGGCTCATCATTGTTCTTCGCCATCGTCAAGTTGCTGGCGCAGGCGGTAGAGGAGGTCGAGCGCTTCCCGAGGCGTCAGCACGTCCGGATTGGCCGCGCGCAACAGTTCGAGCGCCGGGTGATCCTCGGCGGCGGTTGCGTCCGGTGCGGCGGCGGCCATCGTCACAAACAGGTCGCGTTGCGGCCCCGGGGTGAGCCCGTGTTCCTCCAGAGCCGCAAGATTCCTCCGCGCTGCGCGGATCACCGCTGCGGGCACGCCGGCGAGCTGGGCCACCTGCAGTCCATAACTCTGATTGGCCGGACCTTCCTCGACGCTATGGAGGAACACGATCCGGTCCTTGTGCTCGACCGCATCGAGGTGCACGTTGGCGACCTCGCGGAATTCTTCCGCCAGCCGCGTGAGCTCAAAATAGTGTGTGGCGAAGAGGCTCATGCTCTTGTTCTTTTCGACAAGATGGCGCGCGATGGCCCACGCCAGCGCGAGCCCGTCGAAGGTCGATGTGCCGCGCCCGATTTCATCCATCAGCACCAGGCTCTCGGGCGTTGCGTGATGCAGGATGTAAGCGGCCTCGGTCATTTCCACCATGAAAGTCGAGCGCCCGCCGGCAATGTCGTCGGCAGCGCCGATACGCGTGAAGATCTGATCGACCGGACCGAGCCGCGCGCGCTTCGCCGGCACGTACGAGCCGCAGCAGGCGAGCAGCGCAATCAGCGCCACCTGGCGCATGTAGGTCGATTTGCCGCCCATGTTGGGACCGGTAACCAGCAGCATCTGCCGCAATGAGGAGAGCCGCGCATCATTGGCGATGAAGTGGTCGACCTGGCCTTCCACCACGGGATGCCTGCCGGATTCGATCTCGATCAGCGGCTCGCCGGCGAACTCGGGGCTGGACCAGTCGAGCGCCATGGCGCGTTCGGCGAACGCGGCCAGCATGTCGAGTTCGGCGAGCGCGGCGGCTGCCCGCTGCAGCGCCGGTATGTGCGGCGCGAGGTCCTCGAGCAGCTTGTCGTAGAGAAATTTCTCTCGCGCCAGCGCGCGCTCCTGAGCGGAAAGCGCCTTGTCTTCGAACGCCTTGAGCTCGGGCGTGATGTAGCGCTCGGCGTTTTTCAGTGTCTGGCGCCGGCGGTAGTCGTCAGGCACTTTGTCGGCCTGAGAGCGCGGCACCTCGATGTAGAAGCCGTGCACGCGGTTGTACTCGACCTTGAGATTGGCAATACCGGTGCGGGTCTTCTCGCGCGCCTCGATCTCCATCAGAAACTCGCCGCAATTCGACTGGATCGCGCGCAACTCGTCGAGTTCTGGGTCAAAGCCGTCTGCGATGACTCCACCGTCGCGCAGCACCGCTGCCGGCTCCGTCTGAACCGCTGCCGAGAGCAGCGCGCGGAGGTCGTCCTGCGGCGAAAGCGCGGCGGCAAGTTCGGCGAGCCGCGGCGTGAGCACGCTGGCAAGCACGGCGGCAAGTTCGGGCAGGCGTGCGAGCGTCTCGCGCACTCCCGACAAGTCGCGCGGCCGCGCGGACTTCAGTGCGATGCGCGCGGTGATGCGCTCGACGTCGACGCATTTTCCGAGGATGGTGTGAAGCGCAGAGTGGACGCCGCCGCCGGTTTCACCCGCGAGCGCCGCGACCGCCGCGAGCCGCGACTGCAACACGGCGCGGTCGCGCAGCGGATGGTGGAGCGTGTGGCGCAGCAGCCGGCTGCCCATTCCCGTCGCGCAGGTGTCGAGCAGCGAAAGCAGCGTCGGCGCCGCTTCGCCGCGGATCGTCTCGGTGATTTCGAGGTTGCGGCGCGTGGCCGGATCCATGCGCACGAAAGCGCGTTCCTGCTCCACTACCAGCGACTTGACGTGCGCGATCGCCGTGCCCTGAGTCGATCGCGCATATTCGAGCAGCGCCCCGGCGGCAGCGGCAGCGGCGGTGAGATCGGCGGCGCCAAATCCGGAGAGATCGAGCGTTTCGAATTGCCTGCACAGATTGCGGCGCGCCGCATCGAGGTCGAAATGCCAGGGCGGCAACCGTTTCACGGCGATGCTGCCGTTGGCGAGCTGCGGCATGTCCAAATCGTCGGCGATCAGTATCTCGGAAGGGCGGAGCCGTTCGAGTTCATCGGCGAGATTGGCGGGCGCGGTTTCGATTGCGCAGAACCGGCCGGAAGCGAGCGAGAGCCAGGCGAGTCCTGCCGTGGCGCGGTTGACCTGGAGCGCGGCGAGAAGGTTGTCGCGCTTGTCATCGAGCAGCGCCGAATCGGTGAGCGTGCCGGGCGTGACGATGCGCGTGACCCGGCGCTCGACCGGACCTTTCGAAGTCGCGGGATCGCCGATCTGCTCGCAGATCGCGACCGACTCGCCGAGCTTCACGAGCTTCGCAAGATATTGCTCGACCGAGTGATACGGCACGCCCGCCATCTTGATCGGCTCTCCGGCCGAAGCGCCGCGTGTCGTGAGCGCGATGTCGAGCAGCCGCGCCGCGCGCTCCGCGTCGTCGAAGAACATCTCGTAAAAATCCCCCATGCGATAGAACAGCAGCATGTCGGGGTGCTGCGCCTTGATGCGCAGATACTGCTGCATCATCGGGGTGTGTCGCGAAATTTCGGGCGCACCGGGTCCCTTGTCCGGCTTCTCGTTTTGCGGTATAAATCCTTGTCGTTCCAAGAGAAATAAGCCTTAGACCACGATCTTTCTGTTCAAGTGTGGGCAAGTCTTTGCAAGTTCTTGCCGCGCCATCGCGATTATCGCGTACATGAAACCGGGGGAGGAGCGCGCCGACGCACAGTGTGCCGGTTCGCGCGTGCGCTGTTTGGCATCGGGAGGAAAGGTCTTTTTCTACCGGTATCGCACACGTGTGTGGTTACAGAAGTGGGCGGAGCATCTTGAAGCGCTGACCACGAGCAATGTTGTGCCACTGCTTGCCACCAGAGCCGCATAGGCGAA
>Ga0156226_1020_pt3 | contig 16212 bp, 17 predicted proteins | sample RifCSPlowO2_12_FD_107874 | JGI IMG/M metagenome (GOLD analysis project Ga0156226, IMG submission 107874) | Betaproteobacteria bacterium RIFCSPLOWO2_12_FULL_62_13
GCCCGAGTGGGGTGATGATCCGAGGTTCAACAGTCCGAGACAGCGCATGGTGAATCGGAATGAAATCATCGAAGCACTTACGGAGATTTTTTCAACGGAGGCGGTTTCAACCTGGCAAGAGCGTTTCAGGCCAGTCGGCGTGCCGTGCACTCCGGTGCTGTCGATCGATCAAGTTGTGCGCGAAGAGCAAGTGCGCGTTCGCGACATGATCGCGGAAGTCGAGGATGGGGAAGCCGGCAAAGTGCTGATGGCGGGCGTGCCCATCAAGTTCTCCGATGCGGCCGGGGGTGTGAAGACAGCGCCGCCGCATCTGGGGCAGCATTCACGGCTGATCTTGGAGAAGCTTGGTTATCGGCCAGACGATGTGAAGCGTCTGATCGACGCGGGAGTAGTGGGCGCGCCGTAATGGTTCGGCGTGATCAGGAAGGAGATATCGTGGGCTTGCTGACCAGCGAAATCAAGAATCTGATTGGAGCGGAAAGTGGTATAGAGGTGGCTTGCGAGCCTGTTGAACGCGGAGCAGTCCGCCGTTACGTGCAGGCCTGCATGGATGATGATCCAATCTTCCACTCGCAAGAGGTGACTCACCGGCTTCGATATGAGGCGCCGGTAGCGCCTCCTCTGTTTCCGATGAACATGTTCCGCCGGCCTTTCGGCACACCGGATCCGTTTGCGGAGCATGCGCACAATCCGGACTTCGACGGGATCGTGGGATCGACCGCCCAGGGGCTGCCGCCGCTGCCGCTGCCCAAAGGCATTGGGCTTCTAAACGCTGGGACCGAAGTGGAAGTCTTGAGATATGCCCGACACGGCGAGGTTGTTACGGCCAAATCGAGATACCACAGCATCACGGAGAAAGAGAGCAGCAAGGGTCCCATGCTGCTGGTGGTCATCGAAACGGAGTACCGCACCGATGGGGGCGAGCTGCTTCTTCGAGTGGAAAAAACTCAGATCCGGAGATAACATCGTGCGGCGATGCTACGAGCACGTGAATATCGGCGATGCGCTGGGCCCGCTGCGCAAAGGCCCGCTGACGAGCGCGCATCTCCTGCGTTGGTCGGCGGCGATGGAGAACTGGCACAAAATCCACTACGACAGGCGGTTCGCTGTCGAGCATGACAAGCTTCCAGGGATTCTCGTCAACGGGACGCTAAAGCAGCAGTTCATCATGCAGCTCCTGAGAGAGTGGGCGGCGCACGATGGATGGGTGTGGAAAGTGGGCTTTCAGTTCCGGGCGATGAACCTTGAGGGCGAGACCCTGTCCATGTGGGGGCGCGTGACTAGAAAGAGGAAGGCGAATCGGTACGGACTCGTCGATCTCGAGCTCGGTATCATGAACGACGAGAAAAAAGAATCGACCCCCGGCACGGCGGTGATCGCGCTGCCCTATGAAAAAGGCGAGCCGGTTCCCTATCCGTTCGTTCCGCCCGAAGGTGAATGAGGCCCCCATCCAAACGATCAGAAGAGGGACTATGACCGACTTGCCCAAATCGATACAGATCAACGAAGAAGGTCCGCGCGAGGGATTCCAGTTCGAGAAAGGGCCCATACCCACGAACCGGAAGATCGAGCTGGTTGATGCTCTGTCCAAGACGGGGCTGAGGCAAATCCAAGTGTGCTCATTCGTGCCGCCCAAGAACGTGCCCGGGATGGCCGACGCCGATGAAGTGGTGAAGGGATTTACGAGGTATCCCGGTATTCGTTATACGGCCCTGTGGCTGAACGAAAAAGGATTGCAGCGCGCGCTTGCGGCGGGAAAACTCGATGTGAAGGGATCCATTGCGCTCACCGCATCCGAGACTTTCTTGAGGCGGAATCAAAACCGCTCGATGCAGGAAAACATTGAGGCGCAGCGCCGCATCATCGAGATGTACAGGCAGCACAACGTGCCCGTGGAACGCGGGTCGATTTTGGACGTTCATGCATGAGCGAAATCAATATCCACGGGATATGACGATTATGGATACAGCGGTCGGCGGCGCTTCCATGTACCAGCTTTCCCCCGAAATAAAGGAATTCCGAGATGTTGCGCGCAGAATCGTGCGCGACGAATTGCTTCCCCTCGAACAGGAGTACTTGAAACATCCCGAGCAGGCGTACGGCCTGCAGCCCATGACCAACCTGCGGGCTGTATTTCCAAAGCAGGTGGCGGATCGGTTGGAGAAAATCGCCCGGGACACCGGCTTATGGTATGTAATGGTTCCCGAGCAGCATGGAGGGATGGGGCTCTCGATGCTGGCCCAAGTGGTCATTATTGAAGAGTTCATGTATACCGCCGTGCCGTTTCCCTGGGTCAACGTTCCCAACATTCTTTACGAATGCACGGGCGCCCAGGCGGAAAGGTTTCTTAAACCTGTCATTGAGGGGCAGAAGATACATTGCTTCGCGCAGACCGAGCCGAATGCCGGGTCTGACCCGGGTGGAATGATGAAAACCAGCGCCACACGGGACGCAGAGCAGTGGGTCATCAACGGAACCAAGATGTGGATCTCGGGCGCTGCTGAAGCGGATCTCATCCTGGTGCAAGCGGTGACCGATGCGGAGAAACGCCAGAAGGGGGGAATCACGATGTTCGTTGTCGAGCGCGGCACCCCTGGTCTGAAAGTCGAGCAGCCGGGAATACCCACATGGCTCAGCCAGAAGGCGGCTCAGTATTTCGTGCATTTCGACGACTGCCGCGTCGGGCCGGAGAACGTGCTGGGCGAAGTGGGGAAAGGATTCAACCTCGGGCAGAAGTGGCTGACGATACACGATCGCCTGCTGCGGGGTCCGTATTCGCTCGGCAAGATGCAGCGAGCGCTCGATATGTCGATTGAATGGGCGAAGAACCGCGTTACGTTCGGGCGTCCGATTGCGGATCGCCAGGCCATTCAATGGAAGCTGGTTGACATGTATGTGGACATCATGTCGCTGCGGTCCCTGACCTACGAGATGGCCGCCCGCGCGGATTCCGGCGAAGACGTCCGGTCGGAGGCAGCGATGGTCAAGATGGTTGCGGCGGAGTGGGGAACGCACTGCCTCGATCATGCCATTCAGATCCACGGCGCGATGGGCGAATCATCCGAGCTTCCATTGACCCAGTTCTATCGATACCTGCGGCATTACCAGATCGGCGGTGGAACGAACGAAATTCAGCGCACATTGATTGCGAGAAAACTGTTGCGGGGTTAGGCGCATGCTTTCACAACCTCTGCCTGTATCCATCATCACCGGCTTCCTCGGCAGCGGCAAGACCACGCTGCTCAACCGTCTGCTTCAGCATCCGGCGCTCGCAAACAGCCTGGTCATCATCAACGAGTTTGGCGAGGTCGGCATCGACCATCTTCTGGTATCGACGCCGATCGAGAATATGCGGCTTTTGAGCAATGGGTGCCTGTGTTGCGCGGTGCGGGGTGAGCTGGTCGAGACGCTGGCGGATGCGGCTCAAAAACGAAGCGAAGGAGTTGTTCCGCCGTTCGAGCGGGTGTTGGTCGAGACTACCGGCCTTGCGGATCCCGTGCCGATTATCCAGACCATTGTAACGGATGAGGAGATATCTCAAAGCTACCGCCTCGACACCGTGATCGGGCTTGTGGACGCCGTGCACGCCCAGAGCCAGTTCGACAATCATGCTGAGGCGGCCAAGCAGGTCGCGGTCTCGGATCTCCTTCTGGTCAGCAAGACGGATATGGCCGATCAGCATCAACTCGCCGAGCTTGAAGGCCGGCTCAGGGACATCAACCGGGGAGTCGACATATTAAGGGTAGTACAGGGCGTCGTGGACCCGCAGCTCCTGTTCGGGCGCGGCACGCCGAGTCCGCTCGCCAAAGTCGGGGACGTGGAACGCTGGTTGGGGGGGCGCGTGGATCACGGTGCGCCCGACTGTGATCTCGACGGTCATGAGCACTGCCAGCACCATGACCACGTGGACTCGCGGCACGATAATGACATCCGGACGTTCACGTTGTTCCATGACGAACCCGCTACCCCGCAAGCGGTTACGACGTGGCTGACCATGCTCGCGAGCTTCAAGGGCGCGAACCTTTTGCGCGTCAAGGGGCTGATCAATGTCGAAGGCCGAGCGGTCGTCATTCACGCCGTGCAAACCGTGATTCACGAGCCGATCGAGCTCAAGGAATGGCCATCTCCGGACAAAAGATCGAGAGTGGTATTCATCGTGCGCCACATGAGGCGAGAGGAGCTGGAAAGGTCACTCGATGTCTTGTCCATAGGCGATACGCATCCTGGCGAGAACCGCTTGGATCCGAAGGCATACGCACAGTTCGTCGAGATGGTGAAAACTTTCGTTTGAGCGCCATCGAAGCGCCGCGTTTCAAGCTGGAGAACCTGGACGGGGAAGTGGGAATAGAGAGGCGGAATATGCTGACCAAACGATTGGCTGAATTCGTCTGTGAGACGCGCGAAATTCCAGAGGAGGTGATTGCCGCCGCCAAAGTGGCCCTCATGGATACCATCGGGGTAGCGCTTGCCGGCAGCGTGGAACCGGCTGCTCTCGCCGCCCTTGATTATTGCCGGGAGACGGCCGCGGGGCCGCAGGCGACAATCTGGGGTCACGGTATCGGAACGGCTCGCGCGGAAGCTGTGTTCACGAACGCAATCGCGGCCCACGCTCTGGATTTCGACGATACTCTGGCAACGCTGCGCGGACACGCCAGCACGACGGTGCTGCCGGTAGCCTTTGCGGTGGGGGAATCTCTCCGGTCAAGCGGCAGGGAAATGCTCGCGGCATACGCTCTGGGCGTGGAGATTGCGGGCAAGCTGGGCAACGTATTCGGCAACGGTCACTACCTCAGGGGTTGGCATAGCACGGCCACAATCGGCGCATTTTCTTCCACAGCCACTGCGTCACGGCTGCATGCCGATTCGGCGCTGACGCTGCAGCGCGCCTGGGGCATTGCCGCCGCGCAGTCCGCAGGGATCATCCGAAACTTCGGCACCATGTCCAAGCCGTTTCAGGCGGGCCATGCGGCCAGGAGCGCAATTATCGCTGAGGGACTGGCGCGTCGGGGCTTTACCTCCGACGAACGTATTTTCGAAGGGGAAAACAGTTTTCCGAACACCTATGGAGCGGATGGCGCTGAGCTCGCGAGCATGGTGGAGAAGTTGGGCAATCCGTGGGATCTGATCAACCCGGGCATGAACTACAAGCGGTGGCCTTGCTGCTACTGCAGTCACCGCGCATTGGGCGGATTGCTTGCTCTCCTCGATGCCCATCAGATTGAAGCCGGTGATGTCGACCGCGTGAATATCGGATTCCCGCCAGGAGCTGACGAGCCGTTGGTGTACGACGATCCGCAGACTGGCCTGGAGGGTAAGTTCAGCGTGCAGTATCCCGTCGCTGCCCTGCTTTTTGACGGCAAACTCACCACGGATACCTTCACGGACCAGGCCGTCCAGCGTCCTGCTGTGCGGGAAATGATGAAGAAGGTTCACCGCTATCGAGTTGCTGACGACAAGATCTATTCGGGCACGGTCGGATATACCGATGTCGAACTCGTGACCAAGCACGGCACGTTCTCACGCCGCGTAGACAAAGGTCCCGGCTCATCCACATGGCCAATGACGGAGCGGGAGCACGAAGAAAAATTTCTTGACTGCGCCGGCCGGGTGTTGGATGCGGCAAGCGCCCGAGCGCTGCTTGATCTCTTGCGCCGCTGTGAGGAGCTGGCTGACGTCAGGCTTCTGACGCGCGCCATGGCGATCACGACGCCCCGCGAGACATATCAGACCGTCGGTGCTCCGCCCCGCGCGTCGCGGTAGTTGACACTTTTGCCGGCACGACAAGACGCGTGCCGGCGATCGTGACAACAGACGCTTTTCGGGTCGGAACGGCTTGCCGCGCGGCAGGACCACATCAGTTGGTGCGGATACCGGCCGCTATGAGGATCTGCTGCCACTTCCTGATTTTGTCCGCAACGAACCTCTCTGGACGCGCGCCATGCGCGGTGAAACTTCCGGGCATGCCGTTGGCCTTCACACGGGGATGCGTATAATCGCGGGATGAGGCGCGATTGATTCTTCTGAGCATTTCATTTCTTGTTTCAGCAGTCCGGCCCGCGGCATTTCTCGCCGTCTTCTCACGCAAGGTTGCGAGCCGCGTTCCGCGTTGCGATTCCTCGACCCTGACGATGGCGTTGGTCGCTGCCCTTGTGCTGGGCTGCGTCGGACCGACATCGGCGCTGGCGCAACGGCAGCTCCGCCCCGACATCGAGTTGTTCATCGATGACATGGCGCGCAAGCACCGGTTCGACCGCGCTGCGTTGCGCCGGGTATTCAGACAGGCGCAGCCGCGGCCGGCGGTGATTCGCGCGATTTCCACCCCTGGCACGGCGCGGCCGTGGCACGAATTCCGCAGCCGCTACCTGGACGAGGCGCGCATCGCCGCTGGCGTCAGCTTCTGGCGCGACAACGCGGCAGCACTCGCGCGGGCGAGCCGGGAATACGGTGTGCCGGAGGAAATCATCGTCGCCACGATCGGCATCGAAACGTTATACGGCCATCAGACCGGCTCGTTCAAGGTGCTGGAGGCGCTCACCATGCTTGCGTTCGACTATCCGCAACGCGCCGATTTTTTCCGGGGGGAGTTGGAGGAGTTTCTGCTGCTCGCGCGCGAGGCCGAGCTCGACATCCTAGCCGTCAGAGGCTCGTATGCCGGCGCGATGGGCCTGCCGCAATTCCTGCCAAGCAGTTATCGCAAGTATGCCGTCGATTTCGACGGTGACGGCAAACCCAACCTGTGGGGTGAGGCGGTGGATGCCATCGGCAGCGTCGCGAACTACTACCGCTCTTTCGGCTGGCAGCCGGGCGCGCCGATAGCAGTGCGGGCCGATCCGGGGAAAAGCGATATCGAGGAGGTGCTGGCCGGCGGCATCAAACCGCATGTCAGGATCGGAGCGCTCAAGAGCCGCGGCGTCATCCCGCTGGTTCCCGTGGACGAGGAAGCGGAAGTGACGCTTTTCACGCTCGAAGCCGAGGACGGACTGCAGTACTGGCTGGGGCTGCAGAACTTCTACGTGATCACGCGCTACAACCGCAGTGTCAATTACGCCATGGCGGTATACGAACTCGCGCGCGAACTGCGCACGCTGGTGAATTCGAATTCCGAAACCCCGCCACAGTAGAGCCCATCCCGGGAATCGGAGAAGCAACAATTTCCGATCCGAAGCGTTCTAGTTTTTTCCGTGGCGCGGAAAGGCGACCAGATGGTCGATCTCGATCCGGATGCCGATTTTTTCGCCGATGGCGTGATTGTGGTGACTGGGTACGAGCGACAGCACGCGTCCGCCCCCCGGCAACTGCAGCGTGTAGAGAAACTCGGCGCCGCGGAACGCCTTGTGCAGCACCTGCGCCTGGAGCGGGCTCGCATCGTCATGGAGGATGTCATCGGGCCTCAACAGCACGTCAACCACCGAGCCCTGCGGCCACTCGTGCGCCGCGTGACCCTGCAGGATCCCCGGTTCGACCCTGATGCGGTTCCCGTTGAGCACGGTACCGGGGAGAAATACGCCCTGACCGATGAAGTCCGCGACGAAACGGCTCCCCGGTTCGTGGTAGAGCTTGTACGGGGTGTCCCATTGCTCGATCGAGCCGCCCGCCATGATGCCGATCTCATCGGCGATATTGAACGCTTCGTGCTGATCATGCGTGACCAGGACCGCAGTCGTGTTCTGCTGTTTGAGGATGTCCCGCACTTCCAGGCTCAGCCGCTCGCGCATTTCCACGTCGAGGTTCGAAAACGGCTCGTCGAGCAGCATCAGATCGGGACGCGGAGCGAGCGCGCGGGCAAGCGCCACGCGTTGTTGCTGGCCCCCGGAGAGTTCATGCGGATAGCGGTTCTTGACCTGATCGAGGCCGACCGTTGCGAGCAGCTCCGCCACACGCGCGGCACGCTCGACTTCCGTCATGTGGTGCAGGCCGAAGGCGATATTGCGCGCGACCGTGAGATGCGGAAACAGCGCGTAGTCCTGGAAGACCATCCCGATACGCCGTTTCTCGGGCGGGGTGGTGAGGCCGGCGCGGCTCATCACCTCTCCACTGAGCAGAATTTCTCCGGCAGTTACCGGCTCGAAGCCGGCGATGCATCTCAACACTGTGGTCTTGCCGCAACCGCTGGCGCCAAGCAGACATCCGACCGCGCCTTTGGCGACGCAGAAACTCAGATTGGTCAGAACCTGCCGGCTATCGTAGGCATGGCTGACGCCTCTGAGCTCCAGTAATGCGGACATGGCCGGAATTATACCTTTTTGCCGATGAAAATGATTCTTGTTACAATCAAAATCCAATGTCCGTTCTGGAACTTACAACGATCCATCCCATGGTAAATAGCCACCCCGGTTATGTCTCAATGACCGAACTGGACCCGACGATTCCCTTGCGACTGCCACGATGAACAATACAGCGCTTGCCACCACCGCGCCGACTCCGCTGAGCGTCAAACGTCCGGGGACACTGAGCGTGCTCGCGGTGTCGCTGGCGGTGCTGCTCGCGGTGCCGGTGGTGGTGGTGGTGCTCAATGTCTTTGTCCCGAGCGAAGGGACGTGGTCGCATCTTGCGGCGACGGTTCTGCCGGAGTACATCGTGAATTCGCTGGGACTGATGCTGGGCGTGGCGTACGGTGTAATCACCATCGGGATTACCACTGCCTGGCTCACCACGATGTGCCGCTTTCCCGGGCGGCGTCTGCTCGAATGGGCGTTGCTGCTGCCCATGGCCGTTCCAGCATACGTCATGGCCTATGCCTACACCGATTTCCTGCAGTTTGCAGGTCCGGTCCAAAGCCTGCTGCGCGAGTGGACGGGGTGGGGACCGGGTGATTATTGGTTTCCCGACGTTCGCTCTCTATGGGGAGCGGTGGCGATGCTCTCGTTCGTGCTCTATCCGTATGTCTACCTGCTTGCGCGCGCGGCGTTCCTCGAGCAGTCGGACAGCATGCTTGAAGTCGCGCGCGGCTCGGGCTACGGTCCCTGGAGAAGCTTCTTCCGCGTTGCGCTGCCGCTCGCACGGCCGGGGATTGTCGCCGGCACCGCGCTCGCCCTCATGGAAACGCTCGCCGATTTCGGTACCGTTGCCTATTTTGGCGTGCATACGTTCACCACGGGGATTTATCGCGCCTGGTTCTCGCTCGGCGACCACGTGGCCGCCGCGCAGCTCTCGGCAACGCTGCTGGGCTTTGTGTTTGCGGTGCTGCTGATCGAACGACTGAGTCGCGGTCGCGCCAGCTTCCACAACACCGTTCAACGCAAGCGCCTGGATTATCCTTATCGGATGCGCGGATTCAAGGCGCTGATCGCACTCATCGCTTGCGCCATACCGCTCATGCTGGGGTTTTTCCTGCCGGCCGGCATTCTGTTGCATATGGCGGTCACCTCCGGCGATGCCCAGTTCGGTGCCCACTATGTCGATCTGACGTTCAATACCATGACGCTTGCTGGCGTCACGGCAGGGCTGGCGGTCGTGCTGGCGCTGCTGGTCGGTTATGCAGCCCGCTCCACTTCAAGCCGCCTGGTGTCGGCGGCGAACCGCATCGCCGGGCTGGGCTACGCGGTGCCGGGAGCGGTGATCGCGGTCGGGGTGCTGATCCCCGTGACACGGCTCGATCATGCCATGGCCGCAGCGATCGAATCCATGACCGGCGCCTCGCCTGGATTACTGTTGACCGGCGGTATTGCGGCGCTGGTGTATGCCTATCTGGTGCGATTTTTTGCGTTGTCGCTGCAGACTATCGAAGCGGGGCTCACCAAGATCACGCCAAGCATGGACTGCGCGGCCCGCTCGCTCGGTCTGGGCCCGGCTTCGACCTTGGCCCGGGTGCACGCGCCGCTGCTGTGGCGCAGTGCGCTGATCGCGGGATTGCTGGTGTTCGTCGACGTGATGAAGGAGCTGCCGGCGACCTTCGTGATGCGGCCGTTCAACTTCGACACCCTGGCTGTTCAGGCCTTCAACCTGGCGTCCGATGAGCGCCTGACGGAGGCCTCGACCGCCGCCCTAACCATCGTCGCCGTGGGCTTGGTGCCGCTCATCGTGCTATCGCGCATGTTGCTGCGGCCTCGCAACGGCTCGACATAAGAAAGGACGAAACGCCAAGGCGCAAAGCTAACGCAAAGACTGCTTTCCCGTCCATTGGTTACTTTGCGAATTCTTGGCGGCTTTGGGGTGAACGCTTTTACTTGTAACCGACGCGGTCGAATATCTTCTGCGCCAGGGGCTGGTTTCTTCCCAGCACGCCGATGTTGAGCTTGTCCGCCTTGAAGCTGCCGAGCGAGGCAAGCTGCCGGTTGTTGAGCGGTGCCCCTTTCACGACCGGCCATTCGTTGTTGCCGTTGGCGAAATAGGCCTGCGCATCTTCGCTCGCCAGGTATTCGAGAAACCTGATTGCGGCTTCCTTGTGCGGCGCATGCTTCAGCACACCCGCACCCGAGATATTCATATGCGTGCCGAAGCTCTTCTGGTTGGGGAAGATCAGGCCGACTTTCTCAATGACTAGCTTGTCCTCGGGCTTGTCCGATTTCATGAGCCGCACGTAGTAGTAGGAGTTGCTGATGGCGACGCCGCATTCGCCGGCGGCCGCAGCGCGGATCTGATCGGTGTCGCCGCCTTTCGGCGCGCGGGCGAAGTTGGCGACGACGCCACGCGCCCATTCTTCGGCCCTTTTTTCGCCCCAGTGCTCGATGAGCGCGCTCATCAACGACAGGTTGTAGACATGGCTGCCGGAACGCGTACAGACCTTGCCCTTTAGTTTCGGGTTGGCGAGATCATCATAGTTCTGCGCATCGGCGGGATTGACGGTGCCCTTGTTGTAGACGATGACGCGGGCGCGCGCGGAGAAGCCGAACCACTGCTTGTTGGGCACGCGCATGTTATCGGGCAGCCGGGTTTCCAGCGCTTTGGAGCTGAGGGGTTGAAAGAGCCCCATCTGCTCGGCACGCCACAGGCGCCCGGCGTCGACCGTGACCAGCACATCTGCCGGACTCTTCGCGCCTTCATTCCGGAGACGCTCGATCAGCGGATCTTCGCTCGCCTCGATGCGGTTGATCTTGATCCCGGCGAGCTTGGTGAAATTGCCGTAAAGCGCCTCATCGGTCTGGTAGTGGCGAGAAGAGTAGAGGTTAAGGACGTTTTCCTGTGGCCAGGCAGGGGTCGCTGCCACGGCCACAGCTGCGCCGGAGGCGAACGCGAAAAACAGATGTAACTTCTTGATCATATTAGTTTCCTTTCAGATTTTAGAATAACAGTTATAGAGGCGCAAGAAGCGATGCCAAGGCGCCTCCAGGCTGGGAAAGGCTCTGCTCGCCGTGTCGTGAATGGACTCGCACACGGCTCGGGCTGCCAACCCGTTTTTGGAAAAGATGTTCGATGTCGCATGCATGGCGGTTTAATTAGACTTGACGAAGTATGACATTTAGCATATGCTAAGTCAATGGGTTTCTATATACGAAGCCTGGATACTCCGAGAGCCTGACATGAATCAAGGAAAACCCATTCCAGGTTGGGAAGGCCATGGGCGCCGTAGTGAACGAAGTCGCACACGGCGCGGGCGGTCAGCCTATTTTCGAAAATTCGGGTGCATTACTCGGAGCGATCGCTACTTGGGAATAACAATCGAGCATGTATATCTGCATTTGCCGCGCGGTTACCGATACCCAAATCCGTGAATGCGTGAGCCGGGGCACGTGCTCGCTGCGCGAACTGCGAGAACACCTGGGTGTGGCTTGCCAATGCGGCAAATGTGCGCGGTATGCACAAGAGTTGATCGGGGAGGTGATCGACCGTGTCCGCCCAGTTGCAGCTACTGGATAGCGGCAGCAAGGACCTGAAGCGATTATCAAACGGCTGCCGATCTTGGGAGTTGCTTTTCGGCATGAAAAATAGCGCGAACAGTGCCACAGGCAAGCGTGACGCTCACAAACAAGAAGATGGCTGCCGTTTTATTGGAACCCGGCGCGTCACCAGCGATGCGCTGCTCGCTGGTGGCCGCGAAGTCGTTATCGAACATGCGGGAAGGGAATACCGGTTGCGTTTGACCAGCAACGGAAAACTGATTCTCACCGCGTAACCATCGCGGGGACGCCAGCCAGCGAGGGCCGATTCGACGGTCGGCCCGAGCCAGCCAGCCTTTTTTGCACAAGGAGCTGGCTGAAATGGAACATGTCGATCCCGAAGCACCGCGCCTCCAGACGCTGATCGCGGCGCTCATCTACCTCATGTCGCATTACGCGCGGACGGGCTGTCCCCGGCTCGCCGTGTGCGTCTCCCGCCATTTGCAATGCCTGGCGCTCCACCCCAACGCCGCGCCGGCCGTGCGCGACGTATGCGCGAGCGTGCACGGCCTTTGGACGGCAGTGGCGGCAGAGGATAACAAGGAAAGGGCGCTGCATTGATGCGGCGCTTCGTGATTTTTTCATCCTCATCAACCAGCGGTGCCAGCCGGGCGCCAGCCATGCCGCAACAACCAAGGGAGAAATGCTGCATGCAAGGAATACGACACGCACCGCCCGTGCTGGCCCTCACCGCGCTGCTGCTCACGCACGCCGTGAAGATCGATCTGCCCAACGCGTCGAGATCGGTTTCGTGACCGACCCAAACGATAGGGAGGTGACCATGCTCGGGTCTGCCATCGTCGTTCTCCACGTGCTCGTCGGCTACCGTGACCGTCCGATGGGCATCGAGTTGCTCTTCTACGCCGTCACGTTCGCCGCCATCGCGGCACTCATGCGGATCGTGGGTGCGCGCGCGGCGCGCGTTGCGCGCCTGGAAGCGAACGCCGGGAGCTCCACATGACCGCTCTCGCGTTCGCGCAGGCCAGGAAGTCATCCAAAAACCAGACCTCAAGGAGAAAATTCATGTCGTTGCTTCGTCCCGCCGGCGTCGCGCTCGTGTCGCTCGCCGCGCTCATTCCGCTTTCCACCGCTGCCATCGAATACCCGATTGGCACCCCGCGCAACATCGCAGGAATGGAAATCGCGGCCGTTTACCTGCAACCCATCGAGATGGAGCCCGAGGGCATCATGGCCAAGGCGTCGGAATCGGATATCCATCTGGAAGCCGACATCCACGCGCTCGCAAACAACGCGCACGGATTTCCCGAGGGCTTCTGGATACCGCACCTGGTTGTGAAATACGAGCTCACGAGGCAGGGCAGCAGCGAAAAGATCGCGGGCGAATTGCTGCCCATGGTGGCAAGCGACGGCCCCCACTACGGCGACAACGTCAAGCTCAAGGGGCCGGGCCGATACAAGCTCAAGTATTTCATCGCGCCGCCGAGCGCGAATAGGCAGGCTCGCTTTGGCCGCCACACCGATCGCGCCACCGGCGTGCGTCCCTGGTTCAAGCCGTTCGAAGTGGAATACGAATTCACTTTCGCCGGCGTCGGCAAGAAGGGCGGGTACTGAAATGGCGGCCTCTACAATATTGCCCGTTCTGCCGCTCCGCCAGTCCGTGCTCGCCGTCGCGCTGGCCCTGGTCGGGATCGCGCAGGGCGCGACCGCCGCGGACGACAATGCCGCGCTGCTGCAGCAACTGAAGAAGCTCAACGAGCGCATCGAAAAGCTCGAAAACCGCAATCAGGAACTGGAAAAGCGGCTCGAATCGGTCGGGTCCGCCGAACAACGCATCAGGGCGCTGGAAGAAGCGAATGCACGCATGGACCAGGCGCTGCAGTCCGAGCGCCTGAGCGAGAAGGAGCCCGAGCTCGCCACGCGGCTGAAGGCCGTCGAGTTCCAGACCCTGTCGATGCAAAAGCAGGCGCGCCAGATCGAGGCACTGGAAGGCATCACCGTGAGCGCGAGCCTCACCGGCGTCCTGCAAAGCACGAACTCCGCGGGTGCCGCCACCGCAACGCGCGAGAGCCGAACCAACTATCGCGGCGACATCGCGGTGAGCCTTCCCGGCGGAGAACTGGGCGACGTGGAGGGCAAGATCTTCACGCACTTGCGCATCGGGCAGGGCAACGGGGTCGGACTGCGGCCAACCTACACCAGCACGCCCAATACGACTGCCTTCCAGGTGCAGAGCACCAACGCCAACCCCGACGATTCGTTCGGTATCCTGGCGCAGGCCTGGTATCAGCTCAACGTTCCTCTGCCTATCGGCGGCTACAAGCCCCATTCCCGCGAGAGTATGCGGCTCACCTTCGGCAAGATCGATCCTTTCGTGTTCTTCGATCAGAACGTCGCGGCGGACGACGAGTCGACCAAGTTCCTCAACAACGCCTTCGTTCACAATCCGCTGCTCGACTCGGGCGGTGACGTCGGCGCGGACCAGTACGGCTTTTCGCCCGGCCTCATCGCTGGCTACGTCGACGAGCGCTCGAAACCCGAGAGCTGGGGCGCTTCGGTCGGCGTATTCGGCTCGGGCCCCGGCGCGAACTTCTCCGGTTCGCAATCCAGGCCCTTCGTGATCGGCCAGCTTGAGACGTCGCAGCGCCTCGCCGGCGGGCTCACCGGCAACTATCGCCTCTACGCGTGGACCAACGGCCGCGCAACCAACTTCGACGGCGCCCAGGCGCGGCATTCCGGCTGGGGCGTCTCCGCTGATCAGCGCGTCGGCGACGCGATGACCTTGTTCGGCCGCTACGGGCATAAGGCGGCGGGCAGAGTGCGTTTCGACCGCGCGCTCACGCTCGGCACCGAGTTCGGCGGCGACTACTGGGGACGCGCGGCCGACTCGATCGGCGTCGCCGCCGGGTTCCTGCGCACCAGCGCTGCATTCCGCAACGAGTCGGCAACCGTAGACGCCGACGGCGATGGCAATCCGGACTTCGGCTTCGCGGCCTCCGGGACGGAGCGCATCGGCGAGCTCTATTACCGGTTCCGCGTGAACAGCCGCTTCGAACTCTCGCCCGACCTGCAGTTCATCCGCCGGCCGGGCGGCAACGCAGCCGCGCCGAGCATGACGCTCGTCGGGCTGAGGGCAAAAGTCGGATTTTGATCGTCATCGTGCCGAGCCCGGCAACGGAGCCTGCCGCGCCGCGTCCGCGGGTGAAGCTCATGCATTGACGAGAAGCATAGCGCATCAGAGCCCACGAACTTTAACGAAGCCAACGCGTGAGGCGCTGACACACAGATTTTTCCAGCCAACTAACGTTACTCATCGTTCGAAACGGTTGGCTGACACGAAGTCAATCGCCGGCATGGACATGAGAAAGTGGACGCTTCTTCCCCAAACCTACCGAGATCGGATGGACCCGGATCTTCGCGGCCGCCTGGAGGCCCAGCATTACTGTCCGCTCGTTGAGCTTCGCAGTAATGGTCCCCACGGAGGGGGCCACTTCGACGACACGCAGGCGAGCGCCGGGCCGGATGCCGTTCTGCCAAAGATAGTCCAAGAGCTGGTGGTCCACTTCGGCCTCTTCGAGGATCCGGTCGACCACGACCTCCGCACCGGCTTCGGCGTCAGCCAGTGGAATATGCTTGTGACGGGAGGGCTGGCTCATCCCCGGAATCGGATTCCCGTGAGGGCAGGTACTCGGCATCCCGAGCAGCTTGGCAAGCCGCTCTTCGACTTTCGGGGAGAGGGCGTGCTCGAGGCGGTGAGCTTCGTCATGAGCAGACGCCCAGTCGAGTTCCAGCACGTCGGTCAGCCAGCGCTCCAAGAGACGATGGCGGCGGGCTAGGCCCTCAGCCACCGCCATCCCTTCTTTCGTGAGCCTGACTTCCTTGCGAGGCCCAAGGCGCACGTAACCCTCGCGGTTCATCCGATGCAGGGTCTCGGTCACCGTCGGCGCCGAGACTCCCATGTGCTTGGCCAGACGAGCGCCGATCACGGGCGCGCCGCTGCCGGCAAGGTCGTAGATCGCGCCAAGATAGTCTTCGATGGTCGGTGTCGCATGCACGGCGGTTAACTTAGACTTGACGAAGTAATTTATTTAGCCTATCCTAAGTCTTGATATTCGGGCTTCGGTACCCGAAGCCAGTGTACTCCGAGAGCGTGACGCGAATCAAGGAGATAAGCCACGCTAGCAGGGATACTGATCACATAGGCAAGAAGATTTTTCTTGGGACCGCACCATGACTCGGTTCATCTCATTCATTGCGGCAAGCATGCTCATAAGCATGATCGTAGGTTCAGTCCATGGGGCAGAGTACCCAATCGGAACTCCCCGGCATCGCTACGGCATGGAGATCGTCGCGGTCTATCTGCAACCGATCGCGATGGATCCCGAGGGCATGATGCGCAAGACGCAGGAATCGGACATTCACCTCGAAGCCGATATCC
>Ga0156226_1140_pt1 | contig 16027 bp, 14 predicted proteins | sample RifCSPlowO2_12_FD_107874 | JGI IMG/M metagenome (GOLD analysis project Ga0156226, IMG submission 107874) | Betaproteobacteria bacterium RIFCSPLOWO2_12_FULL_62_13
ATTGTGATGGTAAATACAGACCCCCGAAATGGCGCTGAGCTTGGCGCACCGTTTTTTCAGGCGACTGTCGCCGCTGCAATGGATTACCAGGTTGAAGTCATTCTCACGGCACGCGCCGGTGAGCTGGCAAAAAGGGGAGTGGCGGAAAAACTCTTCGTCAAGGAAGGTTCTCCCAAGAGCGTTTACGATTTTATCAAGGACGCTCATGAGGCGGGCGTGCATTTCAAGGTTTGTACGCCCACCCTCGATCTATGGGGCAATGATCTGATCCCGGAGATCGAAGAAACGGTGGGTGGGGCCTACGTCATCCAGCAGGCGATGGACGAAAACGTTGTCACTTTCACTTATTGAGTGAAAATCTCCTCCCGACAAGCCTGGCGTATCCTGGAAACGGCGGAACAGCTATGTTCCGCCGTTGTCGTGTCCGAAGCGATCGAACGGCTCGCGCGGGAGATCAGTGCCCAACTGCAGGATCATTATCCGCTGGTGCTGGGCGTGATGCGCGGCAGCGTGGTGTTTGCGGGGCAGTTGCTGCCTTTGCTCAGGTTTCCTCTGGAGTTCGACTACCTGGATGTCACGCGTTATCGCGACACGACTCGAGGCGGCGCGATTAGCTGGCGAGTCAGCCCGGGAACTGCCGTGGCGGGGCGAGTGGTGCTGGTGATCGATGACATCCTCGACGAGGGCCAGACATTGGCGGCGATTCGTGAAAAAATGCTCGCTGCCGGCGCGCAAGCGTTCTATAGCGCGGTTTTCGCTGACAAGGAAATCGGGCGCGCCAAGCCGATCAGCGCCGATTTCGTCGGTGTCCGGCTTCCCAATCGTTATGTATTCGGCTTCGGCATGGATGTGAAAGGCGCGTGGCGCAACCTGCCGGCGATCTATGCGCTCAAAGACAGTGATGGGTAATGGGTAATGGGTAATGGGCGATGGGTGGTGTGAGATGACTGGAGTTACGTCGTATTCCGCAAGTCTGACAGGGAGCGCCGTGCGCATTATGGGGACAAAGCGAAAGTATGTGCGCTCTTACTCATCACTCATCACTCATCACTCATCACTGTCATGCTAGCAATCATCGGCGGCAGCGGTCTCACGCAACTCGCGAATCTGGAGGTTACGCGCCGTCAGGTCGTGCGCACGCCGTATGGCGAGCCCTCCGGGGCGCTGACGTTCGGAACGATCCGTAAAGCCGAGGTAATTTTTCTCGCGCGTCATGGCTACGGGCACAGCATTCCGCCGCACGAAGTCAATTATCGTGCCAACATCTGGGCGCTTGACTCACAGCGGGCAAGGGACGTCGTATCGGTCGCGTCCGTCGGTGGCATTCGCGCCGACCTTGGGCCCGGAACGCTGATTGTGCCCGATCAGATCATTGACTACACCTACGATCGCAAAGGCACCTTTTACAGCACTACCGACCACAGTGTGACGCACATCGATTTCACTTTTCCGTACTGTGAACGAATGCGCCAGCGCTTGCTCAGGGCCGCGGCGGCGGCGGGCGAAGAAGTCGTTGCGGGCGGGACTTACGCCGCGACACAGGGGCCGCGGCTGGAGACGGCGGCGGAAATTAACCGTCTCGAGCGTGACGGCGCCGACATCGTTGGCATGACGGGGATGCCGGAAGCGGCCCTCGCACGCGAGATTGGCTTGTGCTACGCGGCGATCGCGGTGGTCGTCAACTACGCCGCCGGACGTGGCGCAAGCGCCAGCGGGGTCCGGCTCGACGACATTCTTGCCGTATCGCAGAAGGCCATGGCACGGGTGCGCAATGTTCTCGATTATTTGGTGACGCTCGATGGCGATTAGGCCCGTGCTCAGAATGGGCGACGCTCGTCTGCTGGAACGGGCGCGCCCGGTCGCGCGTTGCGATACGCCGGAACTGCATGCGCTGGTGGCCGACATGCAGGATACGATGCGGGCGCTTAGCGGCGCCGGGCTCGCCGCGCCGCAGATTGGAGTCGGGCTCCAGGTGGTGATTTTCGGCGTCGATCACAATCCACGCTATCCCAACGCCGAACCGGTGCCGCACACGGTTTTGGTCAACCCAACGCTGACACCGATTGGCGAGGAAATGGAAGAGGGGTGGGAAGGTTGTCTTTCCCTGCCCGGTATGCGCGGGTTGGTGCCGCGTTACAGGGATCTGCGATATCAGGGCTTTGACCAGCGCGGCAACGCGATCAACCGGCTCGTGAGCGGATTCCACGCGCGTGTGGTGCAGCACGAATGCGACCACCTCGCAGGAATTCTCTACCCGATGCGCATTCGCGACCTGCGTAACTTCGGCTTCATCGAAGAGCTCTTTCCCAGCGAGGACATTGCCTGCGACTGACCGTCCTCAGTCCTCAATCCTCAGTCCTCAGTCCTCAATCCCAGCACCGCCTTAGGTTCTTAGCTGTTCGACAAGATCGCTTTCGAATCTGACCACGGTCTTGGGGTCGTTGAGCGCAGCGCCGGTGACGAGAAACGTGTCCTCGGCGCGCGATCCCAGCGTACTGATTCTGGCGGTGTGCAGATTGACGTCGTATGCCGTCAGCACGCGCGCAATCCGCGAGAGCAGACCCGGGCGGTCGCCCGCGATCACCGAGAGCACCTTGTAAGTTCCTTTCTCGTCGGGCTGGATGTTGACTTCCGGGGAGATCGGAAAGTGGCGCAACTGCCGGCTGAGCCTGGAATTGGTGAGCGGGGGCAGCGGGCTCTTGTGCAACAGGCGCTCCCCGAGTTCGAACTCGAAAAAGCTGATCAGATCGCGATACTGTGGCCGCCGGTTGCTGGGGTCATGCACCTGGAAGCTATCGAGCGCATGGCCATGGCGCGTGGTGTAGATTTTGGCTTCGAAAATGTCGTAGCCGATGTTCTCGAAAAAGCTGCAGATGCGCGCGAACAGTTCCTTCTGGTCGGGGATGTACACCATCACCTGCAGCCCTTCGCCGGCCGGCGACAACCGCGCCTTGATCACGGGTTTCTGGATGTTGACGCGGTAGTAGAGCAGGCGCGTATGCCACGCGATTTCCTGCGGGTCATGGCGCAGGAAATAGGCGTTGTCGAGCTGGTTCCATAGCTTCTCATGCGCGTCTTGCGGCAGGGTATAAAGCCGCAGCTTGGCCAACGCTTCGTTCTGGCGCGCCTGAAGGCTGCTTTCCAGGCTGGGCCTCTCGCCTGCGAGCAGCCGCCGCGTGGCGTGAAAGAGATCCTCGATGAGCTTCGCTTTCCACGCGTTCCACACCTTCGGGCTGGTGCCGTGGATATCGGCGACCGTGAGCAGGTAGAGTGCGGTGAGCCGCCGCTCGTCGCCAACGCGTTGCGCGAATGCGCGAATCACATCGGGATCGGTGAGATCCCGCTTTTGCGCGGTGATCGACATGACGAGATGGTGCTCGACGAGCCAGGCGGCCAGGTCGGTATCCTCACGCGCCAGGGCGTGCGCCTGGCAGAAGCGCCGGGCGTCGACTTTGCCCAGTTGCGAATGGTCGCCGCCGCGCCCTTTGGCGATGTCGTGGAACAACGCCGCGAGATAGAGCACTTCCGGGCGCGCGAAATCGCTCATCAGGCGACTGCACAGCGGAAACTCGTGAGCGAGTTCAGGAATCGAAAAACGCCGCAGGTTGCGCACCACACGCAGCACGTGCTCATCCACCGTGTACACATGATAAAGATCGTGCTGCATCTGGCCGACAATACGGCCGAACGCGGGCAGGTAGCGACCGAGAATTCCGTACTGGTTCATGCGCCGCAGGGCGCGCTCCACGTGCGACGGACTTCTCAGGATCTGCATGAACTGCTCCCGGTTGACGGGATTGCGGCGGAACGCGGGATTGATGCGGCGCCGGGCGCGCCACAGGGCCCGCAGGGTGCTTGCGGTCATGCCTTTGAGTTCGTGGTGCTGCTGCAGCAGCGCGATGCTTTCCAGCAGCGTGCTCGGTTCGCGCTCAAACAGGCCTTCATCGCGCGCCTCCAGCAGCTCGCCGCGGATACCGAAACGCCGGTTGATCGCGTGATACTCCCTGTCACGCGACGGAGAAACGCGCGCTTTCAGGTTCTGCAACACGATGCTGTTGAGTTGGGTTACCGCCTGGGCCGTGCGGTGATAGCGCTGCATGAGTTGCTCGCTCGCCAGCCGATGCGGGCGGTCCTGCAGGTTGAACTGTGTTGCGAGCGCCGATTGATGGTCGAAAAGCAGTCGGTCTTCGCGGCGGCCAGCCAGGTAATGCAGGCGAATGCGCAGCGTCTGCAGGAACAACTCGTGGCGCTGGATCTCGCGCGCGTCCTGCAGCGTGATGAGGCCCCGGCGCGCCAGTTCACGCCAGCTCTTGCCGATATCGCCGGCACGTGCAATCCACAGGATATTGTGCAGATCCCGCAGGCCACCTGCACTTTCCTTGATATTGGGCTCGAGATTGGTTTCCTGATACCGCTCATGGCGCTGTTGTTGCTCGAGCTGCTTCGCCTGCATGAAAACGGCCGGATCGAGTGCGTCGCGCATCGCCCTGACGAACTTGCGCAGCAGATCACGGTTACCGCTGAGCAGGCGTGCCTCAAGCAGGCTGGTCTGCACGGTCACATCCTGAGCCGCGAGCTCCACGCATTCGGCGATGGTACGCACGCTGTGTGGGGCTTCAAGCCCGATATCCCACAGCGTACCGATAAAGCTTTCCAGTTTCTGTTGCAGCACGATGTCCGCCGCTCCGGGCAACAGGATCAACAGGTCGATATCGGAATGGGGAAAGAGCTGGCCGCGGCCGTAGCCGCCGACCGCCAGCAGCGCCAGTTCGCACGGCAGATCGTGGGTCGACCACACCTGTCGCAGTTGGCGGTCAATGAGGGTGCTGTGCCGGTGCAGCAGTTCGCCTGCAGCGGGCCGGACAAAAAAGGCGAGCCTGAGCGCCTCGCGTTCCGCGGCAAGCATGGTTTTCCACCGGCCAGCCTGCGGCTTGAGCCGGACGGTGGCAGGTCTGATACTCGGTCCGGTCACGGCGCTCGGGAGTCGGGGCCGGGCATGGGCGGCTGCCCGCGAAGGGCGGAGCAGGTTCCATCGACGTCAAGTCGATGGATAGCGCCCCGAACGCGGCCTCTCGCAGAGTGGTGCGGGAAGGGGCGCAAGGGGCTGCGTCGGCTGCTCTTGAACGGAACGCTATTGCGGCTGCTCCCGCGAACGGGCCTGCGGCTAACGAGTCGCAGCCGCCCCCGGACTCGGGCAATTGTGCGCCGGATGTAACGGGCAATGTGCGCCTTCACGGTCACATCCCCGTAAACGGGGCCCCTGTTCCGCGTTCCGGCGCACCAGGCGAGAGCGTGAGCACCTCATGTCCGGTTTCAGTTACCAGGACGGTGTGCTCCCACTGCGCCGACAAACTGTGGTCCTTGGTGACGATAGTCCAGCCATCCGCGAGCTGGCGGATGTCAGGTTTGCCCGCATTGATCATCGGTTCGACGGTGAAAGTCATGCCGGGTTGCAGCAGGAGACCGGTTCCCGGCCGGCCGTAATGCAGCACCTGCGGTTCTTCATGAAATTTGGTTCCAATGCCGTGGCCACAGAACTCGCGCACCACGCTATAGCCATTGCGTTCCGCGTGTTCCTGGATCGCGTGTCCGATGTCCCCGAGAAAGCCGCCCGGCTTGACCGCATCGATGCCGCGCCACATACATTCGTAAGTGATTTCGCACAGCCGCTTTGCCTGAATCGACGGCTGACCGACGTAGAACATGCGGCTGGTATCGCCATGATAGCCGTCCTTGATGACCGTAATGTCAATGTTGATGATGTCTCCAGGCTTGAGCCTCTTCTCGCCCGGCACGCCATGGCAGACCACATGGTTGACCGAGGTGCAGATCGACTTCGGGAAGGGCTGATATCCGGGTGGCGCGTAGTTGAGGGGCGCTGGCGTCGTTTTCTGCTGTCCGACCATGTATTCGTGACACAGCCGGTCGAGATCGCCAGTCGTGGCGCCGGGTCTGACGTAAGGGGCGATAACGTCGAGCACTTCGGCGGCCAGGCGGCCAGCCGTTCGCATTTTTTGAATTTCTTCGGGGGATTTGATGTTGACTGCCATAACAATCCGGGATGGGGTGCTGCCCGGCGGAACGTATCCAAGTGCTTGGTTTTTCAAGAAACCGCGATTGTAGACCAGAACAGATAGCGATTGTATCGGGAGTTGGGGCTGCACGCCGCGCCAACATAAACCTTGAGCAGCAGAATTTTAGCGTGTTAAAATAAAAAGTTAGCTCGATCGGAGCGGACGGGCTGAAGTTCACACACCCGCATGAAATAGGTCAGGGTGCCTGCCGCAGGAGCGGCCGGTGTTGACGCGGGTGGAGGCTCAACCTATCTTGGAGTAGACATGTCAGTCACGATGCGTGAGATGCTTGAAGCGGGTGTTCATTTCGGACATCAGACCCGCTATTGGAATCCGAGGATGGCGCCGTACATCTTCGGGCACCGCAACAAAATTCATATTGTAAACCTGGAAAAAACCTTGGCCATGTACCAGGACGCGCTCAAGTTCGTTCGCCACCTGGCGGCCAACAAGGGCACGGTGCTGCTTGTGGGCACCAAGCGCCAGGCCCGCGAAATCATCAAGGAGGAGGCGCAACGCTGCGGCTCGCCGTACGTGGACTACCGCTGGCTAGGCGGGATGCTCACCAACTACAAGACGGTAAAGCAGTCGATCAAGCGCCTTAAGGACATGGAAGCAATGGTCCAGGACGGATCGATCGAGAAACTCCCCAAGAAAGAGGCCTTGCGTTATCAGCGGGAGATTGCGAAACTCGATCGCAGCCTCGGCGGCATCAAGGACATGAATGGCTTGCCCGACGCCATGTTCGTGATTGACGTCGGCTACCAGAAGGGAGCGGTATCAGAAGCCAACAAACTCGGCGTTCCGGTGATCGGGGTCGTCGACACCAACCACTCGCCCGAAGGCATCGATTACGTGATTCCCGGCAACGATGACTCGAGCCGCGCCATCCGTCTCTACGCGCGCGGCGTGGCCGATGCGATTCTTGAGGGCCGAACGGACAGCGTCAAGGAAATCGTGCGCGGCGGCGACGAGTTCGTCGAAGTCGAAGAAGGCGAAGATGTCGAGGCGTGACCCGCGGCGAACCTGCAGCAAGGGGCGCGAGCCCCTTTTTTTTAACCGGTGGAGCATCGAATGACGGAAATTACCGCAAGCATGGTAAGGGAGTTGCGCGAGAGGACCGACGCGCCGATGATGGAATGCAAGAAGGCGCTGACCGAAGCGGGGGGCGATTCGACGCGAGCCGAGGAAATCCTCCGCATCAGACTCGGCAACAAGGCAAGCAAGGCCGCTTCTCGCATCACGGCCGAAGGTATTGTGGCCACGCACATCACGGGCGACGGCAAGCTTGGCGCGATAGTGGAAGTCAACTGCGAGACCGACTTTGTCGCGAAAAACGCGGAGTTCATTGCGTTCGCGCGCACGCTGGCGCAGCGGGTGGCCTCGGACAATCCGCCCGATCTCGCAACGCTCTCATCCCTCAAGCTGAAGGACGCGTCCGTCGACGAGGCGCGCAAGACCTTGATCGGCAAGATCGGCGAGAATTTGGCCGTCCGCCGGTTTGCGCGCATGACGGCGAAGGGAAGACTTGTCAGCTACGTTCATGGCGGCGCGAAAATCGGTGTGATCGTCGACGTCGTGGGAGGGGATGACGCGCTCGCCAAGGATCTCGCCATGCACATCGCGGCCAGCAAACCCGTGGCGCTGTCCGGGGACGGCGTTCCTGCGGTGATCGTTCAGAAGGAACGGGACATCGCTCTGGCGAAGGCGGCGGAATCGGGCAAGCCGGCTAACATCGTGGAAAAAATGGTGGAAGGCGCGGTCCAGAAATTCCTCAGGGAGATCACTTTGCTCGGCCAGCCGTTCGTGAAGAACGACAAACAGAGCGTCGAAAAGCTGCTGAAGTCAAACGGCGCGTCGGTCGCGAGCTTCGTGCTTTATGTAGTCGGCCAAGGCATCGAGAAGAGAAAAGACGACTTCGCTGCCGAAGTTATGGCGCAAGTCGGTCAGGCGAGGGGTTCGTCGCGCTTGGCCCGGACAAACTCCTGATAGCGAGACCACCATGCCGGAGACGCCCGCTTATAAACGCATCCTGCTTAAACTCAGCGGCGAGGCGTTAATGGGCGAGGACAGTTATGGCATCAATCGCACCACGATCGAGCGCATCGTCGAGGAAATCGCCGAGGTGGCGAATCTCGGGGTCGAAGTGGCGGTGGTCATTGGCGGCGGCAACATCTTTCGCGGCTTGGCGCCCGCCGCCGCCCACATGGACCGCGCGACCGCGGATTACATGGGGATGCTCGCCACCGTGATGAACGCGCTCGCCCTGCAGGATGCGATGCGGCGAGTGAACCTGATAAGCCGCGTGCAGTCGGCGCTCAACATCGAGCAGGTCGTCGAACCCTACATCCGCGGCAAGGCGATGCGCTACCTGGAAGAGGGCAAGGTCGTGATTTTCGCGGCCGGCACCGGCAACCCTTTTTTTACGACCGATACGGCGGCAGCGCTCCGGGGGATGGAAATGAACGTTGATCTGGTGCTGAAAGCGACCAACGTCGACGGGGTCTACACCGACGACCCGAAGACTCATCCCGACGCGATGCGCTACAAGCACCTGACCTTTGACGAGGCGATCATCAAAAATCTCAAGGTCATGGATGCGACAGCGCTTACACTGTGCCGCGACCAGCAACTGCCGATCAACGTGTTCAGCATTTTCAAGCCCAGAGCGCTCAAGCGCGTCGTGCTGGGCGACGACGAAGGAACGATGGTTCACGCAAGAGACGGAGGTGCATGATGATTGCCGACGTGAAAAAGACTGCGGAACAAAAGATGAAGAAGACGCTCGAAGCGCTCAAACATGACCTTGCCAAGATTCGCACTGGACGGGCCCATACCGGGCTGCTCGACCACATCGTGGTAGATTACTATGGCACGCCGACCGCGATCCCCCAAGTCGCCAACGTGACGCTGCTTGATGCGCGGACCATAGGCGTCACTCCGTGGGACAAGAAGATGATCGGGGTGGTCGAGAGGGCGATACGCGATTCCGATCTGGGATTGAACCCCGCGACACAGGGGGATATCGTGCGGGTACCAATGCCGCCGCTCACCGAGGAGCGGCGCAAGGAGCTGACCAAGGTGGTGCGCACCGAAGGCGAGAATGCCCGCGTGGCGGTGCGCAACGTCCGGCGTGATGCGATTCATCATTTGAAGGAGCTGCTCAAGCAGAAGAAGGTCGCGGAAGACGATGAGCGCCGCGCGCAGGAGGAGATCCAGAGACTGACTGACCGGCACATCGCGGACATCGACAAGATGCTGCAGGCGAAAGAAGCCGATTTGATGGCGATCTAGGCGGCCCATGTTCAAGAGCTCGACCGGGGAAATCCCTGAGGCACGACCCGTTCCACGGCATGTCGCGATCATCATGGACGGCAACGGCCGTTGGGCGAAGCGGCGTTTCCTGCCGCGCATGGCGGGACACAGGCGAGGCGTCGAAGCGGTACGCAATATCGTGCGCGCCTGCGGCGAGCGCGGTGTCGAGTTCCTGACCCTGTTTGCATTCAGCAGCGAGAACTGGCGTCGTCCGGTCGATGAAGTGTCGTTTCTGATGCGGCTGTTCGTGATGGCGCTCGAACAGGAAGTGAGCAAACTGCATGAGAACGGCATTCGCTTCAGGGCCATCGGCGACCTGTCACGCTTTGAACCGAAGCTCGTGAGCCTCATCCGCGACGCGGAGGAGCTTACCCGCAACAACGGCCGGCTGACGCTGACGGTGGCCGCCAACTACGGTGGGCGTTGGGACATTCTGCAGGCGACGAACCGCATGCTCAAGGAGCGCCCCGAGCTTGCTACAGGCTTCACCGAAAAAGATCTCACGCCATACCTTGCGCTCAGTTACGCGCCAGAACCCGATCTTTTCATCAGGACCGGCGGCGAACAACGCATCAGTAATTTCGTGCTGTGGCAGCTCGCCTACACCGAGCTCTATTTCACGGACACGCTGTGGCCGGACTTCGACGCCGCGGCGCTGGATCGCGCGGTCGTTTCGTATCAAGAGCGCGAACGCCGGTTTGGGCGCACCAGTGAACAGTTGCCGGAGTTCGCCGGACTCGCAACGCAACGTCGCGTGACGGGCTAGCCCTCGCCGCCGGCCGCAACGGCGGATTCAAATTCCGCAAGATGTTCGCCACGCGCCTCGCTACCGCTGCCATACTGCTGCCATTGTTCGTCGCAGCGTTGCTGTTTCTCCCGAACAGGTATTGGGTCGCGTTTCTCCTGGCGGGTCTGTTGATCGCGAGCCAGGAATGGGCAGCGCTCGCCGGCTATCGGCGGCGCGGACGATGGTTTTTCGGTGGGGCGCTGCTGCTTTGCGGACTCGGGCTCGTCTATGTCTCGGAACATGCCGCCATCCCGGCGGTTCAATCCGGGCGGCCCCAGATATTCGTATACTGGCTATCGGTTGCATTCTGGCTGCTGCTCGCCCCGGCGTGGCTGGCGGGGAAGTGGCGCGTTCCGAATTCGCTCATCATGGGCATTACCGGTTGGGTCGTGCTCCTGCCGACGTGGGTTGCGCTGGCGGGACTGCAAACCGAGCCGTCGCGGCTCCTCGTGTTGCTGGGCGTGGTCTGGGTCGCGGATAGCGCCGCTTACCTGGTTGGCCGGCACTTCGGCCGGCGTCGACTTGCACCCGCGATCAGTCCTGGCAAAACCTGGGAGGGTCTCGTGGGCGCCTGCGTTGCGGTGGCCGTGTATTATGCCGCGCTTTGGTTTATATTCGCTCCACAGCAACCATTGCTTGATGGGCTTGGCGGAATGGGCGTGTTCGCGGTCATCACGGTGATGAGCGTCGAAGGCGATCTGTTCGAGTCCTGGATGAAGCGCCAGGCCGGAGTCAAGGACAGCGGCAGGCTGTTACCGGGACATGGCGGAGTGCTTGACCGGATCGACGGCCTTACGGCCAGCATGCCGCTCGCGGCGCTGTGGCTGCATTATTTCGGATCCCCCGGACCTGTCTGACCATGCCCGAGAATCAGACTCTCACCATACTCGGCTCGACCGGCAGCGTTGGCGTCAACACGCTCGATGTGGTTGCGCGCCATCCCGGGAGGTTCACGGTCGCTGCGCTCACCGCGCGCAACCATGTCGATCTGCTGTTCGAACAGTGCCGCAAGTTTCGACCCGGGATGGCCGCGACGCTGGAACCGCGGGCCGCAGCAGAACTGGAACACCGCCTCAAACAGGCCGGGCAGCACTGTACTGTGCTGTGCGGCGTCGAGGCCCTGGAGCAGGCGGCGAGCCTGCCGGAAGTGGATACAGTGATGGCGGCGATTGTCGGCATTGCCGGACTGCGTCCCACGCTGGCCGCGGCGTGGGCCGGCAAGAAGGTGTTGCTCGCGAACAAGGAGTCGCTGGTGACGGCCGGTCCGATCCTGACGGCAGCGGTGCGCGCGAGCGGCGCGATCCTGCTGCCGATTGACAGCGAGCACAATGCGATATTCCAGGCGCTGCCGCGTGGATGCCCGGGTGGACTGGGCGAGGTCGGTGTCAGACGCGTATTACTGACTGCGTCGGGTGGACCGTTCCGCGCGACACCGCTGCACCGCCTCGAGCACGTCACGCCCGATGAAGCGTGCGCCCATCCCAACTGGGTGATGGGGCGAAAGATTTCCGTGGACTCGGCGACGATGATGAACAAGGGGCTGGAGGTGATCGAAGCCCATTGGTTGTTCGACGCCAGCGAGTCGCAGATCGAGGTGGTGATCCATCCCGAGAGCATCGTGCACTCGTTGGTGGAATACATCGACGGCTCGGTCATCGCGCAGCTCGGCAACCCTGACATGCGAACGCCGATCGCGTTCGGCCTGGGCTACCCCGAGCGCATTGCGGCGGGGGTCGAGTTCCTCGATCTTGCGCGTGTCGGGGCGCTGCATTTCGAGCGCCCGGACCTTAAGCGTTTTCCGTGCCTGCGGCTCGCCTACGCGGCGCTGCGCGCGGGCGGCAGTGCACCGACCGCTCTCAACGCCGCAAACGAGATCGCGGTCGAGAAGTTTCTCGCCGGCAGCCTGAAATTTACGCGGATTCCGGCATTGATAGAGGCAGTACTGGAAGAACTAGTGGTGAGGCCTGTACGCCGGCTCGACGATGTGCTCGGAGTCGACCGCGAAGCGCGTGCGTGCGCCGAACGCTGGTTGAAGAGTCACCAAAAAGGCGACAATGCCGGTGTGCACCCGCAGCTCGCGAAGTCCTTGGGAGTTCGTCGGACTTGAGGCTCGACAAACGCCTAATCCGTATTTTTTCGGGATCGCCCCTATGAATCTAGTGATCACTCTCCTGGCGTTTGTTGTTGCCCTGGGCTGCCTGATCGTGTTTCACGAGTTCGGCCACTACCTCGTGGCGCGGCTCTGCAACGTGAAGGTACTGCGCTTCTCGGTGGGTTTCGGCAAGCCGCTGTGGCGTAGGGTCGCAGGACGCGACCGCACCGAGTGGGCGGTTACGGCGTTTCCCCTCGGGGGTTATGTCAAGATGGCCGATGAACGTGAAGGGGAGGTCCCGCCGCAGGATTTGGCCCGCGCCTTCAACCGCCAGTCGGTCTACCGGCGCTCTGCGATCGTGATCGCGGGTCCGGCGGCAAATTTTCTGCTGGCGATCTTTTTCTACTGGATACTGTTCATGCACGGGGTGCCGGGGATAAAGCCCGTGCTCGGACCCGTTACGCCCGGCACGCCCGCGGCCAGCGCCGGTTTTGTGACGGGGGACTTGATCGTGAAGATCGACGAGGAGCCGGTTGCGACCTGGCAGGACGCCCGCTGGCTGTTGCTCCAGCAGGCCGTGCAGAAGGCGAGAGTGGCGGTCGAGGTGCGGAACGACAAGGGCGAGATTGCCCGGCGCAAGCTCGATTTGTCCGGTGTGAGCTCGAACGATCTCGACAGTGATTTTCTGAAGGCGCTGGGCTTTGCGCACTACCGGCCCCCGCTCAGGCCGGTGATCGGCGGCGTCCTCAGCGGCGGCGCGGCCGAGCGCGCCGGACTGAAGGAAGGCGACGAAATAACCGCGATCAACAATGAGCCGATCACGAACTGGGACGAGGTGGTACGTGTGATCCGCAGCCATCCGGAGAAGACGCTGACATTTGAAATCAGGCGCAAAGGCGTGCTGCTGCCGGCGATCGCGGTCACACCCGGCTCAGCGGTGGAGAATGGACAAACCGTCGGCAAGATCGGCGCGGCGCCATCCATCGATCGCAGCACGATGGCGGGTCTGGTTACGGAAGTGCGATACGGCCCCCTGGAGAGCATGATCAAGGCGCTTCAGAAAACCTGGGATACATCGATCTTCACCCTCAAAATGCTGGGTAAGATGATCGTCGGGGAGGTGTCCCTGAAAAACCTGAGCGGGCCGATCACGATCGCAGACTATGCGGGACAGACGGCGCAAAGCGGATGGATTTCGTATCTGCTTTTCCTGGCGCTGATCAGCATCAGTCTCGGAGTGCTCAATCTGCTGCCGATACCCTTATTGGATGGCGGGCATTTGATGTATTATATGTTCGAAATTCTCAAAGGCAGTCCGGTCTCGGATAAAGCCGTCGAAATCGGGCAGCACATCGGCATAGCGCTGCTGTTTACGCTGATGGCTTTTGCACTTTATAACGATATAAACCGTCTCATAAGCGGGTAATTAATGGGTTTTATTCGACTGGTCCCGTTGCTGCTCGCCCTGTTTGCGGTTTCGGCTGAGGCGCTCGAGCCTTTCGTCATCAGGGACATCCGGGTCGAAGGCATACAGCGCACCGAAGCCGGCACGGTATTCAGCTACCTGCCGGTGAAAGTCGGCGATACGATGACGGAGGAAAAAGCGGCGCAGGCGATACGGGCGCTGTTCGCCACCGGTTTTTTCAAGGACGTGAGCCTCGAGGTCGAGAACGACGTGCTGGTCGTCGTGGTGCAGGAACGGCCGTCGGTGGCGCAAATCGATTTCGCCGGCATGCGCGAATTCGACAAAGAGCAGGTGCTGAAGGGACTGCGCCAAGTGGGGCTCGCTGAGGGCCGGATATTCGACAAGGGCTTGCTTGATCGCGCCGAGCAGGAACTCAAGCGCCAGTATCTGAGCCGCGGCATGTACGCGGTGAATATCAGCACCACCGTGACGCCGCTCGAGCGCAACCGGGTGTCGATCAACTTCAACGTCGAGGAGGGAGACGTCTCCAAGATCCGGCAAATCAGCATTATCGGCGCCAACGCATTTCGGGAAAGCGAGCTGTTGGGCCTGTTCGTGCTGCGCACCCCTGGGTTCATGACCTGGTTCAGCAAGCACGATCAATATTCCCGGCAGAAACTTGCTGCCGACCTGGAGACGTTGCGTTCCCATTACCTCGATCGCGGTTATCTCGAGTTCAGCATCGACTCCACCCAGGTTTCGATCACGCCGGACAAGAAGGACATCTACATCACGATCAGCATCACGGAAGGGCCGAAGTACACGGTTTCCGATATCAAGGTGGCAGGGGAAAAACTGATTCCGGAAGACGAGGTGCGCAAGCTGATCAAGATCAAGCCCGGAGATACTTTTTCCCGGGCCCTGTTGACCGAATCGACAAAATCGATCGGAGAGCGCCTCGGCAATGACGGTTACGCCTTTGCCAACGTCAACGCCATTCCCGAGATGGACAAGAAGGAGCAACAGGTCGCGTTCACTTTCTTTATCGATCCCGGTCGCCGGGTCTATGTGCGTCGCATCAATCTTTCCGGCAACAGTCGCACCCGTGATGAAGTCATCCGGCGCGAGATGCGCCAGCTCGAGGGCGGATGGTACTCCGGCGAAAACATCAACCTGTCGCGGCGCCGCATCGACAAGCTGGGCTACTTCACCGAAGTCAACATTGAAACGCCCGCCGTGCAAGGCGCGACCGATCAGGTCGACGTGAACGTGTCCGTGACCGAGAAGCCGACGGGGGTGGTCCTGTTCGGCGCCGGTTTCGGCAGCGGTGAAGGCGTTCTCCTGTCGGGGTCGGTTTCGCAGAACAACATCTTCGGCTCCGGCAAACATGTGACGGCCCAAGTCAACACCAGCAAGATCAATACCACCTACGCCTTGTCGTATACCGATCCCTACTTCACGGTGGATGGTGTAAGTCAGGGCTTTGACGTCTATTTGCGCGAGATCGATGCGGTCAACAGCGGCCTGGGGTTCTATCAGACCAGGTCCGTCGGCGGCACGTTGCGGGTCGGCGTCCCGATATCGGAAATAGATACCATCAACTACGGGTTGGGCTACGAGGACACGAAAATCACGACCTTTCCCGAAAGCCCTCTCTTTTATCGCGACTACGTCGCGACGTTCGGCAACCAGAATTCCACGATTCTCGGCACGATAGGATGGGCTCGCGACGGGCGCGACAGTCTCATCTATCCCACTTCGGGCACGCTGCACAAGGCGCTGGGCGAGACCGGTCTGCCCGGCGGTACGCTCAGATACTACAAAGCCTCGTATCAGTATCAGCGCTATTTTCCCCTGACTCGCTTGTACACCCTCATGCTGAACGGCGAAGCCGGCTTCGGCGAGGGTTATGGCGGGAAGCCGCTACCGTTTTTCAGGAACTTTTTTGCCGGCGGCGTGAGTTCGGTGCGCGGCTACAAATCATTTAGCATCGGCCCCAAGGATTCCAACGGCGATCCGCGCGGCGGAAGCCGTAGGCTGATCGGCAACGCTGAGTTATTATTCCCTTTCCCGGGTTTGGCGAACGACAAGTCGGTCAGGATGAGCGCCTTCATGGATGCCGGGATGGTGGACGACAAGTATGATTTCGGTGCATTCCGTTACTCGATCGGAGCTGCGGTGCTGTGGGTCTCGCCCCTTGGACCGCTCAAGATCAGCGTAGCGGCGCCGTTCGGCGACGAACCCGGGGACAGGAAGCAGCCGTTCCAGTTTACGATCGGCGGGGTTTTTTAGTGACAGCCGGCTTGGGCCGTGAGCCGTCAGGCGGGGCGTTGCGGCCGGTCAATCGCAAGGAG
>Ga0156226_1284_pt1 | contig 15993 bp, 16 predicted proteins | sample RifCSPlowO2_12_FD_107874 | JGI IMG/M metagenome (GOLD analysis project Ga0156226, IMG submission 107874) | Betaproteobacteria bacterium RIFCSPLOWO2_12_FULL_62_13
GAGGTCTCGCCATTGACGTGGCTTCCATAGCTATATTGACTACAGAAGTTTACCATAATTAAGCTCATCTTGAAAGCGACTTAGAATCAGGACACTGCGGCTAACCTCGGCGGGAGCTGTCATTCCCGCGCAGGCGGGAATCCATAGGATGCCCGTTTGACAAATCGATCGCAAGAGCTCTGTCGAAGTGAATTCCCGTGACATTCACCGCGGGGAATGTAAACGCAATACGCCTTGTTCAACGCCGTATGGATTCCCGTTTGCACGGGAATGACACAGGAAAGTCGGAAGCGCTGCTTTAAGGCATCACCTCACAAAACTCGTAAATCTCGGCGTCAGCGACCTGTTTCCTGACGGGCAGGGGCGCCTTGGCAAACCATTGGTGCGGATTGTGTTTGTCGACCTCGTCCCCGAGGAATCTGATCAAGTCGCAGGTCGGCTCGGTTACGTTTTTTCGCCAGGACTCGTCGTTCTTCACGTACGCGAGGTACATGTTCTTCATGCAGTTTCGTCTGCAGAAGTGGAACGCCGAACAGCCCTCGCACGGCATGCTCGGATGCGGCTGCAGCGGGCTCTTCCGGAGCCAATTCGCTGCGACATCGCCTTGCAGCAACTCGTGCATATACAGCATGTCCGGGCAGGGATAAATCTTTCCGTCCGGCATTACGTTGAGCAGGTTGGTCGATACCCGGCACTGGCTGAGGCCGCCGGACAGTTCGTTGATCCGCGAGGGGACCACCTTGTTTCTCACCGTTCCCATGACGGGCACAACGGGGTATAGATCAGCGGCGGTGAAGAACCTCGCGACGAGCCGCGCCAGGACTTCTTTCCTCTTTCTTACCGATTCCGGGGTGTATGCGCGTTCATCCTGGGCGAACTGGAAATAGACATAATCGAAAATTTCTGTCAGTGCGTCGAGTTCTTCGAACGTCGTTTCCCCGCTCCACCATGTGACTCGCGCGGTCAACGTCCCGAGAATCCTGTCGCGGATGCGGTTTATATTCGCGAGTATCTTCCGGTAGACACCTTTTCCCCTGAAACCGTCGGTGAGCTCTTCCCCTCCATCCACAGAGACCATGATGTTGGACAATCTGGCCAGGATTTTTCCGGGGATGCGGCTCAGCAGAGTGCCGTTGGTCTGAAGGTTGAACCGGCAATGCGCAAATCGCCCCATCAGTTCCACGATGAACCTGGTGTTCAGCGTAGGTTCGCCTCCATAGAGCGTGATGTATACCTCCTTGTCGCTCAGGTGCTTCTTGAGGAAAGCCTCAAGCTGGACCGCCGAGTAGGTTGCGTTCCTTTGCGAGCCCAGGACATCACCGACTGCCAGGACGCAATAACTGCAGCGTAGATTGCACTTCAGCGTAGTGAGCAACTGCAGTTCGACGCGATTCCCGACAACGGCCGGCTCGTCGGATCTCGGGAGGTTTTTCGGCTCCATAACGCGGTGTCGGGCGGGCAGCTAAGTGCCGGCCAAATATACTGCGTCAGCCGAAACCGGGGAATGGGTAACCATCACGGCATTTTGATCTGGATCAAGGTCTTCCCGCGCGTAACGCATAGACTTCGCAATATTACTGTATCGAAGGGGAAACGGTCATGAAATACCAGGATCCTGCGTGCGCGTATTGTCCGCCCACCGTGCGTGCCTGCCGCCAAGGTGAAGCTGAGGACCGCGGCCCCGGTTTCTGCCCAACCAAAGTCGACCCCGATAGCCAGAATGTCGCGCGCGCGCTCTACGACGACCCGGAAACGCGCAGGATTTCTCACGAATCGGCGCTGGTCGAGTCCGAAGGTTACTGCAAGTGGACGCGGGTCGAGGAGATCGTCCAGTTCGCCAAGCGCATGGGCTACCGCAAGATAGGGATCGCGAACTGCATCAGCTTCGTCGATCATGCGTACGTGCTGAGCGGCATCCTGGAGAGCCATGGTTTCGAGGTCGTGTCGGTCGCGTGCAAGAACGGCAGCATTCCGAAGGAAGACCTGGGGATCGCCGATCACGAGAAGGTCCGCCCCGGGCAGTTCGAGGCGCTGTGCAATCCGGTGGCCCAGGCCGAAATGCTCGCGGCCCACGGCTGCGAATTGAACGTCGTGCTGGGGCTTTGCATCGGCCACGACAGCCTGTTCTTCAAGTACGCGAAGGGGCTGACGACCGTGCTGGTTGCCAAGGATCGCGTCCTCGCTCACAACCCGGTGGCCGCGCTGCAGCTTGCGGATACCTATTACAGCCGGCTGTGGGGACCGAACAAAGCCGCGACGCGACCGAAGCTTCCGCCGGCGGGGCGGCGAAGCGCGAAGCGTTGAGGACAGCGCGCCATGCTCATTGAAGATCGGACTTGCCACCATGCGTGCCGGGCGGTTCTCGGCATGCGCAGAGCGCGGGGGCGCTCGAGCATCGTTCCGTGCCGCGGCCGGCAGAAGCGCCGCAGCGGAACAGGTGCTCGCAGCGATCAAGGCAAGCTGCACTGAGGACGGCAACAAATTGCACCGCCTGGGCCTACTTTCCGGCAGAATAGGCAAGAAATGCTGACGGAGGGTTTCGCATGACTGCTGGAAGAGAAAATGAGGATAATGGGCGGGAAATCAACCTCGAGGAAGTCGCCAAACTGATCGATGCCCTGGAACAGGATCTGAAGGAAGTCCAGAGCGGCTCCCGAGACATTCAACTCCTGAGAGACGAGGTGGAAACGCTCAAGAATGTGCTCAACTCGCCGGTGCGCCGGCACCATTGGGTGAGGGATGGGTTGCACGGCGTGCGCGAGGCTTTCGAGAAGGCAATGGACAAGGCCATAGCCGAGGGCGTGAAGGGCAGCCAATACATTGCGGAAATCGGCAGAATCCTGGGGATGTGATTTCAGTTCAACAACCCGCCAGAAAATCAAGTAGTTGTTTCGCGCCCGGGGCGTGTCTCGAGGCTTCGTGTCCAAGCTGTATCTGGGAATGCGCAGCGGCAGACGGCGTGGCGTTTTGTGCGCGCATCACCACAATTTCCCTGCAAACCGACGAAATCTTGCGCTAGATCAAAAAGGAAACTGTGCGAAAACATTAGATTTCGTTTGCAAGTTAAGATGTAGCTTCACGAGGCCCCTGGTGCCGGACAAGACGGCGAGGTGCCGGGCACCGTCAATTACCTAAGGCAGGATTGATGTGAAGGCAAACCAAAAGTCGAGATTCGAGATTGTGGCGCGAGAGGATTTTTCGGACGTTACATACCTGTTGGAGATTCATCATCCCCTGATGGCGAAGGCCGCGCGGCCGGGCCAGTTCGTCATCGTCATGTCGCACGAGCACGGCGAGCGCATCCCGCTGACCATCGCTGACTTCGACCGCAAGAAGGGTACCGTCACTTTGGTCGTGCAGGCGGTCGGCAAGACCACCCGCGAGATGCAGCAGAACTGCCAGGTGGGCACTACGCTCTACGGCGTGGCCGGTCCGATGGGCGTGCCCAGTCGTACCAGCGGCGCCAGGAAAATCGTGTGTGTCGGCGGCGGCCTGGGTGTCGCCCCGATCTTTCCCCAGGCGCGGGCCTTCAAGGAAGGCGGCGCCTACGTCATCGGCGTCGTCGGGTTCCGCACCAAGGATCTCGTTTTCTGGCAAGACAAATTCCGCGCCTGCTGCGACGAGTTCATCGTGTGTACGGATGATGGATCAGCGGGGATCAAGGGGCTCATCACGGACGGGGTCAAGCTGGCGATCCAGAAGCATCCCGATATCGGCGAGCTCGTCGCCATCGGGCCGCCGGTCATGATGAGGGCATGCGCTGAAGTGACGCGGCCTCACAAGATCAAGACCGTAGTAAGCCTTAATCCGATCATGGTCGACGGCACGGGAATGTGCGGCGGCTGCCGGGTAAAGGTCGGCGGCCAGGTGCGGTTCGCGTGCGTCGACGGCCCGGACTTCGACGGTCACCAGGTCGACTTCGACGACCTGATGTCCCGGCTGCGGCGCTTTACCCGGGAAGAGAAGTCAGCCATGGAGCGCTGGTCGGAAAGCTGCCGCATGAAGAACCAGATCGCTCCTGGGACACTCGCCTCGCTGTTGCCGGCTCAGGCGGGATCTGATTTATCAGATGGATCCCTTGTGCTACCCGATCCATTTGAAGAAGTGGAAGGAGGTTAGCATGACTCAATGTAAGGATTTCTGCCGCGCGATCGCAATACGGAGCGTGCGCCTCGGGATGGGGCGTTCAGCGATAAGACTGGAGAGGTAACAGCGGATGGCAAAGAAGAAGACGATACGGACCATTCCGCAGGAACGCGCCCCGGTCAGCGAGCAGGATCCGCTCGAGCGCGCCAAGAATTTTGCCGAAGTTTCCTGCGGCTTTCGCCTCCAGGATGCGCTGCACGAGGCGGAGCGCTGCCTGCTTTGTCCGGATCCGGCCTGTGTCGAGGGCTGTCCGGTCAGCATCGACATCCCCGGTTTCATCCGGATGATCAGCGCCAAGGATTTTCGCGGCGCCTACGACGTCATCAGCGACACCAATCTCCTGCCCGCCATTTGCGGCCGCGTCTGCCCGCAGGAGAGCCAGTGCGAAGGCGTGTGTCCGGTGGGCGAGACGCTGGAACCGGTCGCGATCGGCCGGCTCGAGCGCTGGGTCGGCGACCTCGCCATCGCGGAGAGCTGGACCAGCATTCCCTATATTGAGGCGAGCGGTTTCAAGATCGGAATTGTCGGGTCGGGACCCGCCGGCATGGCGTGCGCGGCCGACATGGCCAAGGCGGGGTGCGACGTCACGGTTTACGAGGCCTTCCATCAACCGGGCGGCGTCTTGAGATACGGGATTCCCGATTTCCGGCTACCGAACGCGGTGATCGACGCCGAAATCGGGAACCTGCGCAAGCTCGGCGTCAAGTTCGAATGCAACACTCTGGTCGGGCGCCTGTTCACGATCGAGCAGATGATCGACGAGTTGGGCTTTCACGCCGTCTTCATCGGGACCGGTGCGGGGTCTCCAACATTGCCGGGGATTCCAGGCGACTCCCTGAACGGTGTGCTCTCGGCAAACGAGCTGCTGACGCGCTGCAACCTCATGCTCGCGCGCGAGTTCCCGAACTACGACACGCCCGTGCCCCTTGGCCGGCGGGTTGCGGTCATCGGTTCGGGCAACACGGCGATGGACGCCATGCGGGTCTGCTTGAGGCTGGGCGCGGAGAAGGTGCATTGCATCTATCGCCGCACCAAGGCGGAAAGCCCGGCGCGGGCCGAGGAGATCCATCATGCCGAGGAGGAAGGCATCGAGTTTCATTGGCTGACGAACCCGGTCGATATCCTCGACGACGGCAAGGGCAATGTCCGCGGCATGCGCTGCATCCGCATGGAGCTCGGTGAGCCGGACGACTCGGGCCGGCGCCGCCCGGTTCCGGTCGCGGGGAGTGAGTTTGAGTTCGCGTGCGACATGATCGTGTTTGCCATCGGGACCAATGCGAATCCGATCATCGGCCAGACCTCGAAACTCAAGCTCAACAAGCGCGGTTATATCGAGGCTGACGTAAACCTCGCTACCTCCATGGCGGGCGTGTTCGCCGGCGGCGACATCGTAACCGGGGCCGCCACCGTCATCGAAGCGATGGGCGCCGGCCGCAGGGCCGCCCGCAGCATGAAGGCTTATCTCGGAATTCGTGATACCGGCATCGATGATCTCGCTGAAGGGAGCGGCAGCGCCGGCAAACTGTTCGGAATCGATCTCAGGGAACGGAATTTTACACGCATCCGCGTGGCTAATTGAGACCCCGACGAATGACTGACATGGAAAGATGATGAACGATACGTCCACATTGCAACCCGTGAGAAAAGCTGCGCAGCAAGTTCGGCCGCCTGCCGGCGAGAAGAAGGTCACCACTTTGACGGAGCACATCGTCGAGGTGGTCAGCGATTCCGGCGAGGGCGCGCAAAGATGCGGCCAGTCCCTCGGGGCGATCGCCGCGCGTATGGGTAACGGCGTCTGGACGGTCGAGATCATCCCCGCTGAAATCCAGCCCCCCGCGCGAAGCATTGCCGGAGCGAGCGGCAACCGTGTTCGTCTGGGGTCAGGCCGCGTCACAAACGGAGGCGATGAAGCGGACCTGGTGGTGGCGTTCAACGAGCAGGTGCTGATCGGCCGGGTGCGCGCCGGTGAGCTCAAGCCTGGCTGCATCATTCTCCTGGAAAGCATGTGGCGGGACGATCGGGACCCGAAGATCGCGGCATCGTATGTCGAGACCTGCAAGCAGCTCGTGGCCGAAGGGTACAAGGTGTACGAGATCCCGATGGAGCGCGAGTGCCGCCCGCTCATTACCGACCCGCGGCGCGGCAAGAACATGTTCGCGCTGGGCATGCTGTGCAGCATCTACAGCCTCGATTTGCAGCCCGCGCGCGACCAGATCACGTTCGCCTTCCGCAAGAAAGACGAGAAAGTCGTCAAGGCGAATCACGCGCTGCTGGAGGCGGGCTACAAATGGGCGGAGGCCAACCTCGACTTCAAGTTCCGGATTCCGGCGGTGCGGGCAACCGAGCCGCAGATCGTGATCAACGGCAACACGGCGCTGGCTCTCGGCACCCTCGCTTCGGGGATGGAGATTTGCGCCATGTATCCCATCACGCCCGCCACGTCGGCGTCGCACTATCTGAGCGAAGTCTTCGAAAAGGTGGGCGGCATCGTGCATCAGGCGGAGGACGAGATCGCGGCTTGCTCTTTCGCGATCGGCGCCTCGTACGCCGGCAAATGCGCCGTCACGATTACTTCCGGCCCCGGCTATTCGCTCAAGCAGGAAGCGCTGGGACTGGCGGTGATGGGCGAGATTCCGCTGGTCGTTGTGAACGTCCAGCGCGGCGGACCGAGCACCGGTCTGCCGACGAAAGCGGAACAGGGCGATCTTCTGACCGCCATGTTCGGCAGCCACGGCGATGCGCCGAAAGTGGTCATGGCGGCGAGCACCATCGAGGACTGCTTCTACTCCATGATCACCGCGCGCAAGATCGCCGAGACTTTCAACATGGTGGTGGTCGTGCTCTCGGATGCGAACCTCGCCACTTCTCAGCAGCCCTTTCGGCGGCCGCAGTTCAGTGAGACCTGGCTCGCGCCGCCGGTGGACCAGAGCGCCGTTTCAGAGGGCGTAACGCCCTACGACTGGGACGGCGCCACCGGGCTTGCGCGCCGCGTCGTTCCGGGGCAACCCAATGGCATGCACTGCCTGACCGGGCTCGCTCATGATCGCTTGAGCCACGTCGCCTACGACCCGGAGATCAATGAGGAAGCGATCCGGCACCGCAGCCTGAAGCTTGCCGCATTGCAGAAGACGCTGAAGACCCCGCCGCTGTTCGGCGGCGAGGACGGCGACCTGCTCGTCGTCGGCTGGGGCAGCACCAAAGGGGCAATCGAGGAGGCGGTCGAGCGCCTGCGCACGGAGGGGTGCAAGGTTTCCTCCATGCACCTCAGGTTCCTCCAGCCATTGCCTGCGGGCATCAAGGAGGTGCTACAGCGATTCAAGAAAGTGATGACGATCGAGGGCAACTGGTGCGACCGCCCGGAGGACGAGATCATCGACGAGACCAATCGCCGCTATTCCGCCCTGGCAATGCTGCTGCGGGCGCGCTACCTGGTCGATGTGGACTGCTGGAGCGAGGTGCAAGGCCAGCCCATCAAGCCCGGCACGATCTATCGTGTGATCCGCGAAAATCTGGAAAACGAAGCGAGGAAGTAACCATGACCATTCACGGGACTGAATGCCTGCTGCGGATGTATGAGGAGAATCCCGATCTGGAGGATTATCAGGGCGGCGTGCCGCGCTGGTGCACCGGCTGCGGCGACAACGCCATTCTCGCGGCCGTGCAGCGGCTGTGCCGCGACGAAGCGCTGCGCCCCGAGAAAACCATGTTCGTATCGGGGATCGGCTGCTCGAGCCGCTTTCCCCATTATATGAAGACCTACGGATTCCACGGCATCCATGGACGGGCGCTGCCGGTCGCCGAGGGCATCAAGATGGCGCGGCCGGATCTTCACGTCTTCGTCAACACCGGTGACGGGGACTGCTGCAGCATCGGCGCCGCTCACTGGATCCACGCGATCCGTTACAACATGAACATGACGGTGATGCTGCACGACAATGAGATCTACGGGCTCACAAAGATGCAGGCATCGCCGACCTCGCCGAAAGGGCTGCGCAGCAACACCACGCCGCGCGGCGCCTACCTGAATGCGCTGAATCCGCTGAGCATCACGCTCGGGGTCCAGAACGTCTCGTTCGTCGCGCAGGCGGTCGACTGGATTCCGGAGGTGCTCTACGAGATCATCGCGGCGGCTTTCCGCCACAAGGGGTTCTCCTTCGTGCGCATCATGCAGCGCTGTCCGGAATGGCTGCCAAACCATTTCGAGCCCTGGCTCAACGATCCGCAGAAGACGCTGCTCCTCACCCACGAGCATGGCCTGCGAGTGAGCCCGAGCCTCGCCAAGGTCTACAAGAATCAGCTCCAGCACGATCCTTCGAGCCTCGACCGCGCCCGCGAGATCGCCTCGGGCATCGACCCGATCCCCGTCGGCATCCTGTACCGCAATCCGGACGTTCCCTGCTACGAGGAGGTGCGGCACGCGGGCGCGTTGCGTTCGTCTGAATTCATCAAGGCGGGCCTCGAGGCGGAATTCGACAAGTTCACCATCTGGCCGCAGGCGGCGGACGCGAAAACGCGGCCCGCACGGGCTTATTGAGCTTCCGGTATATGAGTGGCGAATTGGATGCTCGGATACGTCACCCCCACCCTAGCCCTCCCCCGTCGAGGGGGAGGGAAAATAGCTCCTTCCCCCTTGAGGGGGGAAGGTTGGGATGGGGGTGAATGGGTCAACTATTTCCTGAATTCTCGATAATCGGCAGAGCACGCCGACACTGACATGAAACCGGAACTTCAAGCACATGTTGCATTCCATTTGACGGGAAAGCGGTTCAGCGAGGGCCTGGACGCGTTCGATCAACTTGAACTGCGTCCCGCGTTGTTTGCGCGTTATCGGGACCTCGGCAGGCTGCGCTACGATTTTCCGCTGGTGCTCAACCGCGAGGGCGCGGGCGAGGGGTGCGTGCAGTCTCTCTCCAGTCTCGTCGACAGCATCGTTCGCGATCTCGCGCCGGGGAGCAAGGACAGCGAGCGGCTGAAGAGGATCCTGCTCCGGCTGGAGCGGGAGATCCGCGCCCTTGTCGCGGAAGGCGCAACGGGATCGCTCACGGCGCTGTGGGACGTGGCGGCGCGCCGGCTTGGATCGGAGACCGATGAGCTGCTCGAGGACAGCCTCACCCGCGCGCGCCTCGCCCTCAAAGTGGATGGCGAAATCGTTGACTGCAACCAGGGCACGCCCGCCCGCTTTGTCACTCACGCCTGGAGCGCGGTCCAGGAAAAGAAGGCCCGCAGATTCCGCGACAGCGTCAACCGGCTGATCCAGAAACTCTCCGACATTCTCAGGGCCGACTTCGCGCGCTCGGAGGCGGGGAGGAGCGCGGAAAATCTCAAGGCGGCGGTCGGGGCGATTCATGACGAGGTGTTCGACTTCGAGGCGATGTCGCGCCTGCTCACACGGGGTTCGCCCAAGGCGTTGCTGCCCGAAAACCGGCGCCAGCGCGTGGCGTGGGCGCTTTCGGTGCTCAAATCCCAGCGGTTTTTCCCGCCGACGAACAGTGCGGGCGAACGGGGCAAGGGCGGTAAGCCGTACTCCTTCATCTTCGAGAACTGCGCCGGCGCCCTCGAAGCTTTCCGCAAGCGGCGGCCTGATATGGTTGAGCTCGCCAAGGCCATTGCCATAGCGGAACTCGAGATTGACGGCCAATACGTTGAATCGAAGCACGATCTTTTCTTCAAGGAGTTTTCCGAAAACGCGCTGGGGCCGGATGATCTGGGGCTATTTCCGGACTACCTGGTCTGCCTGCGCGCCGGCGACAAGCAGGCAATCGAGCAGGTCCAACTGATGACAGTGCTCTCCGCGGGCCTGCCGGTGAAAGTCCTGGTCCAGACCGACGACATCCTGGAGGCGTCGCCGATCAGCAACGGGCATCCTGCGTATGGCGTGCGCAGCGCGCAACTCGCCAGGATGGCGATGGGTCTCAACGAGGTCTACGTGCTGCAGACGAGCGCGTCAAACCTCTTTCAAATGCGGGACCGGATCGTCAGCGGACTCGCCTATCGCGGGCCCGCGTTGTTCAGTGTCTTCTCGGGCGCTACCGGGGAAGCTGGTGATCTCCAGCCCTATCTGACGGCCGCGGCAGCGATGGAATCGCGCGCCTTCCCGGCTTTCAGCTACGACCCGTCCGCGGGTCCGGACTGGGCGTCGCGATTCCGCCTCGATGACAATCCTCAGGTCGAACGCGACTGGCCGGTCCACAGCTTCGCATACGAAGACGAGGAGCACCAGAAGATCTCGGAGGATCTCGCCTTCACGTTTGTTGACTTCGCGGCTTGCGACCGACGCTACGCCAGGCACTTCGCACGCGTTTCCCGGCCAAGTTGGAACGGGAGCATGGTCCCGGCCGGAGAGTGTCTGGGCGGCGAAACGCGGGGCGTTCCCGAGAAGGTCCCCTGCCTGCTGATGGTGGACCGTGACGACGTGCTCCAGAAGGTGATCGTCGACGAGAAGCTCATCCAGGAAGCGCGCCGCTGCGGCGAGATGTGGCGCAGCCTGCAGGAACTTGGGGGCATTCACAACTCGCACGCGGAGCGGCTGCTCGCGAGCGAGAAAAAAGCCTGGGAAGAGCGCCACCAGCAGGAAGCCCGGACCACTCTCCAGGAGCCGAAACCCGTGGCCCAAGCCCCGGCAGCAGCGCCGCTCGCGGCGGCTCCAACCCCTGCGCAGGCCGAAGCCGAACCTGAGAAACCGTCCGACGAACCCTACATCGAAACGCCGCGGTGCACGAGCTGCGACGAGTGCACGCAGCTCAACAACAGAATGTTCGCATACGACGCGAACAAGCAGGCATATATTGCGGACCTCAACGCCGGAACCTACCGGCAACTCGTGGAAGCAGCCGAAAGCTGCCAAGTGTCCATCATCCACCCGGGCAAGCCGCGCAGCCCGAACGAGCCGGGGTTGGAAGAACTGCTGAAGCGCGCCGAACCGTTCCTGTAGAAGCTGTCTCAAGGACTGTGTCGTTCCCGCGGAGGCGGGAACCCGTACGGCGGGTCATCTAGCGTGAACCTTACTATGGATTCCCGTTTTCACGGGAATGACAACGGGTGGTCACTTGATCTCGCTGCCCTGAATCAGCAGGTGGATGAACTGCTGGATATTCATGTTGCTCTGCACGCTGACAGAAGTGAATTCAATGCCTGACAGGTAGCGACCTGCGCTCGTTTTCGTCTTCAGGACTTTGGCATAAATATCCGTCGCCTTGTATCCGACGAGCGACAAGTCCAGGTCCAGCTTGATGTCCGAAAACGGGGCGAGTTCCAGGTCCACTTCCGCGAGCACGCCGTGATAGCTGATATCCAGAATCACGCCCTGATGTGCCTGCGGCATGACGATCTTGTTTTCCACCACCTGGTACGAGAAGGGGATATTCACTTCGATCCGGGGGCTTCTGCGAATTTCCTGGCGCGGCACTTCCCTTCCCAGGGACGGGATCGCGAGCACTTCACGCAGGCTGACCGCGTGCGCTTTCCCTTTGACGTAGACGTCCATGGGCTCGCTTGTTGTGACGAAACCGCGGCAGCGCTCAAAGGTGTTTTGGCTGATCAGCACTTGCCCGCGCAAGCTGAAAGCTTCGATGCGCGAAGCGAGGTTGACTTCGTCGCCAATGACCGTGTATTCCGAATAGAGGTCCGAACCGAGCAGCCCGGCCATGACAGTGCCGGTGTTGATCCCGATGCCCATGTATAGCTCCGGCATCTCGATTTGCTTGTGATATCTGTTGGCTTCATCCATGGCGATCTGCATGTCAACGGCACAGGCGAGGGCGTGCTTCACATCATCGTCGCGCGCAATCGGTGCGCCGAAAAGCACCATGATGGAATCGCCCATGAATTTGTCGATGGTGCCCTGATGCCGGAAGACGATTTCGCTCATCCTGGCCAGGTATCGATTCAGGAGATCGAGGACTACGCCGACAGGGTAAGTTTCCGAAACGGACGTAAACCCCCGCAGGTCGGCCAGTAAAATGGTGACCTCGCGGCTCGAGAAGTTCTCGCCCGCTGCCGGTGAGCCCTGCAGGCCCATGGTTTCGCTCAGCGCGCTTTCCAGCGATTGCGCGCCAGCGCCTTTAAGGGACGATCCCTTTTCCTTGGCAATGATCTGTTGCACACGCTCCAACGCATCTTGGAGAAGTGCTTTTTTCATGCTGATCCTCCCGGTTGGTCGCGCATCTGGCACGGGCTCGGCGTACGCATGACAAGGTAGCGAGCCGCGGGCGAGCAGTCAACCAATTGCGGTTGGCCTGCACATGCGTTAGAGTCGGTTCGTTCTTGGCGGACCCGGCGGCAATGAACGGCGCCGGATGGAAACCGGCAGGAGTCGCAATGAGCGGGAAAGTTCTTCTGGTGGTTCCGGAGGCGCCGGCAGCCGATGCCGCAGCCGCGGTTTCCGAACGCAATATCAAGGCCGGCGGGTTGCGGCTCGGCAGGCGCGACAACAGCAAGGGCAACGCGGACCATTTGCTGCGTTTCATCGCGGAGGGTATCAAGGCCGCGCTGCCGAAGATCGCGCCGCGCTATGGCGAGGCGACGCCGCTGCGGCTTGCCGCCAATGCGGTGGAAAGCGCAAATTCAAAAGGAGACCCGAATGGCCGACAGTGCGCATGAGGTGGTGGTGACCGACATCAAGATCCCGTTCTGGTCCATGGTGGTGCTGATGGTGAAATGGGCGCTCGCGGCGATTCCCGCAGTGGTCATTCTGATTGTGATTGCGGGCGCGACGTCGGCCGTGATGGGCGCGCTATTTGGCGGAGCGTTCAACTGGCAGTGGGGCATGGGACGGATGATGTAGGCGGATCGCTCGCGCGTTTCCGTTTTGTCCTGGCGCGGCTGGAAACATGTCCTTGGCCCGTGCATTTGAGGGAGGCCTGTGATGCGTCGTAGCCTGGTTTGCTTGCTGCTGGCATTATTACCTTCGGTCAGTTTCGCAGCCGAGCCGCTCACCTTGTTGCTGATGCACATTCTGCGCGAGCAGATTGCTTCCGCTATTCAGGAGGCGATCGAGAACGCTGAGCGTGAAAAAGAGCGCCAGAAATACGTCATTCCGCCTCCGGTCTACGATCTCGACGATCACAAGCTCAAGACCCTCATCGACGAAGGTTTCGTGCACCTCACATCGGCGCAGCGCGAGGAAGTCTTCGCGAGCGTGAAGCGCATTCTCTCCGATCCGCAGAATGCCGCAATTAAACCGATGCTCGTCCAGGAGCTTGCGTTCAAGGCGTCGGCCGTGCGGCAGGCTCATGAACAGTTGGCAAGACTGTCGGAGGCCGAAAAGAGAGCCGTCGTCGCGCAGGCGCGCGAGGAGTACCAGAAGTTGCCGCCGGAAGAGCGCCAGCAGATGCTGCAAGTCCTGCGATCCGGTGTGGTGCCGCTGCCGCGGGATCTTAGCGAAATGATCCTGGCCGAGTTCAGCACCGTGCCGGCGGCGGGCGATGCGCGCCGGCCCGAATAGACACGGCGTGGTCGCCAGACGCGCCTCGCCCTCTTTTCTCAGCAGCTTGACCGTTACATCAAACCTGCAATCAGACCACACCCGTTGCAGGCTTCCCGGATGGCACCTTGTTCTTGCGCGCGAAGGGATCGTACGCCGGGGTCATGATGTCCGCTGTCGCCGTCTCAAGGCTGGCACCCTTGGGCGTGGTGACGGCTGCGGTGGGATGGAGCGCGCTCACATCGCCTGACAATTCTCCGCCTTCCTCGATGGTGATCTTTCCGTAGCGTATTTTCCCCGAAACCCTGCCGGTCGAATGGATCACGAGCTGTTTTCTGGCGGTGAGCTCGCCTTCGAATCGGCCGCGGATCTCCGCAACATCGATGCCGACGGTGCCCGCGAACACGCCGTGCTCGGCGATCCTGATGACGCGGCTGTCCATCGCTGCTTCGACGCGCCCTTCGACTACGAGCGTGTCGCAGTCCGTGATTTCAGCACCTTTCAATTTGATGTTGGGACCGACGATGAGCTTGCTCTCGTTCGAATCATCCTGCTTTGCGGCGGCTTTCGATGGTTCCTGCGCGTGCTGTTCGAGCGTCGATGTGTCGGGCGGGTTGCGGCCAAAGGGAGGAGCACTGAGACTGAGACCGGGGGTGCGGTTCACATTGTCGCGGCTGTCCTTACGCACGTTGTCATCCTTCTTTCCAAAGATTCCGTCTTGTTTGAACATGGCGTCTCCTTCGCTTGGTTATGGTGGTCTTGACCGCACATTGTGTGCAGCGGAGGATCAGGTGATCGAAAAGTAAAATAATAGCAAAACTCGCGCCCATTCAGTATTAGCGCCCACAATCAGTAAATTAGCGTGCCACGCCTTGCGGCGCCAAGGCAACGCCCGGCGAAAAATGTCGCTGCCGAGCGACGCTAATTTGCGTGCTTCAGATAATACGTTGATTATGCGAGTCTGGACCTGTCGTTGGCAGGCGACACTCACAAAAAAACGCGGCGGGATCGCCGCCGCGTCAAATCGGTTGCGTTGCAGGCAACCGATAACCGGGGGGAGGAGGAGCCCCGGTTGGAGGAAGTGGGCGCTTAGTGCTTCAAGCTGGGCTTGGGTGAGGAGCGGAACAAATACGCAGCCACTTGTTCAATCTTCCTGGTGAGCCAGACGATGGCGTTCACCAGCACCTCGGCGTCCCGCATCGCATTAAGCGCGACCTGACGTTCGCTTTCAGACATCCTGGCCACACTGATCCGCTCGTATATATCTCTGCCGATTTTGATTTCCATATCTTTTTTCATATCAGTACTCCTTTCTGTTCGGTTGTACCGCCGCCGAAACTGCAAAATGTTACTATCGTTAACTCAACGACTTTGGACATAAGTATAGACTGATTACTGAGCTTGTTGTTGCATTGCGGCAGGTGATATATTATGATGTGACGATATAGAAAAACTAAGTTGATTATGCCTGCCCGTTTACCACCGCTAAATGCACTCAAGGCGTTCGAAGCCGCCGCGCGGCACCTGAGCGTCAAGAAGGCTGCCGCCGAGCTCAACGTGACGCCCGCTGCGGTTAGCCACCAGATTCGCACGCTCGAGGAATACCTCGGCGTGCAACTGTTTCACCGCTACAACCGCGCGCTCGAGCTGACCGACGCGGCGCGCGCCTGTCTGCCCAAACTTCGCGAAGGGTTCGATTGCCTGGTCAAGGCGGTGGAAGTTTTGCGCGCGCAGAAGGGCACGGGCACGCTTACGGTGAGCGCGGCACCCTCGTTTGCGGCGCGCTGGCTGATGCCGCGCCTGCACCGCTTTTTCCAGGCACATCCAGAGATCGACGTGGCGCTCTCTGCCCGCATACGGCAGGTGAGTGAAGGCGGCAAGGGCACGGTCGCCGAACGCGCCACCATCGATGCCTGGCTTGCCGATTCCGACATCGCGATTCTTTACGGACGAGGCGACTATCCGGGATTTCACGTCGACAAGCTGCTGTCGCTTACCGTCACCCCGATCTGCAGTCCGCGCCTGATCACGGGACCGTCGCCGCTCGCGCGGCCCGAGGACCTGCGCAACCACATGCTGCTGCACGACGACACCGGCGATCATTACGACGGCGAATCGTTCTGGGACGTGTGGCTCAAAGCTGCGGGCGTGAATGGCATTGACACCGCGCATGGCCCGCACTTCAGCCACGCCGTGCTGGCATTCGAGGCGGCGGTCGAAGGCGTAGGCGTGGTGGCGACCATGCCGGTGCTTGCGGCGGCCGACCTGTATGCGGCGCGGCTGGTGACACCGTTCGCGCTACGGGTGCCGCTGGTGTCGGCCTACTATGTCGTGAGCACCGAAGCGGCAACGACGCGCCCGGCGGTTGCGGCGTTTCGCGAATGGCTGCGCAACGAAGCGGCGCGCGAAGAGGAGATCTAGGCGGG
>Ga0156226_1366_pt1 | contig 15959 bp, 16 predicted proteins | sample RifCSPlowO2_12_FD_107874 | JGI IMG/M metagenome (GOLD analysis project Ga0156226, IMG submission 107874) | Betaproteobacteria bacterium RIFCSPLOWO2_12_FULL_62_13
ATCTTCTGGGCGCGGGAGAGCATGCGCGGCAGCGAGTCGATGGCCAGCACGGTGACCTTGCGCGCCGCGAGCTGCTGCATCAATTCAGGATTCTGCGCCGGCCAGATGAAGGTGATCAGGGTCTGACCCTCGTGCATCAGGCCGACTTCTTCAGCGGTCGGTACGCATACCTTGAACACGATATCGGATTCCGCCCACAGCTTGGCTGCGCCATCGACGATCTGCGCACCCGCGGCGCGGTAGACATCGTCGCTGAAATTCGCCGCATCCCCGGCGCCGGATTCAACGGCAACCCTGAAACCGAGCTTGATGAGTTTTTCAACGACTTCGGGCACGGTGGCAACGCGTTTTTCGCCGGCCGCCGTTTCTTTTGGAACGCCTATGACCTGAGGCATGAATCCCCCTTGTTCATTACTGGAAATTGACCACCGATTGTACCGAGGTATGCGTCGTTCGGGATGAATGGCGCGGTCGCGCGCCAAGACCTGCGTACTGTACTTTTACCTGCGATTTCTAGTTTGATGTAGATCAAACATCGATCATACCCTCTATGCGCGCCGATGCAGTTGCGGCAGCGCGAAACGCTCGATCAGATCGAACAGGCCCTGGATGATCAGCGCCAGCGCGGCCGCCGGAATGGCGCCCGCGAGCAAAGTCATGTTGTCGTTCAGCGCCAGGCCCTGCGCGATGCGCTGGCCGTAGCCGCCCGCGCCGATGAACGCGGCGATGGTGGCGGTGCCGACGCCGATCACCGCCGAGGTCTTGATGCCGGCGAGTATCGCCGGCGCCGCCAGCGGCAGTTCGATCAACAGCAGCTGATCCAGCGGTTTGAGACCGAGCGCCAGCGCCGCCTGGCGCATGCCCCGCCCCACCCCCGTCATGCCCGCATGCGTATTGCGCACGATGGGCAGCAGGGCGTAGAGAAACAGCGCGATCAGCGCCGGCGCGGTGCCGATGCTGCCGAGCAGCGGGATCAGGAACGCGAGCAGCGCGAGCGCAGGGATGGTCTGGATCACGCCGACGATGGCGAGGATGGGCTGCGCCGCGGCTTCGATCCTGGCCGCCAGCACACCCAACGGTATCGCCACCACAATGCCGGCGCCCAATGAGGCAAACACCAGCAGCAGATGCTCGCGCGTAAGCTGCCAGAAATCCTCGGCGAACAGCACGGCGAGGAAACTGCGCGCGGGCGCCGCGAGCGCGTCGCCGCCGGAGAGAAACGCCTTCGCCACGTCGGCAAAACTCTTGCGCTCCAGCTCGGCGGCGGCATTCAGCCGGATCATCTGCCGCTCGTCTATCCTGCCTTGCAGCCGCTGCAGCGCTTTCCACGCCTGCGGCAGGCGCAGCGGCAGATCCAGCCGGTACAAGAGAACTGCGTCGTAGCGCGGGAACACGCCGCGATCGTCCTCGAGCAGGCGCAGGCCGTAGCGCTCGATCTTGGCGTCGGTGGAATAAATGTCCATGACATCGATTTTCCCCGCAGCGATGGCCTCATAGGCGAGGCCATGGTCCAGTCCCCTGGGCGTCTGCCGCATGGCGTACGCGGTCTTGAGAGCGGGCCAGCCGTCCGCGCGCGCCATGAACTCCTGCGACAGCCCGAGCTTCAGCCCGGGATGGCGCGCGAGGTCGGAAAGCGTGCGCACGGAAAGGCGCTCTGCCTCGGCTTCGCGCATGGCCAGCGCATAGGTGTTGTTGAAACCCAGGCGCACCGCCACCCCCAGCCCGTCGGGCGCAAGGCGCCGGTTGAGGTCCTCCAGCGTGAACGCGCCTTCGAGCTTGAGAATTTCACGCGCGATGGTGCCGCTGTACTCCGGGTAGAGGTCGATCGAACCGGCCTTGAGCGCGGCATACACGATGCCGGTATTGCCGAGCCCCGGCCGGTGCTCGGCGCGGCCGGGCACGCTCTGCGCGATGATCTCGCCTAAGATGTAGGACTCGGTGAAGCGCTTGGAGCCGACGCGCAGCACTTCATCGCCCATGGCTGCGCTTGCCGCGGCGAGAAGCAGGCCGAGTACGATGGCCTTCACGGGTCCGCCGCGACCGGCTCCGCGGCGCCTGCGCCGAGGAACTGCAGCGCCGCGAGCCTGGCGTACAGGCCTTTTTCGCGCACCAGTTCCTCGTGCGTGCCGGTGGCGATGATGCGGCCCTCGTCCATCACCACGATGCGGTCGGCGTTCTGCACCGTCGCCAGGCGGTGCGCGACGATGAGCGTGGTGCGGTTCTGCATCAGCCGCGCCAGCGCCATCTGCACGTAATGCTCGCTCGCCGCGTCGAGCGAGCTGGTCGCCTCGTCGAGCAGCAGCACCGCGCGATCGGCGAGCAGCGCCCGCGCGATCGACAGCCTCTGGCGCTGCCCGCCGGAGAGCCGCACGCCGCGCTCGCCGAGGAAGGTGTCCATCGCCTCGGGCAGCCGCTCGATGAACTCGCTGGCGTAGGCCGCGGCGCAGGCCTCCGCCACTTCGGCGTCGCTGGCGCCGGGCCGGCCATAGCGCACGTTCTCCTGCACCGACGCGGCGAAAATTACCGGGTCCTGCGGCACCAGCGCGAAGCGGGTGCGCAGCGCGCGCGGATCGGTCCGGCGCAGATCGACGCCATCCAGGCTGATTACGCCGGCGTCGGCGTCGTAGTAGCGCAGCAGCAATTGCAGCACGGTCGACTTGCCCGCGCCGGACGGCCCGACCAGCGCCACCGTTTCGCCCGGTTTCACTTCAAGCGAAAATTCGGCAAGCGCCAGAGCGTCCGGGCGCGAGGGGTAGCGAAAGCTGACGTTTTTAAAACACACTTCGCCGCGCGGCGGGTCCGGCAGCCGCTGCGGGCTCGCCGGCGCGCGAATCTGCGGCTCGGTGGCGAGCAGTTCCATCAGGCGCTCGGTGGCGCCGGCGGCGCGCTGCAGGTCGCCGATCACTTCGGACACCGCACCGAATGCGCCGGCAACCAGCACTGCGTAAAACACGAAAGCCGACAGCTCGCCCGCGCTGATGCGTCCCGCGAGCACGTCGTGGCCGCCGATCCAGAGGATGACGCCGACCGCGCCGAAAGCGAGCAGCATCACCAGGGCGATCAGGAGCGCGCGCTGGCGGATGCGCTCGGCCGCCGTCGCAAACGCCTGCTCGACGCGCTCGCCGAAGCGCGCGCGATCCTCGTTCTCGTGGCCGTAGGACTGCACCGTGCGGATTTCGTGCAGCGCCTCGTCGATATAGACGCTGACGTCGGCGACGCGCGCCTGGCTCGCGCGCGACAGGCTGCGCACGCGCCGCCCATAGAGCAGGATCGGCGCGATCACCAGCGGCACGCCCAGCACCACCAGCGCGGTGAGCTTGGGGCTGGTGACCATCAGCATCACCAGGCTGCCCGCCATGATCAGGGTGTTCCGCAGCGCGAACGAGGCGCTCGAGCCGATCACCACTTCGAGGAGGGATGTGTCGTTGGTGAGGCGCGAAATCACTTCGCCCGTGCGCGTGACCTCGAAAAAACCCGGCGACAAATCGAGCAGATGACCGAATACCGCGCGGCGGATGTCGGCCGAAACGCGCTCGCCGATCCAGGAGACGAAATAAAAGCGCGTGTAAGTGGCGATCGCCATGACGACGATGACGGCGAGCAGGGCGACGAGGGCGGCGTCGAGCAGCGCCGCATCGCCGCTGGAAAACCCGCCGTCGATGACGCGGCGCAGGCCCTGGCCCAGTACCAGCACGCAGGCCGCGGCGACCACCAGTGCCACCATGGCAATCGCGACCTGCCGGCGGTAAGGCGCGAGAAAACCGAGAATGCGCGCGAGCTGGCGGATGTCCTTCGTCGCCGGTCTGTCGGGGATGCTGTCTCTTAACCTTGCCACTGTCGTCCTGTTTGATCTGCTTTCATCGCGGCGACACTCTAGCGCATTGCGGGCATACGCCCGCACCAAGCGCGACGATTAACTCGCGGCAATTGTCATTTATCGCGCCTTATGTCCGCGCAGCCGGTTGCCCTGTCTTCTCAGTGAAAGATCATTTCTAGCTTGACGCCGGAATATTTGACCCGAGGTGCAAGTTGACGGCCAGGACCTTTCTTAAAACGCACCAGACCATAGCGCTCCATGGTCTTGAGCGTTCGCGACAAGTTCGACTTTGCCCTGCCGGTTTTCTCGGCCAGATCATTGAGGGAGTCCGGCTGCGTTTGCGCGATCAAGGCCAGCAAGGCGCGGTTCTTGTCCGAGAGCACCTGTGAGAGCGTGTGCAAAGACCGAAACCAGACTTTAGGCTCGCCGGCGGCGGGAACATACTCGCCGCGCGCAATGGCCATGGTACGCGCCTTGTACTGATCGAGCGTGGCAATGCCGACTTTCAGCGTTTTCATGACTGCTTGCTCCTTTTCTCCAAAATCGATTCAACCTGCTCCCAGAAATCCGCCAGCAACGTGGCGGCATCCCGATAGGCGTAAAAGCGAACAGTCTCGTCAGTATGGCGGTGGTCAAGCTCGATGCGTGTCCGGGCGCCAGGCCCCGATCCCTCGCGGATCGCGTGAGCATTGTCGAAGCCAAGCAGGCGCTCGCCGCTTTCATCGTGCAGTGTCAGTGAGTAGGCGAGGCCATGCGGACGCTCCGATGTCGCTGGCGCCCGTTTCACCTCAAACTTAACCCAATGCATCCCCGCTTCGTCGGCAAAGAATGTTCTCCATCGAGAAGCAAAAGAGCATCAAGGCTTGGGTCGCGATTTGCCACACGGGTAAGTTATCAACCCTTGATAACCAAGTCAAGGTGATCTTTGCTTTTTCCGCCAGTTTCTTGGGCAATGCCGCGCGGGTCTCGATGTGCTGGATGGTGCCACTACTACCCGAGAACACAGACGGAATCGCCCGGAGATCAAGGAAAGACGGGCGTCTCCAATTGGCGCGCGCTGCCGGCCGGCGCATTTTCGAGGTCGGCTGGGGAATTTTCGCGATCTTGCATATCCCGACAAAATCATTGAAACTCCATCTATGCAATTCGATATCCGCCGCCTTCCGAAGCTGGGGGACCGCACGGAGTCTGTAATGGCGATGGCGCGGCACTACGGCATTGCCGAAGCGGAACTGAACTTCATCCTGAACAGCAACATCAAATACCGTATGTGCAGCGACATGGAGGACAGAGCTGTTTGAAAAACCTCGCCCAAATCCGGCAGCAGTTGGCTGCCGGCCAGTTCGATTTCAGCCGGCACGCCTTCAGACGCGCCGTCGAACGCAACATAAGCGAGGAAGAGATTCGCAGCGCGGGTGCGCAAGCTGAAATCATAGAGGAGTATCCGGAGGACAAGTATTCTCCAAGCGTGTTGATGCTGAGTGTCACATCGGCTGGGCGCCCTTTGCATATTCAGGTATCGGCAGCCGACTCCGACGCGACAAGGATCATTACACTGTACGAGCCGGACCCGAGAGAGTGGGTGGAGTTTCGAAAACGGAGGTAGCCATGTCAACTTTCAAATGCCATGTCTGCGGCGGCGAAACCGCCAGGGAAGAGTTTGTAAGCGAAGTGCTGGAGGTCGATGGCCGGCGCGTGTTGGTTGAGCATATTCCAGCGCAGGTCTGCGCGCGTTGCAACGAGGCGGCATTCTCGCGGGAGACTACCGAGCGTATCCGCCTGCTGGTACACGGCGCGGGTCGCCCAGACAAGACTGTTCCGTTGGAAGTGTTCGCGCTTGCGTGATGCGATGTCAAGCGTGGCTGATTTTTCAGTCATACAGACTCCTGAACGACAGGTTACAACCGGCACGTTTTGGCAGGAAAGCCGGATATAACCTGCCATTTCTGCTCCGGCGCCGCCTCCCGGTAGCGGCAGCCCGGACCCCAGAACACAGGCGGAATCGCCCGAAGATCAAGGAAAGGAAGGGCATCTCCGCGGGCTAGCGCTCTGCAGCCGGCCGGCGAAACTGGCGTCGAATGCTGGTTGAAGGTTGCGAAAACACCTCGAATACTGTATATTTATACAGTGTTAGGGTGGCCAACTGGAGGTCGGTTTGAGCACACATCGCTTCGGGGGCGCGTGGACCGAACGCAAGCTCAGTGCGCTTGGACATTACCTCGTTCAGTATCAGGTAATCTTCAAGAAGAATCCCGCTGCGCAAAAGTTGCGCACCATCTACGTGGATGCGTTCGCCGGCACGGGAGACCGTGACCCGCGCCAAGACAAGACCACGGTTTCATTGTTCGGCTAGGGCGACGAGACCAAAGAATTCCAGCAAGGCAGTGCCCGCGTTGCCCTGGGGCTTGAGAACAAGTTCGACCACTACGTTTTCATCGACAGCAAGGCACGGCACATTGACGCACTTCGCAACGCTGTCGGCCATGAAACGCCTGCCCTGTTGCCGTCATGCGAGTTCGTTCACGGCGACGCGAACAATTGGCTGCAAACCTGGTGCGCAGGCCAGGACTGGAAGGCGCAACGGGCGGTCGTGTTCCTTGACCCCTACGGTATGAGTGTCGCCTGGGAAACCATCAAAGCGATTGCAGATACCCATGCCATCGATTTGTGGGTTCTTTTTCCATTCGCGATCGGCGCTAACCGGATGACGCCGGACGACATGCTGCCGGGCAAAGATTGGGCAGTGATTTTGTGCAAAGTATTTGGAACGAGCGACTGGATAAATCAATTCTACAAGAGGCAGTCGAATACCGATCTATTCGGCAGTCAGCACGATTCAGTCACAAAAATCGTGGGCGCGGACGAGATTCTGCAATATTTTCTCGACCGCTTGCGGACGGTATTCCCTCACGTAGTAGAGAAGCCGATGATTCTCTATAATTCGAACAATTCCCCGATGTACGCCTTATGCTTTGCCGCGGGGAACGTGAAGGGTGGCAAGATCGCCCTCAAGATCGCGTCTCACTTGGCGCGCACACGCTAGCAATAAGCCTTCCAGGCGGCCTACGACATAGAGCATGGCAAACAAGTCGAATATCGAATGGACCGAAATGACCTGGAACCCCGTCACAGGGTGTACCAAGGTCAGCCAAGGCTGCAAGCATTGCTACGCGGAGCGCATGGCCAAGCGCTTGACCGCCATGGGCGCCGAGCGTTACCGCAACGGCTTCAGCGTTACGCTGCACCCCGATCTGGTCGACATACCGCGTGGCTGGCGACTGCCGCGCGTGGTCTTCGTCAACTCGATGAGCGATCTGTTTCACGATGACATCCCGCTCGCCTACATTCAACGCGTATTCGCGACCATGCGCGACTGCCCTCGCCACACCTTTCAGGTACTCACCAAACGCAGCGAACGGCTGGCGGAACTCGCCCCGCACCTGCCGTGGCCAGAGAACGTATGGATGGGTGTGAGCGTTGAAGATGCGCGCGTGCTGCATCGCGTGGCCGACCTGCAATCGGTGCCAGCGAAGGTACGGTTCCTCTCACTGGAACCGCTGATCGGTCCCCTCGAATCCCTGTCGCTCGAAGGTATCCATTGGGTAATTGTTGGCGGTGAATCCGGTCCGCAAGCGCGGCCCATGCGCAAGGAATGGGTCAAAGACATCTACCGTCAATGCCGCGCGGCGAAAGTCCCGTTCTTCTTCAAGCAATGGGGCGGCACCAGGAAAGACCTTACCGGGCGGGAACTCAATGGCCGTACTTACAGCGAGATGCCCGTCGTCGCGCAAACCGCCTAGCCTAGCAACACTCCATTTTTCGGATCTATATAACCTGGAGATCCGCGCCAGTATTGGCTCTCCGGCCCGCGGCCGCATGAATTACATCAATGCACGCAGCTTTGCAAGTGCTGCGTCTACTTCCTTGCCCTTATCTTCAATCGCGGCAAGCAGCTCTGCCGGCGTGCGCGTGTCCATGATCTTCTTCTCGCGCGGATTGACCGCCTTCAAATCGTAGACTGCGTCCTCGATTGCTTGAGCTTTTCCCAGTGCCTCGCGGCTAGCCTTGTCGGCGGCCTGCGCCCGTTCGACCAGAGCATCGGCCTTTTTGATCTTGTCCGCTTTGCGCAGCGCCTTTGCGTCTTCGCGGAAGGTACGCGCCTGTTCGGCGTGTGCGTTGGCCTCTGCGCGAAACGGAGCAGCTTCCTCCGCGGCCCAGCGTTTGCGTTCGGAGAAATCGACAGTCCAGCTGTGCTCAGTTTCCGCTTCTGGCGTGCCGCGCTTGTCGAGCAGGTCAAAGAATTGCGCGAACTGAAGCATGGTCAACGGCGTCTTCTTTCCGACCTTGATGTGCGACAAGTCGTAATACCAGATGCGCTGGGTCTTGCGGCCTTTGGTGAAGAAAACCAGGTTGGTCTTTACACCGGCGCCCGAGCCTGTGAACGCGCCGCCGGGGAGGCTGATGATGCACCAGAGGTCGCATTCGTCCAGCAGCTTGCGCTTGGTCCTGAGAAAACCATCCTCGTTGGTCCGGTACAGCAATCCTTCGTCGAGCACTATGCCGCAACGCCCGCCAGGTTCGAGAATCTGCATCACGTACTGGACAAACAGCACCTGCGTCGCCCTGGTCTTGAAGGGGAACGGGCCTTGCGCTTCCTTCCCCTCCTTGCCGCCGAAAGGCGGATTGGTGAGCACTACGTGGAAACGATCGGGCGCACCATCATAGAGGCCGCCGTACACGGTCTGCTTCGACAGCGTGTTGCCGTGCCAGAGATGCGGCTCGTCGATGCCGTGCAACATCAGATTGGCCAACGCGATCGGGTAGGCGAGGTTGTCCTTTTCCCTACCATAAAAGGTTCGGTGTTTGAGTCCGTCCAATGCGTCGGTGGTCAGCTCGCCGCCCCGCGCGCGCATGTGCTCCGCCGATTCTGCGAGGAAGCCGCCCGTGCCGCAGCACGGGTCGCATACCGTCTGCCCCAGCCGCGGGTCGACCACGCGCACCATCGCGCGGATCAGCTCGCGCGGCGTGTAGAACTGCCCGCCGTCGGAGTTCTTCTCCCCCATCTTGAGAAGCAGGCCTTCGTACACCTGCGACAGCATGAACTGGTGCTGGGTGTCGGTGCCGGCGAACCTCAGCGCATGCACGCGGTCAAGTACATCGGCGAAATTGGTCTCGGTATCGATGCGCACGCGCTCGATCGGCGCAATGATCTCGCTGATTACTTTCTGCTTGGCTGAAGCGCCAGGCTGGTTCTTGAGTTCGCGTAGGTATGGCAGCAGTTCGCCATTGACGAACGCGAAGTAATCACCACGCTTGCTTTCCTGCAACTTGCGCCGTGTCCACCCCTGCGGCTTGCAGTCGTCGGTCTTTGGTGTATCTGCCTTGTCGGACCAGGGTGCGGCCCAGTCCTGCCAGCGGTACGGCGCGACAAGCGACGGCGCATATTCAAGGTCCAGCGCATCCGCCTCGTCGCGTTCGATAGCTTCCTGCTCCTCCAGTACGCGCAGGAACAGAATCCAGGTGAGTTCGGGCACGTACTGCAGCGCGCTGCCGCAGTTCGAGCGGCGCAACACGTCGCAGATTTGCCACACGGCCTGATTTAGCACCTGCGGGCCGGACAATCCGCTGGCAAGCGTTGCAGACTTCGCTGGTTTTGCTTGTTTCTTGGCTTTTGGCATGTAGCTCCAGGTAGTCAGGCCGGCCCGAAGGCGGAGGCCAACAGGCGTTGCGGCAGACGTTCGATGTCCGCCAGCCGCTCGTTGAGGCCGGCGGTGAGTGATTCCGCCGCGGCAAGCCGCTCTCGCAGTGTGCGTGCAATGCGCCGCTGCTCAGCGATATCAGGCGCGCAGACGTGGAAGGACTGAATGGTCTGCATATAGATGGTCTTGATTACTGAGCCACTCCCGAGTTCGCGCAGATAATCGTGTGCCGCCATGAAGGCATACATCAGGAATTCAGGGTCGAGCCTTTCGGGATCACAGATCCAGTTGCAGAAATGCTGGCTCGTCGCCATTGATTTGCCGAGGATAGTGGCATATCCAATCGACGCATCACGGCATAGACAGACTGTTCCGATAGGCAACAACCGCGCAGATGAATTTGCGAGACCGGCATCGCTAGTGTACTCCGTGGTTTCGTAGGCGAACTTCCCGTTCAGCTTGCGAATATCCGGCAGCGCCAGCCATGGAATCTTTCCGCCCCACCATTCGGGATGGCGGCGGCTGGGGGTGTGCCCGGATTCGAGGCGGGCCAAATCTGATAGCGTGTGCCACTGCCATTGAGCATTCAAAGCTGCCCGCGGTCTGACACCAATAGGTGACCCATGCTTGAACTCACTTTCAAGTAATGCGGCGGACAACCGGGCTGAATCCTCAATCTGACTCTCAACATTTGAACGACTTGACTCAATTGCATCGAGACTTTCGCTTACTATCTTTACTTGAGCAATTTGATCGTCCAGTGGCGGTAGAGGAACACGAATTCCTTTTAGGTAACCAGATCGAAAACTCTGTACGGTCGCACCCACCTTGATGCCCTCCCGGAGAATTTCCATGCTCTTACTTTTGATGAACAGCCGTAGCCAGCTTGTGTCGGTACGTGTCGATTTAGGAATGATTGCAGCAAGATCTTGATTGAATGCCATAGGTCGCCGAACTTCTGCGACCGGTACGGTGTGAGCCAAGATTCCAGATCGGACGACAATCAAGAGGCTGCCGACCGGCGCGAGCGGCAATTTTGCTTCTTTCACCGCCAGTTCAGTTACGTGGTTCGATGTATCTTCAAGTATGTCGGTCTTGATGTCCTTGGAAGATGCCCACGGAACACCGCCACCCCAAAACTTAGGCTCGCTCTTTGAAGGGGTCGTGCCATGCTTAAAATCGGCGAGATCACTCAAGAGTTCCGTTTTCATGCCGAAAACAACCGCGTCTTTGCGTCTTGCAGCACAACCAGCGGCTTGCCCGGAGCGCGCAACGCGGCCAGACCACCCGCCTTCTGAATCACCGGCACGCGCCAGATTTCGCGATTCTCCAATGCGTCAGCGCCGTTGCGTTCGAACTGCCCGGTGATGCCGAGAATCACGCCTTTCGCGGTCGGTGGCATCGCGTCCAGCCAGGATTCGTTCTTGTAGCGGAAGGCGAGGCTGCGGTCGATACGCGTGCGCGGCTTCAGCGCATAGCCCAGTTCGGCGAGCACGTCGTAAAGGTCGAAATCCTGCTTCGCATCGACCATCTGGATCACGATTGGCGAGCCCTCTGCCGACACCAGCGCCGACATCAGTTCCTGGCGCTCGCGCGGTGTGATCCAGCGCTCGCGGAATTGGGCGAGGTTGGACGCTTCGCTCTTGAGCCGCTTGGCCAGATCGCGCTTGTATTGCTCATAGGCCACGGGCACAAGCTTGCCATCCTTCTCGCCCAGGACGAAGTGCCCGCCGCGATCCACTTTGACGGCAAAGCCGCCTGCAATCAATGTTGGTTCGGCATCGTCACCATCCCTTTCGCTGCCGCCACCCGTCCGCGGCGGTGGGGTGATGAAGTCGCGCCCGAACAACCGGATCATGTTGGTGTAGTCGTAGAGGCGGAACATGAGCTTGCCACTCGCCTCGTCGATGCGGGTGCCGCGCCCGACCATCTGGTGAAACACGATGGCCGATTCGAGATAGCGAAAGAACACGATGTTACGCACGCAGGGTACGTCCACCCCAGTGGACAGCAACTCCACGGTGGTGGCAATGAACCACGAGGACAGTGTGCCGCGCAGGTCCTCCACCATCTTGTTACCGCTGCTTTCGGAAGTGCATTTGAAGGCATAGGGCTCGGCGCGCGCCCGGCTGTTGGCCTTGCACCAGTCGGTGTAGCGATTGTTGAGATGCGCGGCGACACGATCAGCATGGGTATCGGCGGCACAAAACACGATGGTTTTCTGCTCCGGGCCGCCGGTGTCCAGCAGGTACTGGAACAAATCGTCGCACATTGCGATGACGCGCTCTGGAATTTGCAGCTTGGCGTCGTAGTCTTTCGCGCTGTAGAGATCCCGGACTTCGTGCTCCAGGGCCTTCTTTCCGGTATCGACGCGCTTCGCCTTGTGAGCGATGACTTCCTTTTTGAGCAGCGTTGTTACATCGATGGACACGCGACCCTGCTTGATTTCACAGGGCGCGAGATAACCGTCTTCAATTCCCTGTGCAAGCGAATAGTCATACACCGCTTCTCCGAAGTGCCTGACGTTGTCAGCCGAAATCTGCTTGTCTTCGTGTGTGCCGCTGAGTTCGCGCGGCGTGGCAGTAAGGCCGATCTGGAAGGCGTTGGCATTCCGCGTCAGCACCTCCGACCAGGTGCCCCAAGCCGAACGGTGGCACTCGTCGATCAGGATATGGCTGAAATGATTCTCCGGATAATGCCGGCGCAGGAAGGACGCGTCGCCTTCCTCGTGTATGCCCAGTGACTGATAGGTGGCAATGTGGATGCGCGCGTTCTTTGCCTCGTTGACCCCATCTGACCCTTCGCCAACGATCTTGGCGTCCGACCCGAATACATTGTGGAAACGGCCATGGGCCTGTTCGCGCAGTTCGTCGCGGTCCACCAGAAACAAAGCGCGCTTCAACTGGCCGCCGTCCGACAAGCGCTGCAAGATGCCAACGGCAATGCTGGTCTTGCCTGCGCCGGTCGCAAGCGACAGCAGCGCGCGCTTTTTCTCCTTTCCGCCCTCAGCGAGCGCGACGCGTTCCAGCACTGCGCGCACCGCGGCATCCTGATAATAGCGGGGCCGATCGCCGGCCACGCTGTATGCGGTGAGCAAAGGGCCTATCGCCGGCGAGGCGGAGTCGAGCCCGTTGGCGGCGAACCAGCGCTGGCGCAATTCAACGGGCGTCGGGAAATCCTCAATCGGCACCGGATCGGTGGTCTTGCCTGTGGTGACGTCGAACTCGACGAACATGTGGCCGTTGGTGGAGTAGACGAATTTCACCGAATGGCGTCTGGCGTATTCCTTCACCTGCTCCAGACCTTGCGTGGGCGGAAGTTTCTGCCTCTTGGCTTCAATGAACGCCAGTGTCAGGGGCTGTTCGTGCTCTTCAATATAGGCGCGCAGCAGGTAGTCCACCCGGCCACGGCCACGCTTGAGCGGCTTGCCGTTGAGAATTTCGATTCGGACGGCGCTTTGCTCGCGATGGATCTCGCCGTGCGTCGCGCGATGTTCGTCCTTGACGAGTTCGACCCATTGCCGCGCATGCAGCGCCGGATCGATGAGCTTCGCGCGGGTATCGGCCTCGTTGTAGCCGCTGGTGGTCGTCGAAGGCTAGGCTGCCCGCTTGCCCTGCGCGTGCCGCTCGGTGAGTAGGTACAGCACATACTGGTTGAGGCTCACACCCTGCCCTTTCGCCGCCTTCGCCATCTCCGCGTGCAGGCGCTTCGGCACGCGCATAAGGAATTTGCCGCTGTAGGCCATTTCGTCCGCCGGCTTGGATGGCGCAGGAATCGCCCGCTTCATGCTCTTGGCGGCCTTGATCCACGCAGCGATGGCGTCGTGCGCCTCGCGGATCGCTTCCGCTTCGGTCTTGCCCCAGGCATTGCAGCCCGCGAGGTCGGGAACGACGGCAATATAGCCTTGGTCCTCGTCGCTCCAGAACACCTCAATCGGATACTTCGTCATCTTCGCCTCCATACTTGTCCATCATCCTGATCAGTTGCCGCGCCTGGTAGGGCGGAATACAGCCGCCGCGGTTCTGGAAATTGAGCAGGTCAGGCTCATCCGCCCGTCCAAATGCGCGGTGCGATCCCTGTCCGCCCTTGTGCACGAACCCCAGCCGTTCCGCCACCCGGCACGCGTCCTCGAAACGGACTGCTTTGGGATTGGCCCGGATCGCAGCCAGCAACTTCTCGAGCTTGCTCATGCCTGATTATACTGAATATGGTATCAAGTGGAGGCGAGTGCAGCACTGCTTCGACCGAAACAGGCGCAATCCCGTTCCACCTCGCGCACGTGGCAGGACTCGCCGGGGCGCGGCAACAGCAGCGCAAGCGCCGCAGTGGCCGGGCACTTCGTATCGACTTCGTCGCACCCCGGCGGCTCGCTACGCCAGCTCTGTTTCAGTCGGCCAAACGCCGCTCCAGCGCCACGATCCAGTGCTCCATCGGCAGCGCGGTGCCGCTCTGTAAGTGGCTCTGGCAGCCCATGTTGGCGGTGACGATGGCCTGGGGCGAGCCGGCGTGCAAGGCGGCGAGCTTGTTCGCTTTCAACTTTGCCGACAGCTCCGGTTGCAGGATCGAGTAGGTGCCGGCCGAGCCGCAGCACAGGTGGCTATCCGCGACCGGCGTCAGTTCGAAACCTGCCGCCGTGAGAATGCGCTCGGTGAGGCCGTTTATTTTCTGGCCGTGCTGCAGGGAACAGGGCAGCTGCAACGCCAGTTTCGAAGCATGTTCACTCGGCTTTGTCGCCGCAAGCAACGGTTTCAACCGATCCAACTCCGCAGCGATCACTTCGGTGAGGTCTTTGGTCAAGGCGCTGATTCTCTCGGCCTTCGCCGCATAGGCGGGATCGTGGGCGAGCAGATGGCCGTACTCTTTCACCGTCGTACCGCAGCCGCTGGCGGTCATCACGATCGCTTCGATTCCGCCTTCAACATAAGGCCACCAGGCGTCGATCAGCGCGCGCATGTCATTCAGGCCCTCTTCCTGCGCATTCAGATGAAAGCGCACCGCGCCACAGCAGCGCGCTGCGGGCGCTTCGATCAGCGAGATGCCGAGTTTGTCGAGCACGCGGGCACAGGCCGCGTTGATGTCGGGCCCCAGCGCTGGCTGCACGCAGCCGGCGAGCACCAGCATTCTGCGCGCATGCCGCGCGGCCGGCCAGGCGCCTGCTTCGGGCACCGATGCGGGAATCTTGCCCTGCAATGCAAACGGCAGCACCGGACGCGTCCATCGGCCGAGCCGGAGCAGGGATGCAAACAGCCAGCCGCGCGGCAACACCGTGCGCAAGGCGAGCCGCAGCAGCCGCGGCGCGAGCGCCCGCGGCACGCGCTCCTCCGCGAGCTTGCGGCCGATATCGACCAGGCGTCCGTACTGCACCCCGGACGGGCAGGTGGTTTCGCAGGCGCGGCAGGTGAGGCAACGGTCCAGGTGCAGTTGCGTCCTCGCCGTGACTGCATCGCCTTCGAGCATGCTTTTGATCAGGTAGATGCGCCCGCGCGGCCCGTCGAGTTCGTCGCCCAGCAGCTGATAGGTCGGGCAGGTCGCGGTGCAAAAACCGCAATGCACGCACTTGCGCAAAATGGCGTCGGCCTCCCTGCCGTCGGCGGTGTCCTTGATGAAATCGGCGAGCTTAGTTTGCATCGAGCAGTGACGCGCGGTTCATAAATCCGGGTACATCCGGCCCGGGTTGAAAATACCCGCGGGGTCGAAGGCCTGCTTCAGATTGCGGTGGATTTTCGCGAGCGCGGGTGCCAGCGGCGTGAATGCGCCCGCGCTCTTGTCGGCCGCGCGAAACAACGTGGCATGCCCGCCCGAGCGCGCCGCAGCCTCGCGGATGGTGCGCGCATCGGCGCTGCTCGCAAGCCACCTCTGCGCGCCGCCCCACTCGATCATCTGCTCGCCCGGCAGGGCAAGCGGCGGCGTGACCGAGGGCACGGACAAGCGCCACAGGGATTTGTCGGTGCTGAAAAACGGATGCGTCTGCTCGCGTATACCGAGCCAGAAGCGCTCGGCCTCGCCGGCATCGATCGACTCACCGCCGATCGCCGCGCGCGCCGCTGCGACCGCGCTGGCCGCACCCGACAGGCGCAGGGCGAGCTCGCCGCCGGCCCAGGCGCAGGCGCTGATCGGCAGCGGCTTTCCGCCCCAGTGGTTGAGCATCCCGATCGCCTTGTCCTGGGGCAATTCCAGCTTGAGCGTCGTCTCGGCAAACGGCAGCGGCGGCACCTTGAGCGAGACCTCCAGAATCAGACCCAGCGTGCCCAGGGAACCCGCCATCGGGCGCGAAACGTCGTAGCCGGCGACGTTCTTCATCACCTGGCCGCCGAAGCTCAGATCGTCGCCGCGCCCGTCGAGCATGCGCACGCCCAGCACGAAATCGCGCACCGCCCCCGCTGCCTGGCGTCGCGGCCCGGAAAGCCCTGCGGCAAGCATCCCGCCCACCGTCGCAGCGGGAC
>Ga0156226_1466_pt1 | contig 15919 bp, 14 predicted proteins | sample RifCSPlowO2_12_FD_107874 | JGI IMG/M metagenome (GOLD analysis project Ga0156226, IMG submission 107874) | Betaproteobacteria bacterium RIFCSPLOWO2_12_FULL_62_13
GACCAGTCCGGCATGCGCTAGCGCCAGTACTCGTCGCTCGCGAGCGCGTTGGCGAAGCAGTCGGCGGCGAAGTCGCGACGCTTGGCACCCAGTTCTTCTTCCGTCAATGTCTCGGGTCCACACACCCAGTCACCGTGCATCCGACTCCGGTAGCCTTTGGTTCCCTTTCCGTACTGCAGCGGGATGACCTGCTTGGGAAACCAAGTGTCCGCGAAGGTGCAGTAGATGCCGCCGTGATGACTCATATCGCGGTAATAATCCGCCGCGCCCTCCCACACGCAGATTGCCACCAGGTGCGGGGGCTGCAGCGCAGCCGCCTGCCACTGGTTCATCGCGTAATAGGAGATGCCGTTCAACCCGATTTTGCCGTTCGACCAGGGCTGCCCCGCGGCCCACTCGATGCAGTAGTAGAAATCCTGCGTCTCGCGCAGCGACCACAGGTCGAGCACCCCGGGCGAGCGGCCGGCGCCGCGCGAATCGACGCGCACCACTGCGTAGCCGTCCGGCACCCACTTTTCCGGATCGACTACTTCCCAATTCTGGTATTTGTTCGAGGAATCCGCGGGCACATCGGGATGCTCGGCGCACATGCGCAGCCACTGATCGCTGTAGAGATCCTCGAAATGCAGCCACTTGCCGTACGGGCCGTAGGTCATGATGACCGGAAACCTGCCATCCTCGTTCGGGCGGTAGACGTCGGCGCGGAGGACCAGGCCGTCTTCCATCTCGACCGGCACGTCCCAATCGATCCGCATGCCGTCGCGGATCTCGCTGACCTCACGATATTCCATACCGACGCTCCTCCTGCCAACCGGTGACCAGTGAACAGTGAACAGTCACCGCGACAAGCGGCTGCTCTGTCGGTTCACCATTTACCGTTCGCTAATCGCTCGCATCAAGCGACCTTGACCGGCTGGCCCGTCTTGGCGGACTTCACGATCGCCTCGAAGACCGCCACACCATGAATAATTTGATCGTGGGTAATCGGAAACGGCGCTTCGCCCTGCACGGCCGCGGCAAAGGCTTCCATGACCGCCTGCACCGGATTGAAGCCTTTGTTCTCGATGATTTCCGGCTGGCCGGCGACATGCGGTTTGTCGGATACCGGGATGAAGCGAAACGTGTCCAGGCTCGGCCTCATGGTCTCGGCGATGCCGCGCGTGCCGAAGACCGCGATGCAATAGCTCGCGGCGCTCGCCAGCGTGCAGTAATTCGTCGAGATTACGCCGTTCTTGTGCTTCATCGTGAATACCGTCGTGTCATCAACCAGCGGCGCTGCGCGGCGGGTGTTGACGCAATAGACCTCGTCGACTTCGCCGCAAAGGTCGATGAATCCGTCGACGAGGTGCACGCCGAGGCCCGTCATCGCTCCGGCCGGTGTTTCCTCGGGATTGGTGCGCCATGACTCCTTGGGCAGAGCGAGGCCGCTCGGCGTCGCCACCTCGCCCACACAGAAGGAGAGAGTGCCCAAACTTCCATCCCGGACGCGCTTGCGGATCTCACCGACGGAGGGATGGAACCGGCGTTGAAAGTCGACGCCCAGCACGACGCCCGCCTTCTTGACCGCATCGATCGCGGCTCTGGCGCTCGCCACGTTCAGCGTGAACGGCTTTTCCACGCAGACATGTTTGCCCGCCTGCGCCGCGCGCTTGATGTGCTCTTCGTGCCGGCTGTGCGGCGTCGTGTAGACGACCGCGTCGATGTTGGGATCGTTGAGGATGCTGTCGAGATCGTCGCGCAGATCGATCTTTTTGTCTCGGCAGAATTCCTCCGCCTTGGCGCGCGTGCGCGTGCCGCCGGCGACGAACGCGATCTTGTCGCTTTTGCCCTGTACGGCGTCAACGACGGTTTTGCCCCACCAGCCCAGGCCAACGATTGCAGCTCGAATCATATGTCCTCCTCGCTGTTGATGTTGCGTGAGATCAGAAAGAATGATACGACATGTCGAGTGCCTCGTGTCCGAGGCCTTGCGCCGCCTCGTTTCTGCGTTGCGAGCGCAGTCAAACCGACGTTGGGCCGATCCGGAACGATGCCTTGTCCTGCGGATCGAGTTGGGCGATCAATCCTGTTTCCCAGGCGAGATACTGTGTCATCGCCTCACGGTTGCCGGCGTGGCGGTCGTGCACGAAGAAGAGGTGGTCGATGCACTCGGCATTGGGCGGCACATCCGGTGAGGCTTCCGTGGGGTAGCCGGCGCGGGTCCACGCGGCGAGTCCGCTATCGAGCAGGCGTATGTCCGTGATTCCCGCTTCCATCAGATCGACCGCCGCCACGCGCGCGATGTCGGGATCGCCGGACACGAGGATAATCGTGCCTTTCGTGCCGCGCGCGCGGGCGGCGAGGCGCGAGCGGATGCTCCACCGGCTGCCCGGGATGTGGGCTTTGCGAAAATTCATGCTCGCGCCGAGGTCGAACACCGCGCAGTTGCCCGCGTCGAGCGTACGCTCGAGATCGGCGGGGGAGATGCTTGGGAGCGCCGGTAGAGCGGGCTTTGCTGGCTGCGAACCGGAAAGGCCCGCGCCGATTCCGCCTTCGAGTACGCAGACATCGCAGCCGAGTTGCTTCAACCAGCTCGCGACGACCGGTGCACGCACGTTCTCGCCGCCGTCGATCAGCACGATGCGCGCATTTCGTACGCCCACCCATTGATCGGTCGCCTGAATGAGCTGCCCGCCGGGTGCATGCAGCGCGCCGGGGATTGAACCTGCCTGGAATTCCTCCGGCGTACGTATGTCGCACAAATACGTCGTGCGGTCAGGTTCCTTGAGCCACGCTTCCATGTCCTTTGGCGCGACAGACTTGACGCTGAAGCGCCCCATGAGCTTTCTTGCGGCTGCCTGCTGCGCGGGCAGCGTGGAGTCATCGATCTTGTCCGGATATTTACGCGTCGAGCCATGCTCGAGCTGCAGATCGGAGAGGAACCAGCCCTGCGTGCCGTTCTCCAGCGCATAAACCGGGTTGGGAATGCCGAAGTTGATCAGCGTCTGCGCGCCGAGGATGGACCGCGTGCGGCCGGCGCAGTTCACCACGATTTTGGTGCCAGAATTCCTGACCATGCTCGCGATGCGGTACGGCAGCTCCGCATTGGGGCAGCAGGTGCTGCCGGGGATGGTCATCTTGTGGTGTTCGTGCAGAGGCCGCCCGTCGAGGAGAATGAGGTCTTCGCCGGATTCCTTCATGTGCACGAGTTCTCGCGCGGTCACGCGCGGGGTGTGGTAGGCGTGTTCGACCAGTTCGCCGAAAAGTTTGCTCGGGACGTTGACGCCCTTGAAGAGCGTGTAGCCGGCTGCGCCCCAGGCTGTCGTGCCCCCGTCGAGTACGGCGACGTCGGTGTAGCGCATTGCCTCCAGCCGCTTGGCCGCCAACTCGGCGACGCCCAGGTCACCATCGTCGCACAATACGATCCGCACCGCCGTGCGCGGCACCAGTGCGCCGATGTCGAGTTCGAGCCGGCTGTAGGGCAGCGGCGTTGCGAAGAGCGGGTGAGATTCGCCAAACTGGCCGGCTTCGCGCACGTCGAGCAGCGCGATCTCGCCGCCGTCATGGAGCATGGATTTGAGTTGCTGTGCTGAAACTCGTTCAGGTGTGGTCATCATGACAAAAGAGCATCAACGCAAAGGACGCAAAGGAACGACCAAGGACGCGAAGGAATAATATGTGAAAAACAAATGCATGGGCTGTAAGAGACAACGTCCGAAATAGCCAAGAAGACCGTTCCCGCTTCTGAATTCTAGCGCAAGAGTAGCGGCACGCCGCTTGCAATCAGGATTGCCGCGACGAGACGCTTGAACGCAAGCTGGTTGAGATTGGCGTGAATGTAATTCCCGATAAAGATGCCGATCGCCATCAGCGGCAGCGCCCGGCGCAGGCCATCAGCGCATCGCGGTCGTACGAGCCGATGGCGACGTAGCCGAGTCCCCTGAAAATGCCGAGTTATTTCCTGGATTTGTGCGGCGCCGGTGCACTGCCCAGCAGCGCAGCGGTCGGCCGTTGCGGCCGGCCTCGCGCGGGGAGCGGGGCGGTGTGCGGCGCCGGCGGCCTGGCATCGGGCGCCGGTTCGTAGGGCTTGGTAAAGTCGAATACCGATTCGGGGTTGTAATTGACCGTGGCAGCCGCGATACGACGTTCAGGTTGCGGTTTCAGCTCGTGGCGCTCGTGGGTGCCGGTGCGCGTGCGATGGTGCGTGGCGGCGGGCTCGCGGCCGAAGCCGGGAGCCGTCACGCGCGGGATCGAGCGCTTGAGCAGCTTTTCGACTTCGGCGAGGTATCTTGTCTCGTCGGGGCTGACCAGCGAGATCGCTTCCCCCGGCAATCCGGCGCGGCCGGTGCGGCCGATACGGTGCAAGTAATCCTCTGGCGTATGGGGCAATTCGTAATTGATGACGTACGGCAACTCCTCGATGTCCAGTCCCCGCGCGGCGATGTCGGTTGCGACCAGTGCAGTCGACTTGCCCTGTTTGAATTCCGCCAGCGCCTGTTCGCGCTCGACCTGCGTGCGGTCGCTGTGAATGGCGGTAGCGTTGATGCCATCGCGCACCAGCTCGCGCGCGAGGCGGTTGGCATCGCGTTTCATGCGCACGAACACCAACGCCTGCTGGATATTGCGTGCGCGGATCAGGTGGGCGAGCAGCGCGCGCTTGCGCGCCGCTGGGACCTCATAGACCTGGTGCGAGACGAGGTCAGCGGGTGCGTTGCGGCGCGCGACCTCGATCATGGTCGGGCTGCGAAGCAACTCACCGGCAAGCCGCCTGATCTCATCGGAGAAGGTTGCCGAAAACAGCAGGTTTTGCCGCTGGCGCGGTAGTACCGCGAGAATGCGCTTGATATCGGGCAGGAAACCCATATCGAGCATCCGGTCGCCTTCGTCCAGAACCAGGATTTCCACCCGCGACAGATGGACATTCTTCTGGTGCAGGTGATCGAGGAGCCGCCCGGGCGTCGCGACGAGGATCTCGACTCCGCCATGCAGTGCTTTCATCTGCGGGTCGATGTCGACGCCGCCGTAGACCACGGTAGAGCGCAACGGGAGATACTTGCCGTAAACGCGCACGCTTTCCTGCACCTGGGCGGCGAGTTCCCGGGTCGGCGTCAGGATCAGCGCGCGCACCTGGTGCCGCGCCGGCGAGACGCTGGTATTGCCATATGGCGCGAGAAGCTGCAGCAGAGGCAGGGTGAAGCCGGCGGTCTTGCCGGTTCCGGTCTGGGCACAGCCCATGATGTCGCGGCGCTCAAGAATCGCCGGTATGGCTTTGGCCTGGATCGGAGTGGGTTCCTCGTAGCCTTGATCGGCCACGGCGCGCAGCAACTCGGGAATCAGCTTCAGTGAAGCAAACGACATCTCGAAAATCCCGGAAACGTGCCCGGCGTCCGGGCATTGAGGCCGTCGCGGTGTGTCACTACGCCCGCCGGCAACGGTCAACGGAAAGATGGGTGGAAACGGAAATATGGTTCACGGAGCGGCATTATACCCCGCGGCCGGGCGCGCGGACACACTCCGTATTTCACTCAGATTTTTAGATGAGGCAACAGGCACTCTCTCTTGTCCGTAGTTCCGCCGCGCATGTCGGCAGAGCAGCATGAACGGCGTCCGGGTCCTGGAAAACTGCCAAAGATTCAGAAACGTGTTAAATTGTTGCACAATGTGAACCGGTGGCCGCCCGCAGAGCGTTACGGGGCTGCCGCCAGCCGGGCCACGAGGGCACGAATTGCTGGAGACCATGTATCTCGCTGTTGAGGAAGCTTTGCCGCGGGGCGCGTTCCCGCTGATTCTGACGGTGGACACGCACGGCGTGCCGCATCGCTGGATCAGTTGGCAACACGCGTGCTACTACTACGCGAAGGATCAGGTGGCGTGGAGCCTGGGCGAGCAAGCATTCACGGTATATGGGGGACTCAACCGGGTCACCGGGAAGCGCTCGTTCATCACCGCGGCCAGCATTATCGCGATCAAGGGCAAGGCCATGGCAATGAAGGCGTTCAGCCAGGTGCCGCCCCTCAACAACCGCGAGCTGTTCCACCGCGATCGCCAGATCTGCGCCTATTGCGGCGGCATGTTCCCAATTTCCAGGCTGACGCGCGATCACGTCGTGCCGTTCTCGCGCGGCGGACGCGATACCTGGATGAACGTTGTCACCGCGTGCCGCTCGTGCAATGAGAAAAAGAGCGACCGCACGCCGGAGAAGGCACGTATGGAACTGATTTATTTGCCATATGTGCCGAACCGCGCCGAGTACCTGATCCTCACCAATCGCCGCATCCTCGCCGACCAGATGGAATTCCTGGCCCAGCATGTGCCGGCTCAAAGCCGTCTGCACCAGAACCACCTGTAGCGGATCGCGCGCTTCAATCGCAATGGGGCGCGGCAACCGCCTGCAGCAAGTCGCCTGAGGTGCTGCCTTGGACGAACGCGGTCACGACGAGGTCTGCGGATTTCCAGCGCGGATCCAGGCGAAATGTGCGGCTGAATTCCGTTGTCCCCCGGGCAGAGATGGGAACGGGGCCGATCAACTCGCGGACGACGAAATCATGCTGAAGCTGTTTGCCCCGGTTTTCCCCGGCGCTGACGCGATTGGCAAGGTTGTTTTCGTAGAGCGCCAGATAGGTTTGCGCCTCGTTGCTTGGGGCGGTCCCGTGCACGGTCACGCTGCCGTCCACGACCAGGTTGTTGCCTGAAACGCGTCGCAACTGGAGCCTGATCCCGGCGCGGGGTGGGCGCTGATTGATCGCCGCAACGCGCTCGGCAAAATCATCGCGAAAAATCCCGCGGCGGTAATCCTTGCCATCGAGGAGAAGTTGCGGCGTGTACACGAATCGGGCCCCATTGCGGGTGCCGAGGGCGCGCTGGCGCTCGCTGAATCTCTTCTGCGCGAAAGGATCCGGCCAGCCGAGGTGATTCCAGTAATCGACGTGAAAGCCGAGAACGACGAGGCGGTCCGAGCCCAAGCCGCGGCTCGGCAGGCTGCTGACCCAGCGGTCCGCCGGCGGGCAACTGTCGCATCCTTCCGAAGTGTAGAGTTCGAGGAGGGCGACACGGCGTTCCCCGCTCGTCGCGGTGCAGACGGCCGCGGCCGCCGTTGAGTTCAGTGCAGCGGTCAGCATGACGAGCGCGATCGTTCTCATCGTGATCTCCGTATCAATCAGGGATTCGTCGTTTACGGGAGCCCGAAACTTACAGTTGGGTCCAGCAGTCCAGAATTTGATAAGATGCAGCCTTCGTGGCAAGCAGCGCCATGATTCTTTGAAGATTTCTCCGATGCCAGAGTTCGACCTGCATTGCCATTCGACGCGTTCCGACGGGTTGCTGACTCCCGCCGCACTGGTTGCCCGCGCGGCGCAACGGGGCGTAAAGGTGCTGGCACTGACCGATCACGATGAAATCGGAGGCTTGGAGGAAGCGCGCGAGCATGCCCATCGGGCCGCAATCTCGTGCATCAATGGTGTTGAAATTTCCGTGAGCTGGAACGATCAGACGCTGCATGTCGTGGGACTTCACATCGATCCCGCGAACGCAGAACTTTCGGCCGGGCTGAAGCAGGTTCGTGGTGGACGCCGGCACCGCGCGGAGCGCATGGCGGAGCAACTGGAAGAGGCCGGCATCAGCGGCAGTCTGGACGGCGCACGCGCCTATGTGACCAATCCCGAACTCGTCGGCCGCGCGCATTTTGCGCGGTATCTGGTCGAGCGCGGGTACGCGCGAGACGTGCAGTCCGTATTCAAGAAGTATCTGGCGTCCGGCAAACCGGGCTACGTGCCGCATCGGTGGGCGAGCCTCGAACAGGCGGTCAATTGGATCAAGGTGAGCGGCGGCGTGGCGATTCTTGCTCATCCCGGGCGCTACAAGCTCGATGGCACGCAGCGTGTAACGTTGCTGCAGGAATTCAAGGACCTTGGCGGAGCGGGGGTCGAGGTCATAAGCGGCAGCCACATGGCTGATCAGTTTGCCGCGTGGGCACAGCATGCGAAGCGCTTCGGGCTGCTCGCATCAGCAGGGTCGGATTTTCACGGGCCGGGCGAAAGCCGGCGCGATCTCGGAGATCTGCCCGATTTGCCCGCCGGGTGTACGCCGGTATGGAAACAGTTTTGAGTTTTGAGTGCTTAGTAAATGCGGTTTCAACCCAACACTTAGACCTTAACACTCAACACTGGAAAAATTGGCTCAATTTTTCACTGTCCATCCCGACAACCCGCAGCCGCGGCTCATCAAGCAGGCGGCGGAGATCGTGCGCGGCGGCGGGGTAATCGTGTATCCGACTGATTCCTGCTACGCGCTCGGCTGTCACCTGGGTGATAAGGCGGCAGTCGAGCGGATACGTGCCATTCGCCAGATCGATGCGCGGCATCATTTTGCGCTGGTGTGCCGCGACCTCGCCGAGATCGCGATCTACGCCAAAGTGGACAACCGCCAGTTCCGCCTGCTCAAGGCCGCCACGCCGGGAAGCTACACCTTCATCCTGCAAGCGACGCGCGAAGTGCCAAAGCGGCTGCAGCACCCAAGGCGCAAGACCATCGGGCTGCGCGTGCCGGACCACGAGGTGGTGCGCGCGCTGCTTGCGGAGCTCGATGAGCCGCTGCTCTCATCCACGCTGCTGCTGCCGGGCGAGGACAGGCCGCTCAATGACGCGCAGGAAATTCGCGAGCGCCTCGAACATCAAGTCGACCTCATCCTCGACGGCGGTTCCTGTGGCATCGAACCGACGACGGTGGTGAATCTCACCGGTGAATCCCCGGTCATTACGCGAGTGGGCCGGGGCAGCGTCGCGCTCTTCGGCCTTTGAAGGACTTATCAAAATCAAAGCCATGGAATTAAACCTGGTCCAGAGCATAGCTGTTTACGCGCTGCCCGTCGTATTCGCGATCACGCTGCATGAGGCGGCGCACGGCTATGTCGCCAAGTATTTCGGCGACCTGACGGCGTACGCCGAAGGTCGTGTCAGCCTCAATCCGCTGCGCCATATCGATCCCATCGGCACCGTCGCCTTGCCGCTCGTGCTGCTTGCGCTATCGAAACTCTTCGGCGGGGGCGGGATTCTTTTCGGTTGGGCGAAGCCGGTGCCGGTCAACTTTGCGAATTTGCGTCATCCCAAGCGCGATATGCTGTGGGTCGCGGCGGCAGGTCCGTTCAGTAATCTGTTGATGGCGCTGTTCTGGGGGCTGATGGTAAAAATCGGGTTGGCATCGCAGGGAACCTACTTTGCGCTGCCGCTCGCGCTGATGGGTGCGGCCGGCGTTTTCATCAACGTGATCTTCATGGTGTTGAACCTCCTGCCGCTGCCGCCGCTCGACGGCGGCCGCATTTTGGTTAGCCTGCTGCCGCACCGTCTGGCCTATAATATCGCCCGCATCGAGCCGTATGGTTTCATCATTCTGATCGTGTTGTTGTTCACGGGCGTGCTCGGGGTCATCCTGTGGCCGCTGATCGGCATCACGATGTCGCTGATCGCCGCGCTGTTCGGGTTGCCCGTGTCTGACCTGATGAGGTTGGCGAGCCTGCGTTAGTGCCGATCCAACCATTTATGCCAATCCAACTGTTTCTCCGGACGGCGGCTGTGCGCGCCAAGCTGACCGCCGGAATTTGCCGAGACAAGTTGGAACGGCATTAGTCCCGAGGTAACAAGAAAGAAGATGTTCACCAATCGCGTGCTTTCCGGTATGCGCCCCACCGGGCGCCTGCATCTCGGCCATTACCACGGCGTGCTCAAGAACTGGATCAAGCTGCAGCACGAGTACGAGTGTTTCTTTTTCGTCGCCGACTGGCACGCGCTCACCACTCACTATGACGAGCCGGCAACGATCGAACGGCACGTATGGGATATGGTGATCGACTGGCTTGGCGCCGGCATCGACCCCGCGCAGGCGACGTTATTTATCCAGTCGCACGTACCGGAGCACGCCGAGCTGCACTTATTGCTCTCGATGATCACGCCTCTGGGGTGGCTGGAGCGCGTGCCGACTTACAGAGACCAGCAGGAAAAACTCGCCGAGAAGGACCTCTCGACCTACGGTTTCCTCGGATATCCACTGCTGCAGAGCGCCGATATCCTCATCTACCGCGCCAATCGTGTTCCGGTGGGCGAGGACCAGGTGCCGCATATTGAATTCAGCCGCGAGATTGCGCGCCGGTTCAACCATGTGTTCGGCCGCGAGCCGGGTTTCGAGCTGAAGGCGGAAGCAGCCGTCAAGAAACTAGGCGCTCGACGCGCCAGGCTTTATCGCCAGTTGCGCACAAAATATCTCGAACAGGGGGATGCCGAAGCGCTGGCGGCGGCACGCGCGTTGCTGGAAGAGACGCAAAACCTTACCCTGGGCGATCGCGAGCGGCTGTTCGGTTATATCGAGGGGGGCGGAAAGGTCATTCTCGCCGAACCACAGGCGCTGCTCACCGAAGCCTCGAAAATGCCGGGGCTGGACGGGCAGAAGATGTCCAAGTCATACAACAACACGATCTCGCTCCGGGAAGAGGCGGAGAGCGTCGCCAAGAAAATCCGCACCATGCCCACCGATCCCGCGCGTGTGAAGCGTTCCGACCCCGGTGATCCCGAGAAGTGTCCGGTGTGGCAACTGCACCTCGTCTATTCGGACGAAGAAAGAAAAGAGTGGGTGCAGCAGGGTTGCAGGAGCGCCGGCATCGGCTGTCTGGAATGCAAGCAGCCGGTGATCGACGCCGTGCTCGCCGAACAGCGACCGATCCGCGAGCGCGTGCAGGAATACCTGGACGACCCGACGCTTGTCAAGAGCATCATCGCCGACGGCTGCGAAAAAGCGCGCCGGATCGCGCAGGAAACGTTGCGCGACGTGCGCGAGGTGATGGGGCTCAACTACGGTTAAGGCGACAGCGGGCGCGTTGCTTTAACTGCGCGGGTTCAAGCCGGACAACGCTAAACTGTTTGCCATTTAACCCGCGCGGCGGATAGCAGGGTGGTATTTCTGCCAACCGGTTGCGTTCGGGTGGCGGGTGCGGCCGGCCGGTATCAGATAGCCTGGTTAGATGGGCTTGCAGGTCGATTCGCAGTAAAATGATTCCGATGTCAGAGCCAATAACATTGCCGTGGTCAAAATCCACTGCTCCCCAGCCCGCAAAGATCCATTCTATCCTGCGGCAAACGGGGCGATGCACGTCCGCCATCGGCGGCGCTGAAGAGATCAGGCGATGAGCGATCCCGTCGCCGGCACGCCGATTGCCAAGGTCTACGGCCGGCCTCTGCTCGAGGTGCCGCAGGATCTCTATATTCCTCCCGATGCCCTGGAGGTTTTCCTCGATCAGTTCGAGGGCCCGCTCGATCTGCTCCTCTATCTCATTCGCAAGGAAGACATCAACGTCCTCGACATCCCGATGGCCAGGCTCACCGAGCAGTACCTCGAGTACGTCGGGATGATGCGCGCACATCAGCTCGAACTGGCCGCTGAATATCTGCTGATGGCGGCGATGCTGATCGAGATCAAGTCGCGGTTGTTGCTGCCGCGACCGACCAGCGCCGGCGAGGGCGAGCAAGATCCGCGCGCCGAACTCGTGCGCCGCCTGCTCGAATACGAGCAGATGAAACTTGCCGCGCACAAGTTGAACGAGCTGCCACAGGCCGGGCGTGATTTCGCGCTGATTCAGGTGCTTTTCGAACGGGCGGCGACCGAACGTCTGCCCGAGGTGGCCCTCGAAGACCTGCGCATGGCCTGGCTCGGGCTGCTCAACCGCGCTGCGGTCAACCGCCACCATAAGGTGACTCGCGAACAGCTTTCGGTACGCGCGCACATGAGCCGCATCCTGCGGCGTTTGCAGGACAGGAAGTTTGTGGAATTCGCCGAACTCTTCGCGCCGGAAGAAGGCGTCGCCGTGCTGGTGGTGACCTTTCTCGCCATCCTTGAACTCGTGCGCGAGACTCTGGTCGAGGTGAGCCAGCATCAGGCGTACGCGCCGATTTATGTGAAACTGCGCAGCGGCCATCTCGCCGCTGCCGAATAACCCGGAACGGCATATGGAAGAAGCATCGAACCTCGATCCCGCCCAGGTCAAGACGGTTCTGGAAACCGCCTTGCTGACCAGCCAGGAACCGTTGTCACTTCCTGAGATCGGGAAACTGTTTGATGACGAACTGGGCCATGAGGCATTGCGCAAGCTGCTCGAGGAATTGCGCGCGGACTGGGAGGGCAGGGGCGTCGAACTCGTCAGCGTTGCCTCCGGATGGCGCTTCCGGGCCCGGCCCGAGTATCAGAAGTTTCTCGACCGCCTGAATCCGCAGAAGCCCCCGCGCTATTCGCGCGCCGTATTGGAGACGCTTGCCATCATCGCTTACAAGCAGCCGGTGACGCGCGGGGACATCGAGAACATTCGCGGCGTGACCGTTTCGGGCAATATCATCAAATCCCTGGAGATGCGCGGCTGGATCGATGTGGTCGGCCACCGGGAAGTCCCGGGGCGCCCGGCGCTCTATGCCACGACCAAGGCATTCCTCGACGACCTCAATCTGTGCTCGCTCGAAGAATTGCCGTCGCTCGAAGATTTGGGAGCGCTGGTCGACAGCAGCGGCCAAGCCGCGACCGAACCCAACAAGCCCGAGCAGCCTGAAGAGCGGGCTGTCGCCATGCCGCCGGAAGAACTCGAGCCGGTGCTCGAGACCTCGCAACTTCATTAGAAGCCACCTCAAGAAACCCGCGCCGTTCGTCCCGAGCGTAGCAGCGAAGCGACGGAGTCGAGGGATGAATCGAGTCAATCGTGGTGTTCGCCTCTCGACTTCACTGCGTTACGCTCGAGACGAACGGATTTTTGAGGCGAGTTCCAGCCGTCGCCACGGCCAACCGGTCCCGAGTGTCTAGCTGAGGCGGCCTTGTCCCGGCGGATCGCAAAAGCAGGCGCTGTCGACATAGCGCCAGACCGATTGAACGGTACTGCATGGTAGTTGCCATCGCCCGCTGGGTCGACGTCAATATTCTCGCTCTCGGCCGCGAGATGCGGCTCTCCTATCTGCCGCCGGTCATGGTGTACATCGCCTACGGCGTGTCAGGGCTCACCGGGATCGTCGGCACCTTCTTCGTGAAGGACTATCTCGGACTGTCGGCCGCTTTCCTTGCCGCGCTCGGTTTCTGGGCCGGCATCCCGTGGGTGCTCAAGATGCCCCTTGGGCACCTCGTGGATCTCATCTGGCGCTGGAAGAGCTGGCTTGTGTTCCTGGGGGCCGGGCTCATCGCGACGAGCCTCGCCATCATGGTGGGATTGCTCGCTGATCGTGCGGCGATGACGGCGGTGATGCCCGCCGAGGCGTGGTACGTGCTCGCCGCGTTGCTTTCGCCCGTCGGCTATGTAGTCCAGGACGTGGTTGCGGATGCGATGACGGTGGAAGCGGTGCCGCGCGTTGACGCGGACGGGCAGCCGGTTTCCCCCGAAGCGCGCAAGCTCATGAACACCACCATGCAGACGCTGGGGCGGGTGGCGCTGATCGGCGGGCTTGCGCTGGTCGCGGCGGTGAACCTCTACCTCTTTGCCGGCGTTGAGAAGCTCTTGGAAGCGGAGAAAGTCGCGATCTATCGCAGGATTTACACCATCGCGCTCGTGATTCCACTTATCTCGGTTGCTGGCGTCGCGTTCGCCTTCTTCCTGAAGCGACGTGACATGGCGCGACTTATCGCGCGCGGCATGAGTCGCGAGGAAGTCGACAGGCTTTACGCTGCGCCCGCCCTGCGCCCGGCACCCAACTGGTGGATCCTCGGCGGGAGCCTCTTCTTTGTCGTTTTCACACTTGGTATGGGCTTCAGCCGGCTGCCCTTCAACCAGGAGGTGATTTTCGTCGGGTCGTTCGCGATCGTGGCCTTCTTGATCGCGAAACTCACGCGCGAACTCGAGCCCGAGGCGCGGGCAACCCTCGTCGGGACCGCGATCGTGGTGTTCATGTTCCGCGCCATCCCCGGGCCCGGCGAGGGCCTCACCTGGTGGATGATAGACGAGCTCAGGTTCGACCAGCACTTCCTGGCGGTGCTCTCGCTGATCGGGAGCGTGCTGACGCTTTTCGGGATGTTCATTTTCCGCCGCTTCATGGCGGAACGCTCGATCGCCTACGTGGTGGGCTTCCTCACGGTCATCGGCACGGCGTTCGCGCTGCCCATCGTCGGCATGTACTACGGCCTGCACCAGTGGACCGCCTCGCTCACCGGAGGCGTGGTGGACGCACGTTTCATCGCGATCATGAACACTGCGCTCGAGTCGCCGCTCGGGCAGATCGCGATGATCCCGATGCTTGCCTGGATTGCGAATTCTGCGCCGTCCAATCTCAAGGCCACGTTTTTCGCGGTGATGGCGTCGTTCACGAATCTCGCCCTGTCGCTCTCGCAACTGGGGACCAAGTATCTCAATCAGATTCTTACCGTGACACGCGAAGTGCGCGACGCTGCGAGCGGCGCAGTGCAGGTACCCGCCGATTACGGTGAACTCGGCATCCTGCTCGTCGCTCAACTAATCATTGGAATCGCCCTGCCGTTCGCAGCGATCCTCTTCGCGCTGCTGACGCGATTCAAGAGCGCGTAGCGCTGACCAACGAAGCCTATCCCCCATTGTTTCAGCAGTGGGCGGCAGATCGAAAGCCTCCAGGATCGCGACAATTTTCTCTTCCTGCCGGTGTCTCTTGCAGGTGTTGAGCAGCAGATGAAGCAATGACGATTTCCTGTGCGCCCTGAAAAAAGCGAGCACGAGGTTGTCGATCACGCTCAAGTTATCGAAGGTGGAGGTGGGCTGGAAGGTGCGCATCATCCGCAGGGTGAATTCGCGGTCTCAACGGACCCAAGCATGCGATGCAGCGCGATCTCCGGCTTTGATATAGCGCAAGAACCATTCACTTTTGGGTATCGGGATGTGGACAGGCTCTTGCCGGTCGACCTGGAACAGGGCGGGCGTTAGCTATAGCCACGCCGTGCGATTTTCAAGTCGTCAGCCGCCGGTAGATATCGGCGACCTTGAGCGGCAGACGCGCCACGTCGTCGACGAGCGTCCAGTTGACCGGCCCGTACATGTGCGGCAGGTAATCGCGCGCCTCGCGATCGATGGTAATGCAGAAAGGCTTGATTCCGGAGCGGTGGGCTTCGATCAGCGCCTGGCGCGTGTCCTCGATCCCGTACTCGCCGCGGTAGTTGTCGCTGTAGTCGTCGGGCTTGCCGTCCGAAAGGGCGACCAGCAACTTGGTACGCGCCTCGACGTGGTTCAGCAGCGTGGTGAGGTGGCGAATCGCCGCCCCCATGCGCGTGTAATCCTGCGGGTTGATGCCCGCGATGCGCCTTCTGACCGTGTCGCTGTAGGGTTCATCGAAGCGCTTCACACGGAAGATCTCGCAGCGTTTGCGGGTGATTCCGGAAAACCCGTAAATCGCGTAGCGGTCGCCGAGTACTTCCAGTGCTGCGCACAGCATCACCAGCGCCTCGCGTTCGGCGTCGTTGATCCAGCCCTTGGTCGAGCCGCTCATATCGACCATGAACATTACGGCGAGATCGCGCTCGGTCTTGTGGCGTTTAACGAGCAGCCGATCGGAGAGCTCCATGCCGGTTTTCATCTCGGCATAGCCGGCGATCACGGCATCGAAATCGACGTCGTCTCCATGCGGCTGCTTCTTGAGAAGTTTTTCTTCGCCGCGCATGAGCTCAAACGTGCGCTTGAGCTGCACGACCTGCGCGGCGTACTTTGCGAGCGTGGCATCAATGAAATCCGCACCGCCCGGGTAAACGTCGAGCTCGCGCAGCACGCACCAGTTCTTGCGATAGTGGCGGCGCCTGTGGTCCCACTCGTTGTAGAAGAACGCGCCTTGCTCATGATAGGTCCCCTTCCACACCTCCGCCGGGTCGTGCTGGCGATTGCCGGGTTGCCGGTAGGCGCCATCTCCCGCGGGCACCAGATAGTCATCGGGGATGTCACCGAGGTCCTGGAGGATGGAGTCGAGGAGTCGGCTCAGGTT
>Ga0156226_1434_pt1 | contig 15900 bp, 11 predicted proteins | sample RifCSPlowO2_12_FD_107874 | JGI IMG/M metagenome (GOLD analysis project Ga0156226, IMG submission 107874) | Betaproteobacteria bacterium RIFCSPLOWO2_12_FULL_62_13
CGCACCTCTTAAAGTCGCTTGGAGGAATCTTGGGACTACTATCTAGCGGCGCCACCGAATTTTTGCAGCGCCGAAGGAATATCGTGGTTCAGCCCTCAACTGGTAACTTGGGGATAACTGGCCATCGTCCCGCTGTATCGATCGAACTCAACGAAGACCAGATCAAAGAACGAATTGATGCGAGGGCCGCGGCACGTAAAGCAAAGAACTTTCCCGAGGCGGACCGCATAAGAGATGAACTCAAGCTATACGGAATAGTACTCGAAGACCTGGCAGGGCAATCCAACTGGCGTCGTGGCAGTGCGTTCAAGCTGATCGACGAAACTGAGTTGGAGGACTTTCGGGCGGAAGCTGCTCGATATGGATACTCAGCCGGTGACTTCGAGATTCAAGAATTTGTGCCAAAGTCTCCGAGCGAGGGAATCTATACGATTTCTGGGGAAATTGAAATAAGGAATAAGAGGACAAAGAAATCTCGTAGATTTGCGGCTGTTCACGGATCGTCGTGGGTCGTCGAGTTCTCGGACTGGCTTAGAGCGGGCGGTTGAATTCCTCTGTGTCCTCTGTGCTCTCTGTGGCTAAGCGCTTCTGGTTTCTGACCTGATCGGCGTCCATCGGCGTTCATCGGCGGCTAAAGAGAGTTTTTTGGGGTCGCTCTAACTTGCTCCTCGCTCTGCAAAGCGCCTTCGGATTGATCGCTCTGCTGCTCATCGCGTGGTTAATAAGCGAGAACCGGCGCTCGGTGCCATGGCGCATTGTGATCTCCGGCCTCATCCTGCAGCTTGTGCTCACCGCGCTGCTCCTCAAGGCGTCGCCCGTCAAGCATTTCTTCTTCGCATTGAACGACGCTCTGCTTGCACTTGAAAGGGCGACGCAAGCCGGCACCACCTTTGTTTTCGGCTATCTCGGCGGCGGTCCGCTGCCGTTCGCCGAATCGCATCCCGGAAGCAGTTTCGTGCTGGCGTTCCGCGCTCTGCCGCTGATCCTGGTCGTGAGCGCGCTCTCTTCGCTGCTCTTCTACTGGCGGGTACTGCCGTTCATCGTCAAATCGATTTCGACCGTGCTGGAAAAGACCATGGGTGTGGGCGGCGCAGTCGGCCTTTCGACCGCGGCGAACATTTTCGTCGGCATGGTCGAGGCGCCGCTCTTCGTCCGCCCGTATCTGGCACGGATGAGCCGGGGCGAGCTCTTCATCGTGATGACGTGCGGCATGGCCGGCATTGCCGGCACGGTGATGGTGCTCTATGCCAGCATGCTGGGCCCGATCGTGCCGGATGCGATGGGGCATATCCTGTCCGCATCCATCATCAGCGCGCCGGCGGCGATCGTGGTCGCTGCGCTGATGGTGCCGCCGCAGGGTGCGCCGACCGCAGGCGAGGTGGCCGCCGAGCAACCCGCAAGAGGGACGATGGATGCGGTTACGCGAGGCACACTCGATGGATTGGCGCTCCTGCTTAACATTGTTGCGCTTCTCATCGTGCTGGTGGCATTGGTGACGCTCGCCAACCTGATGCTCGGCGCTCTTGATGAAATTGGCGGCAAGCCGATTACGCTGCAGCGCATGTTGGGTGTCTTGATGGCGCCCCTGGTCTGGCTCGCGGGAATTCCCTGGTCCGAGGCGTTCACCGCCGGCGCGCTGATGGGCACCAAGACCATCCTCAATGAGTTCATCGCGTACATCGACATGTCGCGTCTGCCACCGGATGCACTCTCGCCGCGCAGCCGGCTCATCATGACCTACGCCTTGTGCGGCTTCGCCAACTTCGGCAGCCTCGGCATTCTGATCGGGGGGCTCGCCACCATGGTGCCCGAAAGGCGCGATGAGGTGGTGGCGTTGGGGCTGCGTTCGATCATCTCCGGCACGCTCGCAACGCTCGCGACCGGCGCGGCGGTTGGTATCTTTCTCGTAGAGTGAAGTGCGAACTGATGATGGATTGGTGGTTTATGGTGGGATCCCGTATGAGCGAGTGAAGCATGGGGTAATACACGCTGCTTTCCGGTGGACCAGTTGGATTTTGCTCAGGAGCGACCAATGTATGCAGCATGGTATGCGATACAGCTCGCGAAGTGGGCGGGCGCCAAAGTGGTCACGACCGTCAGCTGGGACGCGAAGGCGGCCCATGCGCGCGCGGCCGGTGCCGATATCGTCATCAACTACCGCAACGAGAATGTGGTGGAGCGGATTCGTGCCGAGGTCGGCGGTGTCGATCGCATCGTGGACGTCGATTTCGGCAAGAACCTGCCGGTGTCGGCTGCAGTATTGAATCCGCATGGCGCTATCACCTGCTATGCCTCGACCAGCGTGCGTGAGCCGGTGTTTCTCTACAACGACTTGCTGCGGCTCAATATCTCGGTCCGCCCGGTGTTCGTCTACACCATGTCCGATGCGGCAAAGGCCCAGGCGCATGCCGATATCGCGCAATGGGTGAGGGAAGCAAAGCCGATATTCGCGATCGCCGGGCGTTTTTCGCTGGCGGAAGTGGTGCAAGCGCACCTCACGGTCGAACGTGGCGAGAAGATAGGCCACGTGCTCCTCACGCCGTTGTGACCGCAGCGAACTTATTATCCTGAAAACCGCAATTCAGCCACCGAGGGCACAGAGAACACAGAGCGATTCAAGGACTTCAAGATCACATCGCCCTCACCCGATTGGTGAACCAAGGGAAGTCTCGTAGGGCGGGAAAGCGGAGCGCATCCCGCCGGTCGCGTTATTCAAAATCAAGTCCACGAATCTTTTCATCGGCGGCCCAGTCGGCGGGATACAAACCGCGCCTGACGTAGCGATGGAAGCTCGAGTATGGCCATTCGCCGACCGTACGCGCGAGACCATGCTTGACGGGATTGAAGTGAATGTAATCCGCGTGGCGCTCGAAATCCTGCTCGTCACGAATGACATGCTCCCAGAACCTGCGCTGCCAGATTCCTCGCTCGCCTTTCCTCTGCCGTCGCGGCGACAAATATTCACCGGCGGGGATGGCACGAGCGAATCGCGCCTTGACGGCATGCCAGCGTGATGAGAAATCCACATCGTCCACGGGCAGTGTCCAGATGCTGTGCAGATGATCCGGCAAGACGACGATAGCGTTCATCGTAAAGGGTTTCTGCGAACGGACAACGGTGAAGGCCGCGCGCAGCTCACCGATATGCTCCGTCAACAATGGGCGGCGCCGTTCGAGTAGGGCAACCGTGAAGAAGAACGTGCCGCCGGGGACAAACGCGCGAATATAACGGGGCATAACGCGATGTTACCGTATATGCCCTCGATCGGCGGGATGTGCTGCGCTTTCCCGCCCTACAGCCATTTCGCTAAGTCGAGGAGAATTCGCGCTTCAATGAGGCCGCGGCGAGTCGCCGCGGAATACGAGAGCCGGGGCATGAATTTGACCCAGAACTCGTGCGACGCTTCAATGAGGCCGCGGCGAGTCGCCGCGGAATACCGGCGAGCACAGCACGCCGTCCGCGCCCACCACGAAGCTTCAATGAGGCCGCGGCGAGTCGCCGCGGAATACCTCCTGCGTGGCGTCAGCACGTTCGCCGGCGTCATCGAGCTTCAATGAGGCCGCGGCGAGTCGCCGCGGAATACGATGATCACGCCCACGGTGAACTGCGCGGCGCGATCGCTTCAATGAGGCCGCGGCGAGTCGCCGCGGAATACCGCATCCGCGGCTGTCATGCGTTATCTGACCGTGAAGCTTCAATGAGGCCGCGGCGAGTCGCCGCTGAATACGTGGTGCCGCCGGCAGGCGCGACGGCCGCCGAGAAGCTTCAATGAGGCCGCGGCGAGTCGCCGCGGAATACTCGGAAATCCCCGAGTGATGAGGGTTGCGGCGTGTCGCTTCAATGAGGCCGCGGCGAGTCGCCGCGGAATACATTTCAGTTGTCATAGCTGTAAGCCGTATCGTTGTTGCTTCAATGAGGCCGCGGCGAGTAGCCGCGGAATACTGTTGGCGCAGTGGCTAGAGCGTCGCCTGCCGTAATGGCTTCAATGAGGCCGCGGCGAGTCGCCGCGGAATACCAGCTTCCGGGTCAACCTTCGCCCTTGGCTCAGGAACTTGCTTCAATGAGGCCGCGGCGAGTCGCCGCGGAATACCCGAAATCCTGGATGATTTGCGCGTGAAGCTCGCGCGCGCTTCAATGAGGCCGCGGCGAGTCGCCGCGGAATACGCCGGATTGACCGCGCGCGCTGGGAATTGTTCTTGCTGCTTCAATGAGGCCGCGGCGAGTCGCCGCGGAATACCCGCGCCGTGTAAGGCGTCGGGACTAATGTCGTCCCGCTTCAATGAGGCCGCGGCGAGTCGCCGCGGAATACGCTCAGGGTGGCTTGCATGAAATTATTAAGGCCGAAATAGCTTCAATGAGGCCGCGGCGAGTCGCCGCGGAATACAGTGCCCTTGTTTACATTTGCCGAATCAAGCGCTTTCGCACAGTTCAGCGAGAGGTGCAGCGTTTGAGCAAAAATAACCCGCATGACTTTGGCTTTTCCGTGTTGCCAGAATGTCAAATCTTCAATTTGTTAAAGAACTTGCACTTCTGCGAGCGCTCCGCTGGTGCGGGTGCGGGACTTCAGCGCTCGCGTCGCCAGGGCGGCAGAATTCAGACAATTACGGGTTCCCGCGTTATCGCCTGAAACGTCTTGCCGAGGCTGATGACGCTGGGTTCCACGCCTTCCGCCGGCCCGAGGTCCACCATCAGCACATGATCATGGTCATTGACGATCATCTCGTCAAGGGTGGCGACAAGTTCCGCGTGCCGCCGCCGGCTCAGCCGGCACTGGAACACCGATAACTGCAGCCATTCCCCATAGCCGTTCATGAGCTTGAACACGCGCCGCCAGCGCCTCGGCTCGCTGATGTCGTAGGTCACGATGTAGAGATGCTCCTCCATGCGCTCACCTCGTCGTGAAATTCGGATAGTCCGGGATATCGTTCAGCAGAAACCGGCCGAGCAGCCGCGCCTGAATCTCGAACAACCGGCGGTAGCTCACCTTGTAACTGAAAAGCGGGTGCGTGATCTCCTGGCTCAATCGGCGCTCGAAGGTGCCGATGAACCGCTTGCGCCCATCGTCGGCAAGCGCAACGCTGCCCGCGGCGCTGATGAAATCCGTCGGTCTGATTTCGCCATTGTTGATTGCCTGAATGACGGTGGAATCGGCAACGAGCGGGCGGAACGGCTCCATCATGTCGAGCGCCAGGGCCGGACGGCCGTATCGCGGCTGATGGTAGAAGCCGCGGTATGCATCGAAGCCCACGGCCGTGAGGGTGACCGTCCACGTGCGAACCAACAGCGCGTATGCATAAGAGAGAAGCGCGTTGACCGGATCGGTCGGGGGCCGGCGGTTGCGCCGGGTAAAGTCGAAGGAGAACGTTTCGGAGTCTTTGTCGCCCTTGATGATTTGCGCGAAATGACCGAAGTAGCGCTGGGCCGCGATTCCTTCCGTGCCAAGCAGGACGGGAAAGTCCGGCGCCCGATCGGTGTCATCGGTGTCGCGTCGCAGTTCTTCCATCAACCGTTCCGGCTTGTCTTCGCCGCGCCAGTTGCGCCGCAGAAGAGTGCGGCAGTTGAGAATCTTCGCGCGCACGAAGCCGCGGGCAAGCCTCAGACACAGCCGCTCATCGAAGCTCGCCCGATATTGGGCGGTGCGCAGTTCCACATTCTTGTGGCCGACGCCGACCGTGTGCCCGAGAAACCATCCTCCGTAGGAATGCCAGCTCACCGGAATCTCGCGGCGCATCAGTTCGTGCAGCGTGGGCGTCGTGAGATAAATATTGCCCATCATCACCACCTGGGACACTTCGGCAATCCGCGCGCTCGCCGCAGGCCGGTCCTCGATGCTGATCTCCAGCACTTCGCCCTTCTTCGCTACTTTCGCGCTTGTCGCCTGAACGTAGAGGGGAAGCGCTTCGTCCCGCGCCACCGCGAGCGGGCGGGGCGATTCCTGTTCCCGCTTCAGGAAATTCACTTCGTCCGGGAGGCAGATTCCAACGAGCGAGCAGCGCGGGCATTTCGGGCTGTCCTCCAGCGGCGGCGGAAGCTGTCCGCCAGCGGCAATGAACCGCAGCCCGTCGATCGCCGCGCAAGTCTTCGCGCGCAGCTCATCATCGAATTCGACCTTTACGCGCTCGCGCGACTCACTGAAATACAGCACGCCCTCGGTGCAGGCGTAGCCGTGCTCCTCCAGGATCATGCCTTGGACGCAGAGCTGGATGCGCTCGGGATCGTAGGCGCCTTTTGGCACGTGCGGTCGCTTGCCGCGCTTGTAGTCGACGGGATGGACGGTGCTGCCTTCGCCCTCGATCAGGTCCATCTTGGCGATCAGCCCGAGGCGGTTCGAGGAGAGCGTTATGGAACGGGCGTGAATCCGTTCCCCTTCCTCGGCCTCGTCCGGGTCGGGCAGGGCGCCGCTCGGCTTGTCCACGCGCCGGTGGCGGTAGCGCCCTTCGACCGTATCGCCGGAATCCGCCCACTCGCCCTGCACCCACTCGAGATAGGCGAGGCGGGGGCAGTATTCGTATTCGTTGACCATCCGTGCCGGGAGCAGCGGCAGGTCGCCGGAGAGCTCCGGAAAGGGCAGTGGAAGCTCGGTTTGCGTAGGGCTTTGCTCGCTCATGCTCCGCTCCTCCTCCTTCTCGTTCGCATATTGAACACGGCGTCCTGAAAATTCAAGAACCGTCCGTGGCGGCCTCGCCGCCGAGCGCCGTGTTGTCACGATGGGGTCGCGAGATCCTCCAGCAGCGCATCGATCACCGTTTCTTCCTCGAGCGCGTATCCGCATTCGCGCATGCGCCGCGATAAACCAGCATCCCAATCGGCGATGACAGGTGCATCGGTCAGTCTCCTGCCCGCGTGCGTCGCGTGGCTCGCATAATCGTCCTCGGCGAAGCGCCACGGCTTTGCCGCAAAGCTTTTCATCACAAAATTTCCTATGGCGATGCCGGCCCAATCGAAATCGCCGTGATACCGAAGCGCTGCGCCGGCCGTCGCGAGCTGCGTGAGCAGGACGCGCTGTGCCGCCGAAGGCATGCCATCGGTGCAGACGATGGGTGCAGCGCCCTTGCCCAGCCGGTCCGCGGCTATCGCGACGACCGCTGGATTTTCGCAAACGAAGACGACACGACTGCGCACATCCCATTGCGGTGGTGTTCGCAGAAGCAGACGCAACGAAAAGTGGATTGGCTCACCCATTGCGCGCGCGCTCTGCGCCAGCCGACCGCCCGGTGATTCATCCGCGGCAGGCAGGTTGAGCGCAATCGCTGGTGCGGAAAGCTCGCCCATCAACACGCCGCATTTTGCCCACACATCGCGCGCCCGCTCCGCATCCTCTGCGCCTCGCAACGCCGCGAGAACCAGTGTGCCAATGGGACGCCCCTCGTCGAGCGCATGCGCATCCACGAGCGCATCTGCTGCAAGGCGCGAGAGCGGTACTCCCTGCTGTGGCAGCCGTTCGAGTACCCGCATCACGCCATCCAATAGCCTCTCGCCGGAATCGGGATCGCTGCCCGCGAGCCGTTTGACGAGGCCGCGGCCGGCGGCATCGCTTATCAGAGCTGCAAGAGGCGCGCGCTTGACTGCAGCAAAAACCGATTCCCAACGCGCACTGAGTTGCTCACGCTCCGCCACTCGATTGCGGATGGGGCCGTCGAGTCGCTCGATCGCATCGGACAGGGAGTCGGCAAGTCCGGCGCGCGCGAGCGCTCGATCAAGCGCCGCGACCGAAAGTTGTATCGAGCGGGAATTTCGCGTCTGTCGCCCGAGCAAGCCTTCCAGTGCATGCCGCTCTTCTATCGAGATGCGTGTGAGGGTGAACGCGTCGTTGCGGCGGCCAAGCTCGTAGCGCTGCCGCAGCCGCGCTCGCAGGCCGGCAAGGGCCGGTCCGCCCAGCAGCCGTTCCAGTCTCTGGCGTGCGTCGCTCACGCAGCGACATCCGCCCGCTCGGGGAAGCGGCGCGACGGATCCAGCTCTTCCCGCCGGGCGCGGCCGTCCCAACTCCAACGGGAGACGTAGACCGCATCGACGCCGTCCCGGCGCACGAGATGGCAGATCGCAAGCCCCGGCAGCTCTGCATAGCATCCCCATTCGCGCTCGCTCGTCATCACGAAGTCGAGATCGAATTCGCGGATGAGTGCCATGCAGTGCGCCCGCGCCTCGTCATCAATGCCCGCGAACGCTTCATCGAGCAGCACCAAGCGCGGTGCGTAGGCGTAATCGGCGCTCGCGTAATGACTGCTCGCGGCGGCAAACAGCGGCACGGTGAGGCCAAGCGCACGCTCGCCGCTCGATGCGGGACCGGCGAGCGGCCGCCACGCGCCATCCTGAAATCGCTTGATGCGGAATCGATGCCAGCGGCGATAATCGAGCGCGCGCGTCAGGTGGTCGAGCAAACCGACGCCTTCATCGCGCGAGCGCTCGATCTGGATGCGGTTCTGCAGGAACTCGCCGATGACGCGCCGATCTTCGGACGACCAGGCGTCGGGCGTGCGACGCAGCAGCCGTGCACGCGCGGCTGCAAGACCGACCGGCGCGCCGTTGTCGCCTTCCGGCAGCGGCTCCCATTCCAGCCGGAAACGCACACCAGTGGAGGTCGGGCGCCGCGCAAGCTCGGCGTTGATCGTCTGCAAACGGCGCTCCGCCTCCTGCAGGAGCTTCTGCAGCGCGGTCGCGACTTCCGCCTCGAGATGGTTTTCGAGCACTTCGCGTTCCCGAGCGGTGAGGATCTCCCGGCGCTGCGCGATCTCCGTCCCGATTCGCTGTTCGAGTATATCGGGCCGCTCCGGCCGGTTCTGATAGACGATATGCACGATGAGGCCGTAATCAGTCGGCTCGCCCTGCGCCTGATGACCCTGCGCGGACATCGCCTGGACGAGCACGTTGAAATCGCGCGCGATGTCGCTTTGGATACGCATCCAGTCCGCGTCATCGGACGCTACGTCGCTTAACGCCTGCTCGATGCGGCGCGCGAGTTGCAGCGCCGGATCGACAGTCCAGACGACTGCGGCATCCGGGGCTTCGACTGGCGCGAGCGCAACAAAGAGGAGACCGGTCCGCGCAAACGCCTGCAGCCGCTCCACTGCTTCCTGTCTTCGCTGTTGGCGTTCCGTGACGGTCTGCTGAGCGTCCTCCGCTTTCTGCCTGCTCGTCGCGCGGCGCTCGATCGCTTCATTGAACCGCGTGGTTTCTTCGCGAAGCAGACGTTCGCCATCGACAACGGCTTGTTGAGCTTGCGCGAGCCGCTGCCCCAGTTCTGCAACCGCAGCGCCGATGGCTTCACGCAGTAGATTGCGGCGCGCAGTGGCTTCGTCCGCTGCGTGCGTCCGGCGCGCGTATTCCTCGCGCCAGAACGTCGCGACACTGAGCGCTTCTTCTTCTCGACGTGCCTGTTGCGCAACCTCGGAGAGCGACCGGCGGCAATCCCGCGCCGCATGAGTGAGATCGAGCGCCATCTCGTTATAGTCTCCCAGCTTGCGCTCGAATTGGGTCAGCGCGTCCGGATCGGCGGGCAATCGAAGATCCTGTGCATCGTGCTCGAGCGCCTCGCGCACGCGATTCCAGCGCTGTTCGGCCTCATGCAGGCGGGTGTCCGCTTCAGCGAGGCGCTCTTGCGCCAGACGCCGATCGGATTCGGCTGCACTGAACCGGGCGTGCGCATCGCGCAGCGCACCGTCGGACGGAGCGCGTCTGCATTCTTCGTTGAGCGTCGCGCGCTGTGCGGCGAGGGATTGCAGCTCGACATCGATACCGGCAAGTTGCGCCGTGAGACCGACAAGCTGCGCTTCGACTTCGAGCAGGCGCCGGCGCCGCGCCGCTTCGCGCGCAGCAAAGCCGATGTACTGTGGGTCCGCCTTGGACCATGCGCCTCGGGCCGGCCCGAGCCTGAAACGTCCCTGCGGCGAGATCCAGGCTTCCGCATCGGCCGGATCGTCGGGCGCACAGGCAATGCTCGCCAGTATGGCTGCGACGCGCGCCGACGAAACCGGCAGATCCTGCGCGGCGGGGCGCATCCAGTCGTGCAGCGACGAAGCGCGTGCAGCACGCGGCGCCAGCAGTACATCCCGGGTGTCGGCATCCAGCACGATCCCATCGGGCGTCACCCACGCATCGAGCAGTCCCGACGCTTCGAGCGCTGCCTCCAAGCCGGTGCGATCCGGAACGGTCACATGATCGGCAAAATCGAGCAATTGCCACAGCGGCGCGCCGGGTCGGCAAGTGCGCACATCCGGTGCGCGGGTGTACGGGGGAACTGGCACCGGATGCTCGCCCTTGTCGAGGCGCACGCGTTCGGCATGGAGCGCATCCGCTTCCTCGCGCAGCGCTGCCTGCCTTCGCTTCATTCCCGCTTCCTGCTCGGCCAGCCGCAGCGCCGCCTCCTGCTGTGATCGGACGAGCGCATCCAGCGCAGGATTCTCTCCGGCGAGCGACTCCACCCACGCGGCGAGACGGTCCAGCAGGTCGTCCGCATTCGCCATGGCGAGCGCCGTGAGGCCATCGAGGAAAGTCCGCCAGTGCTCGACGAGCTCGCCAGCGCACCGGCTCAACGCAGTATCCGCTTCGACTGCGCGCGCCTGCGCGGCCTCGAACATCGCGAGACAGACATTACGCGTCTCGGCGGCATTGTTCCGTGCGGCGCCCGCCTGATCGAGGGTGCCCAGGCGACCTCGGATCTGCGCCACATGTTCGCGCCTGCGCACAACCGCATCGCGGACGCTCGCAAGAAGCGCGTCGATATCTTCCGCGCGGCGCTCGCCGAGAGCGTCGAACGGGAGAAGCATGGCGCTCGCCTTCTCATGCTCGCTCGCGAGCCCCACTGATGCTGCGGCTTGCGTGGCGATTTGCGCGATACTCGTCAAGCCCGCAAGCGCCTGCGCCGACTCCTGTCGCCGGCTTGTGCTAGCCGTCTGTTCGTCCTGCAGCCGCTGCACGGCGTCTTTGCTTCGCGCTTGCGCCTGCGTTGCATCGTCGGTGCATTCGTGTGCCCGGTCCTCCGCCTCGCGCAGGCGCCGCGCATCGCGCATCACTGGATCGCGCTGCAGCTCGTCGAGCGTTGCCCTGTCACGAGTTTGCTGCCGCTCATGTTTATCGCGGCGCGCCTCGGACGCTTCGACATCGGCTTGCGCCGTTTCGAGTGCGGTACGCGCTTCGTTCAAAATTCGGCTGGCGGAGTCAAAGTCGGTCTGCGCCTGACGCAGGACGCGCGCCTGCCGTCGCGCTTGCACGCGCGCGTAGACGCCATAGCGTTTCACGAATTGCGCGACACCCTCGCGCAACGATTCGAGCTCGGCCAACTCATGGCGATACTCGTCCAACTGCGTCATCGCCTCGGCCACGTCTTCGAGCGTTGCCTGGGGCAACGGCGGCAGCGCTTCAGTCAACGCATCCGAAAGCGTCTGCTCGTCGGGTCGTCGCGACAGTTGCGGCTGGCGCAACTGGATCAAGGTATCCATCAGCGCGCGGTAGCGTTCTTCGCCGAACCGATAAAGCCGCTCGTCGACGGCGCGCCGGTAGTCCTGTGCGGTTTCGAAAATCTGGCCGCGTCCCGCGAGCCGCTCCGCGAGCCGTTCACGGCTGACCACGACGCGGTCGGGCGTGACGAGCCACAGCTCCTCACCCATGCGCTGCTCGGTCAGAAAATGCCACGTTTCCACGCGCTGGCGGCCGGCAACCGCTGACAGACCGCAGCCCAGCGTCAGATAGTGCGCATCGCCTGCCTCGTCGCGCCGTCCGAATTCGATCCAGGCGTAACCCGTGCGCCGCTCGTGCCGGCCCATGAGGACATTCCACTCCATGCGCTTGCCGCGGTCGCCATCCGGTTCCACGCGCGCCGAGCCGAGATTCGCGTCGAGCAGAAACGGCAGCGTGAGCGAGAGCACCTTCGATTTGCCCGTGCCGTTGTTTCCGCGCAGCATGAGATGTCCGTCGCGGAACCAGAATTCCTCGCAGTCGTAGTGGTAGAGCTCCACCAGTCCCATGCGCAGCGGCTGCCAGCGCAATCGCGCTGGCCGGGGCAGGGCAGGAAGGGGCAGCGGCGCGGTCATTGGAACGTAAGCTCCGTCTGCGCAGAGGCTTTGATCTGCGGCGCGCGGAAAGCGAAGCGCAGGAGGGCAGGCCGGGCTGCGACCACGCCTCGCATGCGTCGCACGAGCTTCAGCGCGGCAAGTTGCGCCAGTGCCTGGTGTGCGAGCTCGATTTCAGCGCCGGGGTCGCGCGCGCTTTTTCGCCAATAGCGGCCGTACTCGTCGGCGGCGCGCCGCAAGAAGGCGCTCACTTCTGACTCGGGCGTTTGTCGCGCTGTCTCTTCGTGCGCCCGCTCGGCAAGAAACTGCGCAACAAGCAGCGTCGCATGGGCGACGGTACCTTCGGCAGGCAACGCCGCGTCGCTTACTTCTCCGAGCGGGTCCACGAGCGCCACGCCCTCGGCCCGCAGCTCGGGCTCGAGACCCGTCGCGAGCCGCAGCCGCGCCGCCATCGCGCCGCGCTGGTTGATGAGGTAGTCGCGCTCCGTTTCGGTAAGCTCATCGAAGTAGACCACAGGATCGTCGAGCAGGCGCCGGGCAAGCGCATGACGCGCGGCGGTGCGTCGTCCTTCGGGATTGTCGGGCGCGTATTCATCGGTGAGCGCGGCAAGACGCTCAGCGAGACTGTAAGGCTCCGCAGTCGAAGCAATCATCGATGGGCCTCGCGTGCAGGCAAGCACTCCGGCGAGGGCGCGCCGCGCGATGTCATAAAGCGCATCGCCCGCGCGCTGCACGTAACTCTCTTCCTCGCCTGCCACGCGATGAAGCACGCCCAGTTCGAGCAGATAGCGACAGACATGCACCAGTTCGCGCCGCTCGTGCATCGCATCGAGCGTGAAGACAAATCCGCGCGCCTCCAGCCCGGGATCCGCGGCGAGAGCGAGAAGGCGCTCGCCCATCGTCTTCAGCGTGATTTGCGGGTCGGCGCGATCGAGGACGGCGCATACGAGACAGAACAGCACGTAGCGCCGGCGATCGAAGCCGGCAGCGCCGCGCGTGTCGTCCGCGAGATCAGCGGGAAGCTTGTAAAGGCGCGCGCAGTCGCGCTCCACTCTCAGCACCCATCCCGTCTCGCGCGCGAGCCAGCCGCACAGGAATTCCGCATGGCGACGCACGAGGCCGAAGTCCGGATGCGCTGCCGTCATCAGCGGATGCATGAGGAGCGCACGCATCGCCCGCTCGCGCTCTTCCACGCGATGCCGGGTCAGCACGTCCGCAAGTTGTTCTGCGCTCATTGACGAACCTGGTGCTTGATCTCCGTGATGGAGATCGTGTGATCGCGGCCTGAAAAGCTGCCAAGCTCAGTTTCGATCCGGGCGTGGGTCTGCGCGCCCAGCGGTTCGAGCCGCAGCCGCAGCAATCCGTCCGCTGTGACCCGCTCGACGGCCTGATCGGGATTTCCCTGCACCGCGAGCGCCTCGCCAAGCAGCGCAATAAAAAGCCGGAATTCGTGCCGGTCGAGCCGGCCAAGCTGCGACAGCCGGATCGATCCCCCGTTCGCGAGACGCATCCGCGCGGCTTGCACTTGCGCATACTCGGCTTTCAGCCGCTCGGCGAGCAGCGCACGCTCGCGCGAGCGGTCCTGCATGCGCGGCGGTGCACCGCGTGGCACGAGCTGACCCCGCTCACGCAGGCGCGGCGCGACCTCGATCGGCGCAGCGTCTGCCCACGAAGTGCTTGCGGCTATTTCGGTGTCGGGGGAGATGAGACTCAGGTGGCGGGAGCTGTTGAGGGCAAACGCGGCGCGCCACAACCGGTGCGCGTCGCCATCGGATTCGGTTTCCGCGAACCAGTGCGCGAGTATGCGGAAGTCGGCGGAGCGGTCGCTGCGCCCGCTGCGACGCTCGTTGAGCGCGGCAACGGCCGCAAGCAACTGCGGTATCGCGGAGCGCGCGCGGCTGCGAAGCAGCTCGGCCTGCGGTGGCGATCGGTCGCTGCCGACGAACCAGCCCTGCAGGCCGCTCCAGCGCTCGCGCCAGGCGTGAAGTCGTTCCCGCAGCACCTGCGCTTCGGTCGATGCATCGTCGGGCGCGGCGTCGCGTGCTTCGCGGGCCGCGACCGCATCGAGCAGCTTTTCCGCATGGGGCGCGAGTGCGTCGAGTTGCTGCGCGATGCGTCCCGAGCGCGTCACGAGATCGCTGATGAAGCGTTCCAGGTAATCGATGAGCCGAGCCTTGTAGGCCAGCACGGCTTGCAGATCCGCGCGCTGCAGCTCGATGCTGCGAGCGAGGCTCGCCATGAATGCCTGTGCGTTTTCTGCGAGGCTGGAAAATACGTGCACGAGATCGCGCAGCGACTCGTGCACTTTTGCTGCATCGAGCGGCGTCTCCTCAGCAAGCGCGGAGAGCGCCGAGAGCCGGCCAAGAATATCTTCGAGCGCCACGGACTGCAGCTCGCCGCGCCGTGCGAGCGCTTCCGCGAATGCCGCGAGTCCGCTTTCCACCGCTTCGCCGCCCGAGGTGAGGCTGTAAAGAAAGCGCGCACGGTAGAAGTCCTCGAGTGTCGTGACACGCGCCGTGTCGGGCTGCGAGCGCAGATTGCCCCACTCGACGAGTTGCGCGAGCGCCTGTTGAATCTCCTCCAACGGTGGCGGCTCTCCCGGCCATTGCGCCGCAGCGCGCACTTCATCGGGCCTTAGATGCAGCCGAAACTGGCGCTTGGCGGCCGCGAACGTATCCATGATTGCGCGGTACAGCGCTGCCTTGTCCGCGGTCACATGGCGAAACAGATCAGCGCGCGCACGGTCCGCGAAGTCCGGGATAATGCGATTCATGTCGTGCTTTCCCATTGCCGGCTATAACGCGCGAGGCGGAGTAGGGTTGCTGTGTTTGGTGGTGCGGTAAACTCGATGCGACTTTCGCGGGCGCGATTCAGCTTTGGCGTACGCATCGTCAGCGCAGGGGACGAACAGGCCAAGGTTGAAAATGCGCGGGTCATCAGGTCGCGCCGACAGCCGACATCATACAGGTCAGGGCGGGAAACATCTTGAGCAAACGCCGGTCCTCGGTCACGCAGACGGTTTGAAGCCGCCGCGCGAGCGCGATGTATTGCGCGTCGTATGCGCTGATGCGGTTCTCCGTTGCGAGGACAAGCGCCGACTCCATGTCCACGCTCTGCTCGCGGGGCCCAAAGAGTTCGACGGCCCGCCGCCAAAGCGTTCGCGCCTCCGCGATCGTGGCGCCGCCCTTCCGGGCGAACGTCGCCAGGACGTTCAGGTACTCATGGCGCCATAAGGCGGGCAACCGCCAGTCCGGATCGCGGCGCAAAAGGTCCCGCGCTGCCGCTGTCTTCTCGCCCTCGATCAGAAAATAAGCGACGACATTGACGTCGACGACGATCACTCGCGTCCCTCGCGCCGGGCCCGATCGATAAATTCATCCGTTAATGCGAAGCGCCCCCTGAATGGCGGAGGGACCTCTTGCGGACGCGTTTCCTCGCTCAAGGCCCGCTCGAGCAAGGCGAGCACCTCTTTGGTCATGCTGCGGTGGTGGCGCGCAGCCTGCGCCTTTAGTTTGCGGTGCAATTTCGCCGGCAAGTCTTTGATTACCAATCCGGGCATCGTCGCGTCTCCAGGGTGCTAGTAAATGACTAGCACAATACTAGCATACGGGCGGGGGCAGAGGTACCGCTGGAAACCGTGAAGTGTCACGGAAACTCGAGCTTCTCTTCGAGGTAGACGCCGTAATCTCTCGTCAATGTCAGGGCTTGCTGCCGCCAAGCATCGGTGGCTCTGGATTACAGTGCGAGATCGATGTCGTGCGCCTGATCGCCGAGGACCGCGAGGGCCGCTAATGCGGTTCTGGGACGCTTCGGCGCTCGTGCCGCTCGTTATCCAGCAATCTGCCACGGATTCGGTCCAAGCGATTCGCGCCAGCGATCCGGCGTTCGTGGTTTG
>Ga0156226_1407_pt1 | contig 15856 bp, 12 predicted proteins | sample RifCSPlowO2_12_FD_107874 | JGI IMG/M metagenome (GOLD analysis project Ga0156226, IMG submission 107874) | Betaproteobacteria bacterium RIFCSPLOWO2_12_FULL_62_13
CCTCTAGTTGACGCATATTCTCCTCCGTGTAACTCCACATGCGCCCTTGCGGTGGAAAAATCCCTTTCCACGAAAACACGCCCGTGCCTCGACCGTGCGCTGGTGCGGTCAAATCGCGTTTCCGAAATTGCCGCCCTTCGGCGTCTGTTTCAAAATCGTGGGTGTCGAAAAAGTCCGCGTCGGCCGGCTCAAACTGCTGATTCCAAATCACGCCGTCGGTCTTGCCGAAATAGAAGATGGTGTCGTGAACATTGCCAAACCGTTTCGGATCGTTGTGGGACGATGTCCTCTGCCAAACGATATCGTTTCTGAAATTCTCTTTGCCGAACACTTCATCCAACGCCAATCGGATGAAGCCATTTACACGCCCGTCGCAATGCACATAAATGCTCCCATTCTCCGCCAGCAGATCGCGCATCAGGATTAGCCGTTCGTAGATCATGGCGATAAAGGAATCGGCCCCCTTACCCCAGGTGTCACGGTAGGCGATCTCTTCCAGGATATTCGGCTTCTTAGAAAAGGTGTCGCCGCCGATCTCGATGTCCATCGAAAAATCCGCGCCCACGTCAAAGGGCGGGTCGATGGACATCAGCTTGATGCCGCCCTGCTTTTCAATCTCCTCACGCAGCGGGCCGTTCTTCAGGGATGAGAGGATCAGCTTGTTGTCGCCCCAGATGAGTTTGTTGGTCCAGCCCTTAAGCTGGCGGCCACGCTCGTCAAAAAGCAATCCTTGTGGTGACGTGTCCTCTGGCCTTTCGGCGCGCGGCTCGTCCACCTGCTCGATGACCTGAAAGGGCAGGACAATGCTGCTGACCTCACTGGACTTGCCGTTCCAGACAAGTTCCACCTCTCGCTTGTCCTCGAAGAGCAGGAAACGAAACTTGTCCGGCAGCGGTTTATCCGCCTCCAGAAAACGGATGATCTCTTGTTGTTCTTGTTCAGTCAGTCGTGGCATGGAAATACTCTTCTTCTCGGTGTTCTACCTGGTGTCAGACCGAGGGGCGTGATGGAAAATATAACGTGGAGGTAACCCGCGCCAGCGCGGGGCGGCCCGTTCGGAGAGCGCCCCGCTTTCGGGCATCCGGTTGACCGGAGTGTTAGGACGGGGCCGGCGTAGCACGATGAAACCCAAGCCCAAACGTAAATAGCCCTTCCTTCGGGCCATGTCGGGCGGAGTGTAGCTTTTCCAGAGTGAGCTTCACATCTTCCCGCGCCCGTTGAGCGAACTTCTCCGTTCGGATTAAGCGCTCCCAATCCGCGAGCGGCCTCTCACCAAGATACGCATCGAGTTTCTCGTTGGTATCGCGTAGTTCTGGCTTCGGTTTGACGTCGCCGCTGCGTCCATGCGCCATGGTATTTCTGAACTCAAGCAGCTTGACGATGGTTTGCAGCGGCCTTTTCTCCGGTCCGCTCGGAAAGCCAACCGTAAGAGTCTCACAAAGGAGTTCGAACTTTGCCCATGGCGGTAGCCGCTCAAGTTCCGGCCAACAGGAAAAAACCGTTGGCCCGACGTGGTTCAAGTACGCCTCAAACGCGAAAGCGGTTAGCACCGCGCTAGATAAGAACTGCCACGATGAGCCGCGAGGCTCACGAATGCCAGATTGAAGTACGCAATGCGATGCGTGCCACAGCTCAGAGTAAGTATGAACCGTTCGTTCCTTGGTAACGATCGCCTTGCGTGGCTTTGCCATATTCGCTAGTCCTAACGCAGAGGTGAGGGGCTGGCCGGCATGGCGGCGCAGCGGCTATGTCGGCCGGCCCCCTCGACCGACGTGTTAGCCGGGTACGCAATTAAACCGACATTTGAGGACATGATTGCTCAAGATCCCAGAGCAAACGAATCGGGTCACCGGGGGACAACATTCCCGAACCATCGGCGCGCTTGAAGAGCGGCGTACCTTGAAGTGATGGCGTGATTTCAAAAGGCCCCCACTCGGCGGAGCGTCGTGGTTCGTTGTTCAGCAAATTGAAGCGCCCGCCGTGAGCTGCCGCGTTACGGCAATGACGGAGAAATTCCCACAACGGCCCTTGATCGTGCCATGGTTTATCTTTCGCCATTTCGTGCGCGAGGGTGAAAACAGCACCAAGGGCGTAAAGAAGTGATTCAGCGAGGTAAGTGCTGTTTTGGGCGATCTCTCGCGCTATGTCGTCCACGTCTACTCTAATGCGGTTTGCAGAAAACTCTGACCGGAGTTCGAGCGGACCCATCACCGCTTCCAGCGATTGCCATAGTGAGGCAAGCGCTTGATCAGAGACAACCGTTGGGCCACCCAATTGCGACATTACATCGTCAATGGAGCGGCGGCCAACCATACCGCGAACCGCCAGCTCTTTGAATCCGAGCAATTGAGTCAGGAAGTTCATAACAAGCGGATAAAATGGTTTGCCTCGATCGAACGAATTAGGCGCTATGGGTCCCATAGGAAACTCATGCCCGGCGAACGCCGTGTTGAGCGGCGCGGGCTCGGAGCTTTCATATCGTACTAAACTTCCTGCAAAAGTGGCAGTTGTAAGATTTGGTCTTTGGCGCCCGTTTAAGTAACACGGGGGCCTACGGACGCACTGCTGGGCATCATACGCCCGCCGGTCAAATGAGGACAAATTCAGAGCGGGGACACTAACCCGCACTACCCTTGATTGGGTCTGTCCAACGCAATTGTCACCCCCATCCAGCCCGCGGGCGACGAGTGGTGTTCAGCAAGCGACGAGGTGCGAACCAGTCAGCGGATAATGGGGTGCGAATGGGAACCGCGGGCTTTATGCACGCTTCCGCGGTCGCATCCCGCAAGCGGGTCCCTGCTCCACGCTTCAGCGCGCCCTTGCCCCATCAAGGAGGAAGGAGGCGATACGTGGGCGGCTCACGAAGTGAGTGCAAAAGCACTCAGGGCTGCTGCCGCGACGCCGCCAAATTGGGTCCCCGCCCCGAATGGCACTTACTTAAGCCAAGCATCGCAGCTCGGCAAGACTCGATATCGTGGATTCAACGGCATAGCGTAGGGTGCGCTTGCGCACCAATGTGATGGCGTCGCATGGATCCGGACATCTTTTCTGCATGGTGCGCAAGCGCACCCTACGCCGGATCGGGCCCGCTTTCACGATCGCACCCCTTGCGCCCGCTCCAACGCGCCTCTCCCCGCAAGAGCCTTGAAGGGCAGGAGTTCCCGATGCCCACAGCTTAAGTAAGTGCCATTCGTCCCCGCCCCCCGATTAAACCATTCGAGGGCAGGCTACACGGGGACTGCAGGATCAAGGATTCCCTCACCAGCGGCACGCACCGTTGTGCGGTTTGAAACGTCGTAACTGACGTTCGCGAGTTTCTCCGTCGCCCATAGCTCGGCGAGCAGAGCGCGCGACTTGGGATCGCCGAGCACCGGCGTGGCGAGTTCGAGGAACTTGTCGTTCAACTCTTCGTCGGTGAGCGGCATCTCGGGGTCGCCCTTGCGGGTGGGCTGGAAGTGGGCGAACTTGCGGCCGTCGGCCGTTTCGATCTCGACCTGCGCCGCGCGCTGGTTGGGGTAGCCCTTGGAGAGCTCGGGATCGGCGACGCATTCGATCTTCTGCATCAGGGTGCGCACCTCGGGGTCATGGAGCCGGTCCGGCAGGAAAGCGTTGAGCCGCACGCTGCCGTGCACCAGCGCGTGTGCAACCGTATACTGGAGGCTGAATTTGGCCTGGTATTCGCCTTCCGGTTGCGCGTTGTCGATGATATCGAGCCCCGCCTTGTAGGTCGCGATGCGGATTTTCCTGACGTCGCGGTGCGTGAAGTTGTGCTCCCGCTTGAGCAGCAGCACCGCATCGATGGAGGGAAAGTTGTGCCCGCAGCAACCGTGGTTCTTGAACGTAACCTGGACGATGTGATAGTCCGTCCCGAGACCACGCGTCGCCTTGGACCAGTCGGGATCAACGCTCATCGCTGCGCCGAAACCGACTTCGCCTTCGAGTAGGTCGAGCGCGCCGGTGACGCCTTTCGCCGCCGCCATCGCCGCCATAGCGCCAACGTCGGCCGCATGACCACCGTGCAGGGGTTTCGTCATTGCCTGCGAACGAAACGCTTGCTGCAGACCAGACGCGAAGGTGCCGACGGTCGCAAGCGCGTGCATGAACTGCTCGCGGGTGCAGCCGAGGATCGTGGCAACGGCGGCGGCGGCGCCGAAGCTGCCGACGGTGCCGGTGGTGTGCCAGTACTTGTAGTGCGAGGGCATCACCGCCTCGCCGATACGGGTCGAGACTTCGTAACCCACGATCACGCCGCGCAGGAATCCTTCGCCGGATACACCGTGCACCTGCGCGGCGGCGAGCGCCGCGGAAATTACCGGGCTGCCGGGGTGGAAGCCCGCGTCCCGGTAGATGTCGTCGAATTCGACCGAGTGCGATGCGGCGCCGTTGATGAGCGCGGCGGCGCGCAGTGTCGCGCGCCGTCCCGAGGCGAGCCGGGCGCGTCCGCGGTCGAGGTCTTCGGCGAGCGCCTGCTCGAGCAGCGTTGCCGGCGCGACCACACTGCCCGGCAGGAGCGCCGCGTACCAGTCGATCACTGCACGCTTGGCGTGATGAACGACTTCCGAAGGGAGCGTTGACCGCTGTTCCCTGATGGCGTAATCGGCGATGGTCTGTAGCAGCATGGTGGCTCCCAAAAGCGTGACTGGTACGACGTGACTGATGATGCGTGACTTGAAAATTCGAGATACGTCTGGAGCGCGATGGGAGGAGTTTCGGCGACGAGTCACGCCTCTTCAGTCACGCTGTAACAGTCACGATTCATCAGTCACTCGTCCTCGACGCTCATTCTCGCCGAGGACCAGCAGGCCGTCCACTGCGACCACGCCTTGATCTTCCGCCTTGACGATCAGCGGATTGATTTCCGCCTCGGCGATATCTTGCAGGTTGGCGATCTGCGAGAACGCGCTCACCGCCTGCGCCAGCGCGGTGAGGTCGCCGCGCGGCAGCCCGCGGTAGCCGCGGATCACCGCGAGCCCTTTTACTTCCTCGATCATGCGCATCGCTTCCTCGGCGCTCACCGGAGCGAGCCGCAGCGCGAAATCGTGGTAGATCTCGGCAAGCACGCCGCCGATGCCGAGAACAACCACCGGCCCGACCTGCGGGTCGCGTTTGTAGCCGACGATCACCTCCGCCAGGCCTTTCTGCATGCGTTGCACCAGTACCCCCTCGATGCGCGCATCCGCTTTATAAGCGCGCGCGCTCACGAGAATTTCGTCGTATGCTGCCGCCAGTTCCTGATGGGATGTCACATTGAGTCGCACCGCGCGCGCTTCGGTCTTGTGCGCGATGTCGGGTGAGAGCACCTTCGCCACCAGCGGGAAGCCGATGCCGACTTTCTGCTCGGGCGAGGTGATGATCGCGCTCGCCGCCTGCGGCACGCCGAGGGCGGCGAACACGCGGCACGCGTCGTATTCGTTGACGCGCGGCGAGTGGCCCAGCAGCGCGTCGGCCGCGGCGAGTTTTTCCGGGTCGGGCGCGGGCGCCTCGACGGGCGGCGTCCAGTCGCGCCAGGCGCGGATCGCATCGGCGCAGGATTCCGGCGTGCGAAAGCCTGCGACGCCGGCGTCCGCGAGAAGCTTCAGCGAAGCTTCCGCGTGCGGCGCGAGGAACACGGCAAGCGGCTTGCCGCGCCGCTCCGCTTCAATGATCGGCTCGACCGCGATCTGCGGCTGGAACTGGGCGGAGCTTCCGACTACCGCGAGCACCAGATCGCAGTGGTCGGATGCCAGCAATTCATTCAGCACCGCGCTGTAGATTTCCTTTCTGGCGCCGGCGAGCGTGAGATCGGTGAGCCGCGCTTTGCTGATCTTGATGTTCTTCTGCGCGAGGTTGGCGACGACATTGTCGCTCGGCGCCACCACGTCGACACCGAATGTGCCGAGGCGGTCCACTACGCTCGCCGCCCCGCCGCCGGTCGTTGTCATCACTGCCACACGTTGGCGCTTTGCCGGTTTCTGGCCGGTGACAAGCGCCGGCAGCTCGAACAGTGTTTCCAGCATGTCCACCCGCAACATGCTGTTGGCGCGGAAAAACGCGTCGGCCATTTCGTCACCGCCTGCCATCGCGCCGGTGTGCGAGGCGGCAAGATCCTGTCCGACTTCGGAACGGCCGAGCTTGTAGACGACCATTGGCTTGCCTGCCGCATAGGCCCGGCGCGCCGCGCGCTCGAGATGATGGGCGTCGCGGATCGTTTCCATGAAGAGCAGGATCGCGCTGGTGTGCGGATCATCGACCAGGAGATCGGTGATCTCGCCGACACCGAGATCGGCCTCGTTGCCCACCGAGATGAGTTTGGAGAAACCCACCCCCCGCCCGAGGCCGCGCGAGAGCAAGCCACCGATCATGCTGCCGCTTTGCGAAACGATGGCAAGCGGCCCGGCCTTGATTTGCGCGAACTCCAGTACCGCGTTGACCGTCAGCGCACACGGCGGCCGGGTGCTGATGAGCCCGATGCAGTTCGGGCCCACGAGACGCACGCCGCCGGCGCGGGCGATCTCGAGCAGCCGCGCCTGCTTGCGGCGCCCTTCAGCGCCGGTTTCGGCAAAGCCGTCGGTGTAAATCGTCGCGACCGGGACGTTTTTCGCGACGCACTGTTCCACCGCTGCAGCCACCGCATCGGCGGGGACCATGATGAACGCGTGATCGATCGCCTCCGGCACCGAGTTGAGATCGGGATAGGCCTTTTCGCCAAAGATCTCTTTCCGGCCGGGATTGATCGGGATGATTCTGCCCGTGTAGCCGTGCTTACGCAGAAAGCGCTGCGGGCGTGAAGTGTACTTGCGCGCATCACCCGATGCGCCGATCAGCGCAATCGAACGCGGCGTGAACAACGCTTCAGCCAAACGTAAGCTGGAAACAGGATCGTTACTCATGGCAATAGAAAAGCATTAACGAGAGAAAAATGGGGTCGGAGTCGATTTTCTTACTCGAATGCGCTGATCCCAGAAAAGGAAAATCGACTCTGACCCGAATGGCACTTACTTAAGCTGTGGGCATCGGGAACTCCTGCCCTTCAAGGCTCTTGCGGGGAGAGGCGCGTTGGAGCGGGCGCAAGGGGGTGCGATCGTAAAAGCGGGCCCGATCCGGCGTAGGGTGCGCTTGCGCACCATGCAGAAAAGATGTCCGGATCCATGCGACGCCATCACATTGGTGCGCAAGCGCACCCTACCCTATGCCGTTGAATCCACGATATCGAATCTTGCCGAGCTGCGATGCTTGGCTTAAGTAAGTGCCATTCGACTCTGACCCCATTTTTCTCATGACAACCGCGCACAAGTCGGAGACTTTTTCTTTGTCGGGTTTCCTTCGCGTCCGTGGCGTCCTTTGCGTTTAGGCTTTTTCGCCTTTCGACGGACGTTGTGAAAACGTCCTGTCGAAAACGGATTCGGCGATCCGGTTCTTGAGGATCTCGATCGAGCCGCCGGCGATCATCCAGCCGCGGCACTTGCGGAAGCACCATTCGACCAGCGTCTCCTGGGTATAGCCCATGCCGCCCATGATCTGCATCGCTTCCGATGCAATCTCGAAGCCGGCCTGGTTGCAGTAGGCTTTGGCGATCGCAGTCTCTTCGGCCGAGGGCATTCCGCGGTCGGCGTTGACGGCCGCCCGGTAGAGGAGCAGTTGCCCCGCGTCGAGCTTTACCTTCATCTCGGCGAACTTCCACTGGATGCCCTGAAACTCCGCCAGCAGCCGCCCGAACTGCTTTCTCTGTAGCGCCCACTGCCGCGCCGTTTCGTAGCAGTAGCGCCCGAGCGCGAGCGAGCGGGCGGTGTTGCCGAGGCGCTCCACATTGAATCCCGCGATCTGCTTCTTGAAGCCGCCTTCCTTGAGCACCACGTTTTCCGGCGGCACGTAGACGTTGTCGAACCAGGTTGTGACCCATTCCTCGCCATTCATGAAACGCGAGGGTTTACCCTGTTTTACGCCCGGGGTGTCGCGCTCGATCAGCACCGAGCCAATGCCACCGACACCCGGGCCGAAACGCACGTAGGCGAGCATCACGTCGGCGTAGGGCGCGTGGGTGGTGAAGACTTTCTCGCCGCTCACACGGTAACCGGCGCCGTCGGGGATGGTGGTGGTTTTGAGGTCGGTCACCGCGGAGCCCGCTTCCGGTTCGGTCATGCCGACGCAGATCACCCCTTCACCCGAGAGCAGGCGCTTGAGATAACGCTTTTTCTGATCTTCCGTGCCATACTCGGCGAGCACGCGGATCACGCCAAAGTTGCCGGCCTGCACCACGTCGGCGCTGCGCGGACAGACCTGGGCCACGGTCTCGATGGCGATCACTGCGTCCATCAGCGTGCCGCCCTGGCCGCCGTCTTTCTCGGCAATCGTGATGCCGAGCAGGCCCTGCCCGGCCATCAGCCTTGCGACATCCCACGGGTGATCGGGGTTGTGGGCGCGCACCAGCGCGCCTTCGCGCAGGTGGCGCTCGGCAAAGCCGCGCACCGCGTCGCGGAAGGTCTGCTGCTCTGCGCTGAGCTCGAAGTTCATGTGCGAACCCGGTAATGGGTGATGCGTGATGGGCAATCGCTTTACCCCCCGATTTTACTCGTGCCCCCTTCCTGTTGCCCATTACCCATTACCCATCACCCGTCACCCGCGGAGCAGGGGCCGCAAGTTCCGCATGTTGGATACCTGTTCAAGGGCCCAGACGGTATCGCAGAGGCGGCGCGCGCGCGGCTTGCCGAGGATCGGCGCCATCAGGTGATAGCACTTTTCGTCGACGTCGGCGCGCGTCATCGGATTCTGCGCCGTGCCGCGCACCGCCTTGGTGTGACGCTGAAACACCTGCCCGTCCTTGAGCCGAACCTCCACGATTCCCTGACGCGAGGGCATCGCGCGCGTGAGTTCGTCGTCGCCCTTGAGCTCGACGCGCAAGCGCACCGCCCGCACGCGCGGGTCGTGCATGCGTTTCTCGTCGTGCGCGGACTCGAAGGTGACGATGCCGTCGAGCAGCATTACCGCGCACATGTGCTGCATGCAGATGTCGGGCATGTTGCGGTTGTCGGTGGTGTTGGCGCCCTGGTGCGCAACCCGCACCACGACCTTTTCGACGTCGTCGGCCTTGATGCCATGGACGCGGATGAGATCCAGCAGCGAATCGAGCGGCGCCTGAATCGGGGAGCCCACCGACCAGCGCTTGATGTTGGTGTTCAGGATCTCGTAGGTCGATCCGAGTTCCTGCACCAGGCGATCCGGCTCTGGCGCTTTGCCGATACGGCGCGCCTCATCGTAAGCGACGAAGAAATTGCGCTCGCCAGAAAACACGTCCTCGACCGCGGTGAAACCATGCGCGACCATCGCCGCTGCGGCCACCCCATTGCGCGCCGGCATGCCGCCGAAATCGAAGGCTTTTTCGATGTGCTCCTCGTCGCGCATCCAGCATGAGACGCCGGAGGCCTGCTGCGCGGTGTAGGACAGCAGGTGACGCGTTTGGTCATAATTGAGTCCGGCGAGCGCGCCCGCGGCGGCGGCGGCGCCGAACATCGGACCGAAACTGTGGGTGGAGTGGCCCGCCTCGCGAAAATCGTAGGCGTGCAGCGCCATCGTGAGCCGGCAGCCGACGTCGTAGCCAAGCGCAACTGCGCGCAGCAGTTGCGTGCCATTGCGCCTTTCGCGCTCCGCCATCGCGAGCGCCGCGGGCACGATACCGCAGCCGGGGTGGATGAGCGAGGGCGCGTGCGAATCGTCTGTTTCGTCGGCATGGGCCAGCATGCCGTTGGCAAGCGCCGCTTGCTCCGCCGTAGTCACGAGCCTGGAGCCGATGACGCAGGCTTCCTGCGCGCCGCCCAGCGTCTTCACGTAGGCGACCGCTTTCCTGCCGGGCAGCAGGCGCGAACCGGATACCATTGCAGCGATGGTGTCGAGCACGTGGTGCTTGGTCTTTTCGGCGACTGCCCTGGGGAGCGGCTTCCTGATGGCGCGCGAGATATAAGTGGCAAGCTCGCGCATGACTGGAGAGATATTCGCGTCTTTCAATTTTTGCTCCGATCTGCAAAAGAACCCATCTCCGACGGTTCATGACACGGCTTGTCGTCACGCATCACGCATCACCCATCACCCGTCACTTGTCACTCGTCACGCACCGCGCGTCACGTGACACCCGTCACTCGACTTGCGAGTATCGCGCTCACCCTTGCGGCACCGCGGCGCGCGCCAACGCCCCGGCATCCTCCAGCGCACTCAGATTCCAGCATGACGCGATGACCTCTTCGATCTGCCCGGACGGGAGGATGCCTGCGGTGAGTCCCCTGAACTTTGCTTCCAGATCGGCATCGCTCATCGGCCGCTCCAGCGTGCCCAGCGCGTGCGGGACGTGTTTCGAATAGCTGCGGCCGTTTTTGAAAGCAATACTGACGTACGCCTCGGTCTTGCGGATCGCAGCGTCGGGCTCAACCGATATGCGCCCGCGCAAAGCGACGATCTGCGGATCGCGCACGCAAACGTCGCTGAACTGAGATTCGCCCGCTGCGCCGTGAACGAGCGCCGCTGCCGCCGCGTGATACACGCTGAACTTTCCTTCCAGTCCGCTCTGAGGGTCTTTGTTGCCGGTGAGCCTTGGCACCAGTGGGCTGACTTTAAGATCGATGCGCTCGATGTCGGAGGGTCGGATCGCATGTTCGCGCTTGAGCTCGATGCAGCCGTCGATGGCGGCGTGTACCACGAGTCCGCAGGCGTAGGGCTTATACATGTTGGACATCAGTTCGTAACGCTCGCCCCAGCCCTCGGTGATTACGCCGGGGTCGAACCGGGTGGACATGACATGTGCGAAACCGCGCGGCGCCTCGATTGCCTGCTCCGAACTCGTGAAGTCGCGCGCGGCAAGCAGCGCCGCGGTGAGCCCGTTCTGCGCCGCGCGTCCAGGGTGCAGGCTCTTGCACATGCTGCCGAACATCTCCTGTAGCCCCGCCGACTGGGTGGCGGCGATGCCGAGCGCCCAGGCCATCTGCCGGGCATTGAGCCCCAACACCTTGCCGGCGGCGGCGGCGGCGCCGAATACGCCGGCGGTGCCGGTGATGTGCCAGCCGATCTCGTAGTGCTCCGGGAACACCGACAGCCCGATGCGTTCCTCCGCTTCCACACCGAGGACGAATGCATGCGCGAGTTGCGCGCCACTCACATGGCGCCATTCGGCGAGCGCGATGAGCGCCGGCAGCACCGGCGCGCTGGGGTGGATCGCCCGCGCGTGGGTGTCATCGAAATCGAGCACGTGCGAGCTGATGCCGTTCACCAGCGCCGCATGCAGAATGTCGAGTCGCTCGCCACGGCCCAGCACCGCAGCCTGGGGCGGCCCGGAAAAACGCGAGACTGCGGCGAGCGCGCGCTCGACCGTTTCGTGTCGCGCACTACCGATGGCGCAGCCCAGCCAGTTGAGCAGCGCGCGCGCCGCCTCATGGCGCACGGCCGCGGGGATGTCTTCGTAGCGCGAAGCCACCAGATTGCGGGCGAGGGTGCGGGTGACCATAAAGCGGTGAATAGTGAATGATGAATGCGGAATGATGAATGCGGCAGGACGGGCGTACGGTGCGTGCAGTTCCGCAGCTTCCCTTTTCAGCAATGGAATTTTATCAGAACGCCGCCGCAGCGATAAGCTAGAATATTGCGCTCGCATAACCATGGAGCACGCACCACATGAAAACGCCTCTCGTGGGCATTGTGATAGGGAGCCAAACCGACTGGGAGGTGATGCGGCACGCCGCGCGCCAGCTCAAGGATTTCGGCGTCCCGTTCGAGGCGCGCGCGCTGTCCGCGCACCGCACGCCCGGCCTGCTGATGGAATGGATCGACGGGCTCGTCGCCGCCGGCGTGAAGTGCTTCATCGCCGGGGCGGGCGGCGCGGCGCATCTTGCGGGTGTCGTCGCCGCCCATACCACGCTGCCGGTGCTCGCGGTGCCGATGCCTTCCAAGCATCTGCAAGGGCTCGATTCGCTGCTCTCGATGGTGCAGATGCCGACAGGCATCCCGGTGGCCACTTTCGCAATCGGGGATGCCGGCGCGGCGAACGCCGGCCTGTTCGCGGTGGCAATGCTGGCCCTTGAAGACAAGAAGCTCGCTCACGCGCTGCAGGCTTTCCGCAAGGCGCAGGCCGACGCCGTCAAAGCGATCAAATTGCCCGACCTCTGAAGTGATGGGTGATGAGTAATGAGCGATGAGCGTTTTTGCCCATTACCCATTACCCATTACCCATTACCCATTACCCATTACCCATTACCCATTACCCATTACCCATTACCCATCACCCATCACCCATCACCCATCACCCATCACCCGTTACTTGTTCACCCGTATCCAAAATGAATTCCGATCATTCGACGCTGTTTGAATCCAGCATCCAAAGCCTCAAGTTCCTGCATCGCGGCAAGGTGCGCGATCTCTACGCGGTCGGCGATGACAAGCTGCTGGTCGTGCAGACCGACCGGCTCTCCGCGTTCGATGTGATCCTGCCTACGCCGATTCCCGGCAAGGGCCATGTGCTGACCGAATTGTCCTTCTTCTGGTTCAGGAAGCTCGGCCACGTCGTGCGAAACCACCTCACCGATATCGCGCCGGAATCGGTGGTCGCGCCCTCCGAACGAGCCCAGGTCGCCGGGCGCGCGATGGTCGTGAAGAAACTGAAGCCGCTGCTGATCGAGGCGGTGGTGCGGGGCTATATCATCGGCTCGGGCTGGAACGATTATCAGAAGACCCGCGCGGTCTGCGGCATCGAGCTGCCGCCGGGGCTGAAGCAGGCGCAGAAGCTGCCGCAGCCGATTTTCACTCCCGCGTTCAAGGCGCCGATGGGCGAGCACGACGAGAACATCACATTCGCCGAAGCTGAAAAATTGGCCGGCAAGGAACTCGCCGCGCAAGTGCGCGACATCTCGATCCGCCTGTATACCGAAGCGGCGGACTACGCCGCCACGCGCGGCATCATCATCGCCGACACAAAATTCGAATTTGGGGTTGATGATAAGGGCGGACTGGTTCTCATAGACGAAGCACTTACGCCGGATTCGTCACGATTCTGGCCCGCGGCCCAGTACCGTACTGGTACCAGCCCGCCCTCCTTCGACAAACAATTCGTGCGCGACTGGCTCGAGACGCAGCCGTGGAACAAAAAGCATCCCGCGCCCGCGCTGCCGCCCGACGTGCTCAGGAAGACATCCGAGAAATACCGCGAAGCGCTGCGGCTGCTAGCCGGGAGTTAGAGACGATTGAACCGCCAAGACGCCAAGGCCGCCAAGGAACAAATACAAGAGAAGTCAAAAGCGGGAGGCGGGAGGAAGAAGCGAAAGGCGGAAAAACGACCTGGCGGCAGCGAATGCCTCAAGATCAAATTGGGTCCTCGATCTTTATCCTTTAGGGGTTGCTTTCCTATCTCATTTGTTTTTTCTTGGCGGTCTTGGCGTCTTGGCGGTTCGTTTGAATGGTTTTTGATCGCGAAATCGATAACGCTGTAGCCATCCTGCGAGCGGGTGGACTCGTGGCGTTTCCGACCGAGACGGTGTATGGGCTCGGGGCGGACGCTTCCAATCCCGAAGCGGTGAAGAGAGTTTTCGCGGCCAAGGGCCGTCCGCACGATCATCCTTTGATCGTGCATGTCGCCGACGCGGTGCAGCTTGCCAACTGGGCCCGAGAAATTCCGCCAGCCGCCTGGACGTTGGCCAGGAAATTCTGGCCTGGCCCGCTGACGTTGATCCTCAAGCGTTCACCGCGGGTGAACGATCTTGTCACGGGAGGCCAGGACACGGTCGCGCTGCGCGTGCCGTCCCACCCCGTCGCGCAGGCGCTATTGAGGCGCTTCGGTGGCGGAGTCGCCGCGCCTTCGGCCAACCGCTTCGGGCGCGTGTCCGCCACCACCGCCGAGCATGTGCGTCGCGAGTTTGGAGGCGCGGTTGACTGCGTGCTCGACGGCGGCGCGGCTGATGTCGGCATCGAATCGACCATCGTCGATCTTTCTGGCGCCGCCCCGGCGCTGCTGCGCCCGGGCTGGATCACCGTGGAGCAACTGCAAGATGCGTTGGGTATGCCGCTCGCCTCACCCGATACGCAGTCGCCGCGCGCGCCGGGCACGCTCGCCAAACACTACGCGCCGCAGACGCCGTTGATGGTGATGGAAGCTGACCTGCTGCTGGAGCTGGCGGCGAGCCTCGCGCGGCAGGGAAAGCGCATCGCGGTGCTGGCGCGCTCCGCGCTGCAGCCGCTCAGCCCGGGGCTGACATGGGTCGCCGCACCGCAGGACGCAGCCGGCTACGCACACCAACTCTACGCCAGCCTGCGCCAACTCGACGAAGCCGGGTGCGACACGATTCTCGTGGAAGCGCCGCCGCAGGATGCGGCATGGGCGGCCATCCGGGACCGCCTTACGCGCGCTGCGGCCGGCACGCAGGAAAACCTGGCGTAGCCTCCGATCTGCGTCCACCGGCGTTCATCGGCGGTCTCTATCTGCCCTTGAATTGCGGCTTCGTTTTCTTCAGGAACGCTTCGACTCCGATTCTGTAGTCCTCCGTATCAAAGCATGCGAAGCCCTCGTCCCATTCCTGCTCGCTCAACTTCGCGGCGACCGTCAATCGCTCGATGAACTGTTTGTGCCACCGCGCCACCAGCGGTGCGCCGGCGGCGATGCGCTCGGCCAGCGCGTAGGCTTCGCTCTCGACGTCCGCGTCAGGCACGACGCGGTTGACAAGCCTCTTCTGCAGCGCTTCTTGTGCATCGAACACGCGGCCCTCGAGCAGGATTTCCAGTGTCACCGCACGGCCAACGAGCGCCAGCAGTCCCTGCAATTCGCCGTAGGCCATCGTGAGGCCGAGGCGATCGATCGGGATGCCGAAGCGGCTCGACTCCCCGCAGATGCGCATGTCGCACATCGCAGCGATCTCCAGCCCGCCGCCCACGCAAGCGCCCTTGATCAGCGCTACCGTCGGATGCCGGCAGCGGGCTACCGCCTGCATCGTTTCGTGGACAAGGTTTCCGTAGACCTTCGCTTGCCGCGAGTCTGCGCGCTCGGCAGCGAACTCCGAAATGTCCGCGCCCGCGGCAAACGCCTTCTCACCCGCGCCGCGCAGCACGATGCAGCGCAATTCATTTTCCGTTGACAGCTCGCGCATCAGCTCGCCCAGGCGCTGCCACATCGCCTTGTTGAGCGCGTTGAGCCGGTCGGGGTTGTTGAGCGTGACGGTGGCGACGGCACTATCACGATCGATTAACACGGGATTCACCATTGGCGCGGACATTCTAGCAGATGAGGCGTGTACGAGAGACCGGGGTTCCCGCGCACCTCTCACGACCTTACGATCTCACGTGTGACGCCTCACCGATAAAACAGCTCGACGAGAACCAACGGAATTGCGGGCACGTAAGTTACCAGCAGCAGCACGGCCAGCAGCACGGCGATGAACGGCACGTTGGCCTTGGCGACGTCCCAGATGTTTTCCTTGGCGATCGAGCAGGCGGTCATCAGCACGCTCGCCACGGGCGGAGTCTGCTGCCCGATCGCGAGGTTGAGCGTGACGACGATGCCGAAGTGCACCGGGTCTATGCCGGCGGCGTTCACCACCGGCATCACGATGGGGACGACCAGGATGATCGCGGCGGCGGAGTGCAGGAACAGCCCGACCACGAGGAAGAACACGTTGAGCAGCGCGAGAATCATGTAGCGGTCGTTGGTGAACGCGGTAATCGCTTGCGCCAGCTTCTGTGGCACCTGCGCCTCGGTGAGATAGACGCCGAGCAGCGCGCTCGATGCGACCAGCAGCATGACGACAGCCGTCTGCACGGCGCCGTCCACGATCGCCGCCTTGAGCTGCTTCCAGTCGATCTCCCGATAGTAGAACGCGACGCCGAGCGCGGCGACAACCGCGAGGCCCGCGCCCTCCGT
>Ga0156226_1423_pt1 | contig 15727 bp, 13 predicted proteins | sample RifCSPlowO2_12_FD_107874 | JGI IMG/M metagenome (GOLD analysis project Ga0156226, IMG submission 107874) | Betaproteobacteria bacterium RIFCSPLOWO2_12_FULL_62_13
GCCAGCAGGCGCGGCTGTTCGATGCGCTCACGCGGCTTGCCGCGGGCGAACCGGTGACGCGGGTCGCGCTCGACCTCGGCTACGCCAGTCCCAGCACGTTCGGCGCCATGTTCAGACGCGCGTTTGGCACGACGCCCAGCCGCTATTTTGGAAAAGAACTCTGAGCAACAAATTGATAACGCAACACCGGCTCCCCGAGCTAGGCTCGAACCAAAAAATTAACAGTCCTGTTTCTTATTCCGCCTTGATGCCGCCGGCCTGCGCCACTGCCTTCCACTGCGCGATCTCGGTCGCGACGAACTTGCGGAAAGCATCGGGCGTGCTGCCCACGACCACGGCATGCTGGGCCTCGAAGCGCTCTCGCACCTCGCGCTGCGCGAGGATTCTTATCATTTCGCCGTGAAGTCCGTTGTACCGCCCGGCGCCTAAGCCACGATCAGCCGGATCGGCCGGCTGGGATAGCCCTGAGCCGCCGCTGCCGAGCACAGCGAAAGCAGAACTGATCCCAGTATGCGCATGAAGGCGCGCATCTACCCCCTTTCTCAATCATGCATTTGTGAGCGCGGATGTTATCAGTTTTTCCGGAATGCGCCATGCGCACCGCTTAACGCTACCGTGCCCGATTGTAGAACAGGCGTACGCAGCAATCGGTGCGTGGAACGCACCCTACGTCTGCTCCCGCTGAATACGCGTGGTGGTCATTATCAGCCTGCAGAAGCGATTGCAGCCCGAATCTGATGGTAGCCGAACGCGGGAAAGCGCGGGCTGCCGAGCTCGACCGGCGTCTTTTGGACACCCGGCACGCTGGTCAGAATCGGCCAGCCGGTCTCGGTCTGCCAATAACGGTGAATGGTGATCAGACTAATTCGCTCGATTTTTTCCCAATCGCTGCTCACCGCTCACCGATCACTGAATCTTCACCACCGCCCGCCCGCGGGTGCCGGCCTTGAGCATTTTCTCGAAATGCCCCGGAAGATCGTCCAGCGTGATCGTAAACGCAATGTCACCGAGATGACGCGGCTTGAGCTCGCCCGCCAGGCGTTTCCACACCTCGCGCCGCAGGGACATCGGTGTGAAGGCCGAATCGACGCCGATCAGACGCACTCCGCGCAGGATGAAGGGCAGAACCGTCGTCTTGAGCTCGATTCCGCCGGCATTGCCGAAACTGGCGATCACACCATGAGGTTGCATGGTGCGCGTAAGCCACGCGAGCTGCTCGCCGCCGACCGAATCGAACCCCGCGGCCCAGGTCGCTCTTTCCAGCGGCCGGGTTCCCATCTCGATCGACTGGCGCGAAAGCACTTCAGCCGCGCCGATCTTCTTGAGAAACTCGTGTTCGCCGTCCTTGCCGGTCACGGCGGTAACGTGATAGCCAAGACCAGAGAGCATGTCGATGGCAAGCGTGGCCACACCCCCCGTCGCGCCGTTGACCAGCACCTTGCCGTTCGCTGGCTTCAACTCGTTTTGCTCCAGCAGACAGATGGCGAGTCCCGCGGTGTATCCCGCGGTGCCGAGCGCCATGGCATCGAACAAAGACATGCCTTTGGGCAGCGGCACCACCCAGTCCGCAGGCACGCGACAATATTGAGCGTAGCCGCCGTCATGCGCAACGCCCATGTCGTAACTGGTGCAAATGACCTCGTCTCCCGCCTTGAAGCGGCCGTCGCTTGACGTTACGACGGTCCCCGCGGCGTCGATGCCGCCGATAAGGGGGAAGTTTCGTATGATTTTTCCTCCGGCGCCCGTTGCGGCAAGCGCATCCTTGTAATTGACGCTCGAGTAGGCGGTCCTGAACACCACTTCACCGGCCGAAAGCTCATCGAGCGCCACGTCCACCACCCGCCCTGCCGTCTTATTGTTCTCGCTGAAGATACGGAAAGCCCTGAACTTGTCCATGTGCCCTCCTAAGGGCTGTCCTGTTTCGGTGGTGTCGCGTGGCTCACAGGTTCAGGGTGCGCTCGCCGACGGCGAGCGCGGCTTCTTTCATCGCCTCCGCGAGCGAGGGATGCGCGTGGCAGATGATCGCGATATCCTCTGACGCGGCGCCGAACTCCATTGCCACCACCGCCTCGGCGATAAGTTCCGAGGCCATCGGCCCGATGAGGTGCGCGCCGAGAATTCGGTCGGTTCGCGCGTCGGCCAGTATTTTCGCAAAACCAGTGGTGTCGCCGAGCGCGCGCGCCCGGCCGTTGGCCATGAACGGGAATGTGCCGGCGCGGTAGTCGACGCCCTCGGCCTTGAGCTGCTGTTCGGTCTTGCCGACCCATGCGATCTCCGGCGAAGTGTAGATCACCCATGGCACGGTGTTGAAATCGACGTGTCCGTGCTGTCCGACGATACGCTGGGCAACCGCGACACCCTCCTCTTCCGCTTTGTGCGCGAGCATTGGGCCGCGCACTACGTCACCGATCGCCCACACGTTGGGCAGATTGGTCCGGCATTCTTCATCCACTGCGATGAAACCGCGCTCATCGAGCTTCAGTCCCGCGTTCTCCGCACCAAGTCCGTCGGTATTGGGTATGCGCCCGATCGCGACGATCAGCTTGTCAAAAGTCGCGTTCTGTTCCCTGCCGTTGCCATCCAGGTAGTCGACGACGACGTCTTTTTTCGCCGTGACCCGCGTGATGTTAATCCCGGTATGAATGGCAAGCCCCTGCTTCGTGAAAACCCTGAACGCCTCCTTCGCAACCTGTTCGTCTGCCGCCGGCAGGAGCGTCGGCAGCGCCTCCAGGACCATGACCTCGGAACCGAGCCGCCGCCACACGCTGCCCAATTCGAGCCCGATCACCCCTGCACCCACCACACCCAGACGCTTGGGGACTTCCGGGATCGCCAACGCGCCTTCATTGTCGAGTATCAGTTTGTTGTCGAATGTCGTGCCCGGCAGCGCGCGCGGGCTGGACCCGGTTGCGACGATCGCGTGCCGCGCGGTCAGTGTTTCCTCGCTGCTGCCGGCTACTTTGATCTCCCAGCCGTTGGCATCGCCCCGGACGAAACTACCGTGGCCGTGGTAGAACGCCACCTTGTTCTTCTTGAACAGATATAAAATGCCCTCGTTATTCTGCTTGACAATCTTGTCCTTGCGCTTGAGCATCTGGCCGACGTCGACCGCGAGTCCTTTGATCTGGACGCCGTGCTCGGCGAAGCCATGCCCGGCGTGTTCGTAATTCTCCGAGGACTGCAGCAGTGCCTTGGACGGAATGCAACCGACGTTGGTGCAGGTGCCGCCCAGAGCAGGCTTCTCCGCCGGCGTCTTCCAGTCATCCACGCACGCGACCTGCATGCCAAGCTGCGCCGCCCGGATCGCGGCGATATAGCCGCCCGGCCCGCCGCCGATCACAACAACGTCAAATGTCGTTGCCATCTTCAAGAACCTGTGAAGGGTAATGGGTAATGGGTAATGGGGGAAGTCGGCTTCGGGTCTTTCGCATCACCCTTCACTCATCACCCATCACCGCTCGACCTACAGGTCGAGCAGCATGCGCGCGGGATCTTCCAGCGCGTCCTTGATCGCAATCAGGGTGAGCACGGCCTCGCGGCCGTCGATGATACGGTGGTCATACGACAACGCAAGATAATTGATCGGACGGATCACGACCTGGCCATTCTCCGCCACCGGACGTTCCTTGGTCAGGTGCACCCCGAGAATAGCGCTTTGCGGCGGATTGATGATCGGGGTCGAGAGCATCGAACCGAACACGCCGCCATTGGAGATCGAGAACGTGCCTCCGGTGAGTTCCTCGATCGTGAGTTTGCCATCCTGCGCGCGCCTGCCGAAGTCGGCAATCTGTTTTTCGATTTCCGCGAGCGAGAGCTCATCGGCGTTGCGGATGATCGGCACCACCAGCCCGCGCGGGCTGCCGACAGCCATGCCGATGTCGTAGTAGCCGTGGTAAACGATGTCGTTCCCGTCGACCGACGCATTGACGATCGGGAATTTCTTCAGCGCGTAGACCGCGGCCTTCACGAAGAACGACATGAATCCGAGCTTGACGCCGTGCTCTTTTTCGAACCGCTCCTTGTATTTGTTGCGCAGATCGATCACCGGCTGCATGTTGACTTCGTTGAAAGTGGTGAGAATTGCCGCGGTCGACTGCGATTGCACCAGCCGCTCGGCGATCCGCGCGCGCAGCCGCGACATCGGCACGCGTTGCTCGGGTCGCTCGCCGAGCACACCGAGATCCACTGCCGGGGCCGGAGCCCGCCGTGGCGGCGGTACCGGCGGCGCGGGGGCGGGCGCGGGCGCCTTGGCCTGCGGTTCGGCGCCCCTCCCGATTGCTTCCAGCACGTCTGCCTTGGTGATGCGGCCGCCGCGGCCGGTGCCGGAGATCGCGCTTGTGTCCACGTGCTTTTCCGCCGCGAGCTTCTGCGCTGAGGGCATTGCCGCAGCCGGTTGAGCGCCAGTCCCGGCCCGTGTCTTCGCTTCCAGTTTAGCGGCCGCGGGAACCGCCGCCGCGGCCTCGGTATCGATCTGCGCAATCACTTCGTTGCTCGTCACCGTCCCGCCGTCGCCCTTGATAATCCTGGCAAGCACACCGGACTCCGGCGCCGGCGTTTCGAGCACCACTTTGTCGGTCTCGATATCGACCAGGTTCTCATCGCGCTTGACGTATTCGCCCGCCTTCTTGTGCCAGGTGAGCAGCGTCGCTTCGGCTACCGATTCGGACAACTGCGGCACCTTGACTTCGAGCAACATGAGCGCTCCGGCACCCTCAGTCTTCTTCCCCGGCAAGCAGCGGTCGCGGCGGCTGCGAGAGTATGCGCGGCCCGCTGCCGCCGGCCATCGTGAGCGCCTGCTCGACCAGTGCTTGCTGCTGCTCGTCGTGCAACGACTTGTAGCCCGCCGCCGGCGACGCCGATGACTCGCGCCCGGCGTAGAACAGTTTCTGATGCGGAAGCAGGTGGCGCAGCAGGTAGTGCTGGACGTGGCGCCAGGCGCCCTGATTACGCGGTTCCTCCTGGCACCACACGATCTCGGTGGCGTTTTTGTAGCGCTCGATCTGGGCGCGGAAGTCGTCGTGGGGGAACGGGTAGAGCTGTGCGATTCGCACCAGCGGCAGGTCTTTGATGCCACGTTCGCGGCGCCCCGCGCGCAGATCGTAGAACACCTTTCCGCTGCAGAAGATCACGCGCTGGACGTTGTCCGGAGCAATCTCCTTCGCGTCCCAATCCTCGTTCACCGGTTTGAACCTGTCCTCGGCAAACTCCTCGAGCGGCGACGTCGATTCCTTGTGCCGCAGCAGGCTCTTGGGCGTAAGAATGATCAACGGCTTGCGGTACGGCCGGACCATCTGACGCCGCAGCAGGTAATACATCTGCACCGGGGTGGCCGGAATGCAGACCTGCATGTTGTAGTCCGCGCACAACTGGAGATAGCGCTCGATGCGCGCCGAGGAATGCTCGGGCCCCTGCCCCTCGTAGCCATGCGGGAGCAGCAGCGTGAGGCCGCACATGCGGCCCCACTTCACTTCCCCCGAAGCGATGAACTGGTCGATCACGACCTGCGCGCCGTTCGCGAAATCCCCGAACTGCGCCTCCCAGATCACGAGCTCATCGGGGCTGGAAGTGGCGTAGCCGTACTCGAAACCCAGCACCGCCTCTTCCGACAGCAGCGAGTCGATCACCACAAAATCACCCTGCTTGGGACTGATATTCTGCAGAGGGATGTAAGTGCCCTGATCCCAGCGTTCCCGGTTCTGGTCGTGCAACACGGCGTGGCGGTGAAAGAACGTGCCGCGAGCGGTATCTTCCCCGGACAAGCGCACCGAATAACCTTCGTGAAGCAGCGTGGCCAACGCCAGATGCTCGGCCATGCCCCAGTCGAGCGGCATCTTGCCTTGCGCCATCAGGCGCCGGTCCTCGATGATTTTCTGCACGCGCGGGTGCAACTTGAAATTCTCGGGTATGGTTGTGATTCTTGCCGCCAGCGTCTTCAGCGTCTCGAGCGGCAGCCGGGTATCGTCGTTCTCGTTCCATTTGGTGCCGAAATACGGTTTCCAGTCCACTTCGAACGGCGGCCTGTACTTCGAGAGTATGGTCCTGTTCGTGTGATAGCCGGCATCAAGCGCGTTGCGGTAGGTCGTGATCATTTCCTCCGCTTCCGTCTCGATCAGCACCGCTTCCCTCGCAAGCTTGTCCGCATGAAGCTTGCGCGTGGTCGGCAGCTTCGCGATGCGCTTGTACATCAGCGGCTGGGTGACCATCGGCTCATCCTGCTCGTTATGCCCGAGCCGGCGGTAACACACGAGGTCAACCACCACGTCGCGATCGAACTCCATGCGGTAGTCGAGCGCAATTTCGGTCACCAGGCATACCGCCTCCGGATCATCGCCGTTGACGTGAAAGATCGGCGCTTCCAGCATCTTGGCGACGTCGGTGCAGTAGAGCGTGGAACGCACATCGCGCGGGTCGGAGGTGGTGAACCCGATCTGGTTGTTGACGACGATATGTATCGTTCCGCCGGTGCCGTAGCCGCGCGTCTGGGCGAGATTCAGCGTTTCCTGGACCACCCCTTGTCCAGCGAACGAGGCGTCACCATGAATCAGCACGGGCAGCACCTGTTCGCCCTTGAAATCGCGGCGGCGATGCTGGCGGGCGCGCACGGAGCCTTCGACCACCGGATTGACGATTTCGAGGTGCGAAGGATTGAACGCCAGGGTCACGTGCATCGGCCCGCCCGGGGTCATGACGTTGGTGGAAAAACCCTGGTGATACTTGACATCACCGGCGAGCAGGTGGTGATCGTGTTTGCCCTCAAACTCGGCAAACAGGTCCTTGGGCATCTTGCCCATGATGTTGACCAGCACGTTGAGCCGCCCGCGATGGGCCATCCCGATGACGAGTTCCTGCACGCCCGCCTTTCCGGCGCGCGCAAGCAGGGCGTCGAGCTGCGCAATGAGGGTCTCGCCGCCTTCGAGCGAGAAACGCTTCTGGCCGACATACTTGGTGTGCATGTACCGCTCGAGCGTCTCAGCCGCGGTCAGCCGCTCGAGAATGTGTTTCCGGTGATCCGCATCGTAGCCTGGCATCGAGCGGATCGTCTCCAGCCGTTCCTGGACCCACCGCTTCTGCGCCATGTCGGTGATGTACATGTACTCGACACCGATGGTGCGGCAGTAGGTATCCTGCAGGAACACCAGGATGTCCTTCAGCTTCATCTCGCGCGGCGCGAATAGCGTTCCGGTATTGAATACCCCTCCCATGTCTGCGTCGGTGAGCCCGTAGTACGGGGGATCGAGTTCCGCGATGTACGGCTTCTCCTGCCGCCCCAACGGATCGACGCCGGCATGACGCGCGCCCTGGAACCGGTATGCCGCAATCAACTGCAGTACCGCGAATTGCTTGTCACCGAGCCGCGGCTGCGCCGCGACCGTCGCGCCCGGCCGCCTTTCCCTGGCGAGCCTCGCGAAACGCTCCCGGATCTGCGCATGCGAAATGTCGCGCGGGCGGTCATCCAACCGTTGCAATTCGTCGAAATAACCGCGCCAGCGCGGCTCGACCGACGCCGGGTCCTCGAGATAGAGCTCGTACAGCGCCTCGATGAACGGCGCGTTCGAACCGAACAGGCAGGAATTACCGAGCATTTCCTTCATGAGGTTGGCCATGACACCCCTCAAACCACCAAAGGCGTGACTGGTGACTCGTGACTGGCACGGCGTGACCGGCGGAGTGTGTTCGAAGCCCACCCAGAGAAACAGCGGTTTATCCGTCACGCTTCATCAGTCACGTCTTATCAGTCACGTTCTATCAGTCACGCGGTATCAGTCACTTCCGCTTTTCCATGGGCACGAAGTCGCGCCCGGCGGCGCCGGTGAAGAGTTGACGCGGCCGGCCGATCTTCTGATCCGGGTCGCCGATCAGCTCGGTCCATTGTGCGATCCAGCCCACGGTGCGCGCCAGCGCGAAAATCGCGGTAAACATGCTGACCGGAATGCCGAGCGCCTTGTAGACGATGCCCGAATAGAAGTCGACGTTGGGATAGAGCTTGCGCTTGATGAAGTAATCGTCCTCGAGCGCGACCTTTTCCAGCGCCAGCGCCAGCTTGAAAAGCTTGTCGTCCTTGAGGTCGAGTTCCTCGAGCACTTCGTGACAGGTTTTCTGGATGATCTTGGCGCGCGGGTCGTAGTTCTTGTAGACGCGGTGGCCGAAACCCATCAGCATGGCGTGGCCCTCCTTGTCCTTCACGCGCTTGATGAAGGAGGGAATGTTCTTGGCATCGCCGATTTCCCCCAGCATCTTGAGCACCGCCTCGTTGGCGCCGCCGTGCGCCGGGCCCCACAGGCTGGCAATGCCTGCCGCAATGCAGGCGAACGGATTGGCCCCCGTCGAGCCCGCAAGCCGCACCGTCGAAGTGGACGCGTTCTGTTCGTGGTCGGCGTGCAGGATCAGGATGCGCTCCATGGCGCGCGTGAGCACCGGGTTGGGTTTCCGCTCCTCGCAGGGCGTGCCGAACATCATGTAGAGAAAGTTCTCGACGTAGGACAGCGAATTCCTCGGATACATGAACGGCTGGCCGGTGTTGTACTTGTAGGACATCGCGGTAATCGTCGGCAGCTTGGCGATCAACCGGAACGCGGAAATTTCCCGGCTCGGCGGATCGTTGATGTCGATCGAGTCGTGATAGAACGCCGAGAGCGCGCCGACCACGCCACAGAGCACCGCCATCGGGTGCGCATCGCGGCGAAACCCGCTGTAGAAGCGCACCAACTGCTCGTGCACCATGGTGTGGTGGGTAATGATGTCCACAAACACTTCGAGCTGCCGCTGGTTGGGAAGCTCGCCGTTCAGTATGAGGTAGGCCACCTCCAGGAAGCTGCAATGCTCGGCAAGCTGCTCGATGGGATAGCCGCGATACTGCAATATTCCCTCGTCGCCGTCGATATAGGTGATGTTCGAGCGGCAGCTCGCGGTGGACATGAATCCCGGATCGTAGGTGAACATCCCGGTCTTGGCGTACAGGGCGCGCACGTCGATCACTTCCGGCCCGACGCTGCCGCCCAGCACGGGAAAATCTACCGACGGTTTCCCGTCGCTGAAGGAAAGGGTTGCCAGTTTTTCGCTCATAGCATTCTCCGGTTTTTCACTCACTCAAAGTCAACATGGTCGTCAATCAAGCTATAGCATACCGCATGGAACGCATTTACAAGGCCCGCAGCAGCTCCAGCACCGGCCTGCACCGCGGATCGGCTGGCTCGCTCCTGCCCATTACGAGATCGAGAAGATCATTGTCGGGCTGGTCGAGCAGCTCCCTGAAAACCTCCATCCGTTGCGCATCGAGCCGGCCAAGGTGCCGCTCAAGAAAGGCCGCGAGGATGAGATCCAGTTCCAACAGGCCACGGCGGCAATGCCAGCGGATACGTTCCAGTTCTCGCATGCACTCGAACTGGGAATTTGCCGGGCTGCCAGCCGGCAAATTCCTTATTTTGAACCCAGGCCAGAAATGGGGACGCATCGATGCTCTTGTCGCTTGATGGACCATTTAGCCCGGATTATTCACGATCCTCGAAGCGTGGCTTACACACTGTCACGTGATTTCATGGTGTTGATCAATTGTGTAGATTAGCCCATTTCGAGTATGCACTTTAGGAATTTGTCGGGGCGAGCCCGACAAATTCCTAAACGGCGCGCTTGACGAGCAGATCCTTGATCTTGCCTATGGCCTTGGTCGGGTTCAGCCCCTTCGGACAGACATCGACGCAGTTCATGATCGAATGGCAGCGGAACAACCGGTAAGGATCTTCCAGGTCGTCGAGCCTTTCGTTGGTCGCCTCATCGCGCGTATCGGCGATGAAGCGGTAGGCCTGCAGGAGCCCCGCCGGCCCCACGAACTTGTCGGGATTCCACCAGAACGACGGGCACGAAGTGGAGCAGCATGCGCACAGAATGCACTCGTAGAGGCCGTTCAGTTCCTCGCGGTCCTCGGCTGACTGCAGACGCTCCTTCTCCGGCGGCGGCGTGTCGTTGATCAGGTATGGCTTCACGGAGTGGTACTGCTTGAAGAACTGGGACATGTCGACGATCAGGTCGCGGATTACCGGCAATCCGGGCAGCGGGCGGATCGTAACCGGTTCCTTGAGATCGGCGAGCCGGGTGATGCAGGCGAGCCCGTTCTTGCCGTTGATGTTCATCGCGTCCGAGCCGCATACGCCCTCGCGACACGAGCGGCGGAAAGCGAGCGTATCGTCCCTGGCCTTGATGCGCACCAGCGCGTCGAGCAGCATGCGGTCGGTCGGCTCGAGCGCCATATCGTAGTCCCGCATGTAGGGCTTGGCGTCGGTGTCGGGGTTGTAGCGGTAGATCGAAAAACGCATCTGTCTGCTCCAAATTCGCCCTAATACACCCGCGCCTTCGGCTCAAACCCCTTCACCGTTAAAGGCTTCAACTTGACCGGCTTGTATTCGAGACGGTTGCCTTCCCTGTACCACAGCGTGTGCTTCATCCAGTTGGCGTCGTCGCGCCCGGGATAGTCGCTGCGGTCGTGCGCCCCGCGGGATTCCTTGCGCGCTTCCGCTGAAATCATCGTCGCCAGCGCCACCTCGATCAGGTTCTCCAGTTCGAGCGCCTCGACGCGCGCGGTATTGAACACCTTGCTCTTGTCCTGGATATGGGTCCGCCCCGCGCGCTCCGCGATTTCGAGAATCTTCCTGACGCCCTCGGCAAGACCATCCGGGAAGCGGAACACGCCGCAAAAGGTCTGCATTACCCTGCTCATCGCCGCGCCCACTTCCGCCACGCTTTCCCCTGCCTTCTGCGCTTCCAGACGCGCCAGACGCGCCAGCGGGCGGTTCGCCGCATCGGCCGCCAAAGGCTTATGCGGCTCCCCCGACAGGTCGTCGATCATCTGACGCGCCGCCGCGCGCCCGAACACCAGCAAATCGAGCAACGAGTTGCAGCCGAGGCGGTTTGCCCCATGCACGGACACGCACGCGCATTCGCCCGCCGCGTACAACCCTTTTACGACTTGCTCGCCGCCGCGCCCATCCGGCACCACCACCTGACCGCGATAATTGGCGGGAATTCCGCCCATCATGTAATGCGCTGTGGGCACGACCGGTATCGGCTCCTTGACGGGATCAACGCTCGCGAACTTGATCGCGATCTCGCGGATGCCAGGCAGTCGCTTCTCGATCACTTCGGCGCCAAGATGATCGAGCTTGAGGAGGATGTGATCGGCTTCCTCGCCGCAACCCCGGCCTTCCTTGATTTCGGTCGCCATCGCGCGCGACACCACGTCCCGGCTTGCCAGGTCCTTGGCGGTGGGCGCGTAACGTTCCATGAAACGTTCGCCATTCTTGTTGAGCAGGAATCCGCCTTCCCCGCGCACCCCTTCGGTGATCAAAACGCCCGCACCGTATACCCCGGTAGGGTGAAACTGGAAAAACTCCATGTCTTGAAGCGGGAGGCCGGCCCGCGCCACCATGCCGAGGCCGTCACCGGTATTGATGAAGGCGTTGGTGCTGGATGCGAAAATGCGCCCGGCGCCGCCGGTGGCCAACAGGGTGGCGTGCGCCTGCAAAATCATCACCTCGCCGGTTTCGATCTCCATTGCCACCACGCCGAGCACGTCGCCTTCCGGGTCGCGGATCAGATCGAGCGCCATCCATTCGACAAAGAACTGGGTGCCGGCGCGCACATTGCGCTGATACAGGGTGTGCAGCATGGCGTGGCCGGTGCGGTCGGCCGCGGCACATGCGCGCTCCACCGGGTTCATGCCGTAGCCCTGCATATGGCCCCCGAAAGGACGCTGGTAAATCCTGCCATCGGGGAGACGGTCGAACGGCATGCCGAAATGTTCCAGTTCATACACCACTTCCGGCGCCGCGCGGCACATGAACTCGATCGCGTCCTGATCACCGAGGTAGTCGGAGCCCTTGACCGTGTCGTACATGTGCCAATGCCAGTTGTCTTCTGTCACGTTTCCGAGCGAGGCTGCCACTCCGCCCTGCGCCGCCACGGTGTGCGACCGCGTGGGGAACACCTTGGACAGCACCGCGACCCTGAGATCGGCCTCTGCCAGCCCAAGCGCCGCACGCAACCCCGAGCCACCCGCTCCGACGACCACTGCGTCAAACCGCCTTTTATCAATCGTCATGCTTCAAATTCCCCACAGAATCTGCGCCGCCCACGCCGCGTACCATACCAACGTCAGGATCACCACGGCATGGAGCGTCAGACGCAGGCCGGTGGGCTTGATGTAATCCATAAAAATGTTGCGAACGCCGATCCAGGCGTGCAGCAGGAGGCTGAGCGCAAACAGCACTGTCGCATACCGCATCACGGGCAACGCCCATAGCGCTTTCCAGTGCGCGTAATCGAGTTGTGGCAGGCTCGCCAGGGCAACGAGAAAGAGCAGCGTATAAACCGTCATCACCACCGCGGTTACGCGCTGCGCGAGCCAGTCGCGCAGGCCATAGTGCGCACCGACGACTTCGCGTTTCACCATAGCGCAACCCCCGCGATCACGGTAAGGCCAATACTGGCCACGAGTACAGCGACGCTGCTGGCGCGCGCCGCCGCTAGTTCGATGCCAAGATGCAGGTCGAGCGCCAGATGGCGGATGCCGGCACACAGATGATGCAGGTAACCCCACAACAGGCCGAGCAAAATGATTTTCATCAATGGGTTGGACACCACGGATCGGAAGGTTTCGAAAGATTCCCGGGAACCCAGGGTCTCCTGCCACAACCAGAGGAACAAGGGGAGAAACAGGAACAGTACCGCGCCACTGATCCGGTGCATGCCCGAGACTACGGCCATTACCGGAAACCGTATCGTGAGCAGATTGAGATGTTTCGGTCTGGATTTGGGCATCTCTCAACTTTCCTAATGCGCATGAAATCGGGGAACCGCCCTGGAGAACGGTTTCGATCCAGGAGCATCAACTGGAGGAGACTGCGGGAAAATCGCGCGAAGCCTGCGCGCCTGCCGTCCGGGGAGCAGGAAGCGGGGCTTCACCGCAGGACCGCGCTTGAGGATTCGTTCACCACCGTACAGCCGCTCATCCGGGCTTGCTCCAATACACCTTTTCCACGCAAGTCTTATCGCGCCAGAACTATTGAATGTTATCAGCTTTCGCTGCACCGCAGAAGATGCGCACAGTGAAAACATGATGCGATCGGGCAACAAAAATCGCGCGCCGTGCCCAGCCTTGTCACGGGAGGACCATGTTCGCTATCATTCCAGACTCGATGGCACGCGCTTGCGTCGCTCTATCTTGTTGCGCCTTCCCGCTAAGCAAAATTCCATCCCATATTCCAGGAGTTTAAAGTCATGAAACGACCCATGCGCATTGCCGTGACCGGCGCCGCCGGACAGATCGGCTACAGCCTGTTGTTCCGAATCGCAAGCGGCGAAATGCTGGGCAAGGATCAGCCGGTCATTTTGCAGTTGCTCGAGATCCCGGATGAAAAAGTGCAGAAAGCGCTCAAGGGCGTGATGATGGAACTCGACGATTGTGCGTTTCCGTTGCTGCACGGCGTGATCCCGACCTCTGACCCGATGATCGCGTTCAAGGACACCGATATTGCGCTGCTGGTCGGCGCGCGACCGCGCGGTCCTGGCATGGAGCGCAAGGATCTGCTTGAAGCAAACGGCAAGATCTTCACCCCGCAAGGCAAGGCGCTCTCCGAAGTCGCCAGCCGCGATGTCAGGGTGCTGGTGGTCGGCAATCCCGCCAACACCAACTGCCTGATTGCCATGAGAAACGCCCGGGGGCTCAAACCTTCCAACTTCTCATCGATGATGCGGCTCGATCACAATCGCGCGCTGAGCCAAGTCGCACAGAAAGTCGGCAAGCCGGTGGCCGAAGTGCGAAAAATGACGGTCTGGGGCAACCATTCGGTGACCCAATACCCCGACGTCTTCCACGCCGAGGTCGACGGCAAGAAAGCCTGGACTCTGATCGATGATCAGGCGTGGCTGGAAAAGGACTTCATCCCCACCATCCAGAAGCGCGGCGCGGCGATCATCGAAGCGCGCGGACTGTCCTCCGCGGCAAGTGCGGCGAATGCGGCGATGGACCATATCCGCGACTGGGTCTACGGCACGCGCGAGGGCGACTGGGTGAGCATGGGCATTTCCTCGGATGGCAGCTACGGCATCCCGGAAGGCGTGATGTACGGCTACCCCGTTAGCTGCAGGAACGGCAAGTACGAAATCGTGAAAGGAATCGAGGTGAGCGATTTCAGCAAAGTCCGCATGCAGGCGACCCTGAAGGAACTGCACGAGGAACGGGACTCGGTCAAGCATCTGCTCGGCTGATCGCCATCACCGGATCGCGACAAGGCGGATGTCCTGGATGAGTCCGCCTCTTTTTTGCCGCGCATATGCGTGAGGACCAACGACCATGAGGGAGTGCAAGACGCCCACCTCAGGCCCAAGAAATCAGTCGCGCTGTCGGGCTGGGCGGCGCACCTGATCGAGCAGCGCATCGACAACAAGATCATCCGCCCCACCGCGGTCTACACCGGACCCGAGCCGCGCAAGATCGTGCCGATAAACGAAAGAAAGTGACTGATGACGCGTGACGGATACAGCGTGACTGAAATTGCGTGACTGATACAGCGTGATTAGGAGTGCAAGGCTGATATTGCGCGGCCGGTGTCTTTTGGTGCTTTGTCGCACGACTCAAATTACCCGTCATGCCTCATCACGTCACGCCTCATCACGTCACGCCTCATCACGTCACGCTTCACCCGTCACGCCTTTGGAAAACCAATGACCACACCGACCTCCAACGTCCGACCCAAACCCGACAAAGTCCTGGTCGACATCGCTGATTACGTCGCGAAATACCAGATCAAGAGCAGCGAGGCCTATAACACCGCGCGGCTCTGTCTCATGGACACGCTGGGCTGCGGACTGGAAGCGCTTTCCTATCCTGCTTGCACCAAGCTCATGGGCCCGATCGTGCCCGGCACCATCGTTCCGAACGGCGCCAAAGTCCCCGGCACGCCATTCCAGCTCGACCCGGTCATGGCGGCGTTCAACATCGGCTGCATGATCCGCTGGCTCGATTTCAACGATGCGTGGGTCGCCGCAGAATGGGGCCACCCATCCGACAACCTGGGCGGTATCCTCGCCGCTGCCGACTGGGTCTCGCGCAACGCGGTCGCCGCAGGCAGGAAGCCGCTGGTAATGCGCGACGTGCTGACCGGGATGACAAAAGCGCACGAGATTCAGGGCGTGATTGCGCTCGAGAACAGTTTCAACCGCGTGGGGCTCGACCATGTGGTTTTGGTGAAGGTCGCCTCTACCGCTGTGGTCACGCAAATGCTCGGCGGAACGCACGCGGAAATCGTCAACGCCGTATCCAACGCGTGGATCGACGGCCAGTCGCTTCGAACCTACCGCCACGCACCGAACACCGGCTCCCGCAAGTCCTGGGCGGCGGGCGACGCCACAAGCCGCGCCGTGCGGCTCGCGCTAATGACGCTGAAGGGCGAGATGGGCTATCCCTCTGCACTCACCGCCAAGACCTGGGGGTTCTATGATGTGCTGTTCAAAGGCAAGCCTTTCAAGTTCAAGCGCCCGTACGGCTCATACGTGATGGAGAATGTGCTCTTCAAGATCTCCTTTCCAGCCGAATTCCACGCGCAGACCGCGGTCGAGTGCGCCGTGAAGCTGCATCCCGAGGTGAAGGACCGCCTCGACGAGATCAAGAAGGTCATGATCACGACCCACGAATCGGCGATCCGCATCATCGACAAGAAGGGTCCGCTCCATAATC
>Ga0156226_1081_pt2 | contig 15476 bp, 14 predicted proteins | sample RifCSPlowO2_12_FD_107874 | JGI IMG/M metagenome (GOLD analysis project Ga0156226, IMG submission 107874) | Betaproteobacteria bacterium RIFCSPLOWO2_12_FULL_62_13
CGCGCAGTGCCCGCTTGACATGGATCAAGACGCAACGGCGCGCCCGCCCCTTCGCATCAGGTAAGAAGGCGTTTCAAAGACGAAGTTTCCGGACAAAGTATAGAACCTCATGAGAGTTATTCGGCAACCGGCTTCAAAATCAGTTGCTTATTCTTTTCCCGAAAGAACGCCTGCGTGTTGACATAAATCAACCAATGCCCGAACTGGCGCGTCACCAGCGGGCCAGCGGGCCAGCGGGCCTGCCCATCCACCGCGTCCCTGCCCACGATTCAGGCCAGACTTTGACGCAAATCAAAGAGATGGGCATCGCCCCCCGCTATCATCGCGACAGGATGGACTGCCCCGAGGCAACGCCACGATGAATTTGATGACGCAAAGAATCGACCCCGTCAAGCTGCTCAGCGACGAGCAACGCCGCGCGACGCCGCCGGTGCCGAAAAGGGTCCTGATCGAGCTTACCGCGCGTTGCGATTTCCGCTGCTTCTTCTGCGCCTCGCACACGCGGCCGCGCGAGAAGTCCGACATGCCCTGGTGGTTGTATACGCGCATCGTCAAAGAGCTGCGCCAGCTCGGCGTCGAGCAACTGGGCGTCTTTTTCCTGGGCGAGTCCTTTCTCTGCGACTGGCTGCCGGAAGCGATCCGCTACGCCAAGCGCGACTGCGGCTACCCGCACGTCTTCCTCACCACCAACGGCAGGCTCGCCACCGCCGAGCGCGTGCGCGAGTGCATGCTGGCGGGGCTCGACAGCCTGAAATTCGGCTTCAACTTTTCCGGGCCCGGGCAGTTTCACGATGTCACGCGCATGAAAGCGGACGAATATCATACCGTCGTCAACAACATCAAGGACGCGCGCTGGATGCGCGACTATGTGGAAGTGAGCACCGGACACCGCTGCGGCCTCTGCGCCTCGAGCCTGCTCTACGACGACAAGCAGCGCGACCGTATGGAGGAAGTGATCGGCGACATTTTGCCCTATGTCGACGAGCATGACTGGGTGCCGCTCTACGGCTACGCGGGACTCCCTCACAGTGCCAGGCATGCCTCAGCCGCATGCGAAGGTGGCAAGCAAGCTCCCCGCAAGCCCCTGCCCTGCGCGGGACCGTTTGTCGAGGGACACATCACTTGTGACGGACGGCTTTCAGCCTGCAGCCTCGATCACAACCCCCGCTACCAGATGGGCAACCTGCGCCACATGTCGTTCGCTGAAGCGTGGCGCAGCGAACCGTTCCAGCGGCTGCGCGAAGCGCATCTCGCGAAAAACGTGTCCGGTACCGCGTGCGAGAAATGCATCGCCTACTAAAACCAGTGAACAGTGACCGGTGAACAGTGATCAGTGAGCAGTGAACAGAAAACATTGAACAAAGAACCTTGAACACCGAACACGGAACACTGAACACGAAACAATAAACCCGAAACGCGAGGACTGCGATGTCCACCATTACCGAGCGCATCGACAACATTACCAAAATCCCGCCCAAGTACCTCAATGCGGTGCTCCCGGCGCCGAAGAGCGTCAAGATCGAAATCTCCCCGCGCTGCAACTACCGGTGCGGCTTCTGCGCTCTGCGCACCCGTGAAGTTCAGCCGAAGTGGGACATGGACTTCGGCCTGTTCAAGCGCATCACCAAGGACATGCGCGACGCAGGCGTGGAGGAAATCGGTGTCTTCTACCTCGGTGAATCTTTCATGAACCCGCGGCTGCTGGTGGACTGCATCGCCTATCTGAAGAACGAGATCAGGATGCCCTACGTTTTTCTCACTTCGAACGCTTCGATGGCTTTCCCCGAAGCCGCGGAGGAATGCATGAGGGCGGGACTCGACTCGCTCAAATGGTCGGTGAACGCCGCGGACGAGACACAATTCGAGAAGATCATGGGCGTTTCGGGAAGACTCTTCCGCAATGCGCTCGACAACATCAAGTCCGCGTGGGAAGTGCGCAACCACCGCGGTTTCAAGACGGGTCTTTACGCGTCCTCCATCAAGTACGACGGCGAGCAGCAGGCGAAGATGGAGCAACTCCTCACCGAACGCGTGCGGCCGTATGTTGACCAGCACTACTGGCTGCCGCTGTATTCGATGGGCGCGTTCGCCACCCAGCGCGAGGAGCAGCTCGGGTATCGGCCGACCGCCGGCAATCAGGGACGGATCGGGGCGCTGCGCGACCCGCTGCCGTGCTGGTCGGCCTTCACCGAGGGTCATGTCACTGCCGAAGGCAAGCTTTCGGCATGTTGCTTCGACGCCACAGCCAACTGGGCGATGGGTGATCTCAACAGGCAGTCGTTCATGGAGGCGTGGAATTCAGAAGCCTTCGTCAAACTGCGTGCGGCGCATCTTAACAAGGACGTGCGCGGCACCGTTTGCGAGAACTGCATCGCCTACAGCTAGGAGATTGTCGGCCTTGGCCCCGACAATCTCCTAATTGATCAAGGCGGGGGACGGGTGCAGAAACTGCCACGTGAGCTGCCGGCGTTCGCAGAGTCGCAGGTTGGGTTTGGCCCCTAGGCCCAATACCCAACAATTTCCAGGGGCAGTCGTGGAAAGCGCCGGTCAGGGCGTACCCTGTCCGCAGCAGGCCCAGTGAGCGCCAGTCAGCCACAGCGGCCCACCCCGCGAGATGCAGAGCAAACCCGGCCATGAGGCCGCCGAGTCCCAAGGGTAGCCCGTCTTTTGTCAACGTAAACAAAATCTTGATGCACATCCTAGAGCCGATTGGTGGTACCGGCCGTGATATACATCAGCAGCCGCCGATTTCTTTTTTTTTGATGCATATCAAAAAAATTGCAAAAAAAGCTCGGCTCCCATTGAAATACCCGCATATATCGCGCTAGGCTTCATCAAAACCACTATATGTTGTGGTCAATCCTGGGAGGGATCATGGAGCGAGTATCGCTACAAACGGCCGCCGGGAGCGAGATCCGGCCCGCGCAGGTCGTTAAACGAGACGGCAGTCTCAAACCCTTCGATGCAACAAAGATCCGCTCGGCCCTGGCGCGCGCCGGCGCGGCGACGGGTGAGTTCGCCGACGAAACCGCGGCCCGGCTCACCAGCCGCGTCATTGCCGCCCTTGCGCTACGCGCCGGCGTGCAGTCGCCGCAGATCGAAGAGATCCAGGATTGCGCCGAGCAGGCGCTGATCGTCGCCGGCTTCGTCCAGACCGCACGCGCCTACATCGCGTACCGGGACCAGCATAAACGTCTGCGTGAAGACCGCCATACATTGCTTGACGTGGCGGCTTCGGTAAACGAATACCTCGATCAGCAGGACTGGCGCGTGAACGCCAACGCCAACCAGGGCTACTCGCTCGGCGGGCTGATCCTCAATGTCGCCGGCAAGGTCACCGCCAACTACTGGCTGAGCCATGTCTATCCGCCAGAGGTCGGCGCGGCGCACCGCGATGCGGACATCCACATCCATGACCTCGACATGCTGGCAGGGTACTGCGCCGGATGGTCGTTGCGCACCTTGCTCGCCGAGGGGCTGAACGGCGTGCCGGGCAAAGTGGAAGCCGGCCCGCCCAAGCACCTTTCAAGCGCCGTCGGTCAAATCGTGAATTTCCTGGGCACTTTGCAGAACGAATGGGCTGGCGCGCAGGCGTTCTCCTCGTTCGACACCTACATGGCGCCGTTCATCCGCAAGGACAATCTTTCTTACCGCGACGTCAAGCAGTGCGTCCAGGAACTGATCTATAACTTGAACGTGCCCTCGCGCTGGGGCACGCAGACGCCGTTCACCAATCTCACCTTCGACTGGGTGTGCCCGGAAGACTTGCGCGAGCAGGTGCCGTTGGTCGCCGGTCGCGAAATGCCGTTCACCTACGGCGAACTTGCGCCCGAGATGGAGATGGTGAACCGCGCCTACATCGAGGTGATGATGGCGGGCGACGCCAAGGGCCGCGTGTTCACTTTCCCGATCCCGACCTACAACATGACGCGCGACTTCGACTGGGATCACCCGCTCGCCACATTGCTGTTCGAGATGACGGCCAAGTACGGACTGCCGTACTTCCAGAACTTCATCAATTCCGACTTGACGCCCAACATGATCCGCTCCATGTGCTGCCGCCTGCAGCTCGACCTGCGCGAGCTGCTGAAGCGCGGCAACGGGCTGTTCGGCTCGGCCGAGCAGACCGGGTCGCTGGGTGTGGTCACGCTCAATTGCCCGCGCCTGGGTTACCTTTACCGCGGCGACGAGGCGGCGCTCATCCGGCGCGCGGACGAGTTGCTGGAGATCGCCAAGTCAAGCCTCGAAATCAAGCGCAAGGTGATCCAGCGTCACATGGATAACGGGCTCTTTCCCTATACCAAGCGCTATCTCGGCACGCTGCGCAACCACTTCTCGACGGTCGGCGTCAACGGCATCAACGAGATGATCCGCAATTTCACCCGTGATGCGCACGACATCACGAGCGAGTGGGGCCATCGTTTCGCCTGCCGGCTGCTCGATCATGTGCGCAGCCGCATCCGCGAATTCCAGGAGGAAACCGGGCATATGTACAACCTGGAAGCCACGCCCGCGGAGGGCACGACCTACCGTTTCGCCAAAGAGGACCGCAAGCGCTATCCCGACATTCTCCAGGCCGGCACGCCGGACATGCCCTACTACACCAACTCGTCGCAACTGCCGGTCGGCTTTACCGACGATCCGTTCGAGGCGCTGGAACGCCAGGAAGAACTGCAGCGCAAGTACACCGGCGGCACGGTTTTGCACCTTTACATGAGCGAGCGGCTGAGTTCTACGGAAGCCTGCAAACGGCTGGTGCGGCGCGCGCTCGAGCGCTTTTCGATTCCCTATGTCACGGTGACGCCGACGTTCTCAATCTGTCCCAGGCACGGCTATCTCTCAGGCGAACACAGATTCTGCCCGCGCTGCGACGAGGAACTGATCGCCCGCAAGCGCGAGGAATTGAAAGCAGCCTGAACCTACATCCAGAGGAGAAACAGCATGAATGACATGACACACGCCTGTTTGATTGAACAAACCATCACGCTACGCGACGAGGAACGCCAGCGCTGCGAGGTCTGGACGCGGGTGATGGGCTATCACCGCCCGGTTTCGTCCTTCAACATCGGCAAGAAAGGGGAGTTCCACGAGCGTAAATTCTTCGAGGAACGAGCCGCGGAACAGCCCGACTCGTAACGGGTGGCTCGCGACGGGCGACTGGCAACCGGTGAGCGGTAAACCGTGAAACTCGAGGCTCGAAACCCGAAACTCGAAACAGGACACTCGGAACCTGCGAGCGCGCTGCGTGTCGGCGGGCTGGTTCCCCTATCAACCACCGATTATCCCGATCACCTGTCGGCGGTGGTGTTCTGTCAGGGCTGCCCGTGGCGCTGCGCGTACTGCCACAACCCGCATCTGCTCCCGCGCCGCGGGAGCGCGGAGATGCCGTGGACCGAGGTGCTGGCGTTCCTTGAGCGCCGGCGGGGACTGCTCGATGCCGTGGTATTCAGCGGCGGCGAGCCGACGTTGCAAACCAAACTCCCTGAAGCGATGCGCGCGGTCAAAGCGATGGGATTCAAAGTGGGGCTGCATACCGCCGGCATCCACCCGCAGCGCCTGGCGCTCGTGCTGCCGCTCGTCGATTGGGTCGGCATGGACGTGAAGGCGGAGTTTCACAATTACGCATCGCTCACCGGCGCTCCCGGCAGCGGCGAGCGCGCCCGACTCAGCATGGAGCTGATTCTCGCGAGCAGCGTTGCGCACGAATTCCGCACCACAGTGCATCCGGATCTGTTGCGCGGGGAGGCGCTGGAGCGGCTCGCCCATGCCCTGGCTTCCCGCGGCGTGCGCCACTATGCCGTGCAGGAATTTCGCAGCGCGGGCTGCGAGGGTGCGGAACTCCGGCCCGCCGTTTCGTATCTCACCGATTCGTTTCGCGCCGCGCTCGCGCCGCTGTTCGCGTCGCTCTCCGTCCGTCGCGCGTGACGAGGCGAGGGTGTAGTATGAAGATGTCACCCTGGCCTGAGCGGCGAGGCCAGTGCCCCTATCCTCAGCGAAGGAGGACCGGACGTGAAAATCTGCAATACCGGCATTTTGATAATGGCCCCATTGTTGCTGCTGTTATTTCTTGTATTGGGGATGTCTCTAACCGCGCTCGCCGACCTGAGACCGATTTCACGGTCAATGCTGGCAAACCTGCAAGCGACAAATACCATAGGCGAGTCGCTTGCCATAGAGGATTACGCGGCTGTAGAAACCGCCGCTCAGGACCTTCAGAACCGCGCCCGTGAACTGCTGACATGGGATGTCGCTCAGCTTGGTTTCACACCCGCCAGCAGAGCGGAATCCGATGCCTATCTGAAGCTACAGGCGGAGATTTCGGGCAAGATCATCAGATCTGCCCGCCAGAAAGATGCCCCTGCTATTGTTGCTGGCTTTAGCGAGCTTCTCGAAAAATCCTGCCTGGCCTGCCATAGCAGTTTCAGGGATCGCCAGGGGATGCTAAAGGCCTCGACCTTGTTCATGACCAGCTTCGTCGGCGCGTGGCGAGAGATCAACCGGGGTCTGCTGCTGAACGACTTCACGCTCGTCGAAAGGAATGCGCGAGCGCTGGTAGTGATGGGTCAAGTGATGTCATGGGATTCAGTCATACAGACCTCGTTCAATCTCCCCAAAGACGCGCAGCGCAGCAAGTTCCGCGAGCATCTCGCCAGGATGATTGCAGCCGCCGGCCGCATCGAGGATGGGGCGAGTCGCGGCGAACTCGGAACAGTCCAGAAAGCGCTGAACGAAATGTGGAGCATGGGCTGTCTTTCCTGCCATAAGGAGTTTCGCTGAGGTTGTTTCCAGAGGTTGTGGTGCGATGGTGAAATGACATCGGTCGCTTGATTGCCTGAGCATCATGCGCTAGGATGTCGCTGCGGTAACAACTTCGCAGAGTTGGAAGTCAAGTGTGTGGTGTCGCTTCGCGACGACGCGGCAGATACCAGGGGCGCTGCCGGGAGTGTATGTCTCATCCACACGCCAATTCTGCATATGTAGACACAACAACGCAGGTTTCCGTTAGCAAGTAGTTGCTCATGCTTTCTTTGGCGAATGCATGAGTGCCACGATGTTTGGTGATGTTAGAACCACGGGCACCGTGACGCACCGAATTGGAGGGGAACCATGAACCGGTTCAAATCAACATTCCTTGCGCTGATGATGCTGGGACTCGCACCCGCGGGGGCATGGGCTGGGCCGGGTGATGGAATTGCCGGAACAGCGCACGATTTCTCGGGAAAATCCACCTCGAGCGGATCCACGACCGGGTTGTGCACGTTCTGCCATACCCCGCACAAGGCGCTCCAGACGCAGCTCTTGTGGAACCACACGCTGTCCACGAACACGTTTTCGTGGGATGCAGCCACAACCACCGCCGGCACGACTTTTCCATCCTTCAGAGGTGACACCTACAAGGGTCCCACGGCGAAGTGCTTGAGCTGCCATGACGGCAGCGTGGCCATCGGCGACATCGCGTGGTTTGGCGGGAGCAAACCAAGCGTTGTGGACTCGGAGAGGCACGGCGAGGGTGCTGATGTCAACGTGGGTTTCGGCGGCAACCTGACAGGCAACCATCCGGTGGCGATGCCCTATCCCTACTTGAATGCCAGGAACACGTATAACCCTAGAAACCGCAGTTGCCCTCATGTGCAACGCGGCAAAAGCGGCTGAATTCGTCGCGCGAGCCAGTTAAATCCGGTGACCTCGGTGGCGATGAACTCGCAGACACGCTGCCAGACGGAAGCAAAGTTCAACTGCTCCGCAGCGTGTTTCCATTGCTTGAGGCGCTGGCTGACGGCGGTCAGAAACGCGCGCGCCTCGTTGGCGCGTGCATGCATCGGGGTGATCGACAGATGAGCCTGGCCGGCATGCGAGGTGAGTCGCCCGATGCCCGAGAGCAGGAACGGTCGGCTGGTGATCGCCTCCAGTCGCGCCTTCGGGTGGGCAAGGCGCACGAACAGGCTCCACCAGTTGTAGGCCAGCGCCACCGTCATCGCGCTCAAGCGGCAGCGCTTCAGATCCTGGGTGGTGAATCCGCCCCAGCCCCACTGGTTCTTCAGTTCGTCAAACGCATTCTCCGCATCGCCCCGGTCGCGGTAGAACTGGGCGATGGTGCGGATCTCGTGGGCGAGATCGGTCACCAGCACCGCATACTCGTAGCCTTTGGCCGGCACCTCCTTCTCCACAAAGGCCAGTTGCAGTTGTTGGCTGTCGGCAAGCAGCATTTCCCTCTGCAAGGGGCGACGCAGAATGACGATGCGCCGCGGGCGGCTCCAGCCGCTCAGTTGGATGCTGCCTTCTTGGCCCTGCCAGCCCTGGCCCGCATCGGTCCACTCGGGGCTGGCAAACATGCGCTCGATGTAGCGCTTGACGTTCTTCGTGAGACGCAGCTTGAACAGGTAGCGAATGTCTCGCGCTTCGAGCGCCGCCATGGTCGGCTCACCGCCCTGCCCACAGTCTCCACGCACCAGCGCCGGGCGCTTCTCGGGGGGCAATCGCTCGATCAACTCGATCAGCCCAGGCAGCGTGGTGTTGGCGTGGCTTTTGTTGCCCGGGGCCACCGTCACCCCCAGCATCAAGCGCAGTCCCGCCATCTGGTAGGTGTGGTAGACGTGCGAGGGGCGCCCCGGCTTGTGCGGGTTGTAACCGATGATGGCCCCTTCCTGCTTGCCGTAGAGCGGTTTCACCGTCGCATCGATGTCCAGAATCCACGGCGCCGCAAGCAGCGCCAGCACGCTCGCGTCCACATGCTCTTGCAACCAACTCACGCCCGCAGCCTCTTTTATCGCCCTCAAGGCGCGCCGCACCGTGTCCTCCGAGACCACCGCCTCCATCCCCAGCAGCGCCGCACTGACCCCATCGGCACGCAGCGCCGCAATGTGCGCATAGCGCCAGTGTCCCGAGAGCACCGACAGAAACAGCGTGCCCAGTACATCGGCGATCTTCGAGCCGTTCGGGCTCGCATAGCGCAGCGGACAACTCTCGACCCAGCGCCGATATAGCCCGGTGAGATTCAAAAACTCGGCAAAGTAGGCCATCTGCCCAAACGGCGTCGCCGCCTCGGCTTGGTTCCAGCGCACCTGCACCCGCCCACCGAGCGTCTCCACACCCAGCGTGCCCAGCACCTCTCGCACCGCAGCAGCACGGCGCTTCTTCGCCTCACCCATTTGGTATCCCCTCGCGATGCGTCTCCACGTTTCCAGTCACAAGGTTACACTACGCTGCGGCCGGTAACTGCGTTTTTTAGGTTCATAAGTCATCAAGAACTCGTTTCTTGGAAGAGGGGACCTGACCAACATAGCGCTTTGTTAGGAGACCCAACCATGTGGAATCGACAAAAGATTTCCCTCGTAATCGCGTCGTTGTTCATGGGAACGATGGCAGGGATCACCGTTGTGCAGACGACCCCCTCTGCTGTCGCGTCGGAGATTGTCCGCCAGGAGGAACGTCAGGTTGAGTTAATTCTGCCTCGGGACGCGACCGGCGCTGTGGATGCGACGGCTGTTCGCAATGCTGTCAATGGCCAGTTGTCGCAGGGTGTCGCCGAGATTCAGTTCCGTGACGTTGTGCAGGGTGACGTAGAAGGGGGGTTCTTGAACGTTGCCCCAAATCAGAATCTGCTTGGCGCCGCCCGCGGCCAACTTGCAAACTGCGCAACTGGGGTCGAGTGCACGGTGCGGTTCCGGGGCGTGGACGTGATCGATGCCCGCGTCCAGCGGCAGGAAGACGGAACGTTGCGCGCAAGGATGGTAGACATCAACTTGGACAACCCGACCTTGAGCGCCGAGGCGCGCAACAGGTTGCTGACCCCTGGCGGTCGCGAGCAACTGGCCCGAGACCTGAGTACGCAGTTCGAGTTCGACCGCGTCCGCATACGTGGCAGGGACGCGGCCGGCAACCGTGTCCGCTTGGAATTCCGCAGCGACAAAGGGGTGGTCAGGAACGAATCGAGGGGTATCACCCAGCCGGCGGTGCAGTCGGCCAGCGGGAGCGGGTCCGGGCGTTCGGGCAGCTCCAATGCATTGAGCGGCTCCGGCCGTTCGGGGAGCTCCAATGCATTGAGCGGCTCCGGCCGTTCGGGCAGTTCCAACGCTTTGAGCGGCTCGGGCCGTTCGGGCGGTTCCAGCCATCGCTCGGGCATTGTGGACGGCTTCGGCCGTCCCGTCGGGAATATGAGTAGTTCCGGCTTCCGGATGGACCGTTCCGGCAGCAACTCAGGTAGCAGTTTTGGCGGTGGCTCCAGCGGCAGCTCTCGCGGCAGCTCTGGCGGTGGCTCCGGAGGCGGCTCCGGCGGCAGCTCCGGCGGCAGCTCCGGTAGGCACTGACGGAGAACACCGCGCCGGCCCCGGTCGCGGGCGACGCGTGCCGCATGCTTGTCGCCAAGGAGGGAGCTTATGGCGTGAGATTAACCGACATTATTGAAATCGCGAATCAAGTTTATCCGAGTATCCGGGAATTCCGCAGCGCAAAACGTTGTTGTCCCATTTGCGTATGTCCGGCCAAAAGGCAAATTTGATGTTTGCCTGTGTGGGGTGCTCGCCCCAGTTCCGGGCGACGCATGCTGAGATGCTGTTTGTTCTTGAATTATTCGGGGTGGTTGGATTTTTCACTGTTTTTTTTGGAGGGAAACCATGAAATCCATAATTGCAGGTGTAACTTTCGCAGCCGCTCTGCTCGGCTCCTCGGTCGTGGGGGCACAAAGCGTCGTGCCAAATCTTGCGAAATTCGATGGTGGAATAGGAGTCATCCCGACCGGGAGCGGGAACACCGCCGTCCGTGGAGTCCCGGCGGCCGGCCAGATCTGGGTCATTGACGATCTCAGGGCTACCGTTAAGGTCGACGGGCGGATCCGGGTAAACGGACGAGGCCTGATTTTTGGCGCCGGCAATAACGTCGGGAGAGCGACGGGACAGAACGTGATTGCTACACTGATTTGTGAGACGGCGGCCCCGTTTGTGAGGCGGAATACTGGTGCTGTCCCGCTTGCGGACAACGGCGATTTCCGGATCAACGATGTGCTGACGCCGGGGCTCCCCGCTATCTGCGACGACCCTCGGCTCCTGATTCGGAACGCGAGCGGCGACGAGCCGGACGGGGCCGGGGGCTGGTTTGCCGCCGGCATTACGAAGTTTGAGGCGTTCTAATCCGGAACTGGCGTGACTCTCACCGAGTGCGCAGCGGCGCTGCCATCGCCGTGACTTTTGGAGCGCCGGCCCGGCGCGCTTGCTCTTAAGCGGGCCGGGCTGACCATCCGAGGAGCGTTGGAGGTCGCGTCTCTTAGCGCTCGGTGCGCAGACGCGGCGTCAGCACGCACAGGGTTTGGCCGGGCACGTCATCAAATAGGCTAGTACCGTTCCAACGTGTGACGTCTGGCGGGAAAGAACCAACCTGATTCTTCTATCGCTCTGCTTGCCTTGAGATCGTGGATCGGGACTAGAAACAGCTCACGCCGCTGCCGCGCGGGACGCAGATCATCGGGCGGCGCGGCGGGGCTGAGTCGGCACGGGGCAGAGCGGCCTGTGCGGCTTGTGTTTGCGCGATCTTCACATACATCTCGCGTAGCGCCGCTCGGGCATCCCGGTGGGTGATCTCGCCGGCCTTCGCCCGATGTGCAAGCGTATCTGCGTGGGCGAGATACGTCCGCGCATCGCGCGATTGACCCAGCGAGCCAGCGGCGGCCTCCTGTTTCAAGCATTCCACCATGTCCACGAAATCAGGGTGACGATTCTCGCATTCCGCCTGAATACTCTGCACCGTCGCGCAGCCGAAACCCAGAACAGCGATTTCCAGAGCGCCCGCTCTTAATACCCATCGCATGGCGCTTCGCCATCAGCTAATTGCAACATCGACACAAAATAGTTCTCATCATGAAAAAAGGGGTTAGCATGACGCTTCAGCTAACCCCTTTGTTCAGTTGGTGGAGTGGAGGAGGATCGAACTCCCGACCTTCGCATTGCGAACGCGACGCTCTCCCAGCTTAGCTACCACCCCACGGCAAGGCGATTATTGTAGCGTCTCTGCGACAGCGCGACAAATCGCGCGATCGCGTTGCCGGAGGAGTTTGTGCGACCCAAGTTTGCGCCGGACTCCAATCCGGAGTGCGACAAATTCCTGATCGGAGCGCATATAATCGTTGAAACCGCAGAGAAACGGTACGCGCGCAAAAAGCGGTAAGTGGTAAATGGTGAGAAGCCATAGATGCGGCTACGCCATCGGGGCATTTACCGTTCACCGTTCACCGTTCACCACTCACCGAATTCATTGGCGTTTATTGGCGGTTAATTGCTTTTTCAGATAAAGGATCGGCGATGGATATCAGGCCGCCATACGGCTACCGGGAAATCGTGCCGCTCACAAAGACGCACCGGGTGGTGCTGCCGCAAGAGCGTGCGTTGCCGTCGACGTTCCGCAACCTCAATGTGCTGCCGCTTTCCTTCACCGAGTTCGCCGCTGCGGCGTGTGACTATCCCATCGCCTTCATCTCCGGTGACGGCGGCAAGAGTTTCGTCGCGATGGCGGTGTTCGGACTTGAAAACGGACACAACCTGTTCGTGAGCTCTGATGCGAGCTGGGACCGCGCTGCATATCTCCCGGCATACGTGCGCCGCTATCCGTTCTGCATGACCCGCGTCACGGTGAACGGTCAGGAACAGGCGGAGCGCGTGGCGTGCGTCGAAAAGCGTGCATTGAACGAAAGCGGGCAATCGCTTTTCGATGCCAAGGGCGAACCGCTGCCGCTATGGGAGGATCGCAGAAAGCTCCTGTTTGAGTTCGAAGCCGATCTCGCACGCACCGAAGACATGTGCCGCTCGCTCGCCGCCCTGAGCCTGTTCGAGGCGTTCACCATGCAGGCGGTACCGAAGCAGGGAGCGCCTCTCGCCATGACCGGCATGCACCGCGTCTCCGAGCAGAAGCTCAACGAATTGCCCGCAGATAAACTCAAGGAACTGGCGCAAAACGGGATCCTCGCGCGCGTCTATGCGCACCTGATCTCGCTCAACAACTTCGCGCGCCTGCTCGACCGCCGCGGCGCACCCGGCTAGCAAATCAGGATTGAGGACTCAGGATTCGGGATTCAGAAAATAACTTCCGTTTTCTCCGCATCCAGCGCCTCCCCGGCGTTTCTGACTCGAGTGCGGCACTGGCTCCCCGTGGTCCGGCGCGGGCGTTGTTTGATCGCTCGCCTTATGCAGCGACCGCGAGCGTTCTGCCGCCGGCGGTCCTGTACTGCGTCCCGTTGTCCACGCATAGCTACTTCTGGGGTCTCCGCCGCCCGGAGAGACAAGCAGTTACCGGCTTGAGCCGGGACAACGCTCGGCGGGCTGCCTTCGATGCTGCAAGGCGCATTGTGAGTTCGCCCATCATCGCTTTCAGCTCTTATGATCAGCGACACATTACTTGGCTACGGCCTAATAGTGATAGCGCCTGTCGTTCTATGGCGACGCGGGACGCCGACCTACGCGATATCTTCTTGATCCAGAGATTGATTCCACTGTCACAATTCAGCAACAATCGATGCCGCAGGCGCGTAGCGCGTCATGCGCGCCGCGCCCACAACGGTCAGGCTACCCCTTGCGCCTTCCCTGCGCCGCCGTGCGCTGGGCCCAATAAAGCAGACCTAATCCCGCCGCGACCATCGGGACCGAGAGCCACTGCCCCATTGAGAGCCCCAGGGTGAGCAGTCCCAGAAAGCTGTCGGGTTCGCGCGTGAATTCGACCAGGAAACGGAAGGCGCCGTAACCGATGAGGAAGAGCGCCGAGACTGCGCCGCGTGCCCGGGGTTTCATCGAAAACCACCACAGGATCGCAAACAGCGCGACGCCCTCCAGCGCGAATTCGTAGAGCTGGGACGGGTGGCGCGGCATGCCGTCGACGTTGGGAAACACCATCGCCCACGGCACGGCGGCCGGCCTGCCCCACAGCTCGGCGTTGATGAAGTTGCCGAGGCGCCCGGCGCCGAGTCCGAGCGGTACCAGCGGCGCGATGAAATCGGTGATCGCGAGCCAATCCTGCTTGCGGCTGCTAGCAAAGCATGCCATCGCCAGCACGACGCCCACAAAACCGCCGTGGAACGACATGCCGCCTTCCCAGAGGTAAAAGATTTTCCACGGCTCCTGAAGATAGTCGCCGAACTTGTAGAACACCACGTAGCCCAGCCGCCCCCCGAGAATGGTGCCGAGAATGCCGTAGAAGAGCGCATCTTCGAAGTCTTTTTGCGTCCATACGCCTTGCGGATTGCGCTTGATGCGGTAGAGACCGGCCGCCCAGACGAGCGCAAACCCCACGAGGTACATCAATCCGTACCAGCGCACCGCGAGCGGCCCAAGCTGGATGGCGACCGGGTCGAACTGGGGATGGACTAGCACGCGGGAACCGTGGAACGTGAAGTAAGTCTGCGATTATACGAGATCGCCGCACCTCGTCCTCGAGCTCTTCCGATTGCCGGCGGCTCACGCCACCGGTCCCGCTGCGGGCGAGCAGCTTGCGCATTTGCAGAGGGCGCGTCTACAATTCGTTTTATCAGCCTTCGTGCAAATGGGTGACAACCCATGTGCACCACAAATCTCCCCTCGCCGTTCCCTCATCCCTGGCCCTTCTCCCGGAGGGAATAGGGAAGCTCGAGCCTCCCCTCTCCCTTTTTCGAGAGAGGGGTCGGGGGTGAGGGATGGAGGGGCGGGGGGGGAGCCGGGAATTCTCGGACGCGCCTGCGCGCGTCCGTGCCGGCGAACGCCCGAAGCGTCTCGCTTCGGGCCGGAACGGGCTGAGCGGTGTCACGTATTTTCACGACGCTCGGTAGGGAGATGGCATTCCTCCCGGAATAAGAACCGCCTGAAATGGCTGATGATGCCTACTGTGTCACCGGGTTTGCGGTGGACGGTAGGCATTTTTTTGGCCTCGCGTCCCCTTCCCGGTTTGCTCAACGTCGGCATATTGTCTGCGCATTTGCTGATGATCATGGAGCTTCCATGAAAGGCATGTTCCTCAGGTTCCACGTTCACGAGAACCGCAAGCACCGCCACGTCCCCGATCCCTCGGACGCGCCCGAACTCGCGGTCGGGTCCGCAAGCTAGTGCACAAAGCGGAATCGTGCTCATCATGACCGAAGTCTGGGGACTCGCGGCATTGTGGGTTGGTCTCGCGCTCGCCGCCGCGCTGTTGTCGATCTATTTCCGGGTCGCCAACGCGCTGGGCGAGATCATGATCGGGATTGCGGCCGGCGCGCTGATTGGCGCGAGCGCGCTCGGTTCGGACCTCGCGTGGATCAAGTTCCTGTCAGGCGCCGGCGCGATCGTGCTGACCTTTCTCGCCGGCGCGGAGCTCGACCCGGTGGTGTTTCGCGCCAAGTGGAAAGAAGCGACCGCAGTCGGCCTGGTGAGTTTCGCGGCACCGTTTTTCGGCTGCACGGCCGCGGCGTACTACCTCCTTGACTGGAGCGCGCAATCGAGCTGGCTCGCCGGCGTGGCGTTGTCCACCACCTCGGTGGCCGTGGTATA